>Ga0134123_10000063_pt1 | contig 65034 bp, 47 predicted proteins | sample KB303_FD_96460 | JGI IMG/M metagenome (GOLD analysis project Ga0134123, IMG submission 96460) | Terrestrial soil microbial communities without Nitrogen fertilizer from Kellogg Biological Station, Michigan, USA - KB3-0-3 | ecosystem: Environmental > Terrestrial > Soil > Unclassified ...
TTATGCCGCACAGCGCTTTTTGCATCTGCTCAATGCCCTGATTCTGCTGAATTAAATATTACTGCCACACTTTACACACAGGAAAACGGGCTTACTTCCAATATGCTGATTGGTACTGCAAAAGACAGCACCGGCTATCTTTACTTTCTGGGGCTGGATGGAAAATGGATGCGCTTTGACGGTGTCGGTTTTCGCGTCACCAGTGATATCAGCGGCATCCCGTTTTATAACTATTCAGTGGTAACTGTTGGTTCGCGCAATTACACGTTGCAATACATCGGTAACATTGTTTACAAAGCGGAAATCAACAAAGACAAAACCACCCGCAAATGGGCGCTCACGGGTGACTCATTAATTTGTATCCGCGCAGATGAAAACAGGAAGGAAATAATTCGTCTTCCGCACGAGATTGCATTCTCTCCCATAATCAGTTTTTATCCTGCCGGGGAGAATTGCTGGCTCACCACCCGCGACAAAGTGTTCCGGTTCAATCTCCGTTCAAAAAAATTTCAAAACATTCCGTTGAAGTCTTCTGATGGAATTGGATTACCTACTTCCGAACCGTTTATTCCTTCCCGTTCCGGTGGCTCTCCTTACCTGTTATCAGGAAACGCGCTCCTGAAGCTGAACAGCGCTGAAGATGCTTTTGAAAAGTTCTGTACACTTTCTAACGGTCAGCGCACAGATAACCTATATACAGTCATCATGGAGAATTATCTCTTTTTCGCAGAGTCTAACACCTCGATAGATGAAATAAATCTCAGCAACGGCACTGTAAATAAATTTGACCTTGCCGATTATTCAAACATCAAAAACTCTTCGGCCCTGAAAATAATTACCATGATGCGTTACCGCGATTACCTGCTGATAGGAACATCCAATGCCGGGTTGTTTATATTCAACCGCTGCACACGTAAGATGCAGCACTTCCAATATGAAAAACTAAATCCTGAAGCTGCTCTCGCTAATTCTGTTGAATGGCTTGCAGTGCATGATGAAAATGTAATATGGATGCAGACTAATGCCGGGCTGATAAAGCTGGAAGTGAATAACCAATTTATGAAAACGTTTTTGCCTTCGTCAGTTAAAGACGGTGGAGTGTGCAACAATTGTAACAATGTGCGCGCTATTTACAGCAATGATAACAATGAACTGCTCATCGGTTCTTTTGAAGGTGTTTATTCGTTCAATCTGGCTTCAGGGCAATTCAGCAATCTCCTTTCTCCTGCTGATAAGCAACCTGTCTGGAAAGACGGTGCCGCAGGTGCCATCACCGGTGACGGCAATGGAAATGTTTTTATTGCGAACTGGGCTGAAAAAGGAATTCTTCTTATCAACAGGGAAAAGAGCAAACTCATAAACCTGGTGCCGCCCGGCTATCATCCCGAATTGTCATACGCCAACATGCGCTGCCTGTTTTACGACTCTCATCATGTGCTCTGGGCAGGAACAAATAATGGCTTCTTAAGAATTACAAACCTGGATGAGTTTGAGAAAAATAATTTCACCGGAAAATTAATTATCACAAATCAATTTCCCGGCAAGGGCAATGGCATTTCGCGCCTCACCGGTGACTGCTTTACTATTACTGAAGACACAAAAAAAAATATCTGGATAGGTACTCGCAATGGATTATATGTTTATAATTATAAAACGGACTCTGTCATAAAATATGTTCACGTTGCCGGTGACAACAATTCGCTTAATGATAATGATGTTCGTTCGGTTTATATTTCTAAAGATGGTGATGTTTGGATCGGAACCAGCAGTGGCGGATTAAATCATTTTGATGCTTCAGCAAAATCATTTACTGCGTTCACAAGAGAAAACGGGTTGCCCAACAATTCCATCTATACCATTCTCGAAGACAACAGCGGTTTCCTCTGGCTTGGCACCAATGCAGGACTGTGTCGTTTCAGCAAAGCCGACTATTCCGTGCGCAACTATACACCGCGCGATGGCATCCAGAATTTTGAATTCAACACCAATGCAGTTTGCAAAACAGCCGATGGAAAGTTTTGCTTCGGTGGAAGAACAGGTTTCAACATTTTCCATCCTGATTCGATGAACATAACTTTCGCTCCTCCGCAGGTGGTGATTACTAAATTTAAAATTTTCGATAAAGAGTTTCCGGTCACTGATTCTGTACTTCAATTATCTCATGACAAGAACTCTTTTACGTTTGACTTTGCCGCGCTCAATTATTATCGCAACAACGATAACCAGTATGAATACATGATGAAAGGTGCGGACAAGGACTGGATTAAATCAGGTAACAGGCAATTTACAAGCTACAATAACTTATCACCGGGAGAATATACTTTTAAAGTCAGGGCTGCGAATTATACCGGTGCCTGGAATGAAGGTGCGACTTCCATTAAATTTATTATCGCACCTGCCTGGTACAATACATCGTGGTTCAGGGTTGCAATAGCACTTATCATCGCAGCAGTCATCTATGGGTTATACAGGTACCGGCTGCACCAGATGCTGAAACTTCATGCTATTCGTAATCGTATAGCCAGCGATTTGCATGACGAAATCGGAAGTACACTCAGCAGCATTTCTCTTTCAAGCACTATTATCCAAAGTAAATTAAACGGAACGAATACCGAAGTGACGAAGTTGCTTCAGCAGGTAAGCAGCAATACGGACAATATGATGGAAGCGCTGAGTGATATTGTATGGGCAATCAACACACGCAACGACCGTTTTGATAACGTGGTAAACCGCATGCGCGCTTTTGCCATAGAGATATTGGAACCATCGGATATTACTGTTCAGTTTAATATAAGCAAAGACATCAGTGATGTTCATCTCGACATGCAGCAGCGAAAAAATATTTATCTCATTTTTAAAGAAGCGGTCAACAACATTGTGAAATATTCCGGTTGTAAAAATGTGTTGATTGACATTAACCGGCAGGGAAAGAAAACATTTGTCATGAATATTAAAGATGATGGAAGAGGATTTGATACCTCACCCCTGGCCCCTCTCTCCCGATTTACATCGGGACAGGCACGGAGAGGGGAAAATATCGAAGAAATAACTCTATCAGGTAATGGAATAAGGAATATGAAAAAACGTGCGGAGGAATTGGGAGGTGAAATGACAATTGATTCCAGTCACGAAGGAGGAACAGCTTTACATCTTAAGTTTAATATTTAAAGAATAGCCACAGATTCACAGATTTTTAAGCCCTCCCCTTCGGGGAGGGTTGGGTGGGGCCAATCAGTGAATCTGTGGCAATACTTCTCCAAAATCATTGGATTCAACTATTGCAGCAGTCACTCAACAAATCATAATTTTGCATCATGATTAAAGTAGCCGTATTTGACGATAATAAACCGCGCAGGGAATTGCTCCAAATGCTTCTGAACTCTACAGCGGAAATGGAATGTACAGGAGCTTTTGAAGATTGCCGTAATGTGATTAAAAATATTATGGAGAATATTCCTGATGTGGTGCTGATGGATATTGATATGCCCCATGTAAATGGTATTGAAGGATTGCAATTAATAAGAAAGCAATTCTCGCAGGTAAAAATTCTGATGCAAACCATATTTGAAGAGGATGAGAAAATTTTTGCCGCCATCTGTGCCGGTGCAGATGGATACATCCTCAAGAAAACACCGCCAGCAAAACTCATTGACGCCATCAGTGAAGTTGTATCAGGCGGAGCACCTATGACACCTACTGTTGCACGCCAAGTGCTTCAGTTGTTTAACAACAGGAATAAAAAATCCGCAACCGATTTCAACCTCACCGATCGCGAGCTTGAAATTCTTTCTATGCTTGTACAGGGACTCAGCTATAAAATGATTGCTGATAAATGCAACGTTTCTTATTCAACAGTCAATTCTCACATCACGCACATTTACGAAAAGCTTCACGTAAAATCAGGAACAGAGGCTGTGGCAAAGGCGATTGAGCAAAAGATTGTTTGAATTATCTTCCCTCCTCTTTTTGTAATTACATTTTGCATTTGCAGGCACCAAAGCAAGTGAAGATGTATTTAACTATTAATATTAAAGCAAGAGATAAATTATATTCGCATTATAAATCCTTGCCGTTTCCTCTGCCGCAAACCTGAAGTACAGTTTGTGTACGCTTATATCAGCGGGGACCGCGGTAAAAAAATTTTAATCGTATAATTCCTCTCACATGCAAACTAACCTCGTCAGAAGATTCAAAACCCTCGGATTAATTTGCCTTTTTACAAGTTTTGCCGGAGTGATTTATCAGCTTATTGATGAAAAGCGCCTTGATTATAATAGTGTGTTGCTGGGATTCCCCTTAGGCCTTGTCTTTGGCCTGCTGGAATTATTCCTGTTCGCAAATGCCGAAAAACGATTCAGGCAATGGCCTTTTACAAGGATGCTTGTCTTCAAAGTCCTGCTCTATTCGGTACTCATTTTTCTTGTGGCCGGTTCAATATCTATTATAGCAGGTTTATCCGCAGGCCATCACATGAATGATTTCTACAACTTTCTCAAGACTCCTGAACCATGGGTATTAATTTTTTATACCCTGGTGATTTACGGTTTGCTCGTATTTTTTCTGCAGATCAACCAACTCCTTGGAGAAGGAATCCTGTGGAAATTCATAGGTGGCAAATACCATCAACCCCGTGAGGAAGAACGGATCTTTATGTTCCTTGACATGAAATCATCAACCACGATTGCAGAAAAACTCGGTCATGTACGTTTCTATACATTGCTTAACGAACTTTTCCACGAGATTTCAGAAGCAGTACTTCAGACGAAAGCTGAAATATACCAATATATAGGAGATGAGGTGGTCCTTACATGGGAAGTGGACCAGGGCCTGGAGAATTCAAATTGCCTGAAGATTTTTTTTATATTCCGGGAAAGCCTGAATAGAAATAGCGGCAAGTACTTCAAAAATTTTGGAGTAAAACCGGAGTTCAAAGCCGGGTTGCATTTTGGAAAAGTTATAAGCGCCCAGATTGGCGATCTGAAAAGGGAGATCGTTTACAACGGTGACGTGCTGAATACTGCCGCAAGGATTCAAAGTGAATGCAATAAATACCAGCGTGACTGCCTCGTTTCGGGGATTCTCATGAACCGGCTCAAACAAATGAATGGGTTCCAATGGGAAAGGATGGATGCCGTGACGCTTCGTGGCAAAGAAACAGAAGTGGAGCTTTTCAGTGTAATTGATCCGCACGTGCAACCTTCACAAATCTAAAGATAAGTCTTACGGGGGCATGCTATGTGTAGTGATATGCAGGTGAAATAGCGAACCTCATTACTGCTTAACCTGTTCTTGCATGATGCAGAGATCTCACTTAAAAGAAGAGTTTTTCTTTTCATCAATTCAGCATAATCTGAGCAAAGCAACATTTTCCACATGATGCGTGTGCGGAAACATATCCACCGGCTGAGATTTTATCAATTGATATTTTTCTGAAAGGATATTTATATCACGCGCCTGCGTGGCAGGATTGCAGCTGATATAAACGATACGGTCAGCACCGGAATGTAAAATTTTTTTTGTAACGTCTTCATGCATTCCTGCACGCGGAGGATCGGTGATAATAATATCCGGCTTGCTGTTTTGTTCAATAAAGCCGTCATTGAAAACATTTTTCAGATCGCCTGAATGAAAAACAGTATTATGAATATTGTTTATGACAGAATTGGTTTTTGCATCTGCAATGGATTCGGTCACAGAATCCACACCGATAACTTTCTTTGAATTACCCGCTATAAAATTTGCAATAGTTCCCGTACCGGTATATAAATCATATACCGTTTCATTTCCCGAAAGCGATGCAAAATTTTTTGCTACCGTATACAATTCATAAGCCTGGAGACTGTTTGTCTGGAAAAAAGATTTGGGCCCTATCCTGAATTTTAAATCACCCATTTGTTCCGTAATAAAAGAATTTCCTTTAAACAAATTCACTTCAAGATCATAAATAGAATCATTCCGTTTAGGATTGATCACATACATTAAAGACGTTATACCCGGAAATTTTTCTGACAGATGGTCAAGCAGCCCGGTTCTTTTCTCAGCATCTTCATGATGAAATATCAATACAATCATCCATTCATTCAGTGTAGTACTGCGTATGATCATGTTGCGCAGGAACCCCTGCTGACTTTTCAGATCGAAAAAAGAAAGGTTGTTTTTTATTGCATACTCTTTTACTTCAAGGCGGATGGCGTTGGAGGGCTCAGACTGCAAATAACAATTTTGTATGTCGAGCACTTTATCAAACAGGCCGGGAATATGAAAACCCAAAGAGGGTGAACCCATTCCATTTCCATTTTGAAATTCTTCTTTGGTAAGCCACCGTTTATTTGAAAAAGTGAATTCCAGTTTGTTACGGTAATATATCGTATTTACAGAACCTAGGATGGGAAGCATCTCAAATTTTTCTGACCTGCCGATCCTCTTCAAAGCTTCTTCCACCAGCTTTTGCTTAAATTGCAATTGACCGTTATAACCGAGGTGCTGCCATTTGCATCCCCCGCAGGTGCCAAAATGCCCGCAGAAAGGTTCAGTCCTTAAGGGTGAATACTTTTTAATTGAAATTACTTTTCCTTCGAGGTATGATCTTTTTTTTTTGGTGATTAAAACATCTGCCACATCACCGGGAACGGCTCTATCAAGAAAAATTATTTTGTTGTCAACCTTCCCGACTGCTCTGCCTTCATCCGCAATATCTGTCACCGGAACGTCATTTATTATTTGCTCGTTCATACGTTTTACAAAATTAAGTATATTTACTCCTTCAAGTCTCTGTTCCTTAAAATGGAAAATTATAATCCATTAAGGTTTCTATGAAACAAAAGTTTACCTTCCTCCTGCCGCTTTTAATTTATTCCCTCCTTGCTGAGGGGTCACATATTGTCGGTGGTGATTTTACCTACAGGTGGATCGGAGGAAACAATTTCGAGCTGAAGCTTAAAATTTACCGTGATTGCTATAACAGCCAGACTCCATTTGACAACACTATCCTGGTGGGTATATTTGACAGGGTCACCGATACCAAAACAGACTCGCTCCGGATGACCTTGCGCGACCAATCGAGTGTTGTACTCAGCGGGTCTTCTGCATGCCCGTTACCACCTGATGTATGCACGATGGAAGGAACATATACGGATACCGTCAGCCTGCCAAATAATCCACATGGTTATTATGTTGTATGGGAGCGATGCTGCCGCAACGGCAGCGTTGTGAATATTGATAATGCTTATGATACAGGGATGGTATTTTACTTTGAAATGCCTGATCCGGCATTGCACAACTCAAGCCCTGTTTTTGTTAATGATCCGCTTCCGTTTATTTGTGAAAACCAGCCTTTAAGTTACAGCTTTGCTGCTACCGATCAGAATGGAGATGTGCTGGTATACGAATTAGTGCACCCTTTAGCCGGGAACACCGGGTATCCGACAACAACCAATATTCAACCTATTCTTCCTACTCCATTACCGGGACCCTATGCCCCCGTGTTATGGAATCCCGGATACAGTCTTGCCAATGTCTGCGGCAGCACATCCAATCCTCTTGCTGTGGATCCCTCTTCGGGTATGCTTACCGTTACTGCTGATTATTATGGAATTTATGCTGCCGCAGTGGCGGTGCATGAATACAGGAATGGCGTTGAGATCGGTTTAGTAAGACGGGAAATTGAATTCAGCGTGATTATATGTCCTAATACCCCCGTGGCCTTCAGCCTGTCAACTTTTTCACCGTATGTAAGCATTGCAGGAAACCATAACATAACGGCTTATGAATCCGATTCGGTTTGTTTCCGCGTCACCGCAAATGACGGTACTGACTCTATTTATTTAAGCCATAGCGGTGAAGTGTTCCCGGGCGGAAGCATTTCTTCGCCTTTTGCCGCGGCAACTAACGATTCGGGGCTGTATGTTACCTTTTCAGAATTTTGCTGGGCAACCGCTTGCGGGCAGGGAAGATCGGCACCCTACCAGATGGCTTTCACTGCATTGGATAACGGCTGCCCCCTTCCTGCAACAACTGTTGATTCCATTCATTTGACCCTGAAGCCGGCACCTGTAAATAATTCTCCTAACCTGCTCTGCATCGGGCTTAGAAATAATGTTTGGACAGAAATTTTCTGGATGGATGCTCATGCTATTCCCTCCCGTTTTTTCAGCCGGTTTGAAATTTTCAGAAGTACAAACGGTTCTCCCTTTACCCAAATAGGTACCGTCACCGATATTTCTGCCGGATCGTTTGCCGACAGCACCGCCCCGGATTATCTTGCAAATGATTATTGCTATTTCATACAATGTGTAAACACCTGTGGCGTGACAGGAATTACTTCTGATACTTTATGTACGGCCAGCCAGGCGAATACCAAAATAAATTACCTGAAACAGGTAAGCGTAATTGATTCCGGAAAAATTGAAATAACATGGAAACATTTTCCTGAAGGGCCATTCAGTACATTTCACTTATACAGGAAAGAAAATGTCAATGGCGGAGCATACTTATTATATAAAACAATCAGCCAGCCTGATTTTGATTCATGGACAGATGAAGTTGTTCACACTTCTGAAATGTCCTATTGTTATTATCTGGTAAATGAAGACTATTGCGGCAACCTCAGCCCGATGAGCAACGAAGCATGTTCCATTCTGCTCAACGGAAAGAGTGGTGCGTTTGTGGATGAACTTACATGGAACCCATATTCCACCTGGAATTCGGGAGTAAAGCAATATGAAATTTTTCGCAAACCTGTAAATGGTAACACCTACTCAAAGGTCAGTGCAGTATCCGGTGGTTTTACTGATTTCAAAGATTTCGATCTTGATCTGAATTACGGTCAGCACAATTATTATATAAAAGCTGTGGAGGATACGGGCAGCCTTAACGGAGAAAGCCTTTCCAATGAAATAACAATTAACCAGCTTCCGGTTGGTTACTTACCCGGGGGATTCACTCCAAATGAGGATGGTAAAAATGATACATGGGGACTCTCGTCATCCTTTATTAAAAACTTCGATCTTAAAGTTTTCAACCGTTGGGGATCCCTGGTTTTTCAGACAACTTCCAAAACTATTTTTTGGGATGGAACATTTAAGGGAGCTAAAGCTTCACAGGGAATTTATTTATATAAGCTCCGTTATACCGGTTTTGGAAGCGAGGATAATATCACTAAGACAGGTACCGTTACGTTAGTGAGGTAATTGAAAGCTCTTTTGTTTTTTCCTCTAAAATACTTTTTAGAGCTAGTATTTTTTCCATTTTACCATTGCTAAAACATTTTCACCCATCGTTTTATAGCGTTTACCAAATAATTTGAAATTAACTCTTTTTTGGTTTGAAAATAGCTATTTCATTCCTTAGGTTTGCTATACTAATCTCATTTATCACAACCTAAAATCCTGATACGATGAAAACAAAATTTACCTTCTTCATTGCCTTGCTGATTAAATGCACAATATTGCTGAGCCAAACTCCGGTTGCGCTTAATCCGAACATTTCAATAAGCCATGTCATGAACATACACCGGCAAGCCACCCGTCTTGCTTACAACCCTATTGACCATTGCTTTTATTATTCCACTTATAAAGACAGTATCTTTAAAATAATTTTTCCGACAGGAGGGCTTCAACCCTATGACACGTTAGTCTATACTATCAGCGATCATGGGATAGCATCCATACAGGGATTGGCATTTCATGATTCTACCATTTATGTATCGGGGAATAATGTATTCAATACAAATTATAACATAGGAATCATTCAAAGGGGAATACTGCTTGCAGGCACGTTAAGAGAATGGGAAAACGTGGCGCAAACTGTTCCGTTTGAGCTTGCCAATGATTTCAACCATCTTTTCAGCGGGTTTGGAATGAACCTTACTGAAGATACCTTATTTATCTGCAGCGGATCGCGTGGTGACCATGGAGAAATTCAAAGTCGTGGCGGCATGTTTCCCGGCTTAAGAAATTTACCGGTTACATCACTTATACTTAAAATTCCGGCTTCCTCTGTAAATCTTGTTATTCCAAATGATTCAGCCTCCCTGCTTGCCTCGGGACTTATTTTCGTGACCGGAATTCGCAATACCTATGACTTTGGATACAATGCAGCTGGCGATCTTTTCGGAGTAGAAAATTCAAGCGACAGGGATGATGAGGAAGAAATAAACTGGTTGCGCCAGGGAAAAAATTATGGTTTTCCATGGATGATGGGTGGAAATTATAACCCGCAGCAATTTGCATGGTTCAATCCTACTGCGGATAAACTTATAAACCAGTTAAGTTATGCCTGGAGTCTCAATACGTTTTACAATGATCCCACATTTCCGCAGAAACCACCCGGATTGCAACTCACATTACCCTGCAAAAATTTGGGACCTGATGCAGCTTTTGTCCGCGACAGCGCAAGCGGCTCTACTTATAATGCTGCAACTATCAGCAAACCTGTTTATAGTTTTACTGCACACCGTTCACCGTTAGGAATCACATTTGACAGGGACAGCATACTGGGAAATGATTTTCGCGGAAAATGCTTCGTTTTAAGCTATACCCGCGGAGATGCCACGCTGAATGATTCATCTGTACTAATGGTTCCGTTCAATGATACCGGTGAAGATCTTTTAATGCTTGACATGACAAAAGACAGCACTAATGCAAATTATTCTTTTCATGCTTATAAAATTGCAAAAGGATTTAATCGCCCCGTAGATGCTGTTTTTCTTAACACAAGCATGTACGTAATCGAATGTGATTTCGGTGGAAATCCCTCCATGTGGAGAATTGATTTCCCTGCGTGCGCCACAAACTCCGTAATTAATCAGACCTCCTGCGGCAGTTATACATTAAACGGGCAGAATTATACTGCAAGCGGCTCTTATACACAAACTCTTGTAAATGCAAACGGTTGTGACAGCATAATTTCTCTGAACCTTACTATCCAACCTTACCCGTCTGCTACAATTAATGCAAGCGGACCGACAACATTCTGTTCAGGCAACAGTGTAACTTTAAATGCGCCTGTTGCAGCCAACCGCAGTTATCAATGGAAAAAAGGAGGAGCTAATGTCGGAGGCGCAACTTCATCATCCTATATTGCAACCGGAGGAGGAAGTTATAAAGTTGTTGTCACCAATACGATAACAGGGTGTTCAAAAACAACTACTAATGCAACTGTAGTTACGGTAAATGCATTGCCGGATGCAACCATCAGCGCAAATGGCCCTCTCACATTCTGTGATGGAGGTAATGTAACTCTTAGTGTTCCTTTATTTACCAACCGTACTTATCAATGGAAAAAGGGCGGGACAAATATTTCGGGAGCTACATCAGCAACCTATATTGCTTCAACAGGCGGAAATTATAAAGTTGCTGTGACAAACACTACGACCTCCTGTTCAAGTACCACAGCTACTTCCACCCTGATTACCATCAACTCCGTACCTGCTGCTACCATTACACCAAACGGCCCGACAACATTTTGTGCCGGAGGCAGTGTGCTGCTCTCAGCCAACACAGGAACAGGATTAACTTATAAATGGAAAAAAAGCGGCAATTATATCAGCGGTGCAACTTTTCATGACTATACCGCAACTCTTGCAGGAAACTACAAAGTTGAAGTTACAAAAAGTAATGGTTGCTCAAAAACTTCATCAACCACAACCGTAACAGTTCCGTGCCGTAATGAAGAAGATAATTTAGCAACCGCTCAAACAGATGTCAGTATTTACCCAAATCCATCATCAGGTGAGTTTACTATTCAGTTTTCGAAAAAGCCGGTAAGTATTGTATCGGTTGAATTGACAGATGTCATCGGTAGAATCATTGACCGGTTTGAAACAACTTCCATGACAACGACAATAAATCGATCAGATCTTTCCAAAGGAATCTACTATATCGTGATCAGAAATAATGAAGCAGTGACAGTTAAAAGAATAAGTATCCTGAAAAATTAATTTATCAGCAAGGGACATTTAGAATTTATTGAATTGACGATTGATAAATTGAAAGCAATTTTTAATACTTTATAATTAATACAAAAGGATGATTTTTATATCTCCGTTTGATTATAATTTTTTCAAATTTCTCTCCGTTCAGCCCTTGTAATCAGCATTTTTGCTATTGTCGAAGGCACAATCAACTTTATCAGTCAGTTAATTTTATTTTAATTATTTTACCTATTATTACATCTTTGATAGATCCGAATCCTGACTTATTTTCAAACCACCTAAAACCATATAATAATGAAAAAAATTTTTCTGCATACAGTATGTTCTGCCGTCCTGTTTTTTTGGGGCTCGTCATTGTCCTATTCACAAATCTTCACAGGTTATGAAGCTGATTTAAAAATTAAAGGTACAAATTTAGTCAGGCTGAATCCTGCCAGGAAATCTGCTGACTATGTACAGCTGGTACCTTCGAAACAAGTAAGTGAACAGGATCATCTTACCTGGCTGAAACAGGAAGTACTGCATTTAAAAAATAATTTTGAGCTTCGCTTTGTGAAGGTTGAAACGGATTTACACGGCTACAGGCACTTACGTTACAGAGAATATTATAGCGGATTGCCTGTAGAATATGGTGTATATTATGTACACATTCTTGACGGATGGGTAAAAAGCGTCAATGGTGAATTTTATACCGAAGTATCAGCGACTGTTTCACCTGCAATTACAAAGGATGCTGCATTTTCTTCCGCACTTTCAGAAATTAAAGCCGGGAGCGATAAAGAAAGCAACAGGGGAATGCAGCAAATGAATGATAATGGTGAATTGATTATGTACCCGGTTGATAATAAATGCCGGCTTGCATATAAGTTTGATATCTATCGTTCGGAGCCGCTTAAAAGAGTATATATATATATTGACGCATTAACCGGCAAAAAACTGGATGAAGTAAATCGTATCTGTTCCGGTGATGCGCAAGGTACGGCAGTTACAGCATATAACGGCACGCGTACGTTTACCACAGACAGTGTAGGTCCGGCCAACTTCCGCTTACAAGCAGATAAAGGCTTTGGAGGATTGCGAACATGGAATGCTTCCACTGGAGCGGATTTCACAGATACCGATAATTACTGGAACAGTGCCGCTATAGACCGATATGCTTATGACGCTCATTTGGGCGGAGAAAAAACATATGATTTTTATATGTTGAACTTTGGACATAATTCCTATGATAATGCAGGTGCGCAAATAAATATGATTGTGCATGATGGACCCTACGTGAACGCATTCTGGACCGGAACTCAAGTTCAATTTGGAGACGGAGACGGTGTTAACTATTCCCCTCTTACCTCGATGGAAATTGTTGGTCATGAAATAACTCATGGTGTAACCGAATACTCTGCAGGATTGGTTTACTCTAATGAATCGGGAGCATTGAATGAATCCTTCAGCGATGTTATGGGGAACACTATACGGTTAATCTATGATACGGCATTCGCGACATGGTATTGCGGTGACCAGATTGTTATACCGGGCAGCTCAGGAACACCTTTCCGTAATTTGTCAAACCCTAACGAATTTAATAATCCTGATTGCTACAACGGTTTATACTGGAATAGCCCCAATGAGGTACATAATAACAGCGGAGTACAGAATTTCTGGTATTATCTTGTCAGCATGGGAGGCAGCGGAGTGAATGACCTGGGCAATTCCTATATTGTTGACTCCATCGGGCTGGCGGATGCGAGCGCTATCGCTTATCGCAACCTTACGGTATATTTAACTCCGAACAGCAATTATGCGGATGCCCGCTTCTACTCCATCCAGGCTGCAGTGGATTTGTTCGGCAACTGTTCCAACCAGGTTATACAGGTTACAAATGCGTGGTATGCTGTCGGTGTCGGAGGATTATTTTCTAATGCGGTGGTTGCAGGGTTTACAGCGAGTCAAAATTATTTTTGCGTGATGCCTGCTACTGCTAATTTTATTAATCAAAGCCTGAATGCCACTTCTTTTATCTGGGATTTCGGAGACGGGGATACATCAAATGCAGCCTCCCCTTCTCATGTTTATGATACTGCCGGTGTTTATACCGTCACCCTCACGGCTATAGGTTCGGCAAGCTGCGGAAATTCAGATACAGTTGTTAAAGTAAACTACATTACTGTTACCAACGGTGGCGGCCCTATTTCTCCAAGCTGTACTCCTGCTACTGTTTCAAATTGCTGCGGAGTCGGAATAACCCATGTAGTGTTCAATGCTATCAATAAAACTTCGGGTAACGGATCGGAAGGATACCAGGATTTTACGTGTGGTCCCGCAACAACGCTCACCGCAGGCGATCCTGTGCCTATAGCCATAACAACCGGATCAACAACGTACGAAGACGTAAGGGCCTGGATTGATTATGACAATAACGGCCAATTCAGTAATCTTTCTGAACTCGTATTTTCTTCCGATAATAAACTGGCAAATCATGCCGGTATTGTGAATACTTCTGCTTCCGCAGTTCTCAATACACCGCTGCGCATGCGTATACTGGATGATAATACTTCACAGACAATAACCTCCGCATGTTACAATCCCCAGAACGGGCAGGCGGAAGATTATACGATTACTTTTATTGCAAATACACTTCCACCCATTGCTGATTTTGTTGCCAATGTAACCACTATTAATGCAGGAGGCACTGTTTATTTTACTGACCTTACTCAGCATGCACCCACTTCATGGCAATGGAGTTTTGCCGGAGGATTACCTGATTCATCCATAATTCAAAATCCTTCTGTTGTTTATAATACTTTAGGAACTTACCCGGTAACGTTAGTTGTGACAAATGCTTTTGGAACCGACAGCATAACCAAGGTTGCATATATTAATGTTGTCAATTCAATCGATCTGTGCACAGGTATCATCAGTACAAATGCACCCAATGGCCAGCTTTATGACTCGGGGGGTCCATCAGGTGTTTATCAGAACGGGGAAAGCTGTACCCTGCTTATAGATCCGGGTTGTGCGTTGAGCGTGAGCCTCTCATTTACTCAATTCAGCACGGAAAGCTGCTGTGATCATTTTTGGGTGTATAACGGCACATCAACTGCCGCACCGCTCATCCTGAATGCAAGTGGAACTACTCTTCCTCCCACCGTTACCGCTAACTCTGGAAAAATGTTTATTTCCTGGGTTTCTAATGGCTCTGTTACAGGCGCAGGATGGGCTGCCGCCTGGAGTTCAGTTATCGGTTCTGCAAATCCTCCTATTGCAGGGTTTTCTACAGATTTAAATCCTCCATTAGCAACACCGGTTCAATTCACTGATACCACAACTGAAATTCCATTCTCCTGGATCTGGGACTTTGGTGACGGGCAATTTTCTGTTTTACAAAACCCGGTGCATAGTTATATGGCTCCGGGAAATTATCCTGTTACATTAATTGCATTTAATTGCATTTCTTCCGATACTGTTACGCAAACGATTATTGTGCAGAATGCACCTTCAATTTCAGTTAATCCTGATTCAATTTCGGTAGCACTAAATTGCAATGACTCTATCACTATTCCCATTACAATCTATAATACAGGGAGCGGTGATCTTGTTTTCGATATTAATGGAAGCGGTTCCCTGTCACCTGTGAGGGTTCTTGCAATGACCTACGGAGTTGATATGAGTGCTGCTGGTGAATACCAGCATACTATTACAGGTATCAATCAATATTTCACCAATTATACTTTAGATACTACAGGCACCACTTCAGCTTCCGTTTTACAGGCAGCTTTAGTTGATATGGATGTTCTGCTTCTTCCGGAACACGAATTGAGTGTAACAGTTCCTTATGCTTCTTTAGCAACAGTTGTTCAGAACTTTGCGAATGGAGGAGGCGAAGTTGTAATTTGCGGATCAGTCGGAGGCGCCAGTCAAACTCGTCTATATGATTTGGGATTATTTACCGGTAACTATGTGAATTATACAAATGCAGGTACAGTCATTGTGAACGATACAACTGATGACCTGATGGATGGTGTGGGGCTTACATTACAGGCAACTAATTCTACTTTTTACCATAACATAACAAACCCTGATAAAATAGAATTAGCAGCATATCTTTCAAATGACGTGGTCACGTATAGAAATATCGGTTCAGGAAAGGCGGTCTATATCGGGTTTGATTATTATGATGTAAATACTTCAACCCAGAGAATAATTTCAAATTCTGTCAGGTATGCCAATTCAAGTTTACCTCCATGGATAGAGGTTTCTTCCATTACAGACACGATAGCACCTGGCGATTCTGTAGTGATATATATTACCATCAGCTCAGTTGGATTGAACGCAGGAATATATGATGACATTATAACTATCAATTCAAACGATACCTTAAATTCTCCGTTAAATGTGCCTGTTCATCTAACAGTATCCGGACCCGCATTAATAGCACTGTCAGATACCTGTATAAATTTTGGAATCATTACACAATATACTTTTGCCCATGATACTCTTACGATATCAAATTCAGGATGTGATACACTTCATGTTTCGTCAATTACATCTTCAGATCCCGCATTTACAGCCAATCCTGTCAGTTTAGATATTGCTCCCTATGAAAACGGGCAGGTTGTTATTACGTTCAATCCGCAAACTGCCGGAACTTTCAGCGCTCTGCTGACAATTTTGAACAACGATATTGATACCGTTATTTGTCTTTCCGGTTCGAGCCTCTCCGCTCCGGCAATTTCTTTCAACCCGGCTGCGCTGAATGTAAATGTGAACGCCTGTAATGATTCAATAACAGTTCCATTATGGGTTATAAATTCAGGAGGGTCCGATCTTACTTTTAATATTATTGGAGGAGGTTCACTTTCACCTGTAAGAGTTCTTGCAATGATATACGGAGTGGACATGACGGGTTCAGGCGAATACGATCAGACTATTTCGGGAATCAATCAGTATTTTACCAATTATACTTTAGATACTACAGGTACTATTTCAGCTTCTGTTTTACAGGCTGCTTTAGTTGATAAAGATGTTTTGCTGCTTCCCGAACACGAATTGAGCGTAACTGTTCCTTATGCTTCTTTAGCAGCAGTTGTTCAGAGCTTTGTGAATGCCGGAGGTGAAGTAGTAGTTTGCGGATCACTGGGCGGCAACAGCCAGACACGTATATATGACCTGGGGTTATTTACAGGTAATTACGCGGGTTATGTGAATACAGGCACGCTAAGTGTGAATGATACGACAGACGATCTCATGGATGGCGTGGGCCTTACGCTAGCAGCAACTAATTCTACTTTTTACCACAACATAACAAACCCGGATAAAATAGAATTAGCAGAATTTCTTTCAAATGATGTTGTAACCTATAGAAATATCGGAGCGGGAAAGGCCGTTTTTATCGGGTTTGATTATTATGATGTAAATGCTTCAACTCAAAGAATAATCTCAAACACTATCAGGTACGCCAATTCAGGCAGCCTCCCTCCGTGGATAGTTATATCATCAGGCGCTGATACAGTGATAGCAGGGGATTCGGTATTAATTTACGTAACCCTCTATTCCGGTACGCTGCCGGGAGGAACTTATACTGCCAATCTTGTATTTGTTTCAAATGACCCTTTACATCCGACAGATACTGTTCCTGTAACATTAAATGTCGGTTTTAATCCCTGCGCAAATTTTACTTTCAGTCAATCATCACCATGCAGCGGAGTTGTAAATTTCCAGGACACTACAGTAAACGCTCCGACTTCATGGCTCTGGTATTTCGGAGACGGTGATTCTTCTTTAATTCAGAACCCGTCACATACTTACAGTGCAGCAGGGAATTACACGGTCACACTTATTGCCTGCAATGCATCAGGATGTGATACTATTTCGTACCCGGTGACCATTACATCCGTATTGGGACCGGTGGCTGCATCCTGCATCCCGATAACGGCCGGTTATTGCTGCAACATTGGTATAATGCGAGTTCAATTCAATACTATTGATAATTTAAGCCTGAATGCCAGCGAAGGGTATAAAGATTTTACCTGTACTGACACGACTACCGTTACAGCCGGGCTTTCTTATTTATTAACGGTAACAACAGGAAGTACATATAGTGAAAACACCCAGGTGTGGATTGACTATAATAATGATGGAATATTTAATTCTTCTGAATTGGTACTTTCTTCACTGAATGTGTTACTCGTTCACAGCGCTACGGTTGTAATACCTACCGGTGCTGTGTATAATATACCGTTAAGAATGCGCGTGGGTTCTGACAGATCTACTAACCCCACGCCTGCTCCATGTGTCAACTCTGTGAACGGCCAATTTGAAGACTATACTGTAATTATCCGAAGCAATACTATACCCCCCGATGCATTATTTGCAATTAATATAATAGATGTGTGTACAGGAGATGTTGATTTTACCGATCTCTCTACAAATTTTCCAACATCATGGTATTGGACTTTCGGGGACGGGCAGAATTCAGCAGCACAAAATCCTTCTCACCAGTACCAGGCAGCGGGAACATACACTGTTACATTAATTGCCGCTAATCCATACGGATCAGACACTATTGTGCAATACGTTACAGTTAATGTTATTTCGGCAAGCTTTACTGTAAGCGGCACCATGGCTGCCGGACAGCCATTACAATTTAATCCCGTCTCGACAGGAGCCACATCCTGGCAATGGGCCTTTGGTGACGGGTCTTTCTCCTCCGTTCAAAGCCCTGTTTATACCTATTCAGCGCCCGGCACTTACATTGTTGCTCTTACTGTGTTTAACGGTGTGTGCACTACCACGGTTTATGATACTCTTGTTATCGGTACTGTGGGTATAGAAGAAATTGAAGATCTGTCATCTTTACTATTGCTGCCAAATCCATTCCATGATCAAATTCAAATTTCATTCAGCACTTCTGCTTTAGAAAATGTTTCGCTAAAGGTGGTGGATATTCCCGGCAGGACTGTACAATCATTTTTAGATAATGAACAACTGGAACCCGGAATGCATCGTTTTACTTTCAACAATGATGCGCCAGGCGCTTATTTTGTTATTTTCCGGGTAGATGAACATTTATCGGTGCGGAAGATTATTAAAACGGAATAGCATTGTAAAAAAATCTTTCCGCATAAGGAGGAGAGAACTTAAAAAACAAGGAGGCCGCGTGAGCGGCTTTTTTGTTTTATTTTTTGTTCGTTTCTTTTGCTTGTGGTGGTGGGATTTAAGGATGATAAAGAACATTCGATTTTAAAAGAATTAAAGAAAGATGTGTTAGAACATAAAGGACATTTATTTTTATTGAATCGGAAGATTTAATTGCTGAAACAAAACTTAATAATTGAAATTACAAAAAATGCAACACATTGCTGCGAAGCGACTCCCTGCAAAAATAAACCCGATTGAAACGTAAATCCTTTTTTTGCCCTTGAAAAAAAATAAGAAAAAAGAAAAAAAAGATTGCAGTGGAAAGCGGGACGACAGGAAATAAGAATTCCTATCAGTGTTTTCCTAAAAAAATCGTCTTAATAAAGAAATTATCTTGAATAATTCGGAGCTTCTTTAACAATTGTTACTCCATGCGGATGGCTTTCGCGAACCCCGCTTTGGGTGATGCGGATGAAACGCGCGTTTTGCAGTTCCTTTATATTTTTTGCCCCGCAATAGCCCATGCTTGCCCGCAAACCTCCAACCATCTGGTACATTTCTTCGGCTAACGTGCCTTTATAAGGTACGCGTCCCACAATTCCTTCGGGAACCAGTTTTTTAATATCGTCTTCGGCATCCTGGAAATAACGGTCTTTGCTTCCTTCCTTCATGGCTTCAATGGAACCCATTCCGCGAATGGCTTTAAATTTTCTTCCTTCAAAAATTATGGTTTCTCCGGGCGATTCTTCAACTCCGGCAAATATGGAACCTGCCATGATCGAATGCGCACCGGCAGCAATGGCTTTGGGAATATCCCCGGTGAACCGGATGCCACCATCTGCAATCACAGGGACACCTGAATCTTTTGCAGCCTTAGCCACTTCATGAACAGCCGAAAGCTGTGGCACTCCTACGCCTGCAATAATGCGAGTTGTACAAATAGACCCGGGACCGATTCCAACCTTCACCGCATCAGCGCCTGCTTTGATTAATGCAAGCGCACCTTCGGCTGTTCCAACATTTCCGACAACCGTTTCCACTTTCGGAAAATGTTTTTTTACTTTTTTTAATGTTTCGATCACCCCGCGTGAATGGCCGTGTGCCGTATCGATCACAATGGCATCCACTCCTGCGTTTACGAGAGCCTGCACGCGATCTGTAATATCAGCCGTTACTCCGACAGCAGCGGCCACGCGCAACCTGCCCAATTCATCCTTGCAGGAATTCGGCCGTGATTTGAATTTTAAAATGTCTTTATAAGTAATCAGCCCTATCAGCTTTCCATCTTTATCCACCACAGGAAGCTTTTCAATTTTATAATCCTGCAATATCAACTCCGCTTTATCGAGGCTGGTAGCGCCCACTGCAGTAATAAGGTTTTCTTTAGTCATTACCTCGTTTACCGGGCGGGTCATCTTCTTTTCAAAACGGAGGTCACGGTTGGTAAGAATGCCCACCAGCTTTCTATTTCCATTAATAATAGGGATACCGCCAATCCTGTTTTCTCTCATAATTTCCAATGCCTGTGCAATGGTTGCATTCTCATGCAGTGTGATGGGATCCTGGATCATCCCGCTTTCAGACCGTTTTACTTTACGGACTTCGGATGCCTGCCTTTCAATGGTCATATTTTTATGAAGGACACCCATGCCGCCTTCCTGGGCGATGGCAATTGCGAGGGCAGATTCGGTTACCGTATCCATTGCCGCTGAAAGAATGGGAACATTTATTTTTATGTTCCGGGTAAACTGGCTGCTTACGTCCACATCGCGCGGCAATACTTCTGAATATGCGGGGATCAGGAGGACATCATCATAGGTAAGGCCCTCGCCAATAAATTTATCATGGGGTTTCATAAAATGAGATTTAAAATTATTTATTGGCGGTCAAAATTAAGCAAAAAAGTGCCAGGTAAGGGTTAAGGTTACAATTAACAATTACCGGTTAACGATAACTATGCAGAAGATCGCAATTAACAAATTTTATTTCTCTACTTTTGCCATTATAATTTCATTTTGTATAACTTTGATCTATTAAACCTGGGACAAATGCATTACACATTAGACAAAAACGAAAAATATGCTGTGATTAAGCTTCACGAACAAAAACTTAACACACTCATTGCAGCAGAGCTTAAGTCAGAATTGTTAATTATCAACAGCCAGGGATTCAATAATATGATCCTTGATCTGAGCGATACACAATACTGTGATTCATCAGGGCTGAGCGCCATCCTTGTGGGAAACCGTGTATGCCGCAATGGAAGCGGTGCATTTATTATCACAGGGCTGTCGGAAGCCATAAAAAAATTAATTTCAATTTCGCAACTGGAGCAGGTGTTAAACATCACTCCCACTCTGCCGGAAGCCGTGGATCAAATTATGATTGACGAAATAAAAAATAATTAATTTCACTTTTAAAATCTGAATATAATGAATAAAAATTTACGTACCCTGACCATATTGTTTTTTGCATTGATAATTTCTCATAAAAGCTATTCACAATGCACTCCTAATCCGAACGACCATACTTTAATCACACCTGACACGGTAACAAATTTTGCATCCGGAACGGTTGGAGTAGCCTATTCTCAGATCGTTTATCTCCATCCTCCGATCGATACCACTGTTATGATAGGCCCTTTGCCGATTCATATAAACCCGGTGGACAGTGTAGTATTAAATAATATTTCGAATCTTCCCCCGGGATTATCATTGGCATGTAACCCTTCCAATTGTGTTTTTCCCGGTGGCGTAAGCGGATGTGCAAATATTTCGGGCACACCTACTACTGCAGGAAACTATATTTTAGATGTGATTGTGACCGCCTATGGCAAGGAAGCAACTACACAATTTGCAATATTCCAGACTGATACCGTTCATGCTTACCATATAAACATCAATACAAATTCAGGCATTGCAGTTTATGACCCGTTGAATTTTCAGCTGATCGGGTTCGGAGTTGATCCTGTTAAAGAAAATATTAATATTAAAATTAATTCTCCTAAATCTGTCGATGCAGATTTATCCGTATTTAATATTATCGGAAAAAGCATTTCCAGTGAGCCCGTTTCTATGAAACATGGAATGAATATCATTGATTTCAGCACAAAGAGTCTGTCACCCGGAGTTTATATTTTAACACTTAAAAAAGATCCGTATCTTTTAACAAGACGATTTGTTATCGGGGGTAAATGAAGTTTGAAGTAACCATTTTAGGCAGCAGCTCCGCAACACCCATATATACAAGACATCCGACCGCCCAGGTACTCAACATACGTGAGCGGCTTTTTTTAATTGACTGCGGTGAAGGCACCCAGATGCAAATGATGCGCTATAAAATAAAAATGCAGCGCATCAGTCATATTTTTATCAGCCATCTCCATGGTGATCATTATTTGGGTTTGATGGGAATGATCTCCACTATGCATCTCCAGGGAAGAATCAATGAGCTGCACCTTTACGGGCAACAGGACCTGATGGATGTCCTGGAAATGCAATTGCGTTTATCCAATACCATTCTGCGTTACAATTTAATTTTTCATGCTGTGCGTCATTATGTAAGCAGCTTGATTTTTGAAGACGAGGATATTCTTGTACGAAGCATCGTTCTCAATCACCGCATCCCCTGCACGGGATTTTTATTCCGGGAAAAACAAAAACCCAGGAAACTGCTCATCAACAAAATGCAGCAGTATAATATTCCGTTTATTTATTTTAATAAAATAAAAAACGGGGAAGATTACGAAGATGATTATGGAAACATCATAAAAAATGATGAGCTGACTGTACCCTCTCCTCCCCCGCGCTCTTATGCATTTTGTTCTGATACGATATATGATGAAAATATTTTAAACGATGTGCGTGCTGTAGACCTGCTGTATCATGAGGCCACTTTTTTACATGACATGGAAGACCGCGCAAGAGCGACTTATCATACCACCAGCCTGCAGGCAGCGGAGCTTGCAAAAAAAGCAGAAGTCAAAAAACTTTTAATAGGCCATTTTTCTGCACGGTATAAAAACCTTGCACTTTTACTGGATGAAGCAAAAAGTGTTTTTCAAAATACAGAACTGGCTTTGGAAGGATTGAGATTTGCTGTCTGATTAAATAATCTTTATCGTGTCTCAATTTGCGTTCCTGAAGATTTTCTGTGCACCCTGTGTAATAAGTATTATATGAACATTTCAAAATATATACATAAAACATTTGTTGATCTTAGTGAAACCCTCCTTCGCACGCTGTCGCTGAAGCTTTAGCGTAGGCGCCTAAAGCTACGGAGGGTGAAATCAAATAAGATGTTTATTTCGAAAAGCCATCCCGGATCCTGATTTTAAATAAGATTCAAATTGAAATGCCTTGTACTTATCTTCAAATGCAATGAAACATACCAATTGCACTGGAAGCTTATTCTTAGTGGAGTCAACATAACCTTTATCGTGTCTCAATTTGCGTTCCTGAAGATTTTCTGTGCACCCTGTGTAATAAGTATTATCTGAACATTTCAAAATATATACATAAAACATTTGTTGATCTTAGTGAAACCCTCCTTCGCTGAAGCTACGGAGGGTGAACATTTGTTAATATAAATAAAACCCTCCTTCGCTAAAGCTACGGAGGGTGAAAGCGGAGAGGGAGGGATTCGAACCCCCGGTACCTTGCGGCACACCTGATTTCGAATCAGGCACATTCGACCACTCTGACACCTCTCCCAATTTTATTTTTCTATTATGTTGTTTTCTCTTAGCCAATTATAACCACTAATCGACTTATAGAAATATTCCCTTTTCATTGCTTTTGATTTTGTTTCAAAAATTTCATAAAAGTGTAATTTAAAAGGTCTTCTCGATTTTGTTGACCTTACTTTACCTTTATTATGCATTTCTAATCTTTTATGAATGTCTTTAGCTGATCCATAATAATACTTATGATCTTTTTCACTTCGTAAAATATATGAATAAAACATTTCAAATATTTAATTTTTATTTGAGGCACACCTGATTTTCCCGAAGGGATCCCTACGGGGCGAATCAGGCACATTTCCCAAAGGGATCCCTTCGGGGCGACCACTCTGACACCTCTCCGGGAAATGGGTTTATGGTTTATGGTTTTTAGTTTAAAGTTTTCACTTTCTACTTTCTACTTTCTACTTTCTACTTTCTAATTCTTAATTTCCGGTTCTTCATCATGCCCTTTGCCTTTCACTTTTCCCGTTCTCCACATTTTATCTTCTTCCTCCTGTTGCTTTTTTTCTTCATCGGTAATTTTATATTCCTTCAGGTCATTAAGATCAGGCTGACCGGCATTTGTCCATGCAGTGAACCAGAAGCTTCCAATGTCAATAATGGAGCTTCTTAACCTCCGCTCCACCATGCCATCAAGCATGTCACTGTATTCCTTTGTATATTCCTTTGAATACACTTTCATTGTTGTGTTGCCCCTTTGTTCAAATGCATATTTCCTGTCCTGGGAAAATTTTTCATTAAGAAGGGCTTCAAATTTCAAAACCGAATCTTTTGCATTGTAACTGTCTTTCACTATCTGCCACATTTTTTCAAGCGGGTTTGAAATAAATACCGCTCTCCCGGTGAAATAATCATATTCATCGCCAAACATTTCCGGTACACGTGATTCCCAGAAACCGTGTATGCCGACCTGGTTTGTCTTCTGCCCGTTATAATTTTCGGTGCAATGAAGGGGTACATGAGCGTCTGCAATGTAATGTCCTATATCAGCACTGATCTTTAAAATTTTTGTAGGATTTTTTTCTTTGAATGCTTCTGTAAGCCTCAATAACATTTTATCCACCCACCAGGGAACAATTCCGTAAGCATTGAGCGTATCCTCTGAATATTTTTTTACAGCAGTTGTCCAGTATTGAGGAATTGAATCAAAAGGGCTCTCTCCGTAATGATCTAAATCTATGTAATGCCGCGGAGCTTCTTCAGCGAAAGCATATCTTCTTTTATCAGGATCAACTGCATGTTCGGTGATGTAGTCAATATTTTTTTTGTAAAAACCGAGCATTTCAGGAGGCAATGTAAACACTGCCATATGATTAATTTTCTTATGCGCCCAGAATCCCCATGCAAAAACTATTGTTATGCTAACACACAATAAGATGGAAGTAATTATCCATTTAATTTTTTTCTGTAGCATCATGATGAAAAAAAATTTAAGCTGACTGCATCACTTGCATGTTATATAAAGCATGTCCGTTTAAACATGGAATTACTTCTGCCTGGTTTGGAGTTAAACAGAAAGCAATATCCTTTTCAATATGTAATTTTTCAAGGCGCAGGCGGTGCGAAGATTCTTCTAAAAATTTATACATATCATTTTTACCAAGCATATAAAGATATTCTGCAGCAATACAGGAGTCCCTGCCCACAGTGAAATCAAAATATTTCTTCAGCTTATATACCATTGCCCCGGCAAATAATGTATCTTCAAGATTAAAAGTATTTTTCCAGCCTGCACACAGCAGGATGACATCCTGCTGCTGTTCCTTTAGCCAAGTTATAAGCACGTCCATATTCAGAAAAGAGCCTGCAACTACTTTGTACGAATTCTTTGCAATTTCAAAAGCTTTTGTTCCATTCGTAGTTGTCAATACAATGTCGCGGTCCTTTATGATCGGATCCATGTAGCTGAACGGTGAATTCCCGAAGTCAAACCCTTCCAGCATTTCTCCATGCCGTTCAGCGCCTATTAAAAATCCTTTTGATTTATATGCCATTGCTTCTTCCACAGTCAATACAGGAATAATGCTTTTTACACCGTGTTTAAATGCAACACAAATGGATGATGTGGCGCGTAAAATGTCAATTACAACGGTAATGCTGTTAGGTGCATCATACATATTAAATAATGCCGGAGAAAAGCAGACATCAATGGTCGGTTTTCTTTTTTCCTGCCCGTTGGTTAGTTGCATTTGCGAATACGAATATTAACAATTGGCATCTACGAATACGAATTGGTACGAATCTACGAATGTTTTATTCATGAATGAAATTGCCATTTATATGAATTCGTAAATTCGTTTTGATTCGTATTCGTAGATTGTCCTTATTTCCCATTTTTATAAAACGGAGTTTTAACAATTTTTGCTTTCAATGATTTGTCACGCACTTTAATAAAAATTTCCGCTCCATCCTTTGCATGTTCCGTTTTCACATAACCCATCCCGATCGCCTTCTGCAATGACGGAGATTGCGTGCCCGAAGTAACGACCCCGATATTTTCTCCCGTTTCACTCACAATTTCATAATGATGACGCGGAATTCCTCTTTCAACCATTTCAAATCCCACTAATTTTTTCTCCACCCCTTTTTCCTTCTGAGATTTTAAGTTTTCTGAATTGGTAAAATCTTTTGTGAATTTGGTGATCCATCCCAATCCTGCTTCGAGCGGTGAAGTGTTATCATCAATATCATTTCCGTATAAACAGAAACCCATTTCCAATCGAAGTGTGTCACGCGCACCTAACCCGCACGGCTTAATTCCGAATTCTTTTCCTGTTTCAAACAAAGCATCCCAAATCTGTTGCGCATATTTATTTTCAAAATAAATTTCAAAACCTCCGGCACCAGTGTAACCGGTATTAGAAATTACCACATTTTCTGCACCGGCTACTTTTCCTTTTTTAAAACTGTAATAAGGAATTTCGGAAAGGTTCACATCTGTAAGTTTTTGTAGGACTTCGATAGCCTTTGGCCCCTGCACAGCGAGCAAAGAAGTTTTATCAGAAATGTTGTGCATTTCAACTCCTTTATTATTGCGGGCAGAAATCCAGTTCCAGTCTTTTTCAATGTTTGAAGCATTTACCACGAGCATGTATGCTTTTTCATCCAGCCGGTAAACAATCAGGTCATCCACAATACCGCCTTTTTCATTCGGGAAACATGCATATTGAGCTTTTCCATCCGTGAGTTTTGCAGCGTCATTTGAAGTGACTCTCTGAATCAAATCCAAAGCATCAGGGCCTTTTAAAATAAATTCTCCCATGTGTGACACATCAAACACACCTACAGCATTGCGGACTGCTTCATGTTCATCATTGATTCCTGTGTATTGAATGGGCATATTGTACCCGGCAAATTCAGCCATCTTGGCTCCGAGAGCAATATGGGTATCGGTAAGTGCAGTATTTTTCATCTGTTTAGGAAAGAAAGGGCGAATTTACGAAATAGGTTTATCTCAAAGGTTTTCTTAGGAATGAAAGGCTTCTTTGTCTAAAAGTTGACTTATTCTGTTATTTTTGTTGTAGCAAAGTCAATGAAGAGGTTACAGAGAGAAAAGATAATTACGGCAAGGCTCTGCTGCTTGCCATAAAAAATAAATAGAAAAGAAAATAAAATATGTATTTATAACAATCTTAATAATTTCCTTTATTATTTGGATTTCGTACATCATCAATTTAGAAAAACAAACTGATCGGCATCATCTCAAGCAAGAATATCATCGTATTATTTTAGAAATAAAAAGATTTATGGGTGATCGTGGTATTCCAAATATTAAAGTCAATGATGAATAGATTGAATTAAATATTACAGATGGAAAGATTATCCATTACATTCAAATAGGGGATTCGATAATAAAAAAATCCGGGTCAAATGCTATTAGTATTTATCGCAAAAATGAAAATGGTGAATGGGCTGTTAAAGAATTTAAATAGTTATTTAAACAATCCCAAAAAATTCTCCTCATTGGATTTCACCGAATAATATTTTTCAATCTTGGGGCGGGTTTGCCAGCTTAATTTTAAAAGCAAACTTTTATCGGTTATTAATTTTACAAGATAATTTTTCCAGTCTTCAGCATTACTGCATAAATACCCGTTGATTTCATGATCCACAATTCTGGTGTTCACACCAACCGGAGATACCAAAGCCGGGATCCCAAGCGACATATACTGCAATGCTTTAAACCCGCATTTACCCTGCGCCCACTGATCATTTGTCAACGGCATTAAACCCACACTGAATTCCAGCAAGTCATCAATTTCAGTTTCTTTTTTCCAGGGCTTATAGATTAAAGATTTTAGATTGAACAAAGGTTTTTTATCAGAAATAACATGGAATTCAAATGCATGATTTTTTTCCAATTCAGCAATGACGGGCTCAATTTCATCGAGGTAACTGATTGTGGAATGTGAACCTGTCCAGCCGATAATAAATTTATCCTTGTGGACATCCGCCAGTTCATTATGATGAAAATCCACATCAATAACCGTTGGATTATAAAAAACATTTTTATTGTACAGCTTCGCAAAGTTGCACAGGTACTCATTCCCGCATGAAACTTTATGAGCCCACTTACAAAGAGTTTTTGTATTTGAAAAATTTTTGAGATGATATGCGAATGAATTATGCTCTGAATAATTCGGAATCCAGATAGCATCATCAAAATCATAAATAATTTTTTTCCTGAAAATTTTTGCCAGTATCCATTCTAAAACAGGCGGGCCCAACGGTGTAAATTCGCGATGTATAAAAACAAAATCGTAAGAACCTGACGTAAATACATCACCGATACGTCTCAGGTATCCTTTCACAATTCCAAAAAATTTTTTGAAATAGTTGCCTGGTTTGTATAATATTTTCCACGTACTGAGATCAATAAATGACGAAACCCTGAACTCAATATTTTTTTCTTTTAATGCGTTATAGTAATGCTCAAAACGAAACCGCTGGCTTGCAGCCTCCCCGGTCGGATAAGGAACAATAAAAAGGATTTTCATTTGGAGCAAAAATATGGAGGAATAAATTGCTAAATTGTTATATTGTTAAATTGTTAATCAAAATGTAGGGCTGAATTGTTAAATTGTTACATTGTTAAATTGTTGAAAAAAAGCATGGCCTGTTATTAGTATTCTAACAATGTAGCAATGTAACAATGTAACAATTTTATAATAACTTTGATGAAATTTATTCAATTTTAAATACGCATGTTAATTACCAGGCAAAACATGCCCCGCTGGATCATATTTACATGTGATCTCGGCATTGTTTTATTTTCCATTGTACTTGCCAACCTGCTCAGGTTTAATTTCAGAATTCCGTTCAATGAAATTCTGAACCTCAGGTATGTAATTCCAATTATTATCCTTGCAAGAGCAATAAGCTTTTTCATTTTCAAGACGTATGCAGGCATCATTATGTACACCAGCACACGCGATGCGGTGAGGATTTTTTTAACGCTTTCAGCAGGATCAGTTTTTTTTATTGTAATCAACATTTTTTCTTACTTTATCAAAGATGTTTATGTCATACCCTTTTCAATCATCATTCTTGAATTTATCATCACCGTTTTATTCATGACCGGGGGAAGAATTTCGGTTAAGATTTTATACGCAGAATTAAAAAATCCGTCACGCGAAAAAACGAATGTGATCATTTATGGTGCCGGTGATGCGGGGGTGATTGCAAAAAGAGCCATTGACCGCGATGCGGGATCAAAATATAAAGTGCTGGCTTTTGTGGATGATGATCAGCATAAAGCTAAAAAATATCTTGAAGGCATCCCCATTTACGATGCAAAAACCGAGTTGGAAAACCTGCTTAAAAATAATGAAGTGAAGCACCTCATTATAGCCATCCAGAATATTACTCCGCAGCGGAAGAAGGAAATTATCGAGTCGTGCATGCAGTATGATACCAAGGTACTGAACGTGCCGCCCGTGACGAACTGGATTAATGGAGAGCTGAGCTTTAAACAAATCAAAAAAATAAAAATTGAAGACTTGCTTAACCGTGACCCGATTCAACTGGATGCAGCGCAAATTAAGAATGAGATCGGAGGAAAAGTAATTTTAATTACCGGTGCAGCCGGGAGCATCGGCAGTGAAATCGTGCGCCAGATTATTCCTTTTCATCCTAAAAATATTGTGATGCTCGACAGCGCAGAATCTCCGTTGTATGAGCTGGAATTAGATATTGCAGAGGCGAAACAGAATTGCAAATATGAAACCGTCATTGGCGATATCCGCAACGCAGAGCGATTGAGAAATGTATTCAGGACATTTCGACCTGATATTGTTTTTCATGCAGCAGCTTATAAGCACGTCCCGGTAATGGAAAATAACCCGTCTGAATCCATTTTTACAAATGTGCTGGGCACAAAAGTGATGGCTGACCTTGCGCATGAATTCAGGACAAAAAAATTTGTGATGATTTCAACAGATAAAGCAGTGAACCCGACAAGCATCATGGGAGCAACCAAGCGCATTGCAGAAATTTATATTCAGTCGTTAAATAAACATTCAGAATGCAAATTCATTACTACACGCTTCGGAAATGTGCTCGGTTCTAACGGATCGGTGATACCAAGATTTAAAAAACAGATTGAAGCCGGCCAGCCCGTTACAGTTACACACCCGGATATCACACGCTATTTTATGACGATTCCTGAAGCCTGCCAGCTGGTGCTTGAAGCAGGAGCGATGGGCAAAGGCGGTGAAATTTTTATTTTCGATATGGGAGCGCCTGTGAAAATTGCTGAGCTTGCAAAAAAAATGATCAAGCTGTACGGATTAACATTGGGAAAAGATATCCAGATTGATTATACCGGTTTAAGAGCCGGAGAAAAGCTGTACGAGGAATTACTGGCAGATCATGAAAATACACTGCCGACTCATCACCAGAAAATTATGATTGCTAAGGTGAAGGAGTATGATTTTGAAAATATTTCCGGTGAAATAAAAGAGCTGATTGGTTTATTCGATACGCAGAATAACGAAGCTATTGTTAAAAAAATGAAGCAAATTGTTCCTGAATTTATCAGCCGGAATTCAGAGTACGAAAAACTGGACAGAGTGAATGAGCATTGCTCTTAATCTATGAAAGAAGCCATAAACCGCCTTGAATTTTTGTGCAACATTATTCCGCCTAAGCTCAAAGCTTTTTCAGAAGAAGTTTTTTCTCATAAGCCTGCTCCGGCTAAATGGTCGAAAAAAGAAATCATCGGGCACCTGACGGATTCGGCTGCAAATAACATTCAGCGTTTTGTGAGAATGCAGTATGAGAGCGTGCCGTTTGTTATTTATGCGCAAAATGAATGGGTGAGCTTGCAGGATTATCAAAATAAAAAAAGCAATGAAGTGATCCAGCTCTGGGAATTACTGAACAGGCACATTATCCATATTTTAAAAAATGTTCCTGAAAAAAATTTTTCACTGCTTTGCAAAACGAATGAACCGGAACCTGTTACTTTACTCTGGCTGGCAGAAGATTACGTGGTGCACCACGAGCATCATTTGAAACAGGTGGTGGCGTATTAACCCGGTCAGTCGGTAATTACTATTTTATTTGCCGCTAAAGTTTTATTGTCTTCCGCCAGGTGAATGAAATACAACCCGCCTGGAAGATGGTCGCGGGATAAAATAATTGTTCGACCCGAAATATGATTTATTTGTTTTACCTGCCGGCCATACAAATTATAAACCGTTAAAACAGCATCTTTAAGGTTTCTGCCGTATTGAACAATTGCCTCTGAGGAAAAGGGATTTGGATAAATCGTAATGAATGAATTGTTTTCAATTTCATTTATTGAAGTGGAGATATAACATGTTGAATCCAAAGGTAAAAAAGTCACAAGCCCGAAGCTGACATTATCATATCCGTCATAAATTGCTGCTGCAACGTGGGCTGAATCGGTTGTGCACCAATAATTATCTGCCACATTAAAATTCGCTGATGTACTCATTTGTAACCCATAAGAAACATTATTACAAATTTTATTGCAATATATATTTGCTGCCGGATTATTTATCTTTATGCCTATCGTATCGTACTCGATATCACATCGGGTAATTAAAGTATTCGAGTTCACTCCCACTCCTAAACCATTATATTTTATCTCGCAATCTATTATAGAATCAGCTCCCAGGGGGGCTAAGCCAAAATAGATTCCCTCCAGACTATTGAAATTAATCATGCAATGCGAGAGTAAATTTCCTCCTATGCCGTTAGCATGCAGACCAGACTGGTTGTGACTGATGCTGCAATAATGGAATTTACCATTGTAAGTTGCACCTGTTGCTCCTCCAAAAGCGAGATGGTTTGAATCAAATGTACAATTATTTAACAGAGCACCATTAACGTACTCCACTCCCAGGTAATTATCAGAGATTGTACAGAAATTAAGTGTGGCATTTCCAATATCGCTTATGCCGACCACATTAAATCTAAAAACACAGGAATCAACAGGGCTTTGGCCAAGATTGTAAATACCTGTCTCGTTATTTGTGAAGGTCGAATTTTTAATGTGTTCCACGTCTCTTATTCCCTTAGTAGCATACGATACATTACAGAAATTAAAATGAGATGCTGCCATACTGCCATTTAACCATAAACCGCCATTACTAGTGTGTCCCCAGATGCCGGGAGTTGGAGAAAGAGAATTGCTTGTAAAAGTTATGGAATCAGTGATAGTTCCATTTGCAACAAGAGCTGCCTGTCTTATTTCAAGATACATGTTGTCATCAAATTTTACCGTTACACCGGGTTCAATGGTTAATGTAACACCGGGAAATACCACAACAGTATCGATAACAATATAAGGGCTGTTAGCCAGGGTCCATGTCGTACTCGAAAAAATTCCCCCGCTTACGTTTGTTTGCGAGTGTACGGTTTGTAAAATTAGTACAGATAATACGGGGAGGAGTAAATATTTTTTCATGGCAAGAGGTTTTAGTATTTTGTTGTTAACTTACCCCGGTAACGATTTCTTTAACAAGATATTGTTTTCGCTCACCTTAAGGCAATCGTAATGCAATTATTCATCCATGCACCGATTCCTTCACACCGAATTGTTTGATGATCTCACCTTCGTAATCTAAAAATTCTTTCCAGCGTTTGTCCACATCTTCACCATTTGAATATTGTTTTGCAAAACCGATAAAGGTTGTGTAATGCGTTGCTTCGCTCACCATCAGCTCATGGTAAAAAGCAGCCAGCTCTTTGTTATTAATATTTTCAGACAATACGCGAAAGCGCTCGCAGCTGCGGGCTTCAATCATAGCGGCAAAAAGTAAATGATCCATTAACTGTGTAACACGCGAGCCGCCTTTTCTTCTGAAATTGTAAAGGAGGTTCACATATTCATCTTTCCGTTCGGGGCCGAGCACCCACCCGCGTTCAATAATTTTTTCATGCACCATTTTAAAATGCGTAAGCTCTTCCTGAGCAAGATCGAGCATAGCTTTTACAAGATCAGTATGTTCAGGATACCGCACAACAATTGAAATGGCATTGGTAGCGGCTTTCTGCTCGCACCATGCATGGTCAATGAGAATTTCTTTAATGTTTTTTTCCACGATGTTTACCCAGCGCGGGTCGGTAGGCAATTTAAGTCGAAGCATGAGGAATTGGAAGTTTTCTGGTTTTGGTTTAAGGTTGAAAGTTGATTGAGTAAATTAAGTTGAATAAGTAAACAGATTAGTCGGGAGTTCACTTAATTAACTCAATCAACCAATCACAAAATTAAAGAGAAAGATTTTAACATGAGCCTGCGATTAATTGTGAGAAACTATTTTCGGGACAAACAGTATGAAATAAAAATATAGGATTATCTTTGCTTCTCATTACCAATTCCCAGGGGACACGTCAATGAAAATTAAATTCAACAAAAGAACTGATTCTGATTTTATAACCACGCTGAAAGAGCGTGTGAATGAATATTTTGAAAAGAGAAAACAGTCAAAATTCGGTGATTGGCAGATGTATGCCAAGTTCATTTTTTTCTTTGGCGGGTTAGTAGGTATTTACTTATTACTGATCAGCGACTGGTTTGCTCCTCTTCCTGAACTGCTGATATGGATGCTGATGGGATTGTTCATAGCCTTTTGCGGGTTCAATGTGGCGCATGATGCCGTGCATGGCGCATTTTCCAAATACCCGTTACTGAACAGGATATTTTCGTATGTGTTTAACCTGCTTGGCGCGAATGAATACATGTGGAAGATCATGCATAATGTGATCCATCATACGTATACGAACATAGCCGGCCATGACGAAGACCTGGAGCCCGTTTCACTGATCCGCCTGAACACTGAAAAGAAATTAAAGAAGATCCACCGTTACCAGCATTGGTATGCCATATTTTTCTACAGCTTTGCCTCCCTCTCGTGGGTGCTGAAAAAAGATTTCGATACTTTCTTCCGGAAAAAAATCGGGAATTATGAAAATAAAAAACATCCTGTTCATGAATATTTCGTGCTGTTTGGTTCCAAATTGATTTACTTTTTTGTTTTCCTTGCGCTTCCCATGATGCTGTTAAGCGAACCCTGGTGGTTCTCCATTATAGGTTTTTTCCTTTTGCATGTTGTGGAAGGACTCACACTTGCCATCGTATTCCAGCTTGCTCACGTGGTGGAAGCCGCAGATTTCCCGGAACCATCCGAAGACGGCACGATGGAAAATACATGGGCTATTCACCAGGTAAAGACTACTGCAAACTTTGCACGCAAAAGTTTTCTTGCCAACTGGTTTTTTGGAGGATTAAATTTCCAGGTAGAGCACCATTTATTTCCGCACATCTGCCATGTTCATTATAAAAAGATTTCCGTGATTGTAAAACAGACTGCAGAAGATTTTAATCTCCGTTATAATGAATACCAGACTATGTGGGGGGCCTTCCGTTCGCATCTCCGTATGCTGAAAAAATTCGGAAGAGAAGAATCACTTTCTATGCAGTGATTTACCCGGTACTTGATACTTCCCCTCATTTCCAGATAAAAATATCCTCCTTCGACACCGGGCGTTTTTCTTCCTGCCATGTAAACCCTTTCAATTTTAATTCTTCCGGTTTCAGCTCGTTTATCGGGAACAGCGTCCCGGCAGGTTTTTTCTTCAGGATAATTTTATTGACTTTATTTTCTTTTATGTAAATAACCATGTCGCTGCATTCAGCGCGGTTTACACTTGTAAGACGTTCTTTATCTTCTTTTTTATCTTTTACATAATAAATAGTTTGTCCGTTACCGGTTACATCAATTTTGTAAAGCTTGTTATCTTTAAAAAAACCGGTCATATTTTTTCCGCGCACCTGGTTAAACCGCAACGAATCCTCTTTTGATGTGATAAAAGAAGTATTGTAAAGATTCATCCTGTCAATGTTTGAGTTTGCCGTTTGCAGGTTTATAGAATCCGCTGTCAGCTGGTTTGCCTCATTCCATAAAACAGGATCATTGTATAACCGGATAGTGGAATCTGAAGATGAATAGACCAGTGAATCACATTTACCCTGCATGTCGGATTTAAATATCCTGCAATGATGATAAGCTAAATAAGTTTTTTGTTTCGTTACAGAATCCCATGCGGCAAATAAAGTATCTGCATGAAGAAACATAGAATCGTTATCAAAAATTTGGGTTAGCATGGTTTTTCCTGTCACAACAGATCGCTGCTGTTGCTCAAGATATTTTGCATAATCGCCACTCACAATCGTTTTATTATCCACATCAAAGACCTCCACATTCCTGAACGCCTCTCCTTCCCCGGTTTGATTATCATACAGCAGGCTGTCACCCGTAAGCCGCTGGTTTTTGGATTGGATGAAAGCTTTTTTGCTGAAATAAGATTTTTCTGTTTCCGTATTGTACCATCCGTATTCACAAAAAACAAACGTGCTGTCTTGGCCTTTTGAGTCAATCGTTGTGGGCCCGAAAAAAAAAGCAGTTTTCGTAACAGTATTGTATTTAAGTGTATCGTTCTCCAAAACGTACCTCGGATTATTCAGCACTACCGAATCTTTGAAGAAAAGCATTTTGTCTTTTGTGAAATAATAACCTTTGGTGCTGGTGAGAATATTGTTTCCATCCACAATTTTTCCACCGTTAAAATAATCCGCTGTTTCATTTCCGGTATTATAATTCAGGTTATTCGTAGTCAGCACCATTGTTTTATCTGTCATCCGCACATTATTGAAAAGTTGCGCGGTGCTTGTATTTCCGTCATATTTCAGCAGGTCGCCATATACGTTTACCGTATCTCCCTGGTTAATGTGAATATTTCCGAAAGCGTCAAACCGGTTTTCATCGCTGAAACGATAGGCGCTGTCGCAATTCATCAGCACCTTGTCATGTTTGAACTGCACGTTTCCAATCAATCGAAAAACATTTTTACCGAGCGATTCATCGCCCTCTAATGTATTGGCATGAATAAGCTCCACCTTTGTTTTTTCCTGCGCAGCCAGCATTCCCGGGAAAAGAACAAAATAAATACATGAACAAAAAAGGCTTTTTAAAAATTTGTTATTCACGGGGGTGAAATTAGGAAGAAAAAAAATTGACCGGTGATTCAGATATTCACCAATTCAGAATTTCTTAATAACGTTTGCTTCCTGTCAGGCCCTACCGAAACAATAACAACGGGCAATTCTAATTCTTTTTCCAGGTAAGAAATATAATCGTTCAATTCGCTGGGAAGATTTTCAGGGTCAGTTATAATTTCCAAATCTGTTTTCCAGCCTTTGAGCTCAGAAAAAACGGGTTCTATATTTTCATGGACTACATCAAACGGCATGTGATCAATCGTCTTTCCTTTATACTTATAGTGCGTGCAAACCTTCACTTTTGAAAAACCGCTCATCACATCCGCTTTCATCATAATAAGCTTAGTAACTCCGTTGAGCATGATGGCATATTTCAGAGCAGGTAAATCCAGCCATCCGCACCTGCGGGGCCTGCCGGTAGTTGCTCCAAATTCATTCCCTTTTTTTCGAAGCAGCTCTCCTGTTTCATCATTCAGCTCTGTCGGGAACGGGCCGCTGCCAACACGGGTACAATACGCTTTAAAAATTCCATACACCTCCCCTATTTTTGACGGAGCAATCCCTAACCCGGTACAGGTGCCGGCAGTTATAGTATTTGAAGAAGTAACAAAAGGATACGAACCAAAATCAATATCGAGCAGGGAACCCTGTGCTCCTTCTGCTAAAACATTTTTTCCTTCTTTGAGATAATTGTTAATTGCATATTCGCTGTCAATTAAAGAAAGCGAGCGGATAAGCTCAATGCCTTCCATCCATGATGGCTCATGTTCGCTGAGATCATATTTATAATCATAAAAGGTCAGCAGGTCTTTATGTTTTGCAACAAGCGTATTGTAGCGCTCCATGAAATCTTTGCTTTCAATATCGCCAACACGCAAACCGTTACGCCCCGTCTTATCCATATAAGAAGGGCCGATTCCTTTTAAGGTAGATCCGATTTTTGATTTTCCTTTGTGAGATTCAGATGCGGCATCAAGCAAACGATGGGTCGGAAGAATCAGATGGGCCTTACGTGAAACCATTAAATTTTTTTTCACATCCACTCCCATTTTCAGCAAAGCATCCACTTCCTTTTTGAAAATGGAGGGATCGATTACCACTCCATTCCCGATAATATTAATTTTTCCAGGATGAAATATTCCTGATGGTATTGTATGGAGAACATGTTTGATGCCTTCAAATTCCAATGTATGGCCCGCATTAGGCCCTCCCTGGAAACGTGCAATGACATCATATTGCGGTGTCAGCACATCCACTACTTTTCCTTTTCCTTCATCTCCCCATTGGAGTCCGAGCAATACATCTACTTTCATTGATTATTGAGAATTTTTAAAACAGTATCAAGTACTACTTTCTACTTTTTACTTTCTACTTTTCTACTTCCTACTTTCTACTAATTCAAATTACTCACCGCAAGTTCTTCCGTATCGGTTACGGTAAAAATATTATTCAGCTTGGTGATGGAAAGCAGTGAATTAACTTTTTCGGGAACACAGCAAATTACCGCTTCGCCACCGGCTTTCCGGGCAAGGGTAAGAATATTCAGCAAAACAGTAAGGCCCGTACTGTTCATATATTTGAAATCGGACAGGTTCAGCACAAAACGGTTGGTGTCTTTTAATATCAGGTTATTTACATCATCAATTAAATTCACAGCCTGGCCTTTTTCAATAAGGTTCCCCTTAAGCTGAATAGTGCTGTATTTTTCTTTCTCGTTTATTTTATAGCTGAATTCCATTTTAGATTTTAGATTTAGGATTTTAGAATTAAATGGGAATTGGATTCGTTACTCGTTGTTCTGCAAATGTAATTTTTTCTCTGAATAATTTTCACACATTCCTGTATTAAGCAGCTTATTGCATTTCCCGAACAGGTTTAACGAATGATGTGTTACCGAGAAGTTAAGAATATTTCCCATCATGCTCTGAATCTGCTGGATACGCGGATCACAGAATTCGAAGACTTTTTCACAATCCAAGCAGATAAGATGGTCATGTTGTTTGAATGTATAAGAGCGTTCAAATTGAGACATATTCTTTCCAAAATGATGACGGGTTATTAAGTCACAAGTCAATAAATGCTCAATGGTATTGTAAAGTGTGGCCCGGCTTATATGATAATTTTCTTTTTTCATGTGCGTGTAAAGCGACTCCACATCAAAATGTTTATCAATGGAATAAATTTCCTCCAGTATGGCAAACCGCTCCGGTGTTTTCCTCAGGCCTTTTTCTTCTAAAAAATCGGAGAATATTTTTTTAACTTTCAGCTTTATGTCTTCCTTCATCTGCGCATAACGAATTTTATATTTTGAATTGGATATTGGTCATTGGTCGTTTGTCATTGAATTAGTCCATCCTCGCAACGCTCAATATTCCTTTGACCTGTGTCAATTTATACATCAGCTTTTTCAAATGCTCTGTGTTGTGTACAAACAACATAATAGCGCCTTCAAATAAACCATCCTTGCTATCGATGCTGATGGACCGCATATTTACTTTAAGCTCGCTCGAAATAACTTTTGTAATAGCATTTACGACCCCCACTTCGTCCACTCCATTAATTTTTATTCCTGCAAGAAATGCAATTTCTTTTTGTCCTGTCCATCTTGCTTTAACAATACGATAGGCATAATTCGACATCAGCTGAATAGCATTGGGGCAATTGGTACGATGTATTTTGATTCCCTCATTAATAGTAATAAACCCGAACACGTCATCACCGGGAATCGGGTTGCAGCAGGGAGAAAGCTTATAATCTATTTTATCGAGGTTTTCCCCGATCACGAGCATATCACTGGAGCCGCGGATTTTTTTTACCGTTTCTTCAAGCGATGGCATTTCCCCTTTAGCGGGCGTTTTTAATTTTTTCTTATTCTCAGGAGAAAAAACTTCTTTCAGATCTTTCAGATCTAATATTTCGATGGCAATCCTGTAATACAACTCTGCATTGCTCGGGGCCTTATAATAAAGCAGCACATCATTCATATTAATTTTGGCGGGATCCATTTTCAGATGACGCAGCTTTCGCTCAAGTATTTCTTTTCCTTCTTCAGAAAGTTTTTTGCGATGCTCTTTAAGACTGCCTTTTATTTTTGATTTTGCCTTTGCAGTCACCACAAAACTGAGCCAGTCTTCCTTTGGGTGCTGCTTTGCAGAAGTAAGAATTTCCACCTGGTCACCGCTATGCAATTTATGACTGATAGGAACCAGCTTGTGATTTACCTTAGCCCCGATGCACCGGTACCCGATATCAGAGTGAATTTCAAAAGCAAAGTCAAGCGCTGTGCTGTTGACGGGCAACGTTTTAAGATCGCCTGTGGGTGTAAATACAAAAATTTCTTCCGCAAAAAGATTTAATTTAAAATCGTCAATGAAATCAAGCGCGTTGCTTTCAGGATTTTCCAGCATTTCGCGAATGCGGTTTAACCATTCATCCACTGCATTTTCACTGCTCGATTCTTTATATTTCCAATGAGCGGCATATCCTTTTTCTGCAATTTCATCCATGCGCCTGGTTCTTATCTGAACTTCCACCCATTTGCCGCTGTTGCTCATCACAGTGGTATGCAATGATTCATAACCGTTTGCTTTTGGCGTGGAAATCCAATCGCGCAGCCTGTCAGGATTGGGTACAAAAAAATCAGTGACGATTGAATAAGCTTTCCAGCATTCTGCCTTCTCGTCTTCATAAGGCGTATCAATAATTATTCTGATGGCAAACAAATCATACACTTCTTCAAATGGAATGCTCTGTCTTTTCATTTTATTCCAGATGGAATGAATGGATTTAGGCCTGCCTTTGATTTCAAATTTAAAATCCTGCTCCCTGAATTCATCGATCAACGGCTTTGTAAATTCATTTATAAATTTATCACGCTCCTTTTTTGTATCCTGCAATCTGCCGGTAATCATTTTATAAATTTCAGGTTCAGTGTATTTTAATGCGAGATCATCCAGTTCCGTTTTAATAGCATAAAATCCAAGACGATGAGCAAGCGGTGCGTACAGGTAGGCAGTTTCTGAGGCGATCTTCAATTGTTTGTCACGCGGCATGGAATTCAATGTGCGCATATTGTGCAAACGGTCAGCCAGCTTAATTAATATGACGCGTACATCATCGGAAAGGGTTAAAAGCAGCTTGCGGAAATTCTCCGCCTGGAGCGAAGCCGATTGTTCAAATACTCCTGAAATTTTTGTTAACCCGTCAATAACTTTTGCAATCTTTTTCCCGAACATATTTTCGATGTCTTCGAGAGAAAGATGCGTGTCTTCAACAGTGTCATGCAGCAATGCGCATACAATGGAAGTAGTACCCAGCCCGATTTCTTCGGCAACAACCTGCGCTACTGCAAGCGGATGATAAATATAGGGTTCGCCTGTACGCCTGCGCATGCTCTTATGCGCCTCAAGCGCAGTATTAAAAGCAAGGCGGATTAATTTTTTGTCTCCTTTATCAACACTTGGTTTGCATGCACGCAAAAGGGTCCGGTACCGTTTCAGAATTTCCTGTTTTTCTACTTCAGGATCCTGCACGACAGATTTTTCCTCAAACTCGTCTTCCAGTGTTGATATTTTTTTGGGTTCAGCCAATTTTTAATCTCAAACGTTAACGCTTGTTTTCTTTTTTAATTCAAGTATCGAAAAATTATTATCAAATTTCTTAATCGTATTTTTTAATCTTCCCAATCCTGTGATCTCCATTTCAATCACATCCCCTTCTTTCAACCATTGTGTTTTATAATTTTTATCATTCAATAACCCGGTTCCGTTAAGCTCTAAAAAGCAGCCGGTGCCTACGGTTCCTGAACCTATCACATCACCGGGAAGAATATTTACTCCATAAGCGCACCGTTCAATAATTTCAGCAAATGTCCAATCCATATCACCTGTATTCCCCTCTGAAACTAATTTTCCGTTTACCCGGCAATGCATTTCCAGGTTATAATTATTACCGGTGTGATTTTCTTTTGCAGAAATTTTTTGCGCTTCCAATTCATCCGGTGTCACGAAATACGGACCGATCACTGTTGAAAAATCTTTTCCTTTGGCCGGGCCTAAATTTAATTTCATCTCTTCCATTTGCAGCGTCCGCGCACTGATGTCATTCATGATGGTGAAACCTGCAATGTACTGATCTGCATCTTCTGCTTTGATATTTATTCCTTTTTTTCCGATCACTGCCGCCCACTCTAATTCAAAATCCAATTGTTTAAAATGATCGGGCATGCACCAGACCTCGCCGGGTCCCTGGATAGCATTGTGATTGGTGAAATAGAAAATCGGGTACTCGTCAAATTCCGGAATCATAGGTACACCCCTGTTTCTGCGTGCTGCCGCCACATGCTGACGGAAGGCATACCCGTCACGGCACGAGGCCGGATGAGGAACAGGTGCCAGTAATTTAATTTCATTTATATGTATGCCATCCATTTCAAGTCTTCCTGTTTTTAACTGGTGGTCCAGTTCTTTCGCAAATGCCATAACAGATTCCCCCTCTTCCAAAAAGTCATTCATATTATCAGGAAAGTCTTTATAATCTTTCAGTGAAGCCGCCTTAGGCAAATTGTAGATTTTGTCATCAATATAAATTCCGAGATGTTGGTGAACATTATCGGTATAAGTCACAAGTTTCATTGGTACAATCAGTGATTTTTTTCGAATTTACAAATACTTTTCCTCTTGCGCAAATTTAAGGAAAAGGAGTAGTGGGTCAGTTTGAATTTTTTTTGTGTTTAAATATCTTACGCACCCTATCCCACAATTGTCCGAAACTTTTAAAATGATTACTGCCCCTGTCCCTACGGGGACTAACGACATTACCTGTTGACGTCTTCAAAGAATTTCAAATTGACCCACTATCGGAAAAGCGAAGGATTGAAATTCCCGGTTCTTAAAAAGATTTAACCCGGAATCAGAAGAAATACTCTGAAACTAAAGCAACGTCAAAGCTGTTCCGCAAATTCACGGCTCAGCAACGGCATGTTACATACCTTGCATAAGTCGCATTTGCTATAGCTGATCCAATGATCGCGTTCGTTGTAAGGGTATTTATTCACAGCAGCATGCAGCATGAATTTTTGCTTTATGGCAAGAGCAGACATCATCGGGTTTGTGATCAGCCATTTCAGTGAACGAAAAGGCTGCTTAATTAAATTATCAGTTGCCCGCGGATAAAGTGAAAGCAACCGCACACAAACAATGTCCAGGTTTTTTTCGAGAGTACGCTCTTCAAATACTTCTACGTCTATACCATAACCGATGGTCATTACATCAGCGCCCCATTCGCGTTCAAACGAAAATTTAAGCAACCGTGACGTGGTGCTTATGTGCAGCTTCCCTCCCGGGGCAGGTTTATCAGTCCGTGTGACAATAAAGTTTCCATTGAGCCGATCAGCATTAAAGCAATTTTTTCTTTTTACATCGGCCAGGATCACTGTAAAGTTTACATCTTCCAGAACGGTTTTACTGTAAAGAGGAGAATTGTAATTCAAAATTTTTTCCATTCTGTCCTCTATTTCCTCAGCTGTCAGCTCATCTGCAGTTTCTTCTGAATTGCAAACTGCTATCTCTTTTTCAAAAACTTTATCTATGAGTTTATAATTAAAATCACTTCCGTCATCTTCATAATATCGAGGAGAATGATTTAATTTTTCATTTTCAAAATAGCTGCCGGGGTCCATGATGCAGAATTCTATGTTTGTATCCGCCTCAAAATTTTCACGGTAATATTGTTCTGTTTTAGTGCGCGGAAATTTCACCTCGTTTATCCATCTTTTGTCATGCGAAAGCAGGGCAAAGCCGGGAGCAAAAGGAATTGCACGTTTCGGTTGCAGAAATTTCACGAACCGGCAAAAGTTATTGGCAAAGTATTGCTCGCGCAATATCCCGATTTCTCTGTCATCTTTATTTTTATAATGGACTGTATTTGGAAAATACCCTGCACCGCTCCATCCCGAGAAAAGATAATCAATCACCGGCCATCTCTTTTTTATTTCATGTAAAAACATCTGCACAATGTTCTCATGATGTGAATTCAATGCATCATTGAGATTTACGATTACTTTACCATCACATTCTATTACGATCACACTCTCGAGCGAAAAACCTATATAAGTTATAGTTGTTGAAGGAGAAACCCGGCAGCATTTATAAGTTATCGCTTCGGTAATTTTATTGAACCCAAGTCCCCGCAGGTATTTTGTAATCCCAGTCCTCCATTGGTATGGAAAAAATACTCTCGCGTTTTTATTGATCGTATTGAGCGATTCTTCGTGCAGATGATCGTCATGGCCGTGTGATATCAAAATGTTTTGCACATCGTAAATCATTTCAGTATTCACCGGCTGAGGAAACAAATACCACTGCCCTTTATATGCCGTTCCTTTAAACCAGGGATCTAAAACAAGCGTGGTATCTCCGGTATCAATATGAAGGCAGGAATGACATACATATTCTATCCGCAGCATTTGAATTAGTTTATAGTTTAATCATTTCAAGAATGAACCGTAAATAACAATCTTCGTGAGCTTCTTTAAAATTTTCGACATGATAAATTACCGGCCGCAGTGACTGCATATTTTGAAGAATGCGTTTTTGGAATGCATCCACATTATAATGCCTTGAAAACGCCTGCCGCGAATCACAGTAACGGATCACAGCGCCTTCATCATTCAGAGATGGTTTAAATGATTTCAGCAAATTATTCACTGGGTCGAGGTGCACAGTATATTGTGAGGATAAATAAAAAGGAAGCACAATGCACTTGCCGCCTCTTTTTAACACACGCTCTGCTTCGTTAAAAAAACCGATGTCTTCACTTCCTTCAAAATGCTCCAACGAGCAATGAAGCGTCATCGCATCAATGCTGTTATCTTCTAATGGTAAATGAGATGCAATACATCCAATCTTATTTTCATGCAAACCTTCTGCGAAATTTTTATCGAGGCAATAAACTTTTTCAACTCCAAATTTCTCCTGCACGATTGCGCTGAACGGTGAATTGCCCGCCCCGATATCAACCAGGATACTTTTTTTATCAGGAGAAAGAAATTGCAATGAAACAAAATGCTCTAATGCTTTCTCTATAAAATTATCATCCCTGCCATTTTGGTTTCCATAATAATCCTGCGGATAAAATGTACCGGCTAAATATTTTTTGAAAGCGGGGATATCTATTTTGTAAGAATAATTTTCAATACGATTTTCCGTAAGCTCTTTAATGATGAGATCATCCAGCTGCGGGTTGGTTTCCTGTTCAACCCGGATGTGACCTCTTCTGACCCTGCTTCCATTTATTTTTCGAGGGATGAAGGGGTTTACAGGCAAGGTCGCCTGGAGAAAAAAATACGCGCCATTGTAAAATTGTTTTATGGCCGGGTTCATTATGTTGGTTATTAGGCTTCCAGCCTAACGAAAAATAAAACAAAATATTGCACGAAAGCAATCTGACCAGTATCCTGAAAAATGAAATTTATCTTATGATTTTAAGAAATGCAATGACCAAACCAAAACCCAGCGGCATGCCAACTATCAGCGATATGAAAAGGCTTAAGGGTTTGTCATGGGTCTTCATCAATGAGCGGAATAAAAAATAACAGACGGCAAACGTTGGAATAAAATACAAGCTTAAAACAACAAAAATACCGGGGACAAAAAGATCACTGAATTTCTTTACATCCTTGTCGAGCGAAAAAAGCAGGAAGCAGCAAATGAAAACAATTAAAGCCATTAATATATACTGTAATTTGCCTGGTAGGATTGGGTTTGATGTTGTCTTAATCATGAAGTGTTATGTAAGTTTAATTATTGAACAGAAAGGATTATTTTGCTTTTCTTTAACCATGTTCGTTTGTGTTATTCTGGCGATGAAACTTTTACCTCTTAATTATATTCTTCACTTACTTTCGTTGCTGATTCCATTATTTGTTTTCTCTGCTCAATATCATTTTCAATTTTTCCAATCCAATAAATTATATTAATCGGGATTACGTTTATCCATACTGATAACTCAGAAGTAGAGTCAGTATTGTACCGGATATAAAATCCAGAGAGAGAAAGCGAAATGTCAGGCTTAAATACCTCATCCCACCTGAAACCAAAAGCGAGTTTAACTCCTGAGTAATATTCAAAACTAAAAGCCCATACAGTTAATTGTAAGACCTGCAATGCCTGATTCCATGTAGAAAGTTGAAGTCCCTTGATGTTTGTTTTCCTTAACAGGTTACCACAATAAAGAGAGAATGCATAAAGAGCAACCGCTATCATAAATGCTAAAAGATTGCCACCCGTTATAGTCCCCTGGTGAAGAAGGAGATATGCCACACAATAAAGTCCAATCGCAGCACCAACAATTTGATACCACCCAAGTGCCTTCATTCGGTCTTCTATGTCAAAGGAAAGTAACCGCATAGTTTCTCCTATTTATTTCTTGCTGTCAATTTGAAGTTCCGATGTGCCTAATTATGACGCATAACAATTAAATAAAAGTTACTTCGTACAGGTCACGCTAAACCGACTCTCACTTTATGGCTCCTTCTTTTATGTTTTCTACCACCTGCGGGTCGAGCAAGGTTGAAGTATCTCCGAGATTCGATACATCATTCTCCGCAATCTTTCTTAAAATGCGTCTCATGATTTTTCCTGAACGGGTTTTGGGCAACCCTTTTACAATTTGAATCTTGTCGGGTTTGGCAATCGCGCCAATTTCTTTTGTTACCACAGCAAGAATTTCTTTTCGCAGCATTTCCACATCATCATTTTGCTTGGTGGAGATTACATACGCATAAATTCCCTGCCCTTTAATATCGTGAGGAAAACCTACTACTGCTGATTCCACGATATCAGGATGCATATTGATGGCGCTCTCCACTTCAGCAGTTCCTATACGATGGCCTGAAACATTGATAACATCATCCACCCTGCCTGTTATGCGGTAATAGCCGTCTTCATCACGCCTGCATCCGTCACCGGTGAAATAAAGATTTTTATAGGTTGCAAAATAATTTTGTTTGCACCGGTCGTGGTCTCCATAGGTAGTTCGGATGATAGAAGGCCACGGAAATTTCATGCAAAGGTTTCCCTGCACACCATTACCTGTAATTTCATTTCCGCGCTCATCCACTAACACAGGTTGTACACCGGGAAGCGGCAAGGTTGCAAATGAAGGCTTCGTTTTTGTAATTCCGGCTAACGGTGAAATCAAGATCCCTCCTGTCTCTGTCTGCCACCATGTGTCCACGACCGGGCATTTTTTCTTACCGATGTTTTCATCATACCAATGCCATGCTTCCTCGTTGATGGGTTCACCGACCGTTCCGAGCACGCGCAGTGAAGAAAGGTCATACGGTTTTACATAGTCCAATCCGTGAGCCTGCAAAGCACGAATTGCGGTGGGCGCGGTATAAAAAATATTTACACCGTATTTATCCACCACTTGCCAGAAACGCCCGGCATCGGGATGTGTTGGAATTCCTTCAAACATCATGGTAGTTGCTCCGGCCAGCAGTGGTCCGTAAACTATGTAAGTATGCCCTGTTATCCAGCCGATGTCAGCGGTGCACCAGTAAATATCTCCTTCGTTGTATTGAAAAACATTTTGGAAACTATAATTTGCAAATACCATATAGCCTCCTGTTGTATGCACTACTCCTTTTGGTTTGCCGGTTGAGCCGGAAGTATATAAAATAAACAGCATGTCTTCAGCATCCATTTCTTCCGCATCACATACAGCGTTTACTTTTTTGATTTCATCGTCCCATAAAACATCGCGGCCTTCAATTAATCTTATGTTGCAATGGGTACGTTCAAGGACAATTACTTTTTCAACGGAAGGGCATGTCTCCAAAGCATCGTCCACAATTTCTTTGATGGGAATTTCTTTTGGTCCGCGGTAAGCGCCATCCGAAGTGACTACAATTTTGCAATCGCTGTCCTGAATTCTTCCAGCCAGTGAGTTTGCAGAAAATCCTCCAAACACAACAGAATGGATGGCCCCGATGCGGGCGCAAGCAAGCACAGCGACAGCGAGCTCAGGCACCATAGGCATATAAATGCAGATACGGTCTCCTTTTTTTGCACCGTTATTCTTTAACACGTTTGCAAAACGGCAAACCATGTCGAACAATTCACGGTAGGTAATTTTTCTTTCTTTTTCTTCGGGGTTGTTAGGTTCCCAGATAAGCGCAACCTGACCTCCGCGATTACTTAAGTGCCGGTCTAAGCAATTTTCAGAAATGTTAAGCTTACCGTTGATAAACCATTTCACATCCGGATCAGAAAAATTCCATTCGACAACTTTATCCCATTTTTTTTTCCAATCAAAATTTCCTGCAATCTCCTCCCAGAAATCTTCGGGATTCTCAATGCTCCTTTTATATTCTGATTGGTATTCTTCAAAAGTTTTTATACGGAAGGCCATGCGGGCGGGGGTTTGAAAATTGGAAATTGAAATTTGAAAATTTACTTTGCACCGCTGTCATTCTGCATAATGCCATGAATATTATTATCCGGATCGGTAAAGTAAGCAAGCCAGCCAACACCGGGAACAGGCATTTTGGGAACTACGATTTTCCCCCCGTGATTTTCAATGGTACGGATGGTGGCTTCAATATCTTCTACAGTAACTGAATTTACCACGGGTTGTTTCGGGTCTTTCTTTTTCATAATGCTTCCGTTGATCCCGGGCTGGCTGGTATCACCTGTATTGGCAATCCAGTAATCATACTCGCCAAATTTTTGGAATGTCCAGCCAAATACATGGCTATAAAAACTCATAGATTTTTCCGGGTGATCGGAAGGGATTTCGAAGTGGGAGATGCGTGACATAAGTTGAAGGTTTAATCAGCCACTAATTTCACTAATTTTCACTAAATACCAAAAAAATATTTCGCGTCAATTCTTACAATTTCGTGGCTTAATGTTTTAGATTTTGAGTTTTGGTAAAAGTAATTTTTTTTTGAAAATTAAAGGGTGCTGATCTCACAAAACTTAAAAAATGTGTAAGAAAAAAAATCCGGCAATGATTTTTCACCGAAAGAAAAAATCCTTCGCATAAGAACCGGTAAAGAAAATTTTTAAACTTTAGAAGTGCTTTTTTCCACCTGCGCTTTCATCCATTCAGTTGTAACAGAGCTTGGCCTTTCGATTGAAACACCCAAAGCGCGGTCCCAAAGCAATGAAGTAAGCACGCCAATCGCCCTGGATACACCAAAAAGTACGGTAAAAAAATCATATTCAACCAAACCATAGTGCATGAGCAAAATACCGGAATGCGCATCTACATTGGGCCATGGGTTTTTAATTTTTCCTGTGGCTTTTAAAATTTCAGGGGTAACTTCATAAATCAACTGCACAATTTTGAACAGTTCATCATCCGCCAGGTTTTTCTTGGCGAATTCCTGCTGTGCAATGTAGCGGGGATCTGTCTTACGCAAAACAGCATGACCGTAACCGGGAACTACTTTACCTTCAGCGAGGGTTTTTTGTATGTATTCCGCAAGCTGGTCACGTGTAGGAACACCGTTATATTTTTTCCTCAATTCCAGGATCCATCTTGCAACTTCCTGTGCGGCCAACCCATGCAACGGGCCTGCAAGCCCGTTCATACCCGCTGACAATGAAAGGTATGCATCACTGAGAGCCGATCCTACAAGGTGAGTCGCATGTGCCGATACATTTCCTCCTTCGTGATCCACATGAATGGTGAGGTATAGTCTCATCAATGCTTTCATATTTTCATCATCAAAACCGAGCATGTGAGAAAAATTAGCGCCCCAGTCCAGCTTCGGATCAGGCTCTATGTGCTGGCTGTCCTTATATGTTTTGCGATAAATGTAAGATGCGACCCTGGGAAGACGCGCAATAAGATTCATAACATCCTCGTACATGGGCTCCCAATAGTTCTTTTTATTGATCCCCTTACGATATTCCGCGGCAAAGTTTGATTCGGTTTGCATGGCAAGGATGGCCATACTAAATTGCGTCATCGGGTGTGTATGCTTGGGCAGCATGTCAAGCATATCCAGTACATGCTTTGGGACATGGCTCCTGCGCGCCCACTGATTGCTCACTTCATTTGCGTCCTGCTCTGAAGGAAGCTCACCGATAAGTAATAAATAAAAAATACCTTCCGGTAAATTTTCCCCGCCTTTTCCGCGCGGAAGTTTTTCTCTCAGTTCGGGAATGGAGTACCCCCTGAATCGAATGCCTTCTTCAGGATCCAGTTTGGAAGTTTCGGTAACCATACCGATCATTCCTTTCATTCCCTGGTAGACTTGTTCTACAGAATAACTACCCAGTACATGATTCCCATGCTCTTTCACAAATTGCTTAATATCATTAGCAAGAGGAAGAGCTTTCTTTGCAAATTTTTCTTTTAGCTTGTCCATTTTAAAAATTAAACTGCCGGTAAAGTTTGTCGGTGGTCAGTAATAAATTCCCGGCATGCGAAATTAATAATAACTAAAACAATCTGCAAGATTGTTATATAATGAATTGTCCGGAAGAGATGGCCCGGCCGTTAAATTGTTTTAACAGGAATATGGAAGAATTAAATGAGGTTGATTTCGATTTTTTATTTTTCTCATCAACTATATTTAATTGCCTCACCATGATGATAAGCGTGGCGATAAACCCGAGGATGATAATTACCCAGATTAATTTTTCAGCAAGCTTTTTGATTTTTTTCTTCGGGCTTGCTTTTTTCTTTATCCGTATTCTTTTACGAACACGCCTTCTGCGTCCATGATGATGCTCACCTCCTTCAGAAGGTTGATCCGGCCCGTTATTTTCAGGAGAATCGCCCGGTGAAACTTCTTCTGTCATTTTATAAAAATTTATCTTACATACTTAAATGTCTTACCATGAAATACGGCACTGTCTCCGAGCATTTCTTCAATTCTCAGCAATTGATTGTATTTGGCAATCCTGTCTGAACGCGATGCGGATCCCGTTTTAATTTGTCCTGTATTGAAAGCAACTGCCAGATCTGCAATGGTTGAATCTTCCGTTTCACCTGAGCGATGGCTCATTACAGCAGTGTAAGAGTTTCTGTTTGCAAGATCAATCGCATTGCTCGTTTCAGTCAATGAACCAATCTGGTTTACTTTAACAAGAATGGAATTGGCAGTTTGCTGATCAATTCCTTTTTTCAGTCTTTTAACATTAGTAACAAACAAATCATCCCCTACAATCTGAACTTTATCCCCGATAGCATCAGTCAGCTCTTTCCAGCCGTCCCAATCATCTTCTGCCAGGCCATCCTCAATCGAAATAATCGGGTATTTGGAAACCCAATCTTTCCAGTACGAAACCATTTCAGATGAAGTAAGTTTTTCTCCGGATGATTTTTTAAAGACATACCGTTTTTCTTCTGTGTTGTAAAACTCAGTACTTGCAGGGTCAAGGGCTATAAAAACATCTTTGCCCGGCTTGTACCCTGCTGATTCAATTGCTTTGAGCACAAATTCAATGGCCTCAACATTTGATTTTATATCCGGTGCAAAACCGCCTTCATCACCCACATTGGTGGAAAGGCCTTTATCTTTTAAAACTTTTTTCAGTGCATGAAAAACTTCAGTTCCCATTCGTAAAGCTTCAGAAAATGTTTCCGCTCCGGCCGGCATAATCATGAACTCCTGGAAATCTATTGAATTATCTGCATGGGCGCCACCATTCAGAATATTCATCATCGGGAGCGGGAGCACATTTGCATTTACACCGCCTACATAACGATATAATGGCAAACCGGATTCGGCTGCTCCTGCTTTGGCAACAGCAAGCGATACACCAAGAATTGCATTAGCGCCAATATTACTTTTATTCTCCGTTCCGTCTAATTTTATCATCGCAGCATCCACAAGGTTCTGATCTGAAACAGCCATCCCTTTGATTTCTTCGAAGATTACCGTATTAATATTATTTACCGCCTTGGAAACACCTTTGCCCGAATAAATTTTTTTATCGTTGTCACGCAGCTCTACTGCTTCATGGGCACCGGTGGACGCCCCGGATGGAACGGCAGCACGCCCCATATAACCACCATCTGTAAAAACATCCACTTCCACAGTGGGGTTTCCTCTCGAATCAAGAATCTGGCGCGCTCTTACAAGTGCAATTGAACTCATAAATTTCAGAAATTTGGATTTTAAAGTTTAGCATTTAAGCTTCATCCACGGCAATTGCCGCATGGGTATTAGTCTTTTCCAAATTACGGCTGCAAAGTTAACGCATTATTTATTTTTTCGAAATATATCTTTGCATTAAATAAATGGATTTAACGAATATCCCTGGTCATCGCGAGGTGACGCTTCTTTCTTCCCTTCCATCTTAAAAATAATTTCAAATAACAATTAAATTTTTTACGGTTTATTTGCACAAAGCAAAATTATTTTATGAATTATTTTTTGAAGGGATTGAAAATTATTTTCACAATTTATTCCGGCATCCTGTTTATACTTTCTTTTTTTATAATGATACCCTGTTATGTCATCGTATTTAATTTTTGGAATAATGAAAGAGCGCCACATGTGGCACACCGCCTCACACGGTTCTGGGCATATCTGCTGTTCATAATTTTTCTGGCGAAGCCAAAAATAAAAGGGAAAGAATTAATTGACAAAAACGAAACGTACGTATTTGTTTCCAATCATCGTTCTCAAATGGATATTCCGCTGGCTGCCGCCTCCTGTAAAAACACTTTTCGCTTTCTTGCCAAAGCAGAATTGATCAAAGCGCCCTTGCTCGGATACATGATTAAAAATTTATACATCACCGTGGCGCGTTCAAGTAAGAAGGACCGCTCGCGCAGCATGGATGAAATGAAAAAAAGTATGGATGAGCATATTTCGGTATTCCTGTTTCCTGAAGGAACCCGCAACAAAACAGAAGCTCCTTTGATTGATTTTCATGATGGAGCTTTTCGCCTTGCCATAAAAACTCAGAAACCTCTTGCTGTTTTAACAGTTATTGATACGGATAAAGTATTGCCCCCGAAAGGGTCACAGGTAATTTTTCCGGGTATCATGCATGCAGAGTGGAGCCCGCCTGTCGATACGCGGGGAATGACTGAAGATGATCTTCCCGAACTGAAAAACCGGGTGAGAAAGATAATGTCGGATATTCTTGAAAGGAAAATTTTAAACAGGTGATGAGTTTCTCTCCTTCAGCAGTTAATCCTGCAGCTCATTATTTTAATAAGCTATCAACTTTGCCGAGCCAAGAATTTTATTTTCTGAACTGATTTGAACAAAATATATTCCAGCGATTAAATTCAATTGAACAGGTTCATCTTTGCTGAAAATATCCGCGTAAACCTGCTGGCCTGCAGAATTAAAAACCCGAAAGGTACTGTTGTGATATTTTACAGAATTATTTATCGGGCATACAACAGGCGGGCTTGAAGAATTGGCATAAATCAGAAATGTGTTATCATCATTTTTTTCTGCTGAAATAAATGAAGCTCCGGGTTCATACAATAACCGGGGTGCAGGATTTATTGGAAACTGGTATTTTGAAATAACCCCGCTTCGAACAGAATGGACCGGGTTGACATCAGGGTTTTCAAGGAAATATGCTGCCGGGCTGAAATCAGCATCGAAACGGCCTGTGTAATACCCGCACAGGTATATATCATTTTGGGTGCCGGATAAAATGTGCGGATACCATGCTGAACTGTCATACGAATTGGAAATTTCATCATAATAAAAAGCATTAAACATTGTATCCAGCTCCATAATAATTCTTTTTCCATACGGGCTGCACGCTCCTACGGATGGAATTCCTGCCGAAGCAAAAGTGGTGGAATCTTCTGTTGATGCATACAGGAAAAACTTATTATTTTTTGTTATGTGAAAATCATATAATGAGGCTTCAGCATTACCGCTTATAAGTTTAGAATAACGATATAAACCGTTATTATTAAATTTCGCAATTAACATGTTTCCGTAACTATGTGTGGGTGTTATTATAACACTATTATTATTTGAAGGAGCAATGTCAATCGGGGCTCCCAGCCCTCCGTAAAGGATTATATTATCATTTGCATCTACTTTCAATCCCATTCCAAACTTTGTATTGAAGAATTTTTTCCGGTAAACAAAATTTCCGGATGAATCAAGTTTTTCAAATAGAAAATTGCCATTCTCATTACTGGAAGAATATGCCGCGTGAACAAGGTTTGTATCCGGGCCTGGATCTACATCATAAAGTCCATTAACGTAAACTGAGAAAATGATATTATCCTTAGAGTCTACTGCTAAATTATATGGAAAAATATCTGCGATAACTCCATTATAAGGCCCTGTATAAACATAATGAAGCACTTTAATAAAAGTAAGATGTCCGGCAGGATTCATTTTTATAATAAATCCATCGGGCCCATCAGAAGTAAACAAACTCACGCCAGGCCCTGGTGCGAGGTCCCTGGTTGTGGTGGTTAACCATTGTCCGAAATGCCCGCTGATGATAAGGTTATCATGATTGTCAAAAATCAAATCGCTTAACTCAACTTCGAGCGCCATTTTTTTTACACTGCGAATCTTTCCATTGGGCCCGTATTTTATGATAAAGTATCTCCCGGTTCCCGGGGGAATAGAATCAAACATCATATTTCCATTTACTTTAAACCCGATCCCTGTATATTCCCATGGGGTGTAAGATCCATAAACGCCTACTATCATAAATGTATTTCCGCTGTGATCGCAGGCTATTTTCAGAAAGCTGCTTGAAGAGTATTGGCCTGCCATTGTATCAGCGACAGCACGGGCATATACTAAATTTCCACTGGTGTCATATTTTGCCAAGAATAGTCCGAACGGTAAATTGTTCAGTGTAACCACTCCGGTCCCCGGGTCAAAATCCGCATTAGGCTGAGTCCAGCCTGTCAGAACCATTCCATTATCCATGCTCATGGCAGTGCTCCACACTGTGACGTGCTCATCGTTGATGCTGCCGATGCTGTATGCCCAATTAAATGAGAGCTGTGAATAAGAACGGTTAGTATACGACAGGTAAATTAAGAAAAAGATTAAACCCGTCCAAAGCCTTAAACATTTCATAGGAGTTATTTTTTATAAAGATATAAAATTTTCTTAGCAATCATCAGGCTCTTTTTAATTTTAAATTTAAGAATGTAATATCAATGGAAATTTATAAGTGTATCGTTAGCGTATAGCAGTTGCATAGAAACCGGGCATTTGTTCGTGCTCTTATTTCCTATCTCCATGAATTGAAACTCCACCACGGATTCATTGGCACAAATTTATTATGCTCCTTTAAAAACAAAAACAACATGAAAACTATTGCAAAGAGCAGGAAAAGCAAAAGCAAAACAACTTCCCCAAAAAAAAGCGGGTTAAAACGAAATGTTTCAAAAGCAAAAAGATAACCCCAACGGTGTATATGCCGAACGTTAGAGGGCTGGGCTGATAATCTTTCCCCCTGTTCAGTTATTCTATTGCAATATTTCTCCGGGTACTTTCTTCACCAGACCTTAACTCGAGTAAATAAGTACCTTTTGAATAACCTGAAACATTCAGCACTGTACGGTTGATGCCCTGTACTGATGTAATGCTCTCACTAAAACATACTCTTCCTGTGATATCATATAAAAATATTGAATAATTCCCCGGCCCTTCATCCTGGAAGTCTATCACGAGTTTATCATGAGCAGGATTCGGATAAACTGTCAACTGCTTGTGGACAGCTGCCGCTTGTCCATACTCCTCACGGCAGGTTGAAGAAAATGCCTCTGTCTTCAAATCACTGGTGCCGCAAAAATTTGACGCTGTAACTCTTACTAATCCGGTCCCTGTCCCCCATGTGACGTTAATTGAATCTGTTCCCTGGCCACTATTTATGGTACCGTTAGACACGATCCAGTTATACGAAGTAGCTCCGCTTACGGAGTCAATGAAAAAGCTTACCGCTGCCCCGCTGCAAAAGGATAATGGGTCAGACGATATATTCCCCGGGGTGGCCGGAACAAGACTGTGCACTGATTTGCAGCGTGAATTACCCGATCCGCAAGTTCCGTTTGCAGTAACACAAATATTACTGGCATAAATAAACCCGGGTGGAAATGAAGCATCTACTGCAAGATCTGAAGTGATATAAGGGGATGGGTTTCCGTTAAAAAGAATTCCCGGCAAAGCTGTCCATGTATAGTTGACAGCCCCGGGTACTGAATCTATAGAATAGGTATTAACGTCACCCGGGCATGCAGTAAATGTCCCTGTGATAACACCGGGAATGGAAGGATGGTTACTGATAGTCATGCACCTTTCTGCTGTAACCGAGGTTCCCAGGCAGGATAAGGCTGCAGAGACACATAGAATGCCACTTGTAAACCCCGGAGGGAAACTCACTATAACCTGGCTGGCAGTTGGTGATACAAGTGTGATGGTTGCTCCCGGATCAGAAAAAGTCCAGAGCAGTGTATCTGCGCCACCCGGTACAGGCACCTCATAGTGCAGGGCATCGTTAGGACACGCTATATCGCTTCCGCTGATAGGGGCAGGCACACTTGTAGTTCCTCTTACCCATACACACTCAGAGGGGGTTACACCGCAATCATTAAATACCTCCACGCAATTTCTATAACCGGATTTGTGTCCCGGTAATGCACCGTACTGAATATATACCTGGGGAACTGTTGTCTCAAAGGGCCCCGCAGTGAAAGGACCACCTGCATTGTTGCTGAATCCTGTCCCCGCATACCCGCTCCACCGGTACCCGGTTTGACCCACAGCCGCATTTGTGGTGAGCAAACCTACGGTGCCGTTGCAGGCTTTATGAACAGAACTTGCTATGAACGGTGTCCAGAAAGGAAGTGCACCGTTCAGCGTAACTGCTGCCGACCCTGAAACGATACCGCTGTCCGCACAGGCCGCATCAAATGCATATGACAGGGTATAAACTGTATTGCCCGAAGGTGAGACATATATAGTATCGGGATTATCTGAAGTGATTATCGGAGAAGATCCGTTGATACTGAATATCCAAGGAGCAGTCCCTGTAAAAGTGAGAACAAGCGGGACAAGTGCGCCAAGGCAGATGGTTGTATCCCCTGATATAGTTGCTGTGACTGTCCCTGCCGGGCAGGGAAATAATAATTTTACAAGCCAGAAATCATCGGCCCCGTTATTGCCTGTAACATCACCATCTATAGAATTGCTTACACCCAGGGTGACGTAACCCCCTGCGGGAAGCTGAAGAAGTGAATGCCCTCTTTCATCACCGGACCCTCCGAAAGTTTGCTGCCATTGTATAGTAGTGCCTGAATTATCCACTCTTACAAGCCATATATCCCATCCTCCATGATTTCCTGTGACATTGCCATCAACAGACTCTGTATTCACCAGGGCAGTATAGCTTCCATCCGTTTCGTAACAAACAGAATTGCCCCTGTCCGATAAGCTTCCGCCCAGCGTTTTTTGCCATAGTATAACTCCCAGGCTGTCCAGCTTAACAAGCCAGGCATCAAACTTTCCGTGACTTCCGCTAACATCTCCATTATTTGATCGCGTGGTACCTATCATAATATATCCAGCGTCAGGAGTAAGCTGTATGGAACCCGGCCTGTCTGTAAATGAGCCTCCGTAAGAGTCTGACCATTCAATTGCAGTTCCAGATGCATTAATCTTTACCAGCCATATATCAGACATGCCGTGATTTCCACTTACATCACCATCATTTGATTCAGAAAGAGAAGTTATAAGGTAACCACCGCCTGTAGCCAGGATGATGCGGGTGCCGAATTCATCGCTGGAACCCCCGAAAGTTTTTTGCCATTGTATGGTTCCCGCGCTGTCAATTTTTACAACCCACACATCTGCTCCCCCGTGGTTGCCGCTTACATCTAAATCATTTGAAAAAGTATATCCAACGGCTATATAACCTCCATCCGGTGTTTCTAAAATATCCCTCGCTTCATCATCCTCTGACCCGCCATACGTTTTTGACCATTCAATAGCACTGCCGGTGCTGTTTAATTTAACAATCCACCAGTCTTTATTCCCCCTGTTTTGCGTGACATCTCCGTCATTTGATTTGGTCCATCCTGCAACAACGGAGCCTCCATCGGCAGTTTGCCTGACTGTTGTTGCAGAATCATCCGCTGATCCTCCTAATGAAATTTGCCACTGAAGTGTTCCGAATGTATTAGTCCGCACTACCCAGTAATCCGACCCTCCGTGATTAAACGATACATTGCCATCGCTGGAATTCGTAATCCCCGCAGTTATATGACCTCCATCATTGGTGAAATCAACAGACCTCCCGTCATCATTTAATGTGCCGCCATACGATTTTTCCCATTGAATTACCGGGGCCTGCGCATAAGCTACATTCTTTACCAGCAGGATAAAGAGTATGTAAGTAAATATCTTTCTCATTGCATTTTTAATTTATTTATTACAGACATATTACTATTAATAAAGCCAATGACACCATTAACACTTTCTTTTCAGAAATTGAAACAGCCCATTATCTTATTTAAAATGATGAGTAAAAAATTATACCACTGCATTGGCAGACTATGAACGTGCAGTTAATGAGTTGTTGAGTTTTTTAGACGGGACAGGCTATAAAAAGGAAACCGGAAAATAATGGTCACGTACAAAGCAACGTTTCAGGAGATGACGATAGAGATACGAGTACCAATCAGGGTTTAAACTGCTTCGGATTCCCCTTTCCTGTTTCACAAAGCAATTTAAGACTTTCCATAGCCATTGCCCATTGATAATTGCATACACCGCAAAATTCATAGGTATCACTCCAGTTGAAGTGTTGAAATTTCACAACGGTATTTTTGTCCTCACCTTCTGAGAGAACAAAAGAAATTTTGCTGCCAAGCCACAGTTTACATTCCGGAAAAGTAGATTTAACAATTTCCCACCCGACACTTTTATTTCTTTCACCGGCTGTTACCTTCATTAAGTTATACAGGTCCTTTCCGAATCCAAAACGAATTTCACCACCCGGTTCGGGATTTCCGCTTGTCTCAGTTGTCCACCAGTTTTTTAATCCATTAATAGTAGAGATAGCGCCAAATACTTTTTCAGCAGGTGCGTGTATTTTGAAATTGTGATAGATTTTTAACATGACTTTAGATGAGTTTAATTAAGGATACATCGAATTACCGGATTATTTTTTTCATGAGAAATAAGTTTAACCTTATGGCGCAAATCTCAAAACCGGCCTGCATTTTCTCAATGCCATATATATGGTACCCGATAAAAATTATAATCTGTTAAATTTGCAATAGCATAATAAAATTAATTGCATGGAAACATTAACTGCCACCTCAGCACCAAAAGCGGAAAAGGATCTGCTGAAAACTGCCCGTGAAATAGGGCCCGAAATCAGTAAATATGTCGAAGACGATGAAGCTAACCGCAGGCTTTCACCGCCTGTGGTGAAAGCATTGAGAGATGCCGGGTTCTTCAAATTGTTTTTGCCAAAAGCCATCGGTGGTATGGAAGCTGATCCTGTCACTACAGCGAAGGTGATTGAAGAAGTAGCAAAGCACAACACTGCGGCAGGATGGTCATTAATGGTCGCTAATACCACTCCCATGATGCTTGTAAAATTATCTGACGAAGGCATCAGCACGTTGTATGAGAAGAACCCTGAGGTCTTCGTTGCGGGCTCTGTACATCCTCCGATGAGCGCAGCGCGGGTAAAAGGCGGTTATGCCATAACGGGCAGAAATCCTCTTTTTAGTAATGTGCACGAAGCACAATGGCTTTTTGTATTGGCCTTTGTGATGGAGGAAGGCAAAATGAAAATGCACAACGGCCACCCTGAAATGATTGGTGCCGTGATGAAAGCGGGCGATTGCGAAATAATTGATACATGGCATACCATCGGCATGAAAGCAACCGACAGCAATGACGTTGCTGCCAAAGACGTATTTGTGCCCGATCATTTATCCATTCCTCTTGACCCGCAACTTGCGGTTAATCCGCGATTCACAGGTCCGCTCTACCGCTTTCCCGCCAGCGGTGCCAATATTGCCTGCCTCTTTCCTCCAGTTTCGCTTGCGCTTGCAAGAAACGCCATCAACGAATTAAAGATGCTTGCAGAAAAGAAGACGCCCCTTGGATCTATGGTGTCCATTAAGCAGAAAGGTGCGATGCAGCGTAAGCTGGGAATTGCAGAAGCGCTGGTGCAATCCAGCCGCGCGTATCTGTATGAAGCGATTGAGGAAAGTTGGGAAAAAGTGAAAGCGGGTAAAGATGTTACACGCGAAGAAAAAGCGAGGTTGCTTTTGGCAGCAACTCATACCAACCAGAGTTGTACGCAGGCAGTGGACTTAATGTATTCTGCCGCAGGAAGCACGGCCATTTATACCCGTAATAAAATTGCCCGCTATTTTACCGATGCGCAGGTACTCAAGCAGCACGGGTTCGTGAATGAGAGCCGCTACGAAACAGCCGCCCAGATTTACTTTGGGCTTCCCTCCGATCTGCCGCTGGTTGAGTTTTAAAGAGGGTGAAACCAACCCGGCAGTTTGCTGAATAAAACTTTTTTAAAACTAAAGATGAATTCTTTTTATTTAAAATAAAAATATTCATGGCTAAAACAAGAATAAAGTGTTTTTAAACGGATATTTTCAGCATTAAAATTTCAATTTTTCCCGCTAAAAAACTTTTTGCTGCTATTAAATTTAACTTTTCATGAATTATATTTTTCTTTTAATGCGCTAAAAAAATTGTTTCGGTGATTACGTTAAATTTTTTCTGAATTATACCTTTCTTTTTACGTGCTAAAAAATGTGTTGCGATTATTTCTGCATCGGGGCGGTCTTTCCGGAGGTTTGGGCAATCATATTTGACAATTAGGAAGCCACTCAGGAGGTTGGGGCAATCATACCGGGCAATTGGGAAGTCTTTTAAGAGATGGGGGCAATCCTACCGGACAACGGGGAAACCCTTCGGGAGGTTGGGGTAATCGTATCAGGCAATTGGGAAACACTCCCGGAAGTTGGGGCAATTATATTGGACAATGGGGAAACTTTCCGGAAGATTGTGGAAATTAAAAAAGGAGCAATGTAAATTATGTTTGAAACTTCTTATGGCATATTAACGTACAAGGAAGCCGAAAAATCTAACTATTATGCAAAGAAAGCCCAAACCGGAAAAGAACGCTTATCCATGCAGGCAGCAGGAACTATATGAGACTGCGGAAACAGCATGGAACCTGTTTGTATTGCACCTCGGGGATTTTACAAAATTTAAGGGGTCATACAGCACGAAATTTTATGAGGAACGCATGCAGGACCTGGAACGTGCAAAAAGCATTAAGAGCCTCAGAGTAATACAGCAGGAATTTACCGCATTAAGAAAAGAAATGGTTTTTGCTAAAAAAGACCTGCTGTTTTATTACCGCTGGACAAAGCAATTTATAAAAGGCATGAAACGAGCCAGCACGGATAAAAAAATATATATGGAAGTTACCAGGGCTGATTATAAAAAGGCGTCCAATAATGACTGGAGGCGTTGCTCATCAATCAGGTACGATCTTGAGAGGACACTTGAAAAACATAAAGATGATTTGTTGAAAGATGCTCACATGACTGAATCTTTTTTTATGGATTGCATGGCTGCCTGCAAAAATTTCAATACCCTTTATTCAAGTTGTACTGACCTGAAGAGCAGCATGAAAACCGGGGCGCAGGATAAGGTAAAGCTGAATAATATTATTTACTCTGAGCTTACCCTATTACTAAGCAATGCCCGATTCATTTACCGCAACCGGAAAGATATGCAGCAGCTTTTTCAATTTGACAAGCTGCTGAAAACCGCAAGGAAAAAGAAAAAGAATTCAACAACTGCTGAAGCCAAACCGGCTGTATTTTCTTTTTTGAATAAAGTGGCGGGGATGTTTTAAGGGGGGTTTTACGAAGCTGCAGCGAGAGAAACATTTTTAAGCCCAGCAGGAAACTGCGTTAACCTGCCGGGTGGTGAGTGCATTATGAAACTCTATAGATTAGGAAAAAAAGAGATTTAATTTTTTTTACGAGGAATTAGTTTTATTGATTTAATAAACTTTTTCGCAAATCTAATAGATGGAGTTAACCTCCTTGTATTTCTTGCATAAAGTTCATCAAGAATATTAACTAACTGTTTCTTTTTTCTATCATCCAATCCAGTTAAGTCAACTTCACTTTTTACTAATTCTCTAATATTTTTACGAAGTTTTCTTCTATCTTTTTTCTCCAAATATTCCTCTCTTTTATTTAAAAAATCAATGGTCTTGATGGGTATATCCAGCAAATTATTCAATGTGTTTGGCAAATATTTTAATGTAAGCCAAAAAATAACCAGTTTATCGGCTTCAAATGAATTGAGAATACTTTGAATAATAAGTTCCCATGATCCCAGCCTTATTTCATCTATTTCAATTTGCAAATTAGGATTATGCACATAACTTGCATAACCAGCAGGACTCAACATTCCATCAATCCTATAAATAAAATCTAAATAACAACTTAATTCTTTAACATTTATTCTTCCGGATGCAATCGATATAATTAATTCAATTTCGTCTGACCCACCTACAGATTGTTTAAAAATGGTAGGAGCAAGTTTAAAGTCTCGTCTTTTTAAAAACCCTGAATTAGAAAGTTGCAGATTACTCATTTATACCTTATTATTTTTTCTTTTTTTTCTTCCTTGATACTCGTACATTATGAGAACTAAAAATCGAATCAACAAGGCGGCTACAACCAGATGTAACTCTAGCTAATGTTTTTATTTGTTCGCGAACAGGAAGACTGGTTGATTTATGAGGATAATTGATTGAATGGTCAACTTCGCCCCAAACTTCTTCCATTAAAGTTCGAACCTGAATTTCACATGTGATTCTTGGATTATATTTAATTATATAATGCACACTCGTATACATATTTGGATTTGGCAATGTCTTTATGCCGATTGACTCAAAATATGCTCTAAACTCGTCATCCCAAGTTCTTGCAGTTGGTCCATCTATGACTTGTAATTGCTGTAGTTTTAAAATACGCTTTAACTGTGTATTAATTTGTTCTATCTGTCTTGTATGTAGGTGAATTATCCTCAGACCGACCAAATCATTAATAACTGTGAATAAATTTTCCTTTGTTATATTAAAAGGTGCTCCAGCTTTTTTTGCTTCAGTGGCTTTACGAATAAGTTTATCCTTTAGATGTTCTGGGTCCTTAATTCTTGCCTTTATAGTATGTATATAAGGTTTAAGACCTTTTGATATGGTCACATATCCATGCATTGTATTAAGAGCCATTTCAAAAAGTTCTTTGTTTTTTACGAAATGTCTTACTAAGCTGTCAATCAGACGAAATTGCTCAGTATCAAGAATGGCTTTCTTGGTCATCTGGGAAAGGCTGTTTTGCCAATGAAATGATACTCTTTGCAATGGAAATAAACTCTTTTTTAGCTTGCTGTTTTAGATCGGCATTGCCGCCTGAAACACTAAAAAAAGATTTTCCTTGTTTTTGAGATAGAGGAACAAGGCCGCTAAAATCTTTAACTTGGCCTAATTTGTTTTGACTGAGTGATGCCTTTGCCAAATCCTTATCAATCTTGCGAAGAACAGTAACTATATCACTATGCGCACTTTTTTCCAACTTGGCTGCATATGAAGCAAATTGTTCAACTATAATCCCCCCATACATTCTGAATCGTTGCAAAATATATCCTAGAAATCTCGGTTTGCCAGGTAATAAAATTATTCCTTCAGGAGCAAGTTGGCAAATAATATTCCACTCGGATATCCACGCAGCAAGTGAATGGCCTAATGTTTTAAGTCCTCTAACAGAAAATAAATCACAAGCAGCAGGGACTATAAAATAATCACAGTCTAAAAGAATTACTCTATTTAAAGGACCGATATTGGGTCCGACATCATAAAACACATAATCAATATTTTCTTTTCTTGCAACATCATTTATTAGAGTGCTTATTAAAGCAGCACCTTTAAAACCATGAAGTTTACGTTGAATACATTCAATCCAAATTTGATTTAAATCCTCCTCAAATTTAGACAGACGAATATCACCAGGTATTAAAAAAACCCCCTCTTGACGTTCGTAAGAATTAATTTTTCTTACCTCACCAACACCTTCACTAAATGGCTTAATTGCAGACCAAAGAGTTACTCCGCTTGAAGAATCTGATTTATCTAACCATTCATCTAATACTTCGGCTTCTACTAAGTATGATGTTAAATTACATTGGGGGTCTGTATCAACAAGCAAAACCCGCTTACCTAAAGAAGCTAAAGCAGCAGCAATATTAATGGTTAAAGTAGTCTTCCCTACCCCTCCCTTATGATTATAAAGTGCTAATCTTATGGCAGGATGTCTTGTCGCAGAAAATTGAAGTTTTTTTTTCACAATTATTCCACGCTCTAATTCTTAGAAAGAATTTTTTTATTTCTTTTTCTTATTCGCACATTTGCTAAACTGGCTTTGGCAGCAACATGATCAGGTAAAGTCTGTACAAAGACTTCACCTGCTGCGCTAATTTGTTTAGTCCCTTTTGAAGCCTGAACCAACAATCCATCTCTCAAAGCATTATTAACTGCAACGGCAGCATTTGAAAATTTTGGTTGAGCTGCTTCAGTATTCAAAGTACTTAAATCAATTGTTTTAAAATGTGGGGTCTCTTTATAATGTGTAAGATAATAAGCTAAACAAGCTATTCGCTCTCCATCAGTTTTCGGTGCTTTATCACGCATAAAATTTTTCGGAGAAATATCTCGATTTTCTGAAAATGATACACCATGTTGGGTGACTTGGGCATTCTGATTGGATTTGGACTCCGTGAATCCAGATATTCCAAGAAAGGTAGCAACTGAATGCAATGTTCTTTTTTGCGCCTCTATATCAAGTTTTTTTAGCGCTGCCACAATTGAAGTCCAAGCTTTAAAATCGGAGTTATTAGTTTCACCCATGTTAATATTTTTTGTAAATTTAAAAATAAATTATTCTTATGCATCCTTAGACTCTTTCGATAACAGTTGAGCCTTTGGTAATTTCGGAAAAGCAAAGATGTTACTTTTCTCCGGGATAAAGATTTACAACAGTCTCTTTTTATTTATCTTCGCAACCCATGAATGAGCTGTTCAAAATATTCCGGGTAAAAAAAGAGAAAGCGAAAAAAGTATCCGCTTCGCCTGATGAATCTCATCAGCACAATTTTGCGTCCCAACCAAATCTCCTTTTCAGGAACTCGCTTGTTTTCCTTTAATCAAAATTAATTTTTCTTTTTCAATTTCCCTGTATTGAAGGAAGAATGAAATTCTTCAATGGCATACTTTTTTTGTCTCCATTATAAAAAGCAATAATCAAATGACACTTCTAACTTTAGTAATCACAGCCATCATAAATTCTCCCAACCTTACTGTTACCAGCAATGCATTTAAAAACAATGAAGACATTCCTTCGCAATATATCTGTGAAGGAGCCAATGAAACTCCATCGTTTACAGTAAGCGGAATCCCTGCAGGAACAAAATCCATTGCATTTATCATGGATGACCCGGATGCGACAAAAGGAAATTTTGACCACTGGGTGCTGTTCAACATTGATGCAAACGGCAAAACAGAAATAACGATTGACAATTCAACGGCAGGAACCAAAGGAGCAAACGGAAAAGGTGAAAATAAATATACCGGCCCCTGCCCTCCGGCAGGAAAA
>Ga0134123_10000064_pt1 | contig 64362 bp, 53 predicted proteins | sample KB303_FD_96460 | JGI IMG/M metagenome (GOLD analysis project Ga0134123, IMG submission 96460) | Terrestrial soil microbial communities without Nitrogen fertilizer from Kellogg Biological Station, Michigan, USA - KB3-0-3 | ecosystem: Environmental > Terrestrial > Soil > Unclassified ...
CTTGGTGGTCAGCTCGATGTTGCGCCCGGCGCGGGCGACGCGACGCGCCAGCAGGTCGAGCTCGAGGTCGGCGATCTTGAGCCGCGTCGTCTCGCTCGCCGCCGCGCCGCGTCTGTTCAGCGCCTCGATGCGCGCCAGCAGCTCGGCGAATGCGAAGGGTTTGGTCAGATAGTCGTCGCCGCCCGCCTTGAGGCCGTGCACGCGGTCGTCGACGGTGCCGAGCGCAGACAGGATCAGCACCGGCGTGCGATCGCTGCGCTCGCGCAGTGCCGTGATGACGCTCAAGCCGTCGAGGTACGGCAGCTGGCGATCCGCGATGATCACGTCGTACGGACCGTGACCGGCCTTGTCCAGGCCGTCACGGCCGTCCGGACTGTGCTCGACGCTGTAGCCGCTCTCGCGCAATCCCTTGACGAGATACTCGGCGGCTTGCAGGTCGTCTTCGATCAGGAGCAGGCGCATCTACTCAATTTAACCAACGCGGACGGGTACGAAGATCTGCGCATTATCACGCTCGATCAGCAGCGCGACCACTTTGCCGTTGCGCTTCTTCGCGGCTGCCCGCAGCTCGTCCATCGACTTCACCTTGGCGCCGTTGACGCCCAGGATGATGTCGCCGGGCCGCACGCCCGCGACAGCTGCCGGACCGTCGACGTCCTCGATCAGCAGGTCGCCATCGGTTTCCGCCTGACGCTTTTCCTGCTGGGTCAGCGGCCGCACCGCGAGGCCGAGCCGCGCGGTTTCGTCGCCCTGCTGCGCGTCGTTCGAGGCGACGCGCTGGCCCTTGTCCTGGATCTCGACCGGGCGAACCGTCAGGTCCTTGGTCGAGCCGTTGCGCCACACTTCGAGCGCTACCGACGAGCCGGGCTTCTTGCCCGCGATCATCACCGGCACCTGCGAGGAAGTCTCGACGGTCTCGCCGTCGACCTTGAGGATCACGTCGCCGGCATGGACGCCGCCCTTCTGGCCCGGGCCGTCGTCTTCGACCATGCCGACCAGTGCGCCGCGCGGACGATCGAGGCCGAACGACTCGGCGAGCTGCGCGGTGACGTCCTGGATCGAGATGCCGATGCGGCTGCGCGTGACGTGGCCGCTCTTGATGAGCTGATCCTTGACGCCGCTCGCGACGTCGATCGGGATCGCGAACGACACGCCCATGTAGCCGCCGGTGCGGCTGTAGATCTGCGAGTTGATGCCGACGACTTCGCCGTTCAAGTTGAACAGCGGGCCGCCGGAGTTGCCGGGATTGACCGCGACGTCGGTCTGGATGAACGGCGTGTAGTTGCCGCCGGGCATGGCGCGCGAAGTCGCGCTGACGATGCCCGCGGTGACGCTGTTCTCGAAGCCGAACGGCGAGCCGATCGCGACGACCCATTCGCCGGGCCGCAGCTTCGAGGGATCGCCCAGGCGCACGGTCGGCAGGTTCTTCGCCTCGATCTTGATCACGGCGACGTCGCTCGCTTCGTCGACGCCCACGACCTTGGCCGGATACTCGCGACGGTCGGTGGTTTTCACCGTGACCTCGTCCGCGTCGGCGACCACGTGCGCGTTGGTCAGGATGTAACCGTCGGGGCTGACGATGAAGCCCGAGCCCTCGCCCTGCGGCGGCGGCGCGTTGCGCGGCATCTGCTGCCCGAAGCGGCGGAAGAATTCGAAGAACGGATCGTTGGGCGACATGCCGTTCGGAACGTCGGAGACCTGCTGCCTCTTGCCGACGACCGCGACGTTGACGACTGCGGGGCCGTAATGCTCGGCGAGGCTGGCGAAGTCAGGCAGCCCGCCGGCGAAGCGGCCAGGCGCGGGCGCGATGGCCTGCGTGCTGTCAGCAACGGCGGCCGCGGGCGCCTGCGTGGCGGCTCCTGCCGCGATACTTCCAGAACAGGCGGTCGAGGCCAGCGCAGCGGCGATGACAGCGGCCCGAAGCGAATTCGGCACCATGGAAACACTCCCGTAGAAAAGCTGTTGGGGACGGGGAGTGAGACGGTAACAGGCGCCGAAAGTTGTTCGGATTACAGAGAGTTAACCTTTCTTGAAGGCCTCGATTTCGCGCTCCAGCTGCACCACGCGCTGCTCCAGAGCGGCGATCCGATCTTCGAGTGACTTGCGATCCGCGCGCGGCGCGCTGGAGGAAGCCTCGCTCGCGGCGTACTCCTCGATGCCTTCCGCCGCACCTTCGACCGAGCCGCTGAGAAGATGTGCGTACCGCGACTCGCGCTTGCCGGGCTCGCGCGCCAGGCGCACCGCGAACGGGCCGTCTTCGCGCGCTGCCAGGCGATTCAGCGCAGCTTCGACTTCGCCGACCTCCGCGATCGGCGCCATGCGACTCGCCCGACCGCGCAGCTCGCCGGGCGTCTGCGGTCCGCGCAACAGCAGCTCGCACACGATTGCGGTCTCCTGCGGGGTGAACTCCAGCGTGCCGAAGCCCGTATTACAGAAGCGGTGCTGATACTTCGGCACGCGGCTGCCGAAGCCCGAGCGCTCGAGCACCAGGTGCTTCTTGGCGAGCGCATCGAGCGTCTCCTGCACCGTGCGCTCGTCGAGCTCGAGCACCGGGTCGCGATTGCTCTTCTGGTTGCATGCGTTCGTCAGCGCGTTGAGCGACAGCGGGTACTGGTCCGGCGTGGTGATGGCCTTTTCGATCAGGCTGCCGATGACGCGGGCTTCGAGCGCGGTGAGCTGAATGTTCATGGATCAGGATATTAACCCGACTCTTCTTCTACAATTCCGCCCCTCATGCGCCTGCGCGAGATTCCATACAACTACACGTCGTTCTCCGATCGCGAGATCGTCCTGCGTCTGCTCGGCGCGCCGGCCTGGCGCATCCTGGACGAGCTGCGCGGCGAGCGCCGCACCGGACGTTCGGCGCGCATGCTGTACGAAGTGCTGGGCGACATCTGGGTCGTGCAGCGTAATCCTTACCTGCAGGACGACCTCATCGAGAATCCGCGCCGCCGGCGGCTGCTGATCGAGGCCCTGCATCATCGCCTGAACGAAGTGCAGCGGCGGCGCGATCCCGCCGACGTCGAGCGTGACCGCAAGGTCGGCGAGTTGCTGCAGCCGGCGCGTCAATGCGTGCACGACTTTGCAGAGGATTTCACGCACACCGTGCAGCTTCGTAAGCGCGCGCGTCGTCTGCTGGAGCGACATACGCGTGCGGACAACGTCCGTTTCGATGCATTCGCGCGCGTGTCGCACGTGACGGACGCGACTGACTGGCGCGTGGACTATCCATTCGTCGTGCTCGCACCCGACACGGAGATAGAGATTCCCGGACTCGTGCGTGCGTGCATCGAGCTCGGGCTGACCGTCATTCCGCGCGGCGGCGGCACGGGTTACACCGGCGGTGCCATTCCGCTCACGCCGCTCTCCGCCGTGATCAATACGGAAAAGTTGGAAACGCTCAGCACCGTCGAGCCGACTTCGCTGCCGGGCGTACCCGAGCAGGTTCCGACGATCTACACACAAGCCGGCGTGGTGACGCGTCGCGTGTCGGAGGCCGCGGAGCGGGCGGGCCTGGTTTTCGCAGTCGATCCGACTTCCGCGGACGCTTCCTGCATCGGCGGCAACGTCGCCATGAACGCCGGCGGCAAGAAGGCGGTGCTGTGGGGAACGGCGGTCGACAATCTCGCCTGGTGGCGGATGGTCGACGCGGAAGGCAACTGGCTCGAGGTCGAACGGCTCGCGCACAATCGCGGCAAGATTCACGAAACCGCAGTCGCGAGCTTCGAGCTGACCTGGAAGGATGGCCGCGACGGGCCGTCGGTCGCGCGCGTGCTGCGCACCGAGCGCATCGAGATCGAAGGCGGGAAGTTTCGCAAGGCCGGTCTCGGCAAGGACGTCACCGACAAGTTCCTGGGCGGCCTGCCGGGCGTGCAGAAGGAAGGCTGCGACGGCGTGATCACGTCGGCGCGCTGGGTTTTGCACCGGATGCCGAAGCACATCCGCACCGTGTGCATGGAATTCTTCGGGCACGCGCGCCACGCGATTCCGTCGATCGTCGAGATCAAGAATCTCCTCGATACCCGCTCGCGCGTCGACGGCACGCAGCTCGCGGGGCTCGAGCATCTCGACGAGCGCTACTTGCGCGCGGTGGGCTACGCGACGAAATCCCGGCGCGGCGCGCTGCCGAAGATGGTGCTGCTCGGCGACATCGTTGGCGACGACGAAGATGCTGTGGCACGCGCGACATCCGAAGTCGTGCGCATCGCCAACAGCCGCTCGGGCGAAGGCTTCGTCGCCATCAACGCGGATGCACGCAAGAAGTTCTGGCTCGACCGCTCGCGCACGGCCGCGATTGCGCGGCACACCAACGCGTTCAAGATCAACGAGGACGTTGTGATCCCGCTCGAGCGCATGGGCGACTACACCGATGCAATCGAGCGCATCAACATCGAGCTGTCGTTCCGCAACAAGCTGCGGCTGCTCGACGAGCTGCAGGCGTACTTCGCGGGCGAGCTGCAACTCGACGAGCCACTCGGGGATCGCAAGTCCGAGGCGCAGCAGGTGCTGGCCGAGACTCGCGCTCGCTGGGCTTATCTCGGCGAGCATCTCGACGCTCCGCTGGTCGTGGCATTGCCGCGTCTTGCGCAGTTGGGCTTCGAACCGTTGCGTGCCGAGCTGGAGGGGCGGGCGCAGCGCGAGCCTGGCCTGCGAGTGTTCGACATCCTTCAGGACCGCTCCATCCGGACGTCATGGAAGTCTGAGGTGCGCGCTCATCTGCGTCGGCTGTTCGGCGGCGAGGCATTCGCGCCGGTGCTGCGGGCCGTCGAGGAAATTCATAAGCGAGTGCTGCGCGGGCGCGTCTGGATCGCGTTGCACATGCACGCGGGCGACGGCAACGTGCACACGAACATCCCGGTCAACTCGGATGACTACGAGATGCTGCAGGAGGCGAATCGTTGTGTCGTGCGCATCATGCAGATTGCGCGCGACCTCGGCGGCGTGATCTCGGGCGAGCACGGCATCGGCATCACCAAGCTGGAATTCCTGACCGAGGCGGAAACAGCGCAGTTCCGCGCTTACAAGCAGCGCGTCGATCCGCAGGGACGCTTCAATCGCGGCAAGCTGCTGCCCGAGGGCGACCTGCGCAATGCTTACACCCCGAGCTTCAACCTGCTCGGGCACGAATCGCTGATCATGCAGCACTCCGACATCAATTCGATCTCGGATGCGATCAAGGACTGCCTGCGCTGTGGCAAGTGCAAGCCGGTCTGCGCGACGCACGTGCCGCGCGCCAATCTGCTCTATTCGCCGCGCAACAAGATTCTGGCCACCTCGCTGCTGATCGAGGCATTCCTGTACGAGGAGCAGACGCGGCGCGGCGTCTCGATCCGCCACTTCGACGAGTTCTCCGACGTCGCGGATCACTGCACTGTCTGCCACAAATGCGAGAAGCCGTGTCCGGTGGACATCGATTTCGGCGACGTGTCGATGGCGATGCGCGATCTGTTGCGACGGATGGGCAAGAGGCGCTTCAACGCAGGCACCGCGGCCGCGATGGTGTTCCTGAATGCCACCAACCCCGAAACGATCAAGCTCGCGCGCAAGGTCATGCTCGAGTGGGGATTCAAGGCACAGCGGCTGGGCAATCGCGTGCTGCGGGCGTTCGCCGGTGCACAGACTGCGCGGCCGCCGGCGACGACCGGCAAGTCGCCGCTGAAAGAGCAAGTCGTGCATTTCGTGAACAAGAAGATGCCGGGCGGCCTGCCGAAGAAAACCGCGCGCGCTCTGCTGGACATCGAGGATCGTCACTACGTGCCGATCATTCGCGATCCCGCCCGCACCAGCAGCGACTCGGACGCGGTGTTCTATTTTCCCGGCTGCGGCTCGGAGCGACTGTTCTCGCAGGTCGGCCTCGCGACGCAGGCGATGCTGTGGCACGTCGGCGTGCAGGCTGTATTACCGCCTGGCTACTTGTGTTGCGGCTATCCGCAACGCGGCGCCGGCCAGTTCGACAAGGCCGAGAAGATCATCACCGACAACCGCGTGCTGTTTCACCGCGTCGCGAACACACTCAACTATCTCGACATCCGCACCGTGGTCGTCAGCTGCGGCACGTGCTTCGATCAGCTGCAAGGCTACAAATTCGACGAGATCTTCCCCGGCTGCCGCATCGTCGACATCCACGAGTACCTGATGGAGCGCGGCGTGCACCTCACCGGCGTGACCGGCGTGCGCTACATGTATCACGATCCCTGTCACTCGCCGATCAAGGGGCATGATCCGCTGCAGGTCGTGAATACGCTGCTCAACGAGCAGCTCAACGGCCGCGTCGAGAAGAACGACCGCTGTTGCGGCGAGTCCGGCACGTTCGCGATGACGCGTCCCGACGTTGCGACGCAAGTGCGGTTCCGCAAGGAGCAGGAGATCAAGGCGGGCGCGGCGCGCTTGCGCAGCGATGGCTTCAAGGGCGAAGTGAAAGTGCTGACGTCATGCCCGTCATGCATGCAGGGGCTGAAGCGCTACAACGACGACGCGGACCTGGACGCCGACTACATCGTCGTCGAGATCGCGCGCCACGTGCTGGGCGCGCAGTGGCTGCCGGAATACGTGCGCGCCGCGAACAACGGCGGCATCGAACGAGTATTGGTATGAACAAGAACGAGGTGGACGTATGAAAGCGAATGGGTTTCTGGTCGCGCTGATCGCCGTGCTCGCAGCAGCGGGCGTCGAGGCGGCAGACGCACCTGCAGGCGTCATCGAGCACTACGGATTGGAGCAGGCAGAGACGCCGGTCAGCGCGCGGCCGGGTTGGCACAAGCCGAAACGCATTCTCGTCGGCAGCTTCATTCCAGGCGTTGCCGAGGCGCTGCAGTCAGCTGCGCCTGGCGCCGAGATCGTCGTCGCGAATCCGGCCGACATCGCCAAGCAGGCTGCGCGCGCCGACGTCGTGATCGGCTTCTGCACGCCCGAGGTCCTGGCGGCCGGCAAATCTATTCGCTGGATCCAGCTGGTCACCGCCGGCGTGGAGAATTGCGTCTCGATCCCCGCCGTGCGCGAGCGGGACATTCTGGTCACGAACATGCAGCGCATCGGCGGACCGATCATCGCCGAGCACGTCATGGCCATGGTGCTCGGGTTCACTCGCGGCATCGACGTCTATGTGTCGGCGCAGCCGCGCGCCGAATGGCGTCGTAGCACGCCGCCCGGCCGCATGGCAGTCATCGAGGGCAAGACCATGCTCGTCGTCGGTCTCGGCGGCATCGGCAGCGAAGTGGCGAAGCGGGCGCATGCGCTCGGCATGAAAGTCATCGCAACGCGCGCCAGCGGTCGCACCGGCCCGGACTTCGTGAGCTACGTCGGTCTGCCCGACGAGCTGCCGAAGCTCGCGAGCGAAGCCGACTTCGTGGTCAACACCGCGCCGCTCACGCCGCAGACGACGGGTATCTTCGACGCAGCGTTCTTCGCGAAGATGAAACCGAGCGCCTACTTCATCAACATCGCGCGCGGCCGCAGCGTCGTGACGGCTGCGCTGGTCGATGCGCTGAACAGCAAGAAGATCGCCGGCGCAGGTCTCGACGTCACCGATCCCGAGCCGCTGCCGCCGGATCATCCGTTATGGAAGGCGCCGAACGTCATCATCACCCCGCACGTCGCCAACGATTCGGATCTCGGCTACGACGCGCAGCTCAAGGTCGTTCAGGAAAACCTGCGGCGGTATGTCGCGGGCGAGCGGATGTTGTCCGTCGTGGATGTAAGCAAGGGGTATTGACCTCAGGAACCGCTGGCGGGCCGCAGGCGTTTTGCGACGCATGGCGGCGGAAAAATTGCAGCGGGCGAGCCAGCTCGCGGTCGGTCGTAATTGTTGGCGTGTCGAGCAGGCCTCGCGGGCGGGGTTCCTGATCGACGCCGACGCCTATTTCAGGGCGTTCGTCGAGGCGGCGCGGCTCGCGCGGCGCTCAATCCTGATCGCGGGCTGGGATTTTCACAGTCGCACGCGGCTGTTGTGCGCCGCTGGCCAGGAGTGCGAGCTGGAGCTCGGTCGCTTCCTCAACGACCTCGTGCGCCGCCATCGCGACTTGCACGTCAATATCCTGATCTGGGACTTCCCGGTGATTTTCGGACTCGATCGCGAGTGGGCGCCACTGTACAACCTGTCGTGGAAGCCCCACCGCCGGATCCGCTTTCGCTACGACAACACGCACCCGACCGGCGGCTGTCATCACCAGAAGATCGTGGTCATCGACGACGCGGTCGCGTTCAGCGGCGGTATCGATCTGACGTCGCGTCGCTGGGACACGTGCGAGCACGCGCCGCAAAACCAGCACCGCGTGATGGCCGGCGCTGCGTACCCGCCATTCCACGACATCATGATGGCAGTCGAAGGTCCGGCAGCGCGCTCGCTCGGCGATCTGTTGCGCGAGCGCTGGCAGCGCGCCACGCACGAGAAGCTCGATCCGCCGTGGACGAAGAGGACGCTGTTTCGCCGCGGCGGTCCGCACCTGGTGGGGACGCTGTGGCCAGCGTCTATCGACACTCCGCTGCGCGACGTTGCCGTCGGCATCTCGCGAACTGCACCTCCTGTCCCCGAACATACTGCGGTTCGCGAAGTCGAAGCCCTGTATCTCGACACGATCGCCGCTGCGCGCAATTCCATCTATATCGAGAATCAATACTTCACGGCCGACAAGGTCGGCGATGCGCTCGCTGCGCGGCTCAGCGAGCCCGATGGACCCGAGGTCGTGGTCGTGCTGCGCGAGCTGAGTCACGGCTGGCTCGAAGAGCTGACGATGCAGACGCTGCGCACGAAGCTCATCCAGCGGCTGCGCGCCGCGGACTTGCACGATCGCTTCCGCGTGTACTACCCGTTCATCGAGGGACTGAAGAGCGGCACCTGCATCGACGTGCACTCGAAGCTGATGATCGTCGATGACGAAATCGTGCGCATCGGCTCCGCGAACCTGGCGAACCGTTCGATGGGACTGGACACCGAGTGCGACCTCACGATCGAAGCGCTCGGCCGCGAAGACGTACGCGCGGCAATCTGCAACCTGCGCGCACAGCTGCTCGCCGAGCATCTCGGCTCCGAGCCGGCACGCGTGCGCCAGGCAATCGAGAGCACTGGCTCGCTGCGCGCTGCGATCGACAGCCTGCAAGCGAACGAGCGCACTCTGAAACCGCTCGCGGATCTGCCGCAGGTTTCTTCGACGGTGCTCAGCGTGGTGAGCGTCGCCGATCCGGAGAAGCCGGTGGCACTGAGCGACCTCGCGAATCTGCTGAGCTCCGACGACGAGACTACCGCAGGCCCGCGCGCGCCGGCCTGGGGCAAGATCGCGGTGTTCGCGGTCGTGTGTCTCGCGCTGACGGCGCTCTGGAAGCTCACGCCGCTCGCGACCTTCCTCGATGGCAATCACGTGACCGGCTGGGCGCGCCGCGCCGGCGACGAATGGTGGGTGCCGATGCTCGTCGTGCTGCTGTACACGCCGGTCGCGTTCACGTTGTTTCCGCGCCCGCTGCTGACGCTGTTCGCGGTGATCGCATTCGGGCCCTTCATGGGCTTCGTGTACGCGATGCTCGGCATCGAGCTGTCCGCCTGGGTGAGCTTCGTGCTCGGCAAGAAGATGGATCGCAACACCGTGCGACGCATCGCCGGCACCAAGCTCAATGGCATCCTGAAAGTGCTGCGTCGACGCGGGCTGCTTGCCATGACGGCGCTGCGGCTGGTGCCCATTGCTCCGTTTCTGGTCGAAGGCGTCGTAGCCGGCGCTGCGCGCGTCAAGGTCTCGGATTTCCTGATCGGCACGGCACTGGGCATGCTGCCCGGCACGCTCACGTCCACTGTGTTCGGCGATCAGCTGCAGATCTGGCTGGAGGATCCCAGTCGGATCAACTACTGGGCGATTGCGCTCGTCCTCGGGCTACTCGGCATCGCGACCTGGCTGGTGCGGCGCTGGCTCTTTGCATCTGCGCCGACGGCTCAGCAACGAGGCGCAGATGGACGCGCGGGCTGACAGCGGCGCGAGCCATAGCAGCGTCGCTTCCCATCGCCACGTCGCGATCGGCTCCTACAACGTTCACAGCTGCAGGGGCTGGAGCCGCCGCCGCGCGCCGGCGCGCATCGCGCAGGTTCTCAAGGAGCTCGACTGCGACATCTACGGCCTGCAGGAAGTCGACAACGAGGAAGGCGAGGCCGAGGACTCGATGCAGCTCGAGTACCTGTCGCGCGCGCTGGACATGGCCGCGATCCCGGGGCTGCGCATCGTTCGACACAGCGGCCAGTACGGCAATGCGCTGTTGACGCGCCTGCCCATCGTCAGCGTCCATCGTCACGACTTGAGCTATTCGTGGTTCGAGCCGCGCGGCGCGCTCGACGTGCAACTCGATCTCGGCGATCACCAGCTGCGCGTCATCGCAACGCATCTGGGCCTGAGCCGCTCGGAGCGGCGCGCGCAGTGGCGGCACCTGCTGCGGGCGGTCGCAACCGCGCCGGCGGAGTTGCCTACGGTCGTACTCGGCGACATGAACGAGTGGTTTCCGTTTTCCGCGACGCTGCGCGATGCGCATCGCATTCTGGGAGAGCCGCTCGCGCCGGTGGCGTTTCCGTCGTTCGCGCCGTTTCTGGCGCTGACGCGCATCTGGGTGCGCCCGGTCGGGGCGATCGAGTCGATCGCGGTGCATCGCACGCCGCTGTCGCGCCGCGCGTCGGATCATTTGCCGGTGAAGGCGGTGATCGACGTGGAGAAGTTCGGCTAGTGGCTCGACAGAATCCTGGCCTTGCTCTGCTCGTACTGTAGATCCGTCAGTACGCCCAGCTCGCGCAAGCGATGGTGCTCGCGCATTTCGTCGCGTAGGAACTGCGGTCGATCCTGCGGCCGCGCGGCCTTGGCGGCGTTGATGCTCTTGATCAGGTCGATGAAGAAACGCTTGCCGGCGCGCGCGCTGCCGATGCCGCCGACTACGCTCACCAGCGTCGCACCGCCGTGCATGCTGATGAACTCCAGCGATTCGACCGTGCGCCGCAGGAACATGATCAGCGCGCCGCCCGAGGCGAACAGCGTCACGAGTGCGGTCAGGAAGATGGCGTTCGACCAGCGCCCGGCATCTGTCCAGGTCGCCCACAGTCCGCCGGCCGCGAGCGCGATCATGGAGCCGGCCAGCGTCAGCCAGAACCAGGAGATCGAGCGCACGCGCAGCGGCTTCGGATTGGCGAAGCGCAGATCGAATTCGTACTTGCGCGCTTGCGCGTCCGGACGCACGGTGCGCACGGTCACGTAATGATCTTCGAGAATCGACACTTCGGTTTCGCAGCCGCGCAGCCGGCTCTTGAGCACATAGCTCGTGCGCACCTTGCGCAGCCGATGCGGAGTCGGAGCGGCGACGCTGCCGGGCTCGGCTTCGATATGGATGTGCTCGCCGCGCGCGATGACGATGGCGCGGCTGTCGGTCGGCATTTGCTCAGCGCGCGCGGACACGGTGGCTTTCCAAGTTGGAGAGTGGCTGGCGAGACAAGGCGGGACTCCTGCGAACGGTTTTATGCTAGGGCCAGCCGCCCTGCTCGCAGTGAGACTTGCATCACACTCGCCGCGTCACCGCGGTCCGGCGATTCCCGATTCGGGGACCGCCCGATGCAACTGTTAAGTGCCGTCGACGAAGCGCAGGAACTCGGCGCGGGTGCGCGCATCTTCGCGGAACGCGCCGAGCATCTTGCTGGTGACCATTGTCACGCCACGCTTGTGCACGCCGCGGGTAGTCATGCATTGATGAACGGCATCGACCACGACAGCGACGCCGCGCGGCCGCAGCACGCTTTCGATGCAGTTCGCGATTTGCGCGGTGAGTTTTTCCTGCACCTGGAAGCGGCGGGCGTAGCCGTCGACGACGCGTGCGAGCTTGCTGATCCCGACGACCTTGTTGGTCGGCAGGTAGCCGACGTGCGCGCGGCCGATGATCGGCGCCATGTGGTGCTCGCAGTGGGATTCGAATTCGATCCCACGCAGAACGATCATCTCGTCGTAACCTTCGACTTCCTCGAACGTACGCCGCAGGTAGTCGGCGGGATCGCTGAGATAACCGGAAAACCAGTCCCGATAGGCACGCACGACCCGCGTCGGCGTATCGCGCAGACCCTCGCGCGTCGGCTTCTCGCCCGCCCACTGCAGCAACGTGCGTACAGCATCTTCGGCTTGTTGTTGAGTGACGCTGGAGCGGCTTGCCGCCCGCGTCCTGGTCGCGCTCGCTCGCGCCATTGCGGTGTCCTCTCGGGGTCGTGGTCAGCGCACTATAACCGCCCCGGCTACCCATTTGCGGCGAGTCGGCTACCATGCGCGCCTAGATCGGCGGGGAGATCCAAGCAATGCGCCTCGGCTTCATCGTCATCATCGCGTCGGCGCTGGCGTGCGCGGCGCAGGCGCGCGCGGAGATAGTCAGTGCGGGGCCCTCCGGCTTCAACCTGCGGCTCGTCGCAGAAGTGCCGAACCCGGCGCCGGTCGTCTGGGCGTCGCTCGCGGACATCGGCAAGTGGTGGGATCCGGAGCACACGTACTCCGGCGACTCCCGCAATCTCACGCTCGAGCCCTTCGTGCGCGGCTGCTTCTGCGAGAAGCTCAGCCTGTATGCCGGCATCGAGCACGCCACCGTGATCTATGCGCAGCCGGCGAAAACGCTGCGCCTGAGCGGCGCGCTCGGGCCGCTGCAGGATTTCGGCGTCAGCGGCGTGATGACCTGGAATATCGAGCCCGCCGGCGGCGGCTCGCGGATCACGCTGACCTACAACGTCGGCGGTTTCGCCGACCGGCCGCTCGCCGACTGGGCGCCGCTGGTGGACGAGATGCTCGGCGGCCAGCTCAAGCGGCTGGTGCGCTATATCGGCCAGGGGAATCCGGAAGCGCCGAAGTCGGAGCCGCCCAAGCCGGAAGGCACGCGCTGACCGCTGGCCCAGGGAACTCAATCGTCCCCGGAAGTCTTACAGGAATTGTCGGGCCAGGCCTGATCCAGGGGACGTTGCTTTCATGCGCATTCGCAGATTTCTCATCATCGGTGCGGCCTTGCTCGCGGTCGGCTGCCAGACGGTGCAAACCACGCAACCCGGTGCGGTCGGCGTCGACCGCAAACAGCACATGCTGGTCTCGGAGCAGGAGATCGAGAAGGGCGCGCAGGTTGCGTATCAGGACGAGCTGAACAAGGCGAAGCAGAAGGGCGCGCTCAACACCGACCACGAGACCTATCAACGCGTGCAGAACATCGCGCGCCGGCTGATCCCGCAGACCGCCACGTTCCGCCCGGACGCGCCGCAGTGGAAGTGGGAAGTGAACGTGCAGAAGACCGACGACGTGAACGCGTACTGCATGCCCGGCGGCAAGATTATGGTGTACACCGGTCTGATCGAGCAGCTGCACGCGACCGATGCCGAGCTCGCCGCCGTGATCGGTCACGAGATCGCACATGCGCTGCGCGAGCACTCGCGCGAGCGCGTTTCGCGCGCCTATGCGGAGCAGATTGCGCTCGCGGGTATCGCCGTCGCGACTGGCGCGACCGAGGCCACGATGCAGCTCGCGAGCCAGGTGTCCGCAGTGACGTTCCAGCTGCCGCATAGTCGGGAGCAGGAGGCCGAGGCGGATCGCATCGGGCTGGAGCTCGGCGCGCGAGCCGGGTACGACCCGAACGCGGCGGTCACGTTGTGGCAGAAGATGGGCAAGCTCGCGAGCGGCGGACCACCGGAATTTCTCAGCACGCACCCGTCGGGTGAGTCGAGAATTCGCGATCTGCAGGCACTGGTGCCGCGGGTGATGCCGCTGTATCAGGCGGCGGCGCATTAGAAAGAGTCAGGCTGCGCCTGACCACAGGTCCGACCTATAGCGCGATGACCAAGGCCGTCGCCCCAAGAGCGAGGGCAATTGCTGCGGCGGCGGTGAGCCATAGCACGCGACGGTGGAGATCGGTTACGGCGCGTGCGACTCCGGCGAGCTGTTCGGCCATCTGCGCCACGAGCTCGGCTTGCCGGCGCTCGTTTTCTTCCAGGCTGGCCACGCGCGCGGCGAGGTCGTCGTAGCTCGGCGAGACGGGCAGCTGGGCCGACGGCGGCGTTTGCTTCGTACGCTTCATCAGCTCGCGCGACACATCGAGGATCGAGGGCACGAGCTGGACGATCTGTAACCAAGGGACTGGCATGGCGGGCATGGTGCCAAAAAAGAAGCTCCGCGGCATCGCTGCCGCGGAGCTCTTTGCTTTTTAATCCGTCGAATGGCGGGCTAGGTCTTGCTGCGCGCCATGAACTCGGCCTTGCTCAGGTAACCGTCGCCGTTGGTATCCAGCGCGGCGAAATTATCCGACAACTTGCTGTCGGCGGCCGCCTCGGTCTTGCTGATCTGCGTGTCGGCATTCTTGTCGAGCGCGTCGAACGTCGCGGTCGTCTTCATGCCGGTGTCGTGCGACTTGTCCTTGTTGTCGCCGGCCTGTGCGGCGAAGGCAAGCAGCGTTGCAGCAGTCAAAGCCAGGAATCTCGTCATGGTTCCTCCTCCGGGGCCACTGAGCCCCGCGTCCTAGTAGGACGCCGAGCCCACGGCCGGTGTTCCGGTTGCATGGGCACCGCCGCTTGACGAAACTTGGCAGCTGTAGCGATATCACTGTGCGATGTTGCCCGGCCACGGGTAAGAATTCAGCGGTCTAGCGGACTTTGCGACCATGACCCTCCCAGCCTCCCTGCTGATCGTCGACGACGACCGCGAGCTCGGTCAGATGCTCACCGAATACCTGACCGGAGAAGGGTTCCAGGTCACGCTGTTGCGCGACGGGGCCGAGGCGCTGGAAAAGTTGACGGATCAATCGCATCCCTTCGACCTGGTGATCCTCGACGTAATGCTGCCTTCGCTCAGCGGCTTCGAGGTGCTGCGCCGCTTGCGCCACAGTCTGTCGGTGCCCGTCATCATGCTGACGGCCCATGGCGCCGACGTCGACCGCATCGTCGGCCTCGAGCTGGGTGCGGACGATTACTTGTCGAAGCCCTTCAACCCGCGCGAGCTGGTCGCGCGCGTGCGTGCAGTGCTGCGCCGGTTCTCGCCGCGCGACACCGACATGCCGGCGCATCCAGTCAGCGTCGGTCCGTTGCGCCTGGATCCGGCGACGTTCGAAGTTACACTGTCGGGCCAGTCGGTGCGGCTCACCGGCACCGAGCTGCGGCTGCTCGAAGTACTGATGCGCGCGGTCGGGCAAGTGCAGTCGCGCGAGTCGCTGACCGAGCGCGTGCTGGGCCGGCGGCTCACTCCATACGATCGCAGCATCGATACGCATGTCAGCAACCTGCGGCGCAAGCTCGGGCTCGGCGAGAACGGTCTGCCGGAGATTCGCAGCATCCGTGGCGCCGGCTACGTGCTGATCGCCAGCAGCGAGGCGCGCTCGTCGGCGTGAGAGTGCCCCCATGAGATCACTCTTCCTGAGGATCTTCCTGTCGTTCTGGGCAGCGATGCTGCTAGTGCTGTCCGCAACCGCGAGCGTCGCGTGGTACCGGTTCAATCAGGTGCAGAGCGTCAGCATCGACATCAAGGCGCTGGGAAACGAAGCCTCGGCGCGACTGCTGGTCGGCGGCCTGCCGGCACTGCAGGACTGGATCGACGAGGCCGAGCATCGCTATCGCGACCGTCGCATCTTCATCGTCGACCAGAGCGGCGATGACCTGCGCAAACGCAAGCTCCCGACGACCTATCGCAACTATATCGAGCGCTTGCGCGATGCCGGCTTCCTCGGCAAAGAGTTGATACCGAGTCGGCGCGACGATCCTCTATTGCTGACGCCGTTGTTCACCGATCGCGACGGCACCGTGTACACGATCATGGTGAGCCCGCCGATCTGGAGCAATCTGCTGTTCGCGCCGGACGTGCGCATCGTGCTGCTGGTGTCGGCGCTGCTGTTGAGCGGCCTCGTGTGCTGGTCGCTGGCGCGCTACCTGAGCAAGCCCGTCGAGCGGTTGCAATCGAGCGCCCGCTCCCTTGCGGCCGGCAACATGGAGGCGCGCGTCGGCCAGGAGTTCTCGCGTCGCCGCGACGAGCTCGGCGTGCTGGCCCGGGATTTCGACACCATGGCCGATCACGTGCGCAACCTGGTCGCCTCGAAGGAGAACCTGCTGCGTGCGATGTCGCACGAGCTGCGCTCGCCGCTGGCGCGCCTGCGGGTCGCGACGGACCTGGCGCGCCGGCCGGGCGCCGACGTTTCGCGGCAGCTCGATCGCATCGAGCTGGAGGCGGAGCGGCTCGACATCATGATCGGGCAGATTCTGCAGCTTTCGCATCTGCGAGCTGTGCCCACGCTGCCGCGCGAGCCGCTGGATCTCACGCTCCTGATGAACGAGATCATCGAGGACGCGCGCTTGGAAGCGGGCGCGGGCGAGAAGTCCGTCGATTGGTCCTCGCCCAAGGAGGCGATGATCGTCGAGGGCGATCATGGGCTGCTGCGCAGTGCGATCGAGAACGTGCTGCGCAACGCGGTGCGCTTCACCAAGCCCTCGTCGGCCGTGAAAGTAAGAGCGGATCGCGCCGGACCGCAGGTCTCGATCGTCATCGACGATCGTGGGCCGGGCGTGCCGGAGCCCGACCTGCAGCGCATCTTCGAGCCGTTCTATCGGGTCGCGGAGTCGCGCGACCGCGATTCGGGCGGCACCGGTCTGGGCCTTGCGATCACTGCGCGCATCGTGTCGCTGTACGGCGGTAACGTGCAGGCTCACAACACGCCTGACGGCCTACGCGTCGAGATCGCGCTGCCCACTCTCTAATAGTGATCGTGGTTTGCCTTCTGCGCGACCGCATGACTGCGCAATAACTGAGCGCGTTCGCGCAGGGCGCTGACTTCTTCCGGCGGCACGGTACCTGCGCCGGCCTTCGCGAGCTCCAATGCGCCCTGCAGATCGAAGCGCAGCTCGATAGGCTCTGCGCTCGACAATCCACTACCGGAATAGTGCAGCAGGCGCGCGCCGCGAAACTCGTATTCGCCGCTGCGTGCATCGGCGCGCTGCTCGACGATGCGCACGCGCTCTCCATCTTCGAAGGTCGCGTCGTACTTGGAGGCGATTCCCGCGGCATTGATGTGACCGCTCAGAGTAGGCGCGGCAGCACTCGCAGCTTTCGGTGCTGCGATTGCAGGTGCGAGCGGTGTGGTCTGCGGCGGCGCCGGTTCCTTCGAGCAAGCACCGAGCGCGAGCAGAATCAAGCCCGTCTGCAGGCTGCGACATGTCCTGAACATAAGGTTCACTGCGGTTACGAGATTGCGACTTCCACCGAGAAGCGCGTCATTCGATCACTGCCGCAGCCGTCGGATCAAGCTGTCGAGTGGTTCGAACGTGAAGCAGCTCACGCGGCCACTGCGGGCGTTCCTCTAGTCTGTTGCCCGCCGACTGCTCCACCCGACAACGACGGAGAACTCGATGAGCGCAGGTCATTCCGCTTCGACCCAGGTCCGACGCACGGCTCCGGCCGCGCCTGCGCGCCCGACTCAAGCTCCCGCTCGCAACAACAACCAGTTCGCCTTTGCCGCGGCCAGCGGCGACGACGAGATCCGGCTGCACCTCGGCGACATTCAGATGCCGCCTCCGGACACCGAGATGCGGGTCGAAGGCTTCAAGCCGACGCTGCTCAGCCGCCTGCTCGATCTGGTGATGCCGCTGCGTTGAACGTGTACGCTGCGGAGCCGTGCTCCGCGCGCTAACCATCCTCTTCCTGCTCCTGCTGACGGCGCCTGCCGGCGCCGCTCCTGCATTTGCCGACGCGGATGCAGACGTGCGCGCCGTATTTCAAGCGATGCAGGATCGGTTGCGCCTGATGAAGGACGTGGCCGCCTGGAAGCACGCCCGCAATGCGCCTGTCGTCGATTCCGAGCGCGAGCGACAGGTGCTCGAAGCGACGGTCCGACAGGCGAGCGCTCTCGGCATCGACGCCGCTTCGGCCCGACGATTGTTCTCGCTGCAGATCCGGCTCGCGGTCCGCGTGCAGGAATCCTTGATTGCCGACTGGCGTTCCGGCGCGACCGCACCACAGGAGGTGCGCGATCTTGCAGGCGAGCTGCGCCCGCAGCTCGACCGCATCGGCGCTGAGTTGCTGCACGCCATCTATCTGGCGCTGCCCGAGTTTCAGCGGCAGGACTTCGCCGCCCGCTACGGCGCCGATGCGCGAATCATCGACGCGCCTGGCCTCACCGACGCGGATCGGAGCGAGCTCACGAGCGCGCTCGCCTCGCTGCGGCCGGGTCCAGCACCGGCGCTGAAGCGCATTCGTGCAAACCATGTGCTGCGAATCGGCATGACCGGCGACTACGCACCGTTCAGCGTGGAGGAGGGCGGCTCGCTGCGAGGCGCAGACGTGGACCTTGCTCTGGCACTGGCTGCGAAGTTGCAAGTGCAGCCACAGTTCGTCAGGACGAGTTGGCCTGCTCTGATGCAGGACTACGCGGCCGGCCGTTTCGACGTCGCTGCCGGCGGCATCAGCGTAACGCCCGCGCGCACGGCGCAAGCTGCGTTCTCGATTCCTTACCATCGCGGCGGCAAAACGCCGATCGTTCGTTGTGGCACGCAAGCCGGCTTCGACACGCTCGCGGAAATCGATCGGCCCGGCGTGCGCGTCGTCGTCAATCCCGGCGGTACCAACGAGCAGTTTGCACGCGAACACCTGAGTGCCGCGCAACGCATCGTGCACGCCGACAACCGGACGATCTTCGCCGAGGTCGCCGCAGGCCGCGCCGACGTGATGGTCACCGACGACGTGGAAGTCGACCTGCAGGTGCGCCGCGATCCGCGGCTGTGCCGCGCGTCGAAGGCGACATTCACGGTGGCGCAGAAGGCAGTCCTGTTACAGCGAGATGCAGCTCTCGAAGCGGCGGTCAATGCGTGGTTGCAGGATGCGATCGCCGCGGGAACGCCGGCCGCGTGGCTCGACGCGGCCATGCATTAAGTCAGCGGCCGGCTCACCGGCGCACGGGTGTAATTCGCCGGCAGCGCTGATCGCAGGGCCCCACTTTCTGTATGCTTCGTCAACTGCGGCAGTTCGCAGCTGGAGGTCAACTCAGATGGGCTGGATAGTGTTCGGCGTCCTCATCGCTATCGCACTGTTCTTCGTTTCTATCTACAACCGGCTGGTGAGCGGCCGCAACGCCTACAAGAACGCGTTCGCGCAGATCGACGTGCAGCTCACGCGTCGCCACGACCTGATCCCGAACCTGGTGGAAACCGCCAAGGGCTACATCAAGCACGAGCGCGAAACGCTCGAAGCGGTCATCGCCGCGCGTAACAGTGCCGTCAGCGGGTTGAAGCGCGCCGCCGCGAATCCCGGCGACCCGGCTTCGGTGCAGCAACTTGCTGGCGCGGAAGCGCAGCTCAACGGCGCACTGGGCCGTCTGTTCGCGGTCGCCGAGGCCTATCCGGACCTGAAGGCGAACCAGAACATGATGCAGCTCTCCGAAGAGCTGACCACGACGGAGAACAAGGTCGCGTTCGCGCGCCAGGCGTTCAACGATGCGGTCATGAACTACAACAACGCGCGGGAGATGTTCCCCAACAGCATCGTCGCAGGCATGTTCATGTTCACGCCGGCGCAGCTGCTGGAAATCGAGTCGCCGGAGAAGCGCGCCGTTCCGCCGGTCAAGTTCACGTAGCCCGGCACAGGTGAACTTCTTCAAGCGCCAGGACGAGGCGCGCCGAGCGACGCGGCGCCTCGTCGTCCTGTTCGGCCTGGCAGTCATTGCGGTCGTTGCGTCGGTCGATCTCGTCGTCTTCCTGCTGATGCGGCAGGGCGAGGCTCACGCGCACGGCTACATGCCGCCACTCACCGAATGGCTCGCCGTACACCCGCGCATGGTCGCCGGCACCACTCTCATGGTGCTGGCGGTCATCGTGCTCGCGAGCTTTTACAAGACGATGGTGCTGGGCGGCGGCGGTGGAGTCGTCGCCCGCTCGCTCGGCGGCTCGCGTATCTCGGCCGACACGACCGATCCGCTGCAGCGGCGGCTCCTCAACGTGGTCGAGGAAATGGCGATCGCTGCCGGCGTGCCGATGCCCGAGGTCTACCTGCTCGAGCAGGAGAGCGGCATCAACGCATTCGCGGCGGGCCACAATGCATCGAACGCCGCGATCGGCGTGACGCGCGGCACGTTGACGACGCTGAATCGCGCCGAGTTGCAGGGCGTCATCGCGCACGAGTTCAGCCATATCCTTAACGGCGACATGCGGCTCAACGTGCGGCTGATGGGCCTGCTGTTCGGGTTGCTGGTGATTGCACTGATCGGGCGCACCGTGTTGCGCGGTGCGACGCGGGTGCGCGGCGATCGTAAGGGCGGCGTCTTCGTCGTACTGGCGATCGCGCTCGCCGTGCTCATCATCGGCTACGTCGGGTTGTTCTTCGGCCGGCTGATCCAGGCGGCGGTGTCGCGCTCGCGCGAAGCGCTCGCGGACGCGTCGGCAGTACAGTTCACGCGAGATCCGGATGGACTGCGCGGAGCGCTCGTCAAGATCGGCGCGAGCAGTGCGGGCTCGCGGCTCGGCAATCCGGAGGTCGAAGAGGTCGCGCACATGCTGTTCGCTCCTGGCATGAGCCGCTTCTTCGCTACGCATCCACCGCTCCTCGAGCGCCTCAAGGCAATCGATCCGCGCTTCGATCCGAAGGAAATCGATACCGCCCGCGCCCGTCTGGCTGCGGCAGCGGCTGCAGGCGAAACGCCGGCGGCAGCGGCGAAGGCAGCTCCAGCGATGTCGATCATCGACCTGCCAGCCGCGGGCCCGTCGATGATCGCCGGACTCGTCGGCAATCCCGGCACCGCGCACATGCAGCTCGCGCGCGGAATTCGCGAATCGCTCCCTGAAGCGATCGTGACGGCCGGTCGACATCCGCAATCGGCGCGCGCGCTGCTGCTGGCGCTCGCCCTCGATTCGAATCCCGAGATACGCGCGCGGCAGAAGCAGGCAATCGCATTGCGGTTGTCGGCGGAGATCGCTGCCGTGACCGGTTCTCTCGAGCCGCTCGTCGATGCACTGGAACCGGAGCAGCGGATTCCGGCATTGCTGCGCGGGTTTCCGACGTTGCGTCAGCTCACACACGAAGAGCGCGTCCAGCTGATGGCGTGTCTCAATGGCATGCTGCCGCGGGACGGGAACGTCTCGCTGCACGCCTACGTCCTGCGCAAGCTCGCGCAGATGCATTTGCGTGACGATCTGAATCCTCGCGCGCGTCCGACGCGCCTGACACTGCAAGCCGTGCAGCAGGATGCGCAGGTCTTGTTTTCAGTCCTTGCTCAACACGGCCACAACGATGAGACCAGTGCCAGGCGAGCGTACGAAGCCGGCATGCATCACCTGTTTCCGCGCGCGCGGCCCGCTTACGCAGCCCCCAGTCCGTGGCCGGCTGCGCTCGACATGGCGCTGAGCCGGCTCGATCAGCTCGTCCCGCTTGCCAAAGAGCAGCTGGTCGAGGCGATGGTCGCGACGGTCACTCACGACCAGCAGCTGACGATGGGCGAAGCGGAGCTGCTGCGCGCGGTCTGCGCGGGCCTGCATTGCCCTTTGCCGCCGCTGGTCGCGAGCTGACACTCACAGTGACTTGAGGTATTCCGCCAGATCCGTCTTCTCCGCCGCCGTCAGGCCGAGCGCGAACTGACCGTTGTAGTGATCGATCACCTGGCGGAGCGAAGCAAAGCGCCCGTCGTGATAGAAGCCGCCTTTCGTGTGCGTCCACAGTCCCTTGAGCGGCGCCGTGCGATAACGCTCGTCGGGCGAGCGCCGCGCCTGGAAGTCATCGATGCCGATCTCCTCGGGCGTGTGCATGTTCCAGCCGGGCTCGGTGTAGAGCGGCGGCACGTGGCAACGTGCGCAGTCCGCCTTGCCCGCGAATAGCGCCTTGCCGCGTTTGGCGGCGGCTGCATTGAAGCCGCTCGACGGCGCTCGCGGCGCGGGCAGACTCAATTGATAGACATGCAGCGCGGCCAGCTTGCCGGTGATCAGGTCCGGATCCTTGCGGACATCGCCGAAGCCCGCTGCGGCGGCGATCGGAAACTTGCTCGCGTCGTTGAGCCGCGGATCGTAGAAGGTGCCGCTGCCCTGCATCTCGAGGTTCGCTACGAACGCATTCCAGTGCGTCACCGAGCCCCAGCCTGTCCACGTATGCATGTTGACGCCAGCAAGGCCGAACGCAGGCGGAATCAGCGTTGCGGCCGACTTGCCGTCCGGACGGAACGCCTGGCCATCGAGCAGCAGTTCGGCGTCGAACTTCCCCGGTCCCCAGCTGCGCAATACGGCGCGCACTGTGGCGGCGTCGATACCCGGTTGCGCGAGTCGCAGCAGGTCGACGAACGGCTGCACGCTAGGGGACAGAGCGATGATCGCGCCGACGTTGAGATCGCGCGCGGCCCAGCCGTCGAGCCGAGTCCCGATGCCGGGCGCGAGCGAGTTGTCGACGGTCGAATGACACAGGGCGCACGTAATACCCACAGATTGCAGCCGGTCGCTACGCTCGTCGAAGAATCCGCGCACGCCGACCACTGCATCGAGCTTCAATAGCGCGACAGTGATGGCCGGATTCGTCAGATCGACCCGCCCGCGGCGCAGCTCGTTGCGCAAACTGTGGGGCAATGCGTTCACATCGACTTTGAGGCCGAGCTCGAGAGCGGCCTTCGGGCTCAAGCCTGCGCCGACGCCGCCGTTCGCCTGGCCGGCAATCGCGCGATGCAGGCCGAGCGTGTCGCCCCAGAACGCCTCGTCGCCGAACGTGTCGAAGCGGAAGATCTTGCGGCCGCGGAGAATTTGCACGACGCCGCTGGCGATGTTGCGCTGGTCGACGGCGGGCAAGGATTGCACGTCCTTGGAGACCCTCGCGGCGTCGGACTGCGGATCGTCCGTGGCGAGCGCCAGCCCGCACCAGGGAATCACTACGAAGGCAAGCGCGCGCAGCCGTCTCATGACCGTCTCCTTCCGTTGCATTTGCAACAGAGGACGGATGGCGCGCGGCCGAGGTTCCTCAGTTACCGCGGTAACACTCGCTCACTTTGTAAGCGCGCGCATGTCGACGCGCATTCGACCGCGCGGCGAGTACTGCACGACGCCGCGTTGGCGCAGGATGTTGAGCGCGGTGGAAACTCTTTCACGCCGCGCCATCACCATCTGTGCGACCTCGTCCTGCGTCAGGTAGGTGGCGATCTCCACCAGCTCGCCGTGCGGCTCGCCGAGCTTGCTCGCAAGCGAGCGCAGCGTCTTCACCACACGGCCCATCAGATCGTCGTTGGCGAGGCTGTTGAGCTGGTCGTAAGCCTCGGCGAGCGCGCCGCCGAGCACTTCGACGAGATCCTGCAGCGCTGCAGGGTGATGTGCGAGCGCTGCCATCGCATCGTGGAACGGCACTGACACGAGATCCGCGCGCTCGACCACGACTGCGCGGTCGCGCCGCACCGGTTCGAACGCGCACAGCTCGCCGAAGACGTCTCCTTCCTTGCGTACGTCGTAGATGATCTCGCGGCCGTCGGCGATGATCGTTCCGATCTTGACTACGCCGCCGCGCACGAACCACAGGGCTCGCTGGGTGTCGCCGAGGTCGTAGACCACCGCGTCCTCCTCGAACGAGGCCGGGACCCGGTCGCGCAGCAGAATTTCGCAGAAACGTCCGCGGAACACGCCGGCGAGCGCGAACGACAGCGCAGCACTGGCCAGCGGCTCGGTCGGGGCGGCGGGCAAAGTGACCATGGCGGCACCGTAGGACCACTCGCGGCGGTTGTCACGCGAAACAAGACACCATGTGACACTTTTCTGGTATTCAATGCGGCCCTTCCCTGTCCCACCGAACACTGGGGTGCATTCCTCGTCCATGTCCCATTCCATCGTCATTCGCGGCGCGCGCCAGAACAATCTCAAAAACCTCGATCTCGAGCTGCCGACCAACGAGCTGATCGTCGTCACCGGCGTATCGGGCTCGGGCAAGTCATCGCTCGTGTTCGACACGATCTACGCCGAGGGCCAGCGCCGCTACGTCGAGACGTTCTCGCCGTACGCCCGGCAGTTCCTCGACCGCATGGACCGCCCGCAGGTGGAGCGGATCGAAGGCATTCCGCCGGCAATCGCGATCGACCAGACCAATCCGGTGCGCACTTCGCGCTCGACCGTCGGCACGATGACGGAGCTCAACGACCACTTGAAGCTGCTGTTCTCGCGCGCCGCCCTGCTGTATTGCCGCGATTGCGGCGCGCCCGTGCGGCGCGATTCGGCGCAGAGCATTTACGCGGAAATCGACGAGCGCCTGACGACAGCCGGGCTGCGCGAGGCCAGGCTCGTAGTGACTTTCCCGGTGCCCGTGCCGCACAACTTCAGCGAGACCGAGGTGCTAGGGCTGCTGGAGAAGCAGGGCTACACGCGCGTGTTCGCTCGCAACGAGGCCAAGACCCAGTCGACTGCCGAGCCCAACGCCCGCAAGGGCAAACGCGGAGCTGCGCGCGCGCAGACGAACGGCAACGGCGGTGTCGTGCTCGAGATGATTCAGGATCGCGTGCGTTTTGCCAGCGCCGAGCGCGATCGCGTGATCGAGGCTCTGGAGTCGGCGTTGCGCATCGGCCGCGGGCGCGTCGCGATCCATGTGCTCGAAGACGGGGAGCGCGTGGCGCGCGTGTGGCGCTTCTCATCCGACCTGCATTGCGCGGACTGCGACATTCATTATCGCGAGCCGACGCCAAGCCTGTTCTCGTTCAACTCGCCGCTCGGCGCCTGCGAGAGTTGTCGCGGCTTCGGCCGCATCATCGGCATCGACTTCGGCCTCATCGTGCCCGACGAAGCGAAATCGCTGCGCGGCGGCGCCGTGCGGCCGTGGCAGACCGAAGCGTATCGCGAATGCCAGGACGACCTGGTCCGCTATGCACGCAAGCGCGGCGTACCGCTCGATACGCCGTGGCGCGAGCTGAGCGCACAGCATCGCAAGTGGGTGCTGGAAGGCGAGGGCAGCTGGGAAGACAAGCTCTGGTACGGCGTGCGCCGCTTCTTCGCGTGGCTCGAGACCAAGGCGTACAAGATGCACATCCGCGTGCTGCTGTCGAAGTATCGCGCGTACACGCCGTGCACGCAGTGCGGCGGGGCGCGTCTGAAGACCGACGCGCTGCTGTGGCGGCTCGGAACGCAACAGGATGCTGCAAGCGTTCTCACCGAGGCGACGCGGTTTGCGCCTCGCGGGAGCCGATGGACCGCCGACACGATGACGAAGCTCGCAGGCATCGGCATCTACGAGCTCATGCTGATGCCGATCGAGCGCTGTGCTGCATTCTTCGATCGGCTCACATTGCCTGCGCCGCTCGATGAGGCGAGCGATCTCGTGCTGCGCGAAATCCGCAGCCGCTTGAAGTTCCTGCTCGACGTCGGGCTCGGCTATCTGACGCTCGACCGGCAGTCGCGCACGCTGTCCGGCGGCGAAGTGCAGCGGATCAATTTGACGACGGCGCTCGGCACGTCGCTGGTCAACACGCTGTTCGTGCTCGACGAGCCCTCGATCGGTCTGCATCCGCGCGACATGGGACGCGTGATCGACGTGATGAAGCGCTTGAAGCAGTCGGGCAACTCGCTGCTCGTCGTCGAGCACGATCCGCAGGTGATGCAGGCAGCGGATCGCATCCTCGACGTCGGTCCGGGGCCGGGAGTGAAGGGCGGCGAGATCGTGTTCTTCGATCGGCCGTCGCGTCTGCCGGGCGCACAGCGCTCGCTCACTGCGGATTACCTGACGGGCAAGAAGAAAGTGAACGGGCATGAAGCGGACAGCGGATCACGGATTGCGATCAGCGCAACAGAGGCCAGCGCGCTGCGCATTCGCGGCGCGCGCCAGCACAATCTCAAGGGCATCGACGTCGCCATTCCTCTGAACCGGCTCGTATGCATCACCGGCGTCTCGGGGTCGGGCAAGTCGACTCTCGTGCAGGATGTTCTCTACCCCGCATTGCTCAAACGTTTCGGCAAGCCCACCGAAGTGCCCGGCGCGCACGAGCGCATCGAAGGCGCGGATGTGCTCGGCGCGGTCGTGATGGTCGATCAGGCGCAGATCGGCCGCACCACCCGCTCGAACCCGGCGAGCTACGTCGGTGCGTTCGATGCGATCCGCAAGCTGTACGCGGCGGAGCCGCTCGCGCGGGAACGCGGCTATACGCTCGGCACCTTCAGCTTCAACTCCGGCAACGGTCGCTGCCCGAGCTGCGGCGGCAACGGCTTCGAGCACGTCGAAATGCAATTCCTGTCGGACGTGTATCTGCGCTGCGGCGAGTGCAACGGACGGCGCTATCGCGCGGAGATCCTGGAAGTCACGCTGAATCGCGGTGCGTCGCGCGGCCGCAGCATCGCGGACGTACTCGACATGACTGTCGCCGAAGCCGTCGAGTTCTTCGCCGGCGAGCGCGAAGTGCTCGGCCGGTTGCGGCCCCTGGTCGAGGTCGGGCTCGACTATCTGAAGCTCGGGCAACCGGTGCCGACGCTGTCGGGCGGCGAGGCGCAGCGACTGAAGCTCGCGGGTCATCTCGCAGCTGCGGACGAACGACCCAACGGCACGGCCGATGCGCGCGGCAAGCTGTTCCTGTTCGACGAGCCGACGACGGGCCTGCACTTCGACGACATCGCGAAGCTGTTGCACGCGTTCCGCCGGCTGATCGATGCCGGTCACTCGCTGCTGGTGATCGAGCACAACCTCGACGTCATCGCGGCCGCGGACTGGTTGATCGATCTCGGCCCCGAAGGCGGCGATGCGGGCGGAGAGATCGTGTGCGAGGGCACGCCGCGCGAGGTGATGAAAATTGAGCAGTCGCACACGGGCAAGGCGTTGCGAGAAGCGGATAGCGGATGGCGGATAGCGGATAGCAAAGAGCCAGATGCCTCCGGATCCGAACCATCCGCCATTCGCAATCCGCTATCCGCTTCTTCTTCCTCCATCTCCATTCACGGAGCGCGCGAGCACAACCTGCAGAACATCGACGTGCAGGTGCCGCGCAATCGCTTCACCGTCGTCACGGGCGTGTCGGGCTCAGGGAAGTCCACGCTCGCGTTCGACATCGTGTTCGGCGAAGGGCAGCGTCGTTACCTCGAATCGCTCAACGCGTACGCGCGCCAGTTCGTGCAGCCGGCGTCTCGTCCCGATGTGGATGCGATCTTCGGCATTCCACCGACGGTCGCGATCGAGCAGCGCACCAGTCGCGGCGGTCGCAAGAGCACGGTTGCTACGCTGACCGAGATCTACCACTTTCTGCGCCTCCTCTACGTCAAGCTAGGCACGCAGTACTGCCCCGATTGTGACGTCCCGATCGAGCCGCAGAGCTACGAGTCCATCGCGGCGCGGCTGTTGAAGGACTACCGCGGCAAGAAAATCGCGGTACTGGCGCCGCTCGTCGTAGCGCGCAAGGGTTACTACACGGACCTCGCCGCGTGGGCGGCCAAGAAGGGTTACGCGCATCTGCGCGTCGATGGTGTTCTGCAGCCGACCGACAAGTGGCCGCGGCTGTCGCGCTTTCACGAGCACACGATCGAGTTGCCGGTCGCGATGCTTACGGTGTCGCCGCGCGCCGAGCGCGAGTTGCGCGCCGCGCTGACGACTGCGCTGGATTTCGGCAAGGGCGTCGTGCACCTGGCGATCGACGGTCGCGCGCCCGCGATCTTCTCGACGCGCCGCGCGTGTCCGTCGTGTGCCCGCAGCTTTGCCGAGCTCGATCCGCGGCTGTTCTCCTTCAACTCCAAGCACGGCTGGTGCGAAGAATGCTTCGGCACTGGCTTGAAGCTGCGCGGCTTCGATGAAGAACAGACCGGCGAAGAATGGTGGTGGAGCGAGGGCGCGGACGCTAACCAGACGTGCGCTGCGTGCGAGGGCGAGCGGCTCAATCCAATTGCGCGCAACGTGCGCTTCCGCAAGCTGTCGATCGCGACGCTGACTGCTCAGTCGGTCGCCAGCATGCGCGCGACGGTCGCAGGACTGAAATTGCAGGGTCGCGAGAGCGCGATCGCGCGCGACGTGCTCGCGGAGATCAATTCGCGTCTGGCATTCCTCGAGGAAGTCGGGCTGGGCTATCTGGCGCTCGACCGCTCGGCGCCGACGTTGTCGGGCGGGGAAGCGCAGCGGATCCGGCTCGCTGCGCAGCTCGGCTCCAACCTGCAGGGCGTGTGCTACATCCTCGACGAGCCGACGATCGGCCTGCATCCGCGCGACAACCGCATCCTGCTCGACACGCTCGCGCGTCTCGCCGCGAAGGGCAATTCCCTGCTGGTCGTCGAGCACGACGAGGACACGATCCGGCGAGCCGATCACGTCATCGATCTCGGCCCCGGCGCAGGCACGCGCGGCGGCCATGTCGTCGCTGCCGGGACGGCGCAAGAGTTGCAGCGCTCGCCGCAATCGATCACCGGTCGCTTGCTGGCAGAGCCATTGCGTCATCCGCTCGCGCCGCGGCGCGCAGTGAACGGCCGGTCGCCGGCGCTCACGATCGAAGGTCCGTCCATGCACAACCTGCGCAAGCAGACCTGCCGCGTACCGCTCGGTCGGCTCGTGGTCGTCACCGGTGTTTCGGGATCCGGCAAATCGACGCTGGCGCGCGATGTCCTGCACGACAATCTGCGCGGAGCGCTCGGCCGTCGCCGCGGGGCGAAGCCGAGGTGGCAAGGGTGCCGCGGTATTCGCGGCTGGGAGCAGGTCGGTCGCGTGCTGGAAGTGGATCAGACGCCGATCGGCAAAACGCCGCGCTCATGCCCGGCCACGTACGTCGGTTTCTGGGATGCGATCCGCCGCGTGTTCGCGGAGACGACGGAAGCGCGCATGCGCGGTTACACCGCGTCCCGCTTTTCGTTCAACACCGCCGGCGGGCGCTGCGAAGGCTGCGACGGGCAGGGCCTGCGCCGCATCGAGATGAGTTTCCTGCCGGATGTGCGCGTGATCTGCGATACCTGCGGCGGCCGGCGCTTCAACCACGACACGCTCACCGTCGAGTACAAGGGCAAGAGCATCGGCGAGGTGTTGATGATGAACGTCGACGACGCCGTCGACTTCTTCGCCGCGCACCCGCGCATCCATCACGCGCTGCGGCTGCTGCAGGACGTGGGCCTCGGCTACCTGACGCTCGGACAGCAGAGCCCGACGCTCTCCGGCGGCGAAGCACAGCGCATCAAATTGGTGACCGAGCTTTCGAAGGTGAGCTACGCGGGCGCGCGTACCAACGGCACTGCGCCCGGTACGCTGTACGTGCTGGACGAGCCGACGGTCGGCTTGCACATGGCAGATGTCGAGAAGCTGATCCGCGTGCTGCATCGGCTGGTCGATGCCGGCAACACCGTGGTGGTGATCGAGCACGATCTCGACGTGATCGCGGAAGCGGACTGGATCATCGATCTCGGACCGGAAGGCGGCGATGCAGGCGGGCGGCTGGTCGTGCAGGGCGCACCCGACGAGGTCGCGCGTGCCGCGCGCAACTCTCACACTGCGCGCGTGTTGCGGCCGTTCCTGCGCGATCGCGGTCAGCTCGCCAAGGCGCGCTCGAACGCCGGCGTGTGACTGCGCAGCCAACGCTCGAACGGGCGGATCTCCGGATACAGCTCGCGCGACTTCGCGAGGTCGATGCGCCGGTTCGGCACGTACTGCCGGTTGAACTCGAACATGTCCGCGAGATCGCGCGCACCGGGAAAACCCAAGGCCGCGAACGCATCGTGCGCGATGTGGCGATAAGCGAACGGACGGTGCAGCACGCGGTGCATGACTTCGGCGTAATCGTCGCAGCGCAAGTCGTCGCCGACGACGCCGACGACTCTGTCGCGATACCAGAACGACTCCGCGAAGATCGCGGCGACCACGCCGCCCAGGTCTTCGGCCGCGACGGCCGCGAGCGGCGTGCTGCCCTGGGGGAAGCCGAACACATAAGTGCCGTCGCTCTGCCGGCGCGGCGGGAAGTGACTGAGGAAGTTCTCGTAATAGAACGCAACGTGCACGTAGGTTGCGGGCAGTCCCGCACTGCGCGCGTATTCTTCGATGCGCCCTTTCGTGTCGAGGTGTGGCACGGCGAGCCGGCCGCCGGACAGAAACTTGGCGTGCGGCAGGGTGCTGATGACCGCGTGCTGTATACCGCTCGCGGTGAGCGCATCGACGAAATTCCGGCCGTGCTCGAACTCGCGCTCGAAGTGTTCCCAGTAGTTGGTGACCCCGAACGCACCATCGCAGCCGCGCAGCGCGGCGCGCAAGGCTACGGGATTGTTCAGATCGCCAGCGACGATTTCTCCGCCGAGTTCGGCGATCGCCTTGGCCGCGGGTGAATCCGGTCGCCGCGTCAGGCAGCGCACCTTGTAAGAGTTCGTTCGCAAGAGGTGACGCGCTACAGAGCCACCCTGGGCGCCGGTAGCGCCCACGACCAAGATGCGCAGCAACGTAGACATGCTCGCTCGCCTCCTCCCCGATCGGCCATCCCTTTTGTAATCAGAGGCTTCCGTGGAGAACGTCGCGGTGCGCGGGCGCCTGCGCGCACCGTGCACTCAGATGCTTTACGACTGCCGCAACCGCGGCGCTAGTCGTGGTTTGCGCAGCGTTGCGCGAAACCCGGCGCAGTCGGGTCGGCACGTACGGTTGGAGAGTTCCGGCACGATTGGACAAGCAGCGCTTGCCCGCGAACCGTGCGGCTGTCGGAAATTCGGTACAGTGCGGACCCTGGCCAGATCGAGAATCACGGGTGGGGCATGAAGAACAACTCAGCGCGGGTCGCGGCGGCGCTCTTTTGCCTCGTGGGCGCGCGCACGGCGGCAGCTGCCGAGCTCGGCTTCTACCTCGGCGGCCAGGTCGGTCAGTCTTCCAGGGATTTAGCGCGCGAGTTCTACGAGTCGTTCAACGTCTTCATTCAGCAGACCTCCTCGTTCACGGCCACTGAAGATCGCACCTCCTTCGACGACAGCGGTATCGCCTTCGCGATCGTGGGCGGCTATCGCTTGACGCGGTACATCGCGTTCGAGGCCGGCTACACGAAATACGGCAAGGTCAGTTTCAGCTCGCACGCCACGGGCGACTTTCCGCTGGAGGGCGGCACCCTGCACAACAACATCGACAGCGAGCTCAGCGGCTTCTCCATTGCGGCTGTCGGCACGCTGCCGTTGTCGCGCGACTGGGAGTTGTTCGCCCGCGGCGGCGCGCTGTTCGCGACCAACAAGATCAGGATAGTGTCCGACGCGACCGGCCAGCAGTTCATTCCGGTGCCGGGCGACTTCGAAATTTCCGGCAGCAAGGACACGAACGAGACGTTCGCGGCCATCGGTATCAGCCGGCGCGTCTTCGAAATCTACGACCTGCGGCTCGAATACCAGCGCGTTTTCGACGCTGGCGCCGCGGATCTCGAAGGCGAGGGCGATCTCGACGCCGCCTTGCTGGGACTGAACGTAACGTTCTGACCCCCGACCTCCATCGGCTCTCCGCAGCCCGATCCCGGCCATAGCGGCTCCCCCGGGTCCAAACGTGCTCACCCGGGCCTGTCCCGGGGTCTGTTGTGCGTTGTCCGCAACAACACCCACCCCCTGTGTGGCGGGGTGTATACATGAAAGCCCTGCCAGCCCGGCAAAAGCCTCGGAAAGATGGGCCTTTCCGGCGATTTCCGGGCCCCGGGCGCCGTGCGGAATTAGCAACGGCGCTTTCAAAGCGCTCGATGCAGTTGTATGCTCGACACCACGCTTAGGTCCGAGGGTGCGGGGAACCAAACATCCAAGGGTCAAAAGTCGGTGCAACAACAGGGGAGCGTTTGCAGTCGCAGCTGGCCTTCGAGCGACTGACTCAAATCGTCCGAACTCATACACCTCTCGCAGGAGGAGCTATCAATGTCGACGAGTAACTCTATTCGGCACGCGGTTCGCTACGCGCTGCTGACGAGCGCTGCGGCCGGTGCCGCAATGCCCGCATTTGCAGCAGATCAAACCATTCAGGAAGTGGTCGTGACCGGTTCGCGCATCGCGCAGCCGAATCTCGAGACCACGAGCCCAGTCACGCAGGTGACCGCAGAGGACGTGATCACGCAGGGCGTGACCAAGATCGAAGATCTCGTGAACCAGCTGCCGCAAGCCTTCGCCGCGCAGAACGCGACGGTGGCAAACGGCTCAACCGGTACCGCAACGGTGAACTTGCGCGGCCTCGGGTCGGTCCGCACGCTGGTGCTGATCGACGGTCGCCGCATGCCGTACGGTGGTGTCACCTCCGCTTCGGCTGCAGCGGACCTGAACCAGATCCCGACCGCGATGGTCGAGCGCGTCGAAGTGCTGACCGGCGGCGCATCCGCCGTGTACGGTTCGGACGCTGTCGCCGGCGTCGTCAACTTCATCATGAAGAAGGACTTCGAAGGCATTCAGTTCGACGGCCAGTACAGCCTCTATCAGCACAACAACGACTTCGGTGGCCCGGGCGCAGTGAAGCTGCGCGACGTGATCGCCGGTCGTGCCGCGACGAATCCGGCGCAATTCGCACTGCCGGATGACAATGTCACCGACGGCAACGGCGTCCAGGGCACGCTGATCATGGGCGTGAGCACCGAAGACGGCCGTGGCAACATCACCGCGTACGCGTCCTATCAGGACAACCACGAGGTCCTGCAGCGCGACCGCGACTTCTCGGCGTGTTCGCTCGATGTGAACCCGACGGTGTCGTTCGCTTGCGGTGGTTCGAGCACGGCCTTCCCGGGCCGCTTCACGGACTTCGGCTCCAACAGCAACGCGAGCAACGGTCCGGACGGCAAGCCAGGCGGCGGTGACGACGTACCGGATACCAATCCGCTGCCGGGGTTCAACTCGTCGCTGGACGGCCAGACGTTCCGCGCGTTCAACGCCGGAACCGACCAGTACAACTTCGGTCCAGTCAACCACTACCTGCGTCCCGACTCGCGCTACAGCCTGGGCGCGATGGGTCACTACGAGCTGGCACCGTTCGCCGACCTGTACACCCAGCTGATGTTCACGGACGTCCGCTCGGTCGCGCAGATCGCGCCCGGCGGCATCTTCATCGGCGACACCTCGACCATCAACTGCGACAACCCGTTCCTGTCGGCGCAGCAGGCGACGACGATCGGTTGCGGCGCGCCGGCTCTGGCAGCGAGCACGACCATCAATCCGGCCACGACAGTCGGTCCGGATGGCAAGGCCGGTACGGCCGACGACGTCCCGGGCACTACGTTCCTGGCCGATCCGAACATCGTGCCGATGTACATCGGCCGTCGTAACGTCGAAGGCGGTGGTCGTCAGCAGGACTTCCACAACTCGTCGTTCCGCGGCCTGATCGGCTCGCGCGGCGACATCGCGGAAGGCTGGTCGTATGACGTCAGCACGCAGTTCTCGCGCACCAGCGCGAATACGCGCACGCTGAACTACTTCTCGCTGCCGAAGATCAACGACGCGCTGGATGCAGTGACCGATCCCGATACCGGCCTGCCAGTTTGCCGCTCCGGGAATGCGGGCTGCGTGCCGTACAACGTGTTCACGCCAGGCGGCATCACGCCGGAAGCCCTGGCCTACATCCAGGCTCCGGGCCTGCAGATCGGCATCATCGATCAGAACATCAACCAGGGTGTCATCACCGGCGACCTCGGCACGATCGGTGCCAAGCTGCCGTGGGCGGACGAGTCGATCAAGGTGGCGTTCGGTATCGAAAACCGCAACGAGCACCTGCAGAACACGCCGGACGACCTGCAGGCGCAGGCGCTGCTGTCGGGTTCGGGTGGCGCGACGATCGGCATCGAAGGCTCGATCAACGTCAACGACTACTTCATGGAAGCGAGCGTGCCGCTCGTGCAGGGCAAGCCGTGGGCCGAGCAGCTGTCGTTCGACACTGCGTATCGCTACTCGGATTACAGCTCGGGCACCACGACCGACACCTACAAGTTCGGCATGGACTGGGCGCCGATCGAAGACGTCCGCTTCCGCGCGAGCTTCCAGCGTGCGGTGCGTGCGCCGAACATCGTCGAGCTGTTCACCGCACAGGGCTTCAACCTGTTCGACATCGACGGCGATCCGTGCGGCGAGAACATCCAGTTCCCGACCGTGACGCCGGGCCAGCCGGCGCCGCCGCCGCCTGTTGCGAGCCTTGCAGAGTGCGTCGCGACCGGCGTGCCGGGGAGCCAGTTCGGTTCCGACAACCTGGACAGCCCGGCTGGCCAGTATCAGTTCAACCAGGGTGGCAACACGGCGCTGACGCCGGAGACCTCGGACACGTACTCTTACGGCATCGTGTTCACTCCGCGCTTTGCACCGGGCCTGTCGATCTCGGTTGACTACTTTGACATCAAGATCGATGACCTGATCTCGACGTTCGGAGCGGACAACACGCTGTCGGCGTGCTACGAGTTCAACGACGCACCGGCTTGCGGACGCATTCACCGCAACCAGAACGGCCAGTTGTGGATCGGCGACGGCAACGTCGACGACCTCAACATCAACATCGGCGGTCTGGAAACCTCGGGCGTCGACCTGAACATGAACTACACGGGTCTGGACGTCGGCAGCTGGGGTTCGTTGAACTTCAACCTGACCGGCACCTACCTCAACGAGATCATCACTGATCCAGGTGCGGAAGGCTTCCCGGCGTTCGACTGCACCGGCAAGTTCGCGGGTGCCTGCGTCAGCAGCTTGACCACCGCGGTCAATCCTGAGGTGCGCACGCGCTTCCGCATCGGCTGGGAGACGCCGTGGAACGTCGATCTGGCGTTGACGCACCGCTACATCAGCGCCGTCACGCAGGAAGACGCGCCGCTGAACCGTATCGATCGTCATCTGCCGCACGAGAACTACTTCGATCTGTTCGGCAGCTGGACGGTTACGGATCAGGCATCGGTCCGCCTGGGTATCAACAACATCCTCGACAACGATCCGTCGATCAACTCCAGCGTGGGTACGACGGGTAACGGCAACACGTATCCGCAGGTGTACGACGCCCTCGGTCGCTTCATCTTCGCGGGCGTGACCGTGAAGCTCTGAGTCGAGACGGTACTCAGTCCAATAATTGGTCGATAAACTTGGCGGCGGTTCCTCACGGAACCGCCGCTTTTTTTATGACTGAACCCCTCCTCAGCGGCCTCGCCGCATCGCCCGACGTCTGCGTGCAGAAGATCGATCTGGCACGCGGCGCGGCATTGCTCGTGCAGTTGAACGAGGGCGCTTATCGCGCCGCGAGCTTCCTCGACGACCGGATCCTGACTGCCGGCCTCAAAGGCGCCTGGGCGAGCCTGGAGAGCGTGCTGGAGGCGGCTGGAGCGGGCGCAGGCGGCAAGCCGCTGCATTTCATCTTTCACACCGGTCACGTCGGCTCGACGCTGCTCAGTCGCCTGCTTGATGAGAGCGGCTGTGTGCTGTCGCTGCGCGAGCCGCTGCCGCTGCGGACGCTCGCCGATGCGCGCGACGTTCTCGGCACACCGGAGTCGTTGCTGAGTCCGACGGACTACCAGAGCCTGGAGCGCACGTTGTTGCAGCTCTGGAGTCGCGGCTATGGCGGTACGCACAGCGTCATCCTCAAGGCCACCAGCAGTGCCTGCCGGCTTGCGACGTCGTTGCTGGAACGGCTGCCCGGCGCGCGCGGTGTGTATCTGAACCTCGGTGCCGAGCCGTACCTGGCGACGCTGCTCGCCGGTAAGAACTCGGCAGTCGATTTGCGCGGGCATGGGCCCGTGCGTATTCGCCAGCTGCAGGCGCGCATCCAGACGCCGCTGGCGCCGCTGCATGCATTGTCGCTGGGCGAGCTCGCAGCGATGAGCTGGCTCGCTGAGACCTGGAATCAGCACGACGCAGCCGATCGGTCTGGATCGCGAGTCCTGGCGCTCGATTTCGACGCGCTGCTGGCGGATGTCGCCGGCTCCGTGCGCCGCGTCGCCGATCACTTCCAGTTGCCGGTCGATTCGGGCTGGCTCACGGACATTGCGCGCAGCCCGGTGCTGATGCGCTACTCGAAGTCGCCGGACTTCGAATATTCTGCGCAGCTCAGGGGTCAGCTGCTGCGCGAATCGCGGCAGAGCAATGCCGCGCAAATCGCTGCCGGGCTGCGCTGGCTCGAGAACCTGGCGGGCTCGCAGCCCGCTGTCGCGCGGAAACTCCAATGAGCCCATCGAGCGACGTCGCGAACCTGACCACTTTGGGCAAGCGTCTGCTGGTCGGCGAGGGTGTGCCTGTATCGGTAGACAAAGGCATCGCGACCCTGCGCGATGCGGCTGCGCGCGGTAGTGGTGAGGCGGCTACACTGCTGTCGGTTTGTGCCGCGTGGGGCTTGGGACAACCGCGCAATATCGATTCAGCGCTCGATCACCTGACGCGCGCTGCACAGCTCGCGTGGCAGCCCGCATGTCGCGAGCTCGAGCTGCTGGCGCGAGACTCCGCGGCGGACCCGGCGACTCTGCGCCGCAAGGTCGATCTGGCGTCCTGGCGTTCGGCACCCGCGGCCCGCGTCCAGTTCGAGAAACCGCGCATCGTCGTCATCGAGCAGTTTGCCAGCGCGGAGGAATGTAACTGGCTCATCGGCCGCGCGGCCGGCGGCGCGTTGCAGCGAGCGAAGGTCTATCGTGGCAGTTCGACCGCGCAAGTTGCCGAGACGCGCACGAACCGCGAGATGTCGTTCACGATCTTCAACGCCGACGTCGTCCTCAGCCTGATCCGCGACCGCATCGCGGCGGTTGCCGGCACGCCGGTCTCGCATTTCGAGATCGCGAAGCTGCTGCACTACTCACCGGGCGAGCAGTTCGCGTTGCACGCCGACTTCATCGAGGCGAAGACCCCGGAGCTGGCGCGCGAGCTGGCGGCCCGCGGGCAGCGTTCGGCGACGTTCCTCATTTATCTGAACGATGGCTACGAAGGCGGGGCGACGCAGTTCCCGCGACTGTCCTGGCAATATCGCGGCGGGCGCGGCGACGCGCTGCTGTTCAGCAACGTCGATGCGAACGGCGCGGCCGACTACGACACGATTCATGCGGGCATGCCGCCGACGTCGGGCGAGAAGTGGGTGCTGTCGCAGTGGGTCCGCACGCGGCCCGTGGGACCCTGACTCCTAATCGCCGGTTTCTATTCCCGCGTTGCTCAGGTACGCCCGCAGCGGCGCGAGCTGCGCCGCATAGTTGTGCCAGCGCCCCGACGACCGTCGATACAGCGGCTCGCGCACCTGCCACACGCTCGCCGTCTTGACGGCGCCCACCCGCTGTTCGAACGACAAACACGCTTCTTCCCATTCGAGCCCGCAGAACTCGGTCAGCTGTTCCATCGCAGGCCGCGGCTCGTGCACCAGCGCGTCGTAATCGAGGTCGAGAATGTCCGCACCGTAGAGCGCTTTCCAGTGCGCCATCAGGCGCCGGTATTGCACGTAGTAGTGGCCGATGTCACCGAGCTCGAGCGCGTAGCTCATGCTGTGATCGAGATGCAGGAAGTAGATCGACAAGCAGTTGTCGAGCGGGTTGCGCACGGTGTGCACGATCCTCGCGTCCGGGAACAGCCGCTTGATCAGGCCGATGTACAGAAAGTTGTCGGGCCGCTTGTCCGTTACGCGATCGCCTCGCGGGAACAGGCTCGCGAGCATTTCGAGATAGCGTGCCGCGAGTCCGTCGAGCTGCGTCTGCGTCACCGTCTTCATGGCTTCTGGAAACGGTGCCAACTCCGTGCGCACCAGCGACGGCAGGAACGCCAGCTCGCCGCCGGCAGCGACGCGTGAGTGGGCGGACAGGATCTGCTCGGCGAGCGTCGAGCCGGAGCGGAACATTCCACAGATGAAGACTGGACGAGACGACTGCGGCAGCCGTGCAGCTTGCGCTTGATCGGTGCGGAATCCGGCGATCAATGCATCGATGAGTCTTTCGTGCGCGCGCCGGTCGTAAGTAGCTGCGGGCCCTGCACTCTGGCGACTGTCGCGATTTGCCGCGCTGTAAGCGGCGAACGCCGCGTCCCAGGCACCGCACGAGTCCAGCGCCTTGCCGAGCGCGAATCCCAGGTCAGCGCGATCCGCTGCCGACGCAGCCGGCTCGGCGATAGCCGCGCGCAATCTTGCGACGAGTGCATCGTCCGGCCCCGTGACTTGCTGCAAACCGGCGTAACGCGCCAATGCGATGTAGCAGCTCGGCTGCAGGGAGAGGATTCTTGCGTAGAGCGCGCTGGCTTCGGCCTGCTTACCGAAGTCCTCGCGCAGGTTCGCGAGATTCAGCAGCGCGGGAACATAGTTGGGATTGAGCGCCAGCGCTGCCTGCAGCTCGCGCTCGGCTGCGTCATCCTGCCGCAGGCAGTCGGAATAAATGACGCCGCGATTGAGATGGACTTCCTCGGGCTCCGAGACGCCGCGATCCAGCGCCTGTCGATAGGACGCGAGCGCCGCGTCGAAACGGCCGGCTTGCCGTTGCAGCCGCGCGAGGTTGTACCAGGTGTTCGCAAGTTCCGGCCAGCTCGCGAGCACGCGTACGTAGGCGGCTTCGGCTTCGGCGAGGCGCCCGGCCTTCTCCAGCGCGACCGCGCTGCGCAGCAGGGCCTGCGGATCTGTTATGTGGTCGACCACATGCGCATCAGGTTCTGGCGCACGACATCGAGCCGCACGCGATTCTCCCAGCGCATCGTCGCGCCTTCGAGCGCTGCGATCTCGTTCAGCTCGTACACCTGCATGCGCTGATGCGGGTCGGGGATGTAGCTCTCGATGAACGTGATCGCGACCAGCCGCTCGCCGCTGCGTACCGGGATCACCTCGTGCAACGTGGTCGAGGGATACAGGATCGCCTCGCCGGGCACGCCCTTGAACGCGATCGCCTGGTTGCCGATCACGATCGACAGCTCGCCGCCCTCGTAGGTCGCCGGGTCGTTCAGGAACACCGTGCACGAGATATCCGAGCGCAGGCGCGAGCGGTCCAGCGGAATGAGCGCCGCGTCCGCGTGTGCGCCGTACTTCATGCCCGGGGCGTAGCGGCTCACCAGCGGCGGCGCGACGCGCTTGGGCATCGCGAAATCCATGAACTCGCGCGAGCGCGCAAAAGCCGTGCTGACCAGCTGCGAAGCCTCGGTGTGTTTCGGATCGGATGTGTCCGCCTGCAGGTTGTCCTTGGTCTGGTTGGCGGGATTGCTGGCGCGGCCCTCGACGAAACGAATCTCGCGGCTCAGAGCCGTGAGGCGCTCGATCTCGGGCGGCGCAAGCAGGTTGCGGATCTTCAGCAGCACGACAGATCTACCTCCGGAATCTTCAAACGCTGGACGTCGGCTGCGTGCCGTTGAAGGCGTCGGTGGCCGCGATGATCTCGCCGATCACGGCGCGCTCGTCCGGCGACAGCCGCGGGCTCCAGACGTCGCAGATGAAAATGATGCGCGTCTGCTCGCTGTCGTTCCACGCTTCGTGCTCGATCGTATCGTCGAACACCCAGGCTTCGCCGAGGCGCCACTGACGCGTCTCGCCGCCGACGCGGAAGCCGCAGCCGGGCGGCACGATCAGCGGCAGGTGCACGACCAGGCGGAAGTTCGCGACGCCGGTGTGCGGCGGGATGCGCGTCTTCGGCTGGAGTACCGAGAACAGCGCCGAAGGCGAGCGCAGCGGGACTTGCGCCTGCGGCAGCCGCGACAGCACTTCCATCGTCGCCGGCGCCCGGCGGCAGCGCTCGGCGATCGGCTGGCCCTTCTCGTAGAAATGAAACGCGCTCCAGCGCGGCGAGTGGTTCAGCTCGCGCCACTGATCGAGCGGCATGTGGTCGTCATAGTGAATGTAGGGCGCGAACCCCGGCTGGTCTTCGCGCAGGATCGTCGCCAGCTCCTGCTGCATCGGCACGGTCGCCGCTTCGAGGTCTGCGAGCCACGGGAACTCCTCGCGCTCGTAGAACTCGATCGCCGGCAGCCCAGGATAGAAATACTCCAGCGGCTCCTGCTGGTAGCGCTTGCGGACCCGCAAGTTCATGTCGATGAAGGATTCGAGGCGCCGCCGCTCCGCGGGCGCGCACTGGCTTTGCGTATCGCCGATGCGGGCGCGGATGAAATCCTGCAGCTCGCTGGTGTGGCGGCTGTGAATCTCGCGCCCGTGCGCGACCGCCTGCTGCGTCGGCCGGTCGAGATAGTTGTCGGGCGGCGCATTGGCCAGCGCGGCGCCATAGGCGCCGGCTGCCGCTTTCATGTCGCCTTCCCGTTCCAGGAGCGTGGCGCTCATCAGCAGCGCGGGGAAGTTCCTGGGCTCGCGCCGCAGGACCTCGCGCAGGGCTGCGAACGCGCCGTTCGCGTCGTTGAGGCGGCGTCGGACCGCGGCGAGGTTCAGCCAGCCCGGGACGCTGGACGGGTCAGCGGCGACCAGCCGTTGCAGCAGTGCCTGGGCCGTGGCGAAATCGCCGGCGCCGAGGGCCTGCATGGCCGCCTGGTTCAGGCCGGCGGGATTCTCAGACATGGCGCAACTATACTGTCACGGGCATGAACATCAACGAGATCGAACGGGTGCTCGCGGCGGAGCCGCGCAACGTTCGGGCCCTCATCCTCAAGGCGGACTACCTGGCGAATGCCGGCGACGCGCGCTCGGCCTCGTCGTACTACCTGGCTGCGCTAAAGGCAGCGGGTCCGCCGCAGCAGGTCGCTCGCGAGTTGCAGCCCGAGCTGCAGCGCGCGCGCTCCATGTACGAGCGCTATGCGAGCCAGTATCAGGACTACATCCTCGGCCAGCTGACGGCGCACGGCTTCGACCCGGCGACCAGCAGCCCGCGCTTCGCGCAATCCCTCGACATCGTGCTCGGCAAGAAGCGGATCTACCTGCAGCAGCCGCGTTACTACTATTTCCCAGGTCTGCCGCAGGTTCAGTTTTACGAGCGCGAGCAGTTCCCGTGGCTGGCAGCGCTGGAGCGCGAGACCGACGCCATCGCCGCCGAGCTGCAGGCCGTGATGCAGCAACCGGCCGCGTTTGCTCCATACGTGCAGGGCGATCGCAAGCGCCCGCCGAACGAGCAGGCAGGCATGCTGAACAATCCGGCATGGAGCGCTTTCTATCTCTGGAAGAACGGCGAGGTCGTCGCCGAGAACGCTGCGCGCTGCCCGCGCACGATGCAGGCACTGCAGGACGTGCCGCTCGCCCGAGTGCCGAACCGCTCGCCGTCGATTTTGTTTTCGCTGCTGCAGCCTGGAGCGCACATCCCGCCGCACAACGGCCTGGTGAACACGCGGCTGATCTGTCACCTGCCGCTGCTCGTGCCCGGCCAATGCACGTTCCGGGTCGGTAACGAGCTGCGGGATTGGCACAAGGGCCAGGCCTGGCTGTTCGACGATACGATCGAGCACGAAGCCTGGAATCGCAGCGGCGAGACGCGGGTCATATTGTTGTTCGACGTGTGGCGGCCGGAACTTTCGCAAGAAGAACGCGCGCTGGTCGTTTCGCTGTTCGAGGCGATCGACGCGCACGGTGGCGGGCGCAAGCCCGATTGGGAGATTTAGATGAATCGTTTGCAGATAATCTCGTGGGTGCTGATCGGCGTGGGCTGCTGCGGCTGTGCGATGGCCGCCGATGCTCTGCCTCCGACTCTCCGCACATGCATGAAAGAGTCCGACGCGACCCGCCGGCTCGCGTGTTTCGATCGCGAGAGCGCACTGCTTGCCGGAGAAAGCGCGCCGGTTGCACGTCAAGCCGATCCTGCGCCGACTCGGCCAGCTGCCACAGCTCCAGCAGCACCCGTGGCGTCGGCGGCTGCGACCGCCGGTGCCGCTGCAGCGACCACGCAGTCTGCAACGGACAAGTTCGGCTATCGAGGCAACATGGCCCGCGCGGACCTCGACAAGAAAAAGGAAGTGGAGCAGGGGGCCGAGGAGCTCACTGCGAAAGTGACCGAGCTGTCGTCGCTGCCCAACGGCGGGTTGGTGCTGACGCTCGACAACGGCCAGATCTGGCAGCAGAAAACCGCTGATCGCGCCATGCACGTCAAGGTCGGCGATCAGGTGACGATCAAGCGCGGCGTGCTCAACTCGTTCCTGCTCACTTCCGACACCAACAAGGGATCGATGCGCGTCGCGCGGGTGCGGTGACTTAGAGCACGCGCTTCACTTTGAGCGCGCGCCCGCTCGGCGTCGACATGCGAAACGAATTCAGCGCCGCGCGCGTGACGGTGACTTCGTGACCGATTTCCAGGAGCGGTGAGCTGGAGCCGCTCGTCTGCAGCCACTGCTGACCATTGTCCAGTTCGATGACTAGTGCACCGTCGGGAGCATGGCGCAGTGCTGTGACCCGCGCGCTGACTGGCGCGGCAGCCTCAGGCGACAGACGCTCGATGGCCCGGTCGTAGCACGCGAGCCGCTCCGAATTCTCCTTCACGGTCGCACAAGCACGTAGCCCTGGCGGCACCGCCTCGACAGATTCGGCGCCCGTCGCGTTTGCGGCGAGCAGAGTTGCGGCAAGCAGCAACGTTGCGCTCTTCACGATCAGTGGTTCTCGATCAGCGGCGATGAATCGCCGTAGTACTTCGCGATTCCGGTCACGGTGCCGCGCACGAGCTCGCGCTCGGCCGCGGTCAGGTATGGATTCCACACGTCGAGGATCAGGATGGCGCGCGGCACATCGCTGTCATTCCAGGCCTCGTGCTCGATCGAGTCGTCGAACACCCAGGCTGCGCCTGGCCGCCACTCGCGTGTCGTCGAGCCGACCCGGAATCGACAGGCCGGCGGAATGATCAGCGGCATATGTACGATGACGCGCGTGTTGGTCACACCCGTGTGCGCGGGAATGTGCGACTTCGCATCGAGGATCGAAAAGAAAACCGTTGGCGCATAGCCCTGAATGTCGAGCAGCGGCAAGCTCGCGAGCACCTGCGCCGTGCGCGGACAGCGTCGGAGGTGATCTTCCTGCGGTTTGCCGTCGCGCCACAGGTAGAACACGCTCCAGCGGCGCGAGTGATTCAGCTCGGCCCACTGATCGAGCGGCACGCCCTGCGGATAGGCCACGTAAGGCTCGAGGCTCGCGGCATCCTCGGCGAACACGCGCTCGAACTCCTCGCGAATATCCGCCGTCGCAGCTTCGAGTTGCTCGAGCCAGGGAAACTCCGCGCGTGGGTAGAACTCGCGCGCCGGCAGCTGCGGAAAATGCAGGAAAGTCGGTTGCGGCGTGTAGATGCGGCGGCGACCGAGGAATGCATCGATGCAGTGGTCGAAGCGCTCCTGCTCCGCGTCGGCATGGCGAGCGCGCAATTCCTGCAATCGCTCCTTGAGATAGGAATCGAGTGCGGCATCGTTCGCCTGCGTTGCTGCCACGGCCTTGTCTATCAGCCCGCGCAGCGCGCCCGGCACCGTGGTCCCCGGCGGGATGGTCTGCAGTGCGTTGTGATACACCTTGGCCGCCGCACGTTGCTTTCCTTGCGATTCCAGCAAAGTCGCTTTTTGCAGCAAGGCGAACAGATGGCGCGGCTCCACGCCGAGCACGCGCTCGATGACGCGCATTTCCTCGTCCGCGAGCCCGAGCCTGCGCAGCGTTCCCGCCAGATTCATCAACAGCCGAGTGTTCGAGCCGTCGCGCGCCACGGCGCGCTCCAGCAGCTCACGGGCCTCAGTCGCATTGCCATTGCGCAGCTCGTTCAGCGCCGTTTCGTTGAGGATCGCGGGATGCTCCGGATCGACAGCCTTGACGCGCATGAGCAACGCGTCGGCGCGCGCACGGTCGCCGTTTGCCAGCGCCTGCTCCGCTTGCGAAATCAGCTCGCTGACTTCGCCGGCTGGCCGCGAAACGCTCATCGAATCTCCAGTGACCGTGAGGCCTGCGAGTCTAGCAAGCGTGCGCGGCATGATCGACAATGCAACAGGCTTCGTCGTCCTTTTGTGCGCAGACAATCGTGCATGCTGTCGTGATAACGCGAGCGTTTCTCGCCGTCCTGTTGTGGTCGTGCATCGGCGCCGTGTGCGCGGACTCGCTCACTGCAACGTCGCACGGCACGTCCAAAGAATCCTTCGAGTTCGCCGGGCTGAAGCGTAGCTACACGCTGTTCGCGCCGGGCTCGGCAGCCACGTCGCCTGCGCCGTTGCTCGTATTGCTGCATGGCTCTTATGGCAGCGGTGCTGCGATGGTCAGCTGGTGGTCGTCGCTCGCGGAGCAGGAAGGCATGGTCCTCGTCGGTCCAGAAGCGCGCGAGCGCGAGGCGTGGCAACTGCGAGCGGATGGGCCGCAGTTCATCCGTGCGCTGATCGACACGGTCGCGGCCAAACACCCGATCGATCGCGCGCGCATCTATCTGTTCGGAACTTCGGGCGGTGCAGTCTATGCGCTGATGCTGTCGATGTTGGAGTCGCAACTGTTCGCGGCCACGGCGATACACGCCGGCGCGTGGCGCGCGCCGAACGAATTTCGCGCCGTGCCGTACGCGAAGCGCAAGATCCCGATCGCGATTTTCATCGGCGACAAGGACGAGTACTTTCCGCTGTTCGCGGTGCGCAAGACGCAGAGCGCGCTCGAGCAGGCCGGTCATCCGGTGAGCGTCACGGTCCTCCCCGGCCACAATCATCCGTATGCGGACGTCGCTCTCGAAGTGAATCGCAGCGCGTGGGAATTCATGAAGGCAAATCGACTATGAAAGGGTCGCACCCGTTCCTGGCATTGGCACTGTCGATCGCAGCCGTCGCGCCGCCGGCGTTTTCTGCCGACGACGATCTCGCGCAGCGTATCGCTGCATGCACGCGCGAGCAGGATGATGCGCGTCGACTGGCTTGCTTCGATCGCGCTGCCGCGCCCAAGGCCGCCGCCGCACCTGCAGTCAACGCAACGGAAACATTCGGCGTTCTCGGCAGCGAGCTCGCGCGCAGCCGCGACGATGGCAAGCTCGAGCCCGAGGGACCGCCGAAACGAATCGGCGCGAAGGTTACGGCCATCGAGAAGCGGGCGCGCGGCGAGCTGGTCGTCACGCTGGACAACGGCCAGGTCTGGGCGCAGAAGGAAACCGGCGCTTATTTTCCGCTCAAGGTCGGCGATCCGGTGTCGATCCTGGCCGGCACGCTCGGCTCGTTCCGGTTGATCGCCGGCAATCGCGCCACTGCAGTGACGCGAGTGCAATGACATGGCCGAGATCCTGCCGTTCTTCGCCGTCCCCTTCGGTTTCGCGAAGCTCGACGACTGCGGGCCGTTGAACCGGGAGCTGCGCGCGCTGTTCCTGGCGCGCAGCGCGGAGGGCGGCGAGCACGCGAACCCGCGGCCGCTCACGCAGCGCAACGTCCAAGTCTTCGAAAGCAATTTCGGACTGTTCCGCTCCACCGAGCGGCCGATCCAGCAGCTCAAGGAATTCTGCTGGCGCCATCTGATCCCGTTCATCTGCGAGCTGAACGGCTACGACGACTCGATGCGCAGCCGCTTGCTGATCTACTCGGACGCGTGGTTCCACGTCACGCGCCGCGGCGGCTTCTTCGGCCTGCACAATCATCCGAACGCGTCGTGGTCCGGCGTGTATTGCGTCGATCCGGGTCAGCGCGGCAGCGGTCTGCTCACGTTCGTCAACCCGATGCTCACCTCGAGCATGTACCTGGACCCCGCGAACGCGAGCATGCGCGGCGCATTTGCGTCAGGCGTGCGACAGGTTGACCTGGAGCCGGGTCAGCTGGTGCTGTTCCCGTCGTGGGTCCTGCACGACGTCAAGCCGTACGACGGCGACGGCGAGCGGATCACCGTCGCATTCAACTGCTGGTTCCAGTTGAAGGACGTCAGTTCAAGCTGAACGCCGGGTGGATGACTTGCGCGCCCGGCCGTATCTTCATGCGCGCCGCAGTGCCGGCCTTGAGCTCGATCACCGCGAGCACGACACCGTTCGACGAGATCGTGTCCGTCGACATCGGCTTGGTGTTCTCCACGATGCTGTGGACGCGTCCGTCAGCGCTGACGAACAGCATGTCCAGCGACAGATGAGTGTTCTTCATCCACATCGAGATCGGCTGCGGCTGCGGATAGATGAACAGCATGCCGGCGTCGTCGGCCATGTGCTCGACGAACATCAGCCCGCGCGACCGACGTGCGTCGTTGTCGGCGATCCAGATGTCGATCTTGTGCAGCTGTGCGTCCGCCGTCGCGATCTTCAGCGTCGAGCGCGCGAACGCTTGATCGAGTCGCTGCTCGTCGGTGGTGGCTGCCGCCGCCGATCCCGACCACAGCAACACTGCGCACAGGAATGCCGCTGCGAGCTCGTGAATGAGTTTCATTGCTTGCCTGCCGTCAGTACGTCGTCGTCAGTTTGCTTATCCTCGCTGCCGAAGTCGACCCGCCCCGAGTAGTCGAAGCGCGACAACAGCACCGAGCCCTTGCCGCGCACCGCCCGTGCCGGCTCCGTGCAGAATCCGCGCGCCGTGACGCGGTACGAGCGCGCGCGATGCGGAATGCCGACGATCGCGTCCTGGGTCACCAGGTCGAGCGTGCACTTGTCGTCGCCCTGCGTGCTGAAGAACTGGCCCGCGCCTTCGCGAATCAACGTGACGTTCACCGGAACGTTGCGCGCCGACTTGCCTTCGGCGAGCTGCGCGATGCCGAACACCAGCACCAGCTTGCCCGGGCCGTCGGGCCGGCTGAAGCGCATGCGAATGCCGCCATCGGTTGGTCGGACTGCGCCGGTGCACTCGGTACCGTCGTTGCCCCAATTCAGCTCGGTGCTCATGGCACCCGACAGGCGCGCGCGCAGGTAGCCGTTGCCGGCAGGCAGGCATTGCGCGGGCCCAGCCGCCGGGGCCGCGGGTTGCTGTGCCTGTGCATGGACCTTGCAGGCAAGCGCCGTCGAAAGCATGCACAGGAGCACGCCGAATCTATGAATACGGCGCGGCGTTCGGGCGTGTGTGTACATTCGGCAATCGATCAGGAACCGGGACGAGGTCGCGAGGCGTTTTCCACAATGCCGAAGGCCCGCCCATCAGGCAAGCGGTCGGCTAACATGACACCCCGGATTCGCTCCGGCCGCACGGGATACGAGAGCTCCTGACATGCAAGAAAGGCCAACCTTCGGACGCCCGAAAGCCAGCGGGCCCTCGATTCGCAGGCAGGTTCCGGTGCGCCGCTACGTCAGCCGGATCACGCGCCACACGCTCGCGGTCATCATGGCGGGCGGGCGCGGCGAGCGCCTCAAGCACCTGACCGATCACCGTTGCAAGCCGGCGACGCCGTTCGGCGGTAAGTTCCGCATCATCGATTTCGTGCTTTCGAACTGCGTCAACTCCGGCATCCGCCGCGTCTCGATCATGACGCAGTACAAGGCGCACTCGCTGGTCCAGCACATCCAGCGCGGCTGGGGCTACTTGCGCGGCGAGTTCGACGAGTTCGTCGAGGTGATCCCGGCGCAGCAGCAGATGGGCAATTTCTGGTATCGCGGCACCGCCGACTCGCTCTACCAGAACCTGCAGATCATCCGCCTGCACCACCCGCGCCACGTGCTGGTGCTGGCCGGCGACCACATCTACAAAATGGACTACGGCCCGATGCTCGCCTCGCACGTCGAGAAGCGCGCCGACATCACGGTCGGCGTCGTCGAGGTGCCGCGCGAGCAGGCGACTGCGTTCGGCGTGATGAGCGTCGACACCGACTATCGCATCACCAAGTTCGCGGAGAAGCCGAAGGAGCCGGAGGGGATACCCGGCCGCGAGCAGTTCGCGCTCGGCTCGATGGGCATCTACGTGTTCAAGGCGAACCTGCTGTACCGGCTGCTCGAAGAGGACGCGAAGCGCCCGGACACCAACCACGATTTCGGCCGCAACATCATTCCGAACGCGCTCGGCTCGCTGAAGGTGTTCGCCTATCCGTTCACCGATTCGAACACGCGCGTCCAGCACTACTGGCGCGACGTCGGCACCGTCGACGCCTTCTACGAAGCGAACATGGAGCTGGTGCACGTCAACCCCGAGCTCAATATCTACGACGAGGACTGGCCGATCTGGACCTACCAGCGTCAGTACCCGCCGGCGAAGTTCGTGCTCGACGAGGAAGGCCGGCGCGGCATGGCGGTGAACTCGATGGTGTCCGGCGGTTGCATCATCTCCGGCGCGCACGTCAATCAGAGCCTGCTGTTCTCCAACGTGCACGTCGAGGAGCGCAGTTACGTGGAACGCTCCGTGATCTTTCCGGACGTGCGGATCGGCGCCGGCAGCGTCATCAAGCGCGCGATCGTCGACACCGGCGCGGCCGTGCCGCCCGGGACGCACATCGGCGTGAATCCGGAAGAAGACGCGCGGCGCTTTTATATGAGCGAGGGCGGCGTCGCGTTGGTCACGCGCGACATGGCGGCCAGGCTGATCAAGAAGGGATAGACTCTCGCGCTTGGCGATCTTTGCGAGAGAAATCTTCTGATTGGGGGACGCTGATGAAACGCTCGTTAGCCGGAGCCGCGCTGTCTGCCTTCGTGCTGTGCCTGACTGCCTGCAGCACGCCGAAGCTCGCAGTGCCGAAGCTCGCGCTGGTGAGCGTGTCGATGACGTCGGCGGACATCTTCAACCAACAGTTCATGGTCCGCGTGAACGTGCAGAACCCGAACGATCGCGAGCTGCCGATCACCGGCATCGACTACAAGCTGTTCCTCGAAGGCGACAGCTTTTCCGAAGGTCTCAGCAGCAAGCCGTTCACCGTGCCCGCCAACGGCGAGACCGACTTCGACATGATCGTGCGGACCAATTTCGTCAGCAGTGCGGGGCGGCTGGTTTCGCGGCTGAACGGACGCGATCAGGTGCAGTACGTCGTCGAGGGCAAGGTGCTGACCGATCTGTCGGGGCTGAAGAAGATCCCGTTCCAGGAGACCGGCACGGTCAGCCTCAAGGTGCTGCGATAAGGCGGTCGTACAGCTGCACGTACTCGCGGCTCTGCCGCTCCCACGAGAAATCCTGCGCCATCCCGTTACGCATCACTTGCAGCCACGCTTGCCGATCCTTGAATAGATCGAGCGCGGTGTGCAGCGCCCAGCGCACCGCAGCTGCGTCGAAATCGTTGAACACGATGCCCGTGCCGCGCCCGGTCGCGGCATTCCAGTGTTGCACCGAGTCCGCCAGACCGCCGGTCCGGCGCACGAGCGGGACCGTGCCGTATTTCAGGCTGTACATCTGATTGAGCCCGCACGGCTCGTATAGCGAGGGCATCAGGAACATGTCGCTCGCCGCTTCGATCAGGTGCGCGATCTCTTCGCTGTAGCCGCGATGGAACACGACGCGGTCGGGGAAGCGCCGCTGCAGGCTCGCGAAGAAACTCTCGTAGCGCTCTTCGCCGCTGCCGAGCACGACGCACGACAGTTGGCGCGTCGCGATGATCTCCGGCAGCGTGTCGAACAGCAGCTCGATGCCCTTCTGCACCGTCAGGCGCGTCACCATGCCGAGCAGCGGCGTGCTCGAATCGACGGGCAGGTTCAGCCAATCGAGGAACGCGCGCTTGGTCTGCTGCTTGCCCGACAGATCCTGCAGCGAGTAGTGGTGCTTGAGATAACGGTCGGTCGCGGGATTCCACTCGGTGTAGTCGACGCCGTTGAGAATGCCGACGACGCCGTCGGGCCGGGCGCGCAGCACGCCGTCGAGACCGTGTCCGCCGAACGGCGTAGCGATTTCCGCCGCGTACGTCGGACTCACCGTCGTGACCGCGTCCGCGTTGCGAACTCCCTCGCGCAGCCAATTGAAGCCGCCGCCGGCGCGCGTTTCAGGTGCCAGCAGGTTCCAGACATTGCCGCCGACGTCGTACGTCGTCGAAGCATCGAACCAGCCCTGGTAGCCGATGTTGTGGATCGACAGCACAGTCCGCGTCGGGCGAAACAGAGAGTCCCACGCGTACACGGTCTTGAGCAGCATCGGCAGCAACGCTGTGTGCCAGTCGTTGCAATGAAGGATGTCGGGGGCGAACTTCAACCGCTGACAGCCATCGAGCGCGGCGCGCTGCAAGACCAGGAAGCGCAGATGCTCATCGGGCCCGATCGTGTAGATCGTCGGCCGGTCGAACACAGCAGGGCAGTGCACGAGATACAGCGGCACCGTCGAGCCCGGCAGCTGCGTCGCAAGCAATGAGTAGCGATACAGGTGACCGCCGAGCCGCAGCTCGAGGTTTTGCGCGCCATCGACGGGCGCGGTCTGCAGCGCCGCGGCGCCGATGCTCGAATAGAACGGCATGAACACGCGGATATCGTGCTTCTGCGCGTGCAGGTGACGCGGCAGTGCGCCAGCGACGTCGGCGAGCCCGCCGGTCTTCGCGAGCGGCGCGACCTCCGAAGCGACGAAGCAGATCCGCATCAGCCGCTAGCCGCCGTCGGCTTCTTTCTGCTGGCTCATGAAGGTCTCGACGCTTTTTTCCAAGTACGCGCTCAGGAAGCTCTGCAGCGAGTTGCCGTAGAAGCGGATCAGCGCTTCGAGCAGCGGCGTAGAAAGGATCGGGCGGCCGAATTGTTCCTGGTCGGCGATCACCTGCAAGAGGATCAACCGCGTGATGTCCTCGTGCGTCTTGTCCTCGATCACCTTCACGCGCACGCCCGCCACCACCAGATTGCGAATGTCGTCGAGCGTGATGTGACGGCTTTGCGACGCGTCGTACAGGCGCCGGTTCGCGTATTTCTTGATGAGCCGCTCTTCGCTCATAGGCGCGGCTACTCTAGCGACGCCCATTTGGCAGTGCAACAACGATACCCCGATGAACTGCCCGTCCGCCGCTGCATGCCGCCCGTCCGCAGTAGCGAAAGTGCAGTTGACGGCCTCGCAACGCAGCGCGCACTCTCGCGGGCCTTCCGTCCAGCCCACCAATTTCCATTCGGGTATCGACATGATCTACGACAGCATTCTCGCCACGATCGGCCGCACGCCGGTCGTGAAGATCAACCGCCTCGCGCCGGCGCACGTGCAGATGTACGTGAAGTGCGAGTTCTTCAATCCGCTGTCCTCGGTGAAGGACCGCCTCGCGATCGCGATCATCGAGGATGCCGAGCGGCGCGGCACGCTCGAGCCCGGCCAGACCGTGGTCGAGGCGACTTCCGGCAACACGGGCATCGCGCTCGCGATGGTCTGCGCCGCGAAGGGCTATCCGTTCGTCGCCGTGATGGCCGAGAGCTTCTCGGTCGAACGCCGCAAGATCATGCGCATGCTCGGCGCCAAGGTCATCCTCACGCCGGCCGCGGAGCGCGGCTCCGGCATGGTGCGCAAGGCCGCGGAGCTGTCGAAGAAGCACGGCTGGTTCCTGGCGCGCCAGTTCGAGAACCAGGCGAATCCCGAATATCACCGCAACACGACCGGGCCGGAAATCCTGCGCGACTTCGCGGGCAAGCGGCTCGATTTCTGGGTGACGGGCTGGGGCACGGGCGGCACGCTGACCGGCGCCGGCGACATCATCCGCAAGGCGCGTCCGGAGACGCGCATCATCGTTACGGAGCCGGCCGGCGCATCGCTGCTCGGCGGCGCGGAATTCAAGCCGCACAAGATCCAGGGCTGGACCCCGGACTTCGTGCCCGCGGTACTCGACCGCTCGGTGGCGCACGAGATCCTGCCCGTGACCGACGACGAGGCGATCCAGAGCTCGCGCGCGCTGGCGGCGAAGGAAGGCATCTTCTGCGGCATCTCCTCGGGCGGCACGTTCGCTGCTGCTCTGAAGGTCGCGCAGAAGGCCCCGAATGGCGCGGTGATCCTGGCGATGCTGCCGGACACCGGCGAGCGCTATCTGACGACGGCGCTGTTCGAGGGAATTAGCGACGCTTCGGACGCCGAGCCCGCCTAACTCCTTCTTCCTCCACGATTCTTTACAGCCCGGCGGCCCTCCCGCCGGCTACTGTACCGGCAGCCGGATCCGAGCCCTCGGACCGGCTCGCCGGCGCGCCCACCCGAATTTTCATGGGAAACTTCGCGGGCCCCCGCCGCTCTGATGCCCCGTCCTCCAACGTTTTGGCAACGCGGTAGTGAGATACTTTTCCTTTCGTTTACTTCCGGATCCGCCGGCCGCCGGCGGAAGGCTGACCGAATACGTGACTCGCAACGGCCTCGTCATCGTCGCGCTCGCCGCGCTCGTGCTCATCGGCGGCGCGTGGTACCTGTTCGCGGGCGGCAAGTCGGCTGCGCCGGCTGCCGGCGGGCCGAATGGCAAGGGCGGCCGCGCCGTCGCAGTCGTCACGGCGCACGCCGAGAAGAAGGAATTCGCGTACGAGGTCGAAGCGCTCGGCACGCTGCGCGCCAACGAGTTCGTGAACATCACGGCGAAGGTCGCAGACCGGGTCGCCGCGATTCACTTCACTGAGGGTCAGCAGGTCCGCAAGGGCGACGTGCTGATCGAGCTCGACAACACCGAAGCGCGCGCCGATCTCGCCGCGGCCGAAGCCGCCGCGAGCGACAGCCGTAGTCAGTACAAGCGCAGCCAGGAGCTGTACCAGACGAAGGCGCTGTCGGAAGCGCAACTCGACCAGCTGCAGGCGACGCTGCTCGCCAACGAAGCTCGCGTGGCGGCTGCCCGCTCCCGACTTGCGGATCGCGTGATCACCGCGCCGTTCAGCGGGCGCGTCGGGTTGCGCAACGTGAGCCTCGGCGGGCTCGTGAATCCCGGCGCGGTCATCACGACGCTCGACGATCTCAGCGTGGTCAAGCTCGACTTCGCCGTGCCCGAAATTTTTCTCTCCACGCTGCAGCCCGGCCTGACTGTGGAGGCGCGCAGCACTGCGTACACCGACGTCACGTTTGCCGGCCGCGTGTCCGGCATCGATACGCGCGTCGATCCGACGACGCGCTCGGTCGCGATTCGCGCGTTGATCGACAACCGCGACGGCCGCCTGCGGCCCGGCATGTTCATGACGGTGAAGCTGGTGCGGCCCGAGGGCCAGGCACTGATGCTGCCGGAGCAGGCGATCGTGCCCGAGAACGAGCAGCACTTCGTGTATGTCGTAGCCGACGGCAAGGCGCATAAGCGCGAGATCAAGATCGGCCGCCGCCGGCCCGGTGAAGTGGAAGTTCTGGAAGGCCTGAGCGCCGACGACGGTGTCGTGATCGACGGCACGTTGAACCTGCGCGAAGGCGTACCGGTGCGCGTGCAGGGCGCTGACGCGCTCGCCGCCGACGATCACGCAAACGGCGAGACATGATCCTTTCCGACGTCTCCGTCCGCCGCCCCGTTTTCGCCATGGTGGTGAGCCTGCTGCTCACGATCATCGGCCTGATGGCCGCGAGCCGCCTGACCGTGCGCGAGACGCCGAACGTGCAGCCGCCGATCGTCAGCATCGAGACGGTGTACCGCGGCGCCTCCGCGTCGGTCGTCGAAACGAAGATCACGCAGGTCATCGAGAATCAGATCGCCGGGCTCGAGGGCGTCGACACGCTGCGCTCCAGCAGCCAAGACGAGCGCTCGCGCATCACCATCGAGTTCAACCTGGACCGCGACATCGAGTCCGCCGCGAACGACGTGCGCGACCGCGTCGCGCGCGTGCTCAACAATCTGCCGGAGGAAGCCGACCCGCCCGAGGTGGCGAAAGTCGATACGACCTCCGAGCCGATCATGTGGGTGAACCTGGAGAGCGATCGCCGCTCGCAGCTGCAGCTGACCGACTACGCGCAGCGCTATCTGGTCGATCGCTTCTCCGTCGTCGAAGGCGTGGCGCAGATCCGCATCAGCGGCGAGCGCCGCTTTGCGATGCGCGTCTGGCTCGATCGTCAGGCGCTCGCGGCGCGCAAGCTCACTGTGCAGGATGTCGAGGAGGCGCTGCGCGCCGAGAACGTCGAGCTGCCCGCCGGCCGTATCGAATCGAGCCAGCGCGAGTTCACGCTGCACACCGACACCGGGCTGAATACGCCGAGCGATTTCCGCCAGCTGGTGATCGGCCGCGGCGAAGGCGGCTACATGGTGCGCCTCGGCGAGGTCGCGGAGGTCGAGCTCGCGGCGGAGGACCTGCGCAACGTGGCGCGCTCCGACGGCAAGCCGTCGCTCAGCATGGGCATCATTCCGCAATCGACGGCCAACGTGCTCGACGTCGCCAAGGGCGTGAAGGCCGAGATGGCGCTGGTGAAGGACTCGCTGCCGCCCGACATCAAGATGGGCATCAACATCGACGATACGGTGTTCGTCAGCGGCTCGATCAACGAAGTGATCCATGCGCTCGCCATCGCCTTGCTGCTGGTGCTCATCGTCATCTATCTGTTCCTCGGCACGGTGCGCGCCACGCTGATTCCGGCCGTGACGATTCCGGTCTCGATCATTTCGGCGAGCATCGTGATGGTGATCGCCGGCTTCTCTATCAACGTGCTGACGCTGCTCGGCGCAGTGCTCGCGATCGGCCTGGTCGTCGACGACGCCATCGTGGTGCTGGAGAACATCGTGCGGCGGATCGAGCTCGGCCAGCCGCCGCTGCTCGCGGCCGTCGACGGCAGTCGCGAGATCGGCTTCGCCGTCGTCGCGACCACGCTGGTGCTGATAGCAGTGTTCCTGCCGATCTCGTTCATCCCCGGCAACATCGGCCGGCTGTTCGGCGAATTCGGTATCACCATCGCTGCGGCGATCGGTTTCTCCGCGCTCGTGTCGCTGACGCTCGTGCCGATGATGAGCTCGAAGATCTTCGGCCACGGCATCGTCCGCGGCCGCGTCGCGCATGCGGTCGACCGGTTCTTCAAGTGGCTGTCGCAGAACTACGAGCGCTCGCTGCGCAGCGGCATCCGTGCTCCCGGCCTGATCGTCGGCGCTGGCGCGGCTGCCATCGTTCTAGCAGTGATCCTGTTTCGCATGCTGCCATCCGAGTACGCGCCGTCCGAAGACCGCCAGCGCGTGGTGATCATGCTCACCGCGCCGGAGGGCTCGAGCTTGCAGTACATGGAGCGCTACCTGCGGCAGGTCGAGCAGTTCGCCGTCGCGGAGGTCGAGAAGGGCAACGCACGGCGCATTCTCTCGCGTATCGGCAATTTCGGCGGCGGTGGCGATGTCAGCGTCGGCCGCGTCGTGCTGTCGCTGTCGGACTTCGACGAGCGCAAGGAATCGGCGCAGCAGATCGCGCAGCGCCTGCGTCCGATGTTGTCGAATCTGGCCGGCGTGCGTGCAACGGTGGTGACGCCGGGCGGCCTGGGCATTCGCGGCTACGGCGCGCCGGTGCAAGTGGTGATCGGTGGCGGCGACTACGAGGAGCTCGCGCGCTGGCGCGACATCATCCTGGCGAAGGCATCCGAGAATCCCGGGCTGACCAACCTCGATTCGGACTACTACGCGCGCAAGCCGCAGCTGAAGGTGTCCGTCGATCGCAACCGCGCCGGCGACCTCGGCGTGTCGCTGACGACGGTCGGGCGCACGCTCGAAACGATGATGGGCTCGCGCATCGTCACGACGTTCCTCGATCGTGGCGAGGAATACAACGTGATGCTGCAGGCTCGCGACAGCGACCGCGTGACGCCGAGCGATCTGTCGAACATCTACGTGCGCTCTTCCACGACCAACCAGCTCATTCCGCTGTCGAACCTGGTGCACGTCGAGGAAGTCGCCGGCCCGACCGAGCTGAAGCGCTTCGACCGGCTGCGCTCGATCACGATCTCCGCCGGTCTGAATTCCGGCTACTCGCTCGGCGAGGCGCTCGACTACATGGAGAAGCTGGTGCGCAGCGAGCTGCCGGCGCAGGCGCAGATCAACTACGACGGCGAGTCGCGCGAGTTCAAGCGCTCCGGCTCGGCGTTGTACGCGACGTTCATGCTCGCGCTGGTGATCGTGTTCCTGGTGCTGGCCGCGCAGTTCGAAAGCTTCCGCCATCCCTTCATCATCATGATGACCGTGCCGCTGGCGGTGACCGGTGCGCTGGTCGGCCTGCAGGTCACCGCGGGCTCGATCAACGTCTTCAGCCAGATCGGCTGCATCATGCTGATCGGCCTCGCCGCCAAGAACGGCATCCTGATCGTGGAATTCGCGAACCAGCTGCGTGACCGGGGGATCGAGTTCCATGAGGCCGTGATCGAGGCGGCGGCGATCCGCCTGCGTCCCGTGCTGATGACGAGCCTGTGTACGGTGTTCGGTGCGATTCCGCTGCTGATCGCCTCGGGCGCAGGCGCAGAGAGTCGCAGGTCCATCGGCGCAGTCGTCGTCTATGGCGTGATGTTCTCGTTGCTGCTGACGCTCTACGTGGTGCCGGTCGTGTACGGCTACATCGCACGCAACACGCAATCGCCGGAATACATCGCGCATCTGATCGAGAAGCTGCGCGGCGAGAAGAAGCCGGCGCCGCAGGCACCCGAGTCGGGCTGAAATAAAAAGCCGGCAGGTGGCGACACGCTGCCGGCTTTCGTCCCAAGCGTCCGTTTCAAAGCGAACGCTCTCGCAGGAGGACGATCAATAAGACGTCAAAAGCGGCGGCAAGTTCCCTGCGGACCAAACAAGATTTTCGTAAGTCGCCTATTGCAGACGCTTGGACTTATTCTCGAAACATGAAGAAAAGATAAAGGATCGATGGAGCAGGGCCGTCGCTCGCATTGCTAGAATGCCGCCCCTTTTTGGCGGCTCGTCTTGGCCATGGCGCTGACCCCCTATCAACAGCTCGAGCAGGAGTTCAAGCGGCTGCACGCTTTCCGCAGCGCCGCCAGCATCCTGCGCTGGGACTCCGCCGTGATGATGCCTCGGGGCAGCTCCGATCTGCGGGGCGAGCAGCTCGCCGCGCTCGAGACGGAGAGCCATGCGCTGCTGATTTCGCCGCGAGTCTCCCGATTGCTGGCCCGCGCGGAGGCGAACAGTGCCGGTCTCGAGGACTGGCAGGCCGCCAACCTGCGCGAGATGCGCCGCGAGCGCGACCAGGCGATCGCCACGCCGCAGAACCTGGTGTCGCGGCTGGCGAAAGCGACGGCGCGCGCCGAGGTGAAATGGGTCGAGGCGAAGCAGAAGAGCGAGTTCGCGATCTTCGCGCCGCACCTCGAGGAAGTGGTGAGCCTGCTGCGCGACAAGGCCGGGCTGCTCGGCAAGGCGCTCAATCTCGATCCCTACGACGCGCTCGTCGACGAGTTCAGCCCGGGCATGCGCAGCGCGGAGATCGACGGCATCTTCACGACCCTCGGCCATCGTCTGCCCGGCCTCATCCAGGAAGTGATCGAGCTGCAGACGCGGCGGCCGCCGTTGGAGCTGACCGGCCGCTTCGCGCCCTCCAAGCAGCGCCAGCTCGCCCTCGAAGTCATGAAGGCGATCGGCTTTCCGTTCGATCGCGGCCGGTTGGACGAGAGCGAGCATCCGTTCACCGGCGGCGTGCCGGGTGACATCCGCATCACGACCCGCTTCAGCCCGACCGATCCGCTCACCGGGCTCATGGGCATCCTGCACGAGACCGGTCACGCGATGTACGACGTCGGCCTGCCGGAAGCCTGGCGCGGCCAACCGGTCGGACGCGATCGCGGCATGGCGATGCAGGAGAGTCAGTCGCTGCTGCTGGAGATGCTGATCGGCCGCAACCGGCCGTTCCTGCGCTATCTGAAGCCGCTGCTGGACAAGGCGTTCGCCGCGAGCGGGACCGCCAGCGGACCGGAGTGGGGCGTCGAAAACCTCTATCGGCTGCTGATCCGCGTGCGCCGCAGCCTGATCCGCGTGGATGCGGACGAGGTGACGTACCCGGTGCACATCATGCTTCGCTACGAGATCGAGAACGAGATCCTCAAGGGCGAGCTCAAGATCAAGGATCTGCCCGAGGCCTGGAACACGCGCATCGAGGACCGGCTCGGCGTGCGGCCGACCAACGACGCCGAAGGCTGCCTGCAGGACGTGCATTGGGCGGTCGGCTCGTTCGGTTATTTCCCCTCGTACGCGATCGGCGCGGTGATCGCGGGACAGCTGTACGAGAGCCTGCGCGCCGATCGTCCCGAGCTGGACGAGGAGCTCGCGGCCGGGCATTTCGCCGGCCTGTTCGACTGGCTGCGCCAAAACGTGCACTCCGTCGCCGCGACCGTCAGCACGCCGGAGCTGATTCGCAATGCCACCGGCAAGGCGCTTTCCGCGGCTGCCTGGCTGCGGTACGTTGAAGCCAAGTACCTGGAAGAGTGAAGCGCGTGTCAGCCGTTCCACAACCCGATAACAGGGCCGACAACCGGGCCGCCACCAAGCCTTCGAGCACCTTCAAGCGCCTGCAAGCGCGGCTGCGCGGCCAGGTCGGCAAGGCGATCGAAGACTTCCGCATGATCGAGCACGGCGATCGCGTGATGGTCTGCCTGTCCGGCGGCAAGGACTCGTACACGCTGCTCGACATCCTGCTCTCGCTCCAGCGCAGCGCGCCGGTGGAGTTCGAGCTGGTCGCCGTCAATCTCGACCAGAAGCAACCCGGCTTTCCCGCGCACGTATTACCCGACTATCTCACCGCGCTCGGCGTGCCGTTCCACGTGATCGAGCAGGACACGTACAGCGTCGTGAAGCGCGTGATTCCCGAAGGCAAGACGATGTGCGGCCTGTGCTCGCGCCTGCGGCGCGGCGCGCTGTATCGCTACGCCAGCGAGAATGGCATCACCAAGATCGCGCTCGGCCACCATCGCGACGACATCGTCGAGACGCTGTTCCTCAACATGTTCTTCGGCGGCAAGCTCAAGGCGATGCCGCCCAAGCTGCGCAGCGAAGACGGGCGCCACGTCGTCATCCGGCCGCTGGCGTATGTCGCCGAGCGCGAGATCGAACGCTACGCCCGCGCCCGGGAATTTCCGCTGATTCCGTGCACGTTGTGCGGCTCGCAGGAGAACATGCAGCGCAAGGAGATCAAGAAGATGCTGCGCGAGTGGGAGCTGCAGTACCCCGGGCGCACCGAGTCGATCTTCTCCAGCCTGCGCAACGTGGTCGCTTCGCACCTCGCGGACCCGCGCGCGAGCGATTTCTCGAGCCCGTCCGACGGAGATCCGTTCGCGTGAGCGGTCCGTGCATCGTGTTCTCGCACGGCCAGGACGGCGAGCCGTGGGGAGCGAAGATCGTCGCGATGGCCGAAGTCGCGCGCGCGCAGGGGTACAGCGCCGAGTCGGTCGACTATCGCGGCATGGCAGATCCGGCAGTGCGCGTGCGCCGGCTCCTGGAGGTTTGCAAAGAGCTGCCGGGCAGGCTCGTGCTGGTCGGGTCCAGCCTCGGCGCACATGTCTGCATGACTGCGGCCGGCGAGCTGCCGGTGCGCGGTGTGTTCGTGCTGGCCCCAGCGTTCTTCATGCCGGGCTACGAGCAGTACACGCCGAAACCGCCGGCGGGCTGCCCAGTGACCATCGTCCACGGCTGGAACGACACCATCGTGCCGCCTGAGAACAGCGTCCGCTATGCGCAGCAGTACCGCTCGACGCTCCATCTCATCGACTCGGATCATCGGCTGACGGCCAACATCGACGAAGTCTGCGAGTTCCTGGACCGGTTCCTGCGGAGACTGCAGAGGCTGTAGGCTGTAGGCTGTGGGCTGTAGCCAGAAGGAAAAACTTATGGTCGCCATCCAGCGGGTCGCGTCGATACTGCTCGTGTCGCTGCTTCTGGCCGCCTGCGGCTCCGCGGATGAGCCGCGGAAGCCGCCGCCGCCAGTCGAGGAAACGGTGTTTCGCGACGTCGCAGTGAAGCCGGTCGAAAAGGCGCGGAACGTCGAGAACGTCGTGATGGAGCAGAAGGACGCCACCGACCAGGCGATAGAGCAGAACGAGAGCAATCAGTAGCTCCCTGCGCGCTGGCATGGCAGATCTGTCCGGGCTCGATCGCTTGTGGCTGGGGCTGTTGCGCGCGCCGCTGTCGTGGTGGGCGCGGCCGCACGTATTGCCGGACGATCTGCGCCGTCGCTACGCGCAGCACGACCGGCCGATCTGCTACGTCCTGGACGTGCTCGGAGTCGCCGACCTGATCGCGCTGGAGAAGGCCTGTGCGCGTCATGGCCTGCCGGAGCCGCTCGACGGGCTGAAGCCGCCGCTGCCCGCGCGGTCGGTGCTGTTCCTCGAGCGCCGCACCGGCTTCTGGGGCGATCGCATCGATCACCGCATATCGGCGCCGATGCGGCAGCTCGTGGCCGCCGCTGCGAGCGAGCCCTCGCTCGAAGTGGACCTGATCCCAGTGACCGTAATGTGGGGCCGCGCACCGGACCGCGAAGGCTCGTGGCTGCGCGTGCTGCTGTCGGAGAACTGGGAGCGCGTCGGACGCTTTCGCCGCTTCCTCGCGGTCGTCGTCAACGGCCGCAACCTGTTCGTGCAATTCGGCGATCCGGTCTCGCTGCGCGCCGCGCTCGATGATGGCGCAGATGCGCCGCGCGCGGTCCGCCGGCTCACGCGCACGCTGCGTCTCGCGCTGGCGCGGCAACGAGCGGCGGCGATCGGGCCCGACCTGTCGCATCGACGCACGATCGTCACGCAGGTGCTGCGCGCCGGCTCGGTGCGTCGCGCGATGACCGACGAGATGCGCGCGAAGAAGATCTCGCGGCGCGAGGCGCTGAAGCTCGGGCAGGACTATGCGGCGGAAATCGCCGCGAACTACTCGCACGTTTTCGTGGCGATCATGGCGCGCGTGCTGACGTGGTTCTGGACGCGCTTGTACGACGGCGTCGAGCTGCATCACTTCGATCAACTGCAGAAGGTCGCGGACGGCAACGAAGTCGTCTACGTGCCGTGCCACCGCAGTCACATCGATTACCTGCTGCTGTCGTACGCGATCTACTACAAGGGTTATGCCGTGCCGCACGTCGCTGCCGGCATCAATCTGAACATGCCGGTGCTCGGCCGCTTCATCCGCAAGGGCGGTGCTTTCTACATCCGGCGCAGCTTCAAGGGGAATGCGCTCTACACGATGGTGTTCATGAAGTACCTCGGGCTGATGATGGCGCGCGGCCACTCCATCGAGTTCTTCATCGAAGGCGGCCGCAGCCGCACCGGGCGCCTGCTGCAGCCGAAAACCGGAATGCTGTCGATGACGTTGCGCAGCTTCCTGCGCGATCCGCGCCGCCCGGTGGTGTTCGTGCCCGTGTACTTCGGTTACGAGCGGCTGGTGGAGGGCAAGACGTACATCGGCGAATTGTCCGGCGCGGCGAAAGAAAAAGAATCCGTGTTCACTCTGCTGCGCACTCTGCCGGCGCTGCGCCAGCGGTTCGGCAAAGTGCACGTCAGCTTCGGCGAGCCGGTGCGACTGGAGGAAATTCTGCGCCAGCACGCGCCCGACTGGCAGAGCGAGAAGAGCGATCGCCCGTCATGGCTCGCGCCTGCAGTCGACGACCTGGCGGCGCGCATCATGACGAACATCAACAGCGCGGCCTGCGTCGCGCCGATGAACCTGATCGCGCTGGTGCTGCTGGCTACGCCGAAGCAGTCGATGCTGGAGACCGACCTGATCAGGCAACTGGAGCTGTACGCATCGCTGTTGCGGCAGGCACCGTACTCGTCGCTGATCTGGATCACGGATGCCGACGGCAACTCGATGGTGCGCCATGGCGAGCGCATGGGCGTCCTGCAGAGAAACAAGCATCCGCTGGGGGACGTGCTGCAGATGACAGAAGAGAACTCGGTTCTGCTGACCTACTTCCGCAATAACGTGCTGCACTTGATGGCGCTGCCGTCGCTGGTGGCCTGCTGCTTCCTCAACAACCGCACGATGCGCACCGAGGACATCCAGCGCCTGATGTGGCGTATCTATCCATACATGCATGACGAACTGTTCCTGCGTTGGCGCGAGGACGAAGTCACCGCTGCCGTGCTCGAAACGCTCGACGACATGGCGAATCACGGCCTGCTGGAAGCGGTGGATGGCGGCACGCAGTGGCGCCGGCCGCCGACGGGCTCGACCGAAGCGGTGCAGTTGTCGGTGCTGGCGCACGTGACCGTGCCGATCATCGAGCGTTACTACCTGGTGATCGCGGTGCTGCTCAAGTCCGGCAGCGGCCGCATCAGCCAGGACGTGCTCGAATCGCAGTGCCAGCTGATGGCGCAGCGCATGTCGCTGCTGTACGAGCTGAACTCGCCGGAGTTCTTCGATAAAGCGCTGTTCAAGAACTTCATCGACTTGCTGCGCAACCGCAATGTGCTCGGCGTCAGCGCCGAAGGCCGGCTCACTTATACGGACATGCTGCCGGCTGTCGCCGACGATGCGCAGCTGGTGTTGCACGAGCAGATCCGCAACAGCGTGCTGCAAGTCACGCACCGTTGAGGCAATCATGACGATCTTCCGCCTGCTCGCAGTCGCGACGTTGCTCGCGGCTGCTCACGCTGCGCGTGCCGACTACATCCTCTCCGTGCCCGACGGCGCCGCAGTTGCCGGAGCGCCGCTGCACGCAGATCTCACGATTCTGAACGAGAGCGACACGCCGTTGCACGTTGAGCTGCCGGCATCGCTGCACGCACGCCTCGAGACCGCGCGCTCCGTCGCTGCACTCGAACTCAAGCCCGATCGCAGTGGCGAATTCGAGATCGCGCCGCGGCAGTTCCTGAAAGTCGCATTGCGTGGCGGCGTTCCGGAAGGGGTGAACGAAACGGCGACGCTGACCCTGACGGGTCTGAGCACGAACCGCGTTGCCATGCAGATTACGCCGCGCGATACGCAGTCGTACGCGACGTGGAATGCGCCGGCGGCGCCGGCCGCTGCGAGCGGCACCGCGCTCATCGACAAGCCGCCGGCGCTCGCGGTGTCCGTCTACGAGCCTGTGTACTTCATCGTCGGCGGCGACGGTGGTCTGAATGCCAAGTTCCAGATCAGCCTGCGCTTCCGGCTATTCGACAATCACGGGCGGCTGGCGCGGCAGCTGCCCTGGATCGACGACCTGTATCTGTCGTTCTCGCAAACCTCGCTGTGGGACCTCGGCGAGCTGTCGAAGCCATTCACGGATTCCAGCTATCGCCCGCGAGTGTTCTACGCGAACTACGATCTCGCGCGCTTCCTCGACGGCAACCTGCGAGTCGGCGTCGAGAGCGGGTTCGGTCACGAGTCGAACGGCAAGGAGGGCGACGCTTCGCGCAGCTACAACATGCTCTACGCGCGGCCGACGCTCACGTTCGGCGACCCGGATGGGTTGCGCGCGTATTTCGCGCCGCTGATTCACAACTACATCGCCGCCAGCGACAACCCGGACATCGACGACTATCGCGGTTACGTCGACTGGCTGGCGGGCATCGGCAGCAAGGGCGGGTTGGATTTCTGGGGCGTGCTGCGCAAAGGCACGCGCAGCGACTTCGGCAGCATCGAGCTGAATGCGTCGTATCCGTTGTCGAAGCTGAGCGGCGGCGACCTCACGGGGTGGCTGATGCTGCAGTACTTCAACGGGTATGGGGAGAGCTTGCTCGACTACAACCGGAAGCTGGATTCGCAGTTCCGCCTGGGGATTGCGATAGCGCTGTAGATGTCAGGCATTAGTCGAAATCCTTGATCGCGCCGCGCGCGCGCTTGACCTGACCGCGCTGCTGCTTGTGTTCGAGCCGCCGCTGCTTCGACGCGCGCGTCGGCTTCGTCGGGCGACGCACCTTCGGCTCTATGCGCGCCTGCTCGACGAGATCCGACAGCCGTTCCATCGCATCGCGCTTGTTGTGTTCCTGCGTGCGAAAGCGCTGCGCGCTGATGACGATCACGTCGTCGTCGGTGAGGCGTCGGCCGGCGAGTGTGCGCAACCGTTGTCGCACGCGTTCCGGCAATGCCGGCCAGAGCTTGAGGTCGCAGCGCAACTGCACGGCGCTCGCGACTTTGTTGACGTTCTGGCCGCCCGGTCCGCCCGCGCGAATGAAGCGCAGCTCGATGGCTGCGTCAGGAATGTCGGCCACGGTCACACGTCGCGCGCGATCGGGCTGCGATCGCTCATGTGCACGGAGACCTCGCGCTGTGCGACCGGGATCTTGATCTTGTGCTCCTGGAACAGGCGCCAGATCGCACGGTTGACGTCGGAGCGCACGTTGTTCACGCCTTCCTGCGGATCGGAAATCCAGAAGCGCAGTTCCAGGTCGAAGCCGTAATCGTTGAACCCCATCATGCGCGACACCGGCGCGGGCTCACGCAGGATGCGCTGCTGATCTTCTGCAGCTTTCAACAACACTGCGAGCGCTTCTTCCGGATCGCAGTCGTAGCTGACGCGCACCGGAAGCTTCAGCCGCACCCGCGGATCGGTGTAGCTCCAGTTGATGACGGGATTCGTGATCAAGTGCTGATTCGGCACCAGCGTCTCGACGCCATCGCGGTCGCGCACCACGACGTAACGGCCGCGCAGCTCCTGCACCCAGCCGAAGCCTTCGGTGGTCGTGCCGGTCGTGCCGGTGAAGCTGATGACGTCGCCCGGCTTGATCGAGCGGTCCATCAGCAGCACGAAGCCGCTGACGAAATTCGCCGCGATCGCCTGCAAGCCGAAGCCGAGGCCGATGCCGATCGCGCCGGTGAGCACGTTGAGCGTCGTCAGGTCGAGGCCCGAGGCGTTGAGGCCCAGCAGGATCGACAGGCCGATCAGGAACGCCTGCGCGAATTTCGCGATGCCGATGCGCATCGACAGCGCCAGACCCTGCATCGACATCAGCCGCCGCTCGAACCAGCGCGCGATCCAGATCGCGACCAGCATGAACACGCCGACGGTGAACAGGATCTTCAGCACCGACCACAGCGTGATCTTGCCCTTGCCGGCGTTGATGCCGACGCTGTCGAGCGCCTGCACCAGCGGATCGAACCAGCCGAGCACGTGCAACGCGAGCACGCCCCA
>Ga0134123_10000065_pt1 | contig 64141 bp, 89 predicted proteins | sample KB303_FD_96460 | JGI IMG/M metagenome (GOLD analysis project Ga0134123, IMG submission 96460) | Terrestrial soil microbial communities without Nitrogen fertilizer from Kellogg Biological Station, Michigan, USA - KB3-0-3 | ecosystem: Environmental > Terrestrial > Soil > Unclassified ...
AAGCGCCGGGACGCGCAGAAGGCCTACGAGGACGTTTTGGCAACAGGGGACGTGAAGAAAGTTCACGCCGCTGTGGACAAGCTCAATAAGATCCAAGCCATCATGGGCGGCAAAGCGGCGGTCACGGCGAGCGACTTCGACATCATCGCCCATCAGCAGACTCCGCTTGGCGAAGCAGCCCGCTTCATCAAGAACGAGCGCGTCCGCTACGCCGAGGTGCAGGCCGCGAACCCCGAAGAGAATGACCAGATCGCGGCGATGCGCGGGTCGGTCATACCATGGTTCGACACGCCCGAAGCGTTCAAGGCGCTGGCGGCGTTCTGATGGATTTCATGGAGTCCGACTTGTCTCTGCCGATGTATGCACCTTGGCTATGCTTCTGCGCATGCACCACAGTTATGGAAGTGGACGGCGGTATTCGATTCGTGGCCAAGTCGGACTGTCCTCTGTGCAAGGGGGTCGTGCAATCTCAACTACGCATCCCCAGCCGCCCCAAGTGCGACCGTAGCTGATGTTGCCCATCCGGCGTCACGCTAGACAGGTTGCCGAACGTTCGCTGCACCGCTGGCATCAACTCCGCTCTCTTCGCGGGGCTGGCCGCAGTCGCCGCGTTCAGCAACTCATCAGGGCTTAGACTGTCCGCGTCCTGCCCTCCCGGTAGTGCCTCGTCAATCGCGGCCGATATCTCATCGTCTGACAGGTGCCCAGCCGCCGCCTTTGCCGCCTCACGTGCTGAGTGGTAGTCTCCGCTCCGGATGTGAGCGATGATCTGCGCCCGCGCCGACTGGCCGGCGGTGGCAGTCTTGGCCTGCACTCCGTCCGTCTCCCCGTGGCGCATAAAGTATAGCCCAGGCTGAAAATCTACGGCAGTCTTGGGTGAGAACGGGGTAACTTCCCACTGTCCGGACGGTCCTGGGAAAAACCGGTCGATCTCACCAAGCTTGCCAGCGTCCTCGCGAACCATCTCCTGGGTGGACACAGAGAAGTCATCAGGACACCCTTCCTTCGACCATGCCTTGAGGAGTCGGATCACCTGGCTCGACGTTGGAACCAAAATCTTCGATGTGGGAGCGTTGGCGAGCTTCTGCATGAGCCCGTGGGCCGCGCCGAGGACCCGCTGCTTGAACGTGTTGAACGACTCCCCTACCCCCTGTCCCGGAATCCTGTAGTTCGGCTGCTTGCGGATGGTGTCGGCGATGAATCGCTTCACGTCGGAGCCGATGGGTGCCGACTGGCCGGCGGCGGGCGGCTGCGATACGTCGCCAAGCGCCGACGCACCATCCATCCCGGCAGTAGGCATCCCGCCGTCCATCTCTCCGCTTGCCTGTGGCATTGGCGGGGCCGTGATGTCCTCATGCGGGATCGGACTGGGCGGGAGGTTCCCTGCGTCCGCGGTTCCGGGAAATGGCTGCTGCGCGGTTCTGGCCAGCCTACGGAGGCGGCGTTCGGTTACGGTTCGCTTGATGGGCATGGGTTATTTTACCCCCGGCGTGCCCTGTTGCGGTTGAGCGTTCCAGATCGCCTGCCCCATACGGATAGACATCGGAAGCGTAGTCGATGGCTTGAGTTTTTGCGCCGCGCGACCAAGCGGAGACGCCCCGGCCCGCGCGAGCGCTATTGCAAGTTTCCCCTTGATCGCCGGATCATCTAGCGCATTGAGGGCCAGCCCCAACATACCCACCCCGATCCCTGTTTCCGTGTGCCCGCTGGCCAGCCCAGCCGCAGCCGCTCCGCCGAGTACCACCGACCGCAATCCGATGCCGCTGCGGTTGCGCTCTCTGCCGACAAACTGACGAAGCGAATCTTCCAGGTCGATCAACGCCCCGTCTCGTTCTCCGAGTTCCTTCAACTCTGGGTATATCGCTATCAGGTGATCCTTCGCGCCACGGGCCAGCGCCTTTTCCGCCGCATCAGTGGCGGCTCCCACAGTGGCTCCGCCCTTTTGCGCGGCTTCGTATTTTTGACGATTGACCTGATACGTCGCCTGCTTCTCCTCCATCGTTTCCACTGGGGTCATCATCTTCGGCGGCGTGACCATATTGCCGGAAGAATCGTAAACCGCACCGTGCTTCTGAAGGTACTGGGTACGCGCAGTTCTCAACGCGCTTAGATCCCCTTCGTTCAGCGCCTGTTTCGCCCAAGGGCTATCGATTCCCAACTGCTGGAGTCTGTCGGCGATATCAACCGGATTGACCATGGCATTATGCGCCTGAGGGGAATTGCGGACGATGTCCTCCATCGCCCGAGACACTTCATGCGCCCGCTGGCCAACTTGCTCATACCCTTCCACAGAGGGAGCAATATTCTCCCGTATTCCAGTGGCGATTCGCGCATTAGCCTCGCTTGGCTTCAGGGACGTGGACGGCTTGAGTTCCCTGCCATACATGGCGGCTGGCGACAAATACTTAGCCGCCAGTTTCTCGATGGGCCATGCGACGGCACGCCCGCCGAGTTCCATCGCGCCTTGAATCGCAGCGCTTTTACCAACGTTAACTGCCGCATCGCCAAAGGATTTGGGGGCTTCGGGGTCGCCACCGGCGGCCAATGCTCCTTGGCGCACAGCCTCTCCTACACCTCCTCCAAGGGCGGCGTATCCCATAGCTGGCAAGACCGCCTCTGGCGCGAATAGCGCTCCAGCGGTCGCGGCGACAGCAGGCACGTAGTCCAGCGCGGTTCTACCAAGAGAGCGGAATGACGCGTCTGTTTGCTCTTGAGTGGGGTGTCCTCCCGCGCCACTCGGAAATGATGGGCCGAATGGGCCGAATGCTTGAGAATCGCGTAGGCTGTAGCCCTTGGGCGGTGGAGGAAGGTTTGGCTGCGCGGACTGTGACGCTGTGGGTTGCTGCTGTGGCGTCGGAGCGCGAACCGTGTATCCCTGTGGAGGTGGCGGCAACTGCGCGGGTTGAGGTTCGGCGGGGTCAACGGGATCGTAATCCATCACTGCACCTTCTGGCCAGTTTGAATGTCATACCATCCGCCGTCAGGCTTCTGCCCTATTTGGTGCCCATTGGGACCGTCCGCTAGGCGAAGAAACCCGTTGGGAACTGGTGGCGCACTCGCACCGTACCGCGCACCGGGAGCGAGGTCGCTTGCATCCACCCCATGCTTCTGGAACCGTTGGGCTACTTCGGGAGTGAGCATGTGGAAATCCGCTGGCCTGCCCATGCTGGTTTCGTATTGAGATTTCATCGCTGACAGCTTTCCTGCGATGAGGGAGTAAATTTCCTGAATTGCCCCTTGCTGCGCGGCCGGGGATAGATTGGCCGACAGCTTCGCTTGCCAACTCTTGATCTCGCTATCGGAAGCGCCGACCTGTCGCCACACCCGCATCAATTCATTCCCGACCGCCTCCTGGTCAAGCTGGAATTTGTTAATCCGCCGCTGAAGATCCGAACCTACGGTTGAGCCCACGGCATTCGCCACCGGGTTGACGATTCCCGGCATGAAGTTGCTGTTATTGAGATGCGCCCAGTTTTGCTCCAATTGGTCAACGTGTTGTGCGACGGTATTCAGTGAGTTTATGGCCTGCGCTGACTTGCCACTTCCGAAGTCGCTTTGCACCTTCTGCCTGACTGAATACTGGCTCGCGTCGAAACTTGGGTCATACTGCGCGGCCGCTCCGAGAATCGTTTGCCAATACGGCTTGCTCAGAGCCATGCCCGTTGGCAGAGGGTACTTGTAGTCCACGAGTTGCTTGATGACGGCGGCGGTGTTGGGGTCCATCCCGTGCAAGACATTCTCGTCGCGTGCGTTGGGTGGCAGCGTCGGGTTGCGAGGGGGGAGGGAAATAGCGCCGGCCCCAGCATTGGGGTCGCGGTGCTCCTGATTGAACATCTGCTGCGCCCTGGCGACGGTGGCTGCATCATAAGCGCTTGGATTCAGCAACACCTGCGCTGGATTACTGACCTCTTTGGGCTCGGGCGGCGGCTTGGCCGTGTTCTGCTTCTCGATCTCCAACTGGTACATCTTCGTGGCATTGACGAAACGGGGATCGTCCCTATGGACCTGATCGCCTTCCTGGTTCCCTGGCATGTACTGCAACAATTCCTTGGGAACCGTGGCCAATTGCGATGGAGTATAAGCAGTGAAGCCTGTAGGTAGCGCCGGGTTCTCCATGGGAACCGGCTCCCACCCCTGCGGTCCCGGCTGTCCGGTTGGGCGGTAAATCGGATTTCGTCCGCCTACGAGCGAAGTGAACGCCTTTTGCTGGCGGTCCATCTCGTGTTGCTCTGCGGCGGTCCTGGCTGCATCTCGCCTACCTTCCGCGCTGATGCGCCGTTCCTCTTGCCGTCCGCCTTCCAGCCCTTCGTAGTAAGTCCCCCTCTTTTCTTCCGCATTCCCGCGCTGCTGCGCCTCTTGCGCTCCAACCAATCCTGTCAGTTCCTTCTCTGTCGCGCCACGTGACGCCATTTCCTGCGACCACTTGGGGTGGATAATCTGCTGTGCGTACGGTGCGAGCTTGGTTGCCGACAATACGGCCATGCCGAGGCGCTGCGCCCAGCTATTGCCGGGTTGGGGTGCGGGCCGCGCGAGAGTCTCGGTGTCGCGCTTAATTGCTCGCTGGATTGGCGTAGGTTCTGTGGGAGCAACTCCCACCGGGGGCGGTACCCGTTGCGCCAATGGCGGGGGTGGGGCAGCAACATCGGGGCTTGCTTGCGGAGACGGTGAGGACTGCGACAACGCAACGGGTACCGGTGGAGGTGGTTCCTTGGCTCCGTTCATCAACTCGCCAGCGGCGGCGGACGGACCTTGCATGCGGGTGCTGGATTCCGGCTGGGAACTGTTGCCCATGCCAGAGGAGCCAGAAGATGTGACTTGCGGGTTGAACGCCGCGTCAGGCAGTGGCTGAGTCCACCACTGACCGTAGGATGTATCCTGTCCCGGATGGAACCCGCCATAGTCGGCAGCACCGGGCATGGTGGCGGTGGGGACGCTGGGACTCAACGGACGCCGCTGCTGAAGGAATGGATCGTTCCAGTCCTCAACGCCTTGGTCTAGGACACTCACGCGCTGACCTCGACAGGATTGCCAACAATTGGACGTGGTTCAGCGCGACGGCGCACGCCGATCCTGTAGCCGGTCGATACGTATCCGTCCTTTCCCCTGGTAAATACGCGACGACCCTCGTCTTCGAAAAATTCAACCCATTCTGGACCGCCATATTTTTCGACGAATGGGCGCAAAACGGACGCCATGGCATCGACAACTGTTTGCTTCGATGAGGTATGGTGCAACGGCAGATCAATCCACTCCCATTCATCCGTCTGGACTGGCCCCATCATCGCCCTCCCATCCGGTTATACGACCGATACCGCGAGTACCTCATCCCCGGCACGTGCGGCGGGTTTATGTGCCCTTCCAGCATATCCGGCTGCAACCGGTTCCCCGGTCGCGGAGTCAACGGTACCACGGCTTCCGGTTGCCCATGCTCTGCCAGCTTGACAAGGGTGGGCTGAGTGACGACGCCCCCGCGCTCCATGAACATCGGCGCAATGCCGCCCATTTGCTCAATCAGCGATGGGGCGATATTCTCCGCCGCTGCTCCTGCCGTAGCGTCACCAAGCGCGGCCCCTGCTTCGGGACTCGCCCCCATCCCACTTGCCGCTGCGCCTGCCCCAGGATCGGCAAGGTTGCTCTGATGTCCGAGACCCTTGCTCAGCAACTGCGACGTGAGTTTGCTCTTGGGTGCAGAGGCGCCCCACGAAGAGCTAACCCCGCTGTCATCCACGGGTGGCGCGGGAGGGGCAGCCGCAACGGGCGGAGGGATAGCCGATGGAGAGTTGTAGCGCTGGTACGGCCCCGAAGGCGGCGGCGTGGGCTCCTTGAACGCGTTATAGACGGCATTGCCGAGCGGGTTAGCTTGGAGCATGCCTGTGCCGAGCCGCTGCATGAACCCCGGCTGCTGAACGGCGTTGGGATCGTCAGGTGGTGTTGGTGCCATTTACGCCGCCCTCCGCATCGACCGATACCGCGGCATCTGCATCACCTTCTCGCGCTCGGTCGGGATTGGCCCAACATACTCCGGCCCGTGCTCCCCGACAACGGCCAACGTAGGCTCAAACGCCACGCCGCCCTTCTCAAACAAACCCGCCAGCGACTTACCCAACTGATCCCCGAGCGACGGCTTGCCCACCTCGAAGTTACCCTGCGCCGATGCCGCCTGGTTCACGCCCGAGGTTTGAGTGCCGTATGCCCCGAGTTGCGTCTGCTGAGCGGCCTGGCCGCCCTGCTGCGCCATGCCTTGCTGTTGCGCCACACCCGACCGGTAGGCTCCTTCCCCAGCAATCCGGGCATCGCCAACAGTCTTCGCCCCGGCAGAGGTTGCCTGCTGGCTTCCCACGCCCTGCTCGTATCGTGACTTCGCTTCCGCCGCGGCACGCTGTGCGGCAATCTGCTCCGCCGTGGCTTGGGCGTTGTACTGCTGTCCCGTCATGGTGTTTTCCTGCCCGACGGAAAACTGGCCGTAGTTGTTCACGGCGTCTAGGTTCGCATGCCCCATCTTGTCAGCGGCGTTGATTCGCTGCGCTCCAGCGTTCGTCGCAACGCCAATGCCCGCTTCCCCGAGCCGTTGACGCGCCGCGATGTCCGACGTCCCCGCCAGTCCAGCTGCCTCCTGTGCCGCCGCCTCTTCCCGCGCCGCTGCGTTGGCCTGGAATCCCGTCTGGGTGCCCACCGCGCCCTCTCGCTGGCCTTCGATGCCGGCCGCACGCTGGTATTGCGCCTGAAGCGCCGCGATGCGCGCATTGGTCATCGTATCGCCCGCCGTTGCCCCTTCCTGCGTGACGAGTTGCTGACGCAGAGCAGCGAGCGCCGCCGGCGAGGTGTTTCCTTGTGCGGCGGCCTGACGCTCCAACGTGTCTTCGGCGGTACGGAATTGGTTTCCCGTGCTGGTGCCAGCAGATGTCACGAGGTCCTGAACGTCGGCATCCGTCATCTGCTTTTCGGTGCCGTTCGGGTCGAAGCCAAGTGCTGGATTATTGACAGCCGCATCGAGGCCGGAGAAGCGTTGCTGCGCGTCGGATAGGCCGCCGTAGAGCCTGCCCACAGCGGACCCAACGTCCCCGCCGGCGAAGTTAAGTGCCTCTTGGGTGCTGTTTCCGAACTGGTCTACAGCCGCTCCGAGGTTTCCTGAGTACGCGTCCAACTGGGAACCCAACCCCTCTTGGTACTGGTTGAGCATCGCACCTTCGTTCTGGACGCCCTCGTTGACGGTGTTGACGGGCGCGTTCGGATCGCCCATCATCTTGCCGTACTGATCGTCGCCGGTGTTGAATCGCGAGTAGTCGGTGTTTATCTGTCCCGACTCGCCCGGAGTGAAGCCGGGGGTCGCGTGGAGGTCGTTCAGCGCCTGCCCTTGCGCACCGGTATACGCCTGCTGAAGCGGCCCGTAGTAGTTGAGCTGGTGGCCTGCCTGTTGCCCGATCAGGTTTCCCGTGGTAGAGATTTGGTTGCGATTCGCGGCAAAGATGTCCTCCATCGGGGCGTTCGGATCGACATCCTGGCCAGCGTTACCGAGCGCCACGCCGAAGTTTTGGCTGGAGTTGGCTACTCCTGACTGGCTATAGGGCGAAAAGCCGCCAAAACCCTGATATCCGTAGAGGGCATAGGGATTTATGGCATTCGGGTCGTTCGGGTCTTGCGATGTTTGGGTCGGGAGTTCGTAGGCCGATGGCATCGTACCCCCTTAAAATGTTTGCTGGTCCTGCTGTTCCTTCGGCTGCACCGACTGTGGCGCGCCCGGTTGCTGCGGCCCAGACATCTGCGTCCGCTGTCCCGGACCTGGAGCTCCCTGATACATCGGACGCGGCGTCGATCCGCCAGGACCTTGCGGCTGAGGTGCAGGTTGCGCCCACGGTGCGGGCATGCGTGGAGGAGCCGCACCGGGCTGCTGTCCCATCTGGGGCGCGCCACCGGGTTGCTCCGGCATCCCCGGTTGTGGGCCAGCCATTCCCATGCCGCCACCGGCAGGCATCGGCGGTCCACCGATCTGTTGCGGCCCTCCGGGAGGCATCGCCCCTTGCGGCGGCATTCCACCCCCACCGCGCCGGTACCGCGCCATCATCGCCGCACGGGGATCTCCGCCCTGATCGCCACCCATTCCACCTGGAGCCATAGTCAAGTTCCTCCTGAAGGGATTATAACCTAAGCGCGCTACGTCAGCGTCAATTGTTCCAACGTGACCCTCAGAGAATACTGCGGCGTGCCGGTCGCGCCTGTCCTTGTCGTGGCGTACGTGATGTCGTTCGCTCCGTCCGCCTCTATGGGCACCTGCCCGCTTCCGAACCCGCCTGCACCTGTGGTGCTGAGTTGGATGGTCACAGTGGTGGTGCGGGCTGCCACCCCGTCGTTCCACCCGATAGTGACCGTCAGCGTGTCGGCCCCGCTGGCCGTGGTGGTCTTGACGTAGACGGTAACGCGGTAGAGCCCAGCGGGAGCCACGGCGCCACCGACGCGAAGGTTGGTCGTTCCAATGGAGGTGGTCTGCGCGGTGAGCCGGACTGCGGCGTAAACTGGCACGAGTCCAACCCCGGCGGTTGCCTTAGTGTTGTAAGTGGACGCTACGCCTTCACTTAACTCAAGCGCCGATACAGGGGACGCGTTTCCGATTTGCGTGATCTCGAAAACCAGTTTCGCCCCATGCGCGGCAACGGCGTGGTTCTCGGTTGCCACTGCGCGGACACCCGCCGCGTACTCGCTCTCCCCCGTCCCGTCAAACCCCCAGGCAATCAGCCCGCCCAGCGTGTCGCCAGACTGTGAAGCCGTCGCCGCGGATGGAGTGCCGCGGTACTGCGTCATGGACACCAGCGGCCCGTACTGAGTCGCCCCGGTGTACCCCGAGAGGTTCACCATGATCGATGAGGCCAGCGCGGCGATGGCGTCGTGGAATGCGGTGTAGACGCCACCGAGGATCTCAATGTCGTTATCGACGCCGCTACCATCCGCGATGGTGATGCCGTCCTGGATGGTGACCACGGTCCCGGCGGCGGCGGTGGACGTTACGGTGATCCGCCCTTGCACGGGGTCGATGTCGATGATGCCGCCGGAGCCGGTGATGTGAATGTGGGCGTCGGTGATCAGCAGCGATCCGTCGCCTTGAGCGAGAAACTTGGCCGTTGGCCAGTTGATCGAGATCCCGCCTGACACGTACGCGCCGGAGAACGTGGACCCCTGAAGGTCTACCGTGTTCGCGTTGATGACGGTGACCAGAAACGTTCCGTTCGCTCCTGTCACGCCTACTACGTTTGTCGTGGTTACCGCATACCCCGTCGAGTAGCCATGGGCGGTGATGGTGAGTCTTACGAGTCCAGAACCGTTGTTCACGGCGTTCGTGATCCGCTTGCCCGCCGCGACTGCGATTGTCTCAAATGCGCCCCCAGCAAAGAACCGCCCGACTGTGCCGCCGGATGTGTAGGCTCCCGCGAACGTGGACCCCACCAGAGTGATGTGGTTCGCGTCCACGACGGTGATGACCCATTGCCCTGTTGCGTTCGGGACCCCGCCAACGCTGGCCGCGTTCACCCAATCGCCGTCGCGGTACCCGTGGCCAGTGACGGTGAGCTCGATCTGCCCTGCGTCACTCACCGCGCCGGTTACGGCCTTCGTCGCTTCCGATTGCGTGCCAATCCACGCGCCAACGTTCGCGTACGGGTCCAGAACGTAGACCTGCCCGTTCTGTCCGATCACCACTCGCGTGCCATTCGAGTAGAACGGGGCTGACGCAGGGCCGCCCCCACCGATGAAGAGATTGTTCCCCCAAATGCCAGAGTAGGACGTGTTCGTATTCGGGTCGATGATGGAGCCGATGACCGCAATAAGTGAGCCATCGGCGGCGGTTATCTGGAGTGGGTTCGGGAAAGGAAGCGGGGACTGGAGCGCGGAGAACGCGTGGTCGGCTTGCCGCTGAAGGTTGCCCAGTGCATCGCCGACCGCTGCCCACAGCGAAGCGTCCTTGCCGGTGACCTTGCGCAGTTGCGATGCGATGACCTTGACGTTGCCGGGGTTGGCTTGTCCGGGAGGGATGATGCTGACGGACTGGGGCGGGGTGATGGGCATCTACGGCCCTACGCCAAAACCACCTTGGAGAATCCGCATTCCGTCGTGCATGCCACCCGTTTCATGCAGATTGGGCCTTCCGTCTCCATAAACTCACCTCACCGGCAACGAATTCTTATAATACGCCCGGATCAAGCTCAGAATGAAAAACTGATCCACAGACCCAGAGAAAACCTGAATACTCTGCTGCTCCGAGCGCAAGGCCCATTTTACCAGTATTTCCTTCCCCGGCGATGCGGATAAGGTGATAGGCGATGCCGCCGGGACTACGCTTCTGACGTGATCCAACCCGAACGCGGTGATCTGCACGGTGCCGACCCCGTGAATGCGGAAGTGTGCCCCATCGTAGTCGTGGAGCGTCGTGGCGATATCCGTGGAGAGCGGCATAAGGCTCGTCTCGTTATACGTGACAATGCCGCTGGCCGCCCCACTCATATCTACGTCGCGATGGATCAGTGTATCGGACGGGATGGTGCGCCTGATCAAAGGTCCGGGGTTCGACCGGTTCGGCGCGTACCAGACCTCATCGAAACCGGTTGAGATATTGCGGATAACTCCGCTCGCCCCTGCGCGGTAGATAGCAAACGCGTTCATCGAGTACATCAACTCCCCGACTTGCTCGCCCATCGAGTAGTTCCACGACATCTCCACATTCGGCGCGTTCGGAGCGACTACGCCTCCGCCGGTATAGGTGCCATTCCCGGCGACCGGGATGGTGAACGTATTGCTTCCGGTGACGGTGATCACTTGCGTCGTGTTTGCGTTCGTGTTGCCGCCAACGCCGGTGATCGTGACGCTCAACCCGTTCTGCATCAAATGCGGCTGCGCGACCACCTGCCCGCTGACGAGCACTCCAGTGGTGATCGTGATTGGGTTCGTATTCGACGCCGCCGTGACGAGGACCTTGAGCGGCGCGGTGACCCGCACCACGCGATCAAGCGCGTCGTCAACGATCTGTATCTGCGTGGGGTTCGCCCAGTTGATTCGGTTCCAATCGGGAGCCTGCCAGTACGACAGCGGAACGGACGGGAACGGCCCGCTCTTGTAGGCGAACAGTCCCTTTTCCGATGCCAGCAGAATTCTTCCGTTGCTGGCGAGAATGCAGGACGGAGCCAAAATGCCCACTGATCCGTCAATGCGGGCCGGAGCGGTCCACGTGGACGGGTAGCCGCCGCTATCGGAGCACGAGTACAGCCCCGATAGCGTGGCGATGTAGCACACCGCGTCAATCGACACCCCGGCGACCGGAATCTGCTTGCCCTCAATGTAGACTCCGTGGAAGGCCGCGGTCAAAGACTGGTACGCGTCCTTGTCAGAAAAGTACACGACAGGAAATCCGGCGGAATCGACGGTCACGTACCCCATGCGCGACGAGAACAGGAAGATTGCCGACGGCTTGAACGGGGCGGTACCGGCCTGGTTCGCCGTGAGCAGGTTCTGGCTCTGCGTGACATCTGTGCCCGCCACGAGGTCCCCGTCAGCGATATTCACCGTGATCACTACGTTGCCTGGAGTGGTGGGAACGTTGCCGACCGCGCCAGCAACGAGGAAGTACCGCGCCGGATTCGCTACTGAAGACATGACGATCTGAATGGTTCCGCCAGGGGTGAGGTACGAAGGAATTGACGCGAAGGCGACGGTGACCGACCACGAATGGACGCCATCCGGCGCGGTCACCGTATAGGGTACGAAGACGCCCGCCGACGTGACCGGATTCAACGCGCCCGTGTAGCCGTTGCGCGTCGTGAAGACGAACCCGAGGCGGTGCGCTCCTGTGGTAACGACGCCCGCGCCGGCCGTGGTATTCACCGACATCGATGCGACCGTTGTTTGGAGCGGTTGCGCAAACAACTGATCCGAGTTGGGTCCGGCCAGCCCGTAAACGTACGCCGCATTGGTGCCGACGCGCCCGGTGATGTCGCAAAACGCGAGGTAACCACGGATGCCGTCGGGAGCGAACGACAGGTACTTGCCGTTGGTGACCGCAACGAGAGAGACAAAGGACGCGGACGCCTGACTCCACGCCTTCGCGCCGACCGCTGGCGCATAATAGACGGCGTAGCAGTCCTGGACGCCCGCAAGGTTAAAGTACCACGGAGCGAGCGACGTTACCGCGCCGTCGCCGTTGGGGATTTGTGAGACGAGAGAAACGCCGCGCCTGGGGGACACCTGAACGGTGCCCCCAGGCGAGACGATAAAGTCAATGTTTTGCGAGTAGAGCCCGTGGTCTGGGTCAAGCGCGTAATCGTCACTCGCTTGCGCAGATCCCTTGAATTGAGAAATCTGAACCGGAAGCGTATCAAAGTAGGCCATTGGTTGACCGGTGCTAGCGCTTACGCGGGCGTCAAGCTAACCGTCACTGTCACGCCCGCCAGCGTGGTCAGGGTGCCAGCAAAGTCCACCGACAGCCGATCACCCGCCATCAGGTAATTGAATTGCGCATTGACGAACGTTCCCACCTGAACGGTGTTCGCGGTACCCTTCATGTCGAAGCCTGCGTTGGTATTGTTCGACAGCAGATCGGTTCCGGCCCCCGGTGCGTCGGTAGCCTTGTCGCGCGTGACCTGTAAGGTGACTGCGCCGCCGTCTGTGCCCGCGACCGAGTGGACCTCGGTGATCACATCGATGCGGTAGTTTCGGTCTGCCGTGAAGAACGCCTGATCTGCGAGATTGGCATTCTTGGACAGAGTGAAAGTCACTTCCTTGCGACGTTCGGTCGCCTGCAAGGTCGCCACTAGAACGACCCCGGCAAGGGCCGTCAGTGTGCCCGCATAGTCTACCGAGAGTCGATCCCCAGGAGCGAGCCGCAAGCTGGCCGCGGTCGCGGTGAGGGTGCCCGTTTGGACCGTGTTAATGGCCGCCTTGCAGTTGAATCCGGCATTGGTGTTATTGGTCAGGAGATCGGTGCCAGCGCCCGGAGCGTTGGTCGATGTGTCCTTGACGAGCTGGAGGTTCACCGCAGAGCCGTTCGTGCCGAGCGTGGAGTGAACGTAATAGGACGACGTGACGATGTAGTCCCGGTTGGCCAGAAAAATCGACTGGTCAACGAGGTCACCGTTCGCCTGCATGTTGTAGCAGATCCACTTGGAGCCATCGAGCGGGGCGAAGGTGATGGTGACCACGACGCCGGCAAGCTCTGTGCCTGCCGTCGAAAACTTGATTCCAAGGCGATCTCCGGCGGCATATTGCAGGAGCGGGTCGCTGTTGTCGCCTGTGCTGGGTTGGCTGAGGGTGGCAGTCTGAAGCGTGTTCGCCGTGCCCTTCATGTTGAAGGTGCCGCTCATCGCTGTCGTGCCGCTTCCCGGAGCAGTTGTTCCGGTGAGTTTCTCGATGTAGGCGGTCATCGTCGCAGCGGTGGACTCAGCAGTTGCGTGAATCTCCGTGATGCCCACCAGTCGAGACGCGGTGGGGACGATGAAAAAGTGCTGACTTACCAGAGACGCGGCGGTCGAGAGGTTGAACTTGCAGTGCTGGTACATCGGAACATACTGCTCCTCGGAAAGGAGCACATTGTTCAGACCGTCAACGCTCATGCCTGCGACAACCCCGGTTCCGGCGGCATTTCCCCAGAGTTGCTGGTACGTGTTGTCGTAAACCCCGATTCCAGACCCTCCGAGAGTTGGTGCATTGGCCAGATTCGCAGCGACACCGCGTCCTCCAGGGTACTGCTTGGAAAACGGAGCGCGAATGCGACCTGTCAGTGAATCGACGGCTGCTTGAGCCTGCGATAGAAGTCCCATTGTCTTTTTCTCCTGTTCCGCACTGCGTTCCTGACCTGATGGTCAAGCGCTCCGTGCGCTCATGGGTTAGTATAGCAATGTGGGGATGGGACCGGGAAAGGAATCATGCGAGTCCAAAGGGCTGTGACACGGCCAGCCACGCACTGAGTACCGGCGGAGAGCTTCGGCGGCCCGTCCCCGCCATCACCCCAGCAGATAGGCGCCCCACCGAGCACGCTTGTCTCGGAACGCGCCTTGACGCCGCGTCGGGCCGCGCTGATCCGCCATCACCTGCGACCGATAGAACAGATCGATCAGGCTGTCCTCTTGCGGGTGCATCGGGTCGCCGTACGCCTTGTTCCTGAGCCTCTCGGCCATGGGGAACCACTGCTTTGCTTGGGCTGCGTTCGCCGCCGTCGCTGTCGATAGGAAATCCCGGCAGTTGTCGATCCAGATCGTGTAGTTCGGGCTAATCGGAGCCGTCCCCGAAGCGTAGTACGTCATGCGGAGTTGGACGTTGCCAGTCGCGCCGCGAAACGTTAGGCGCCCATTCGCCCACAGGTAGTTCCCGAGCGTGGCCCCCGGTGCGCCATCCAGCGCGGCCATGAGATCGACAGGGAACACCTCCGTGAACGAAAAGTTCCCGCTGGGGTAGAACGCGCCGCCAGTCCCGGCGATGCCATCGGATGCCGAGCCGTTGAGGGTGAACGTAGTCGCCCCGGTCACCGTGGCGAACCAGTTCCCCCACGGGGCGGCGGTTCCAAGCACGCCAGACACTGCGCCCTCGACCATTGATCCGATGGAGTAGCCATGGGGTGCGGATGTCGTCACGACGATAGGGGTTGCGGCGCTGGTGCTTGTGATGGCAACCGCGGTCGGAGCCTGTCTCTCCTCAATCTGTTCCGGTTCGGAGAAATCCACAATGCCATACGTTACCGGGATCACGACTGTTGTGTTCGCTGGAAGCGTGATGTAGACCGAGTTCTGTACGCGCTTCGATGCGCCAGTGATCTTGGAATACATCGTGCGGTATGGCTCGCCGAATAAGGAACCCGACCCCGGCGTACCGCCAGAGGTTGCACCCGTGAGGAGGAAATTGTTGGTGAAGAGTTCGCCACCAGAAATCTGCGTGTCCGCCAGCATCGTTCGGACATCATCGAAAATCTCTTGCAGCGTACATTGAGCCATGGCTTATTGAAGTGTGGGCTTGGGGGCCTTTGGCTGCTTGGGGGCCTTTGGCTGTGGAGTCGGTTCCGGGTCTGACTTGGGGTCGGCCGCGGCGTCCACATCGACTGTCGGCGGATACGGTTGTACCCCTACATGCTCTGGGAGAGCATCCCGCGCTTGAATCTCGCGCTTCCGGATGTCATCCACTCCGATGCGATTGGCGAAACCGGCCGGGAAGTTCACGTGCGACGGATACTCCGCGCCAAGCCGGTATGGATTCACCGCCTCATGGCGCGTGCTATCCATGCCGTGCTTCCAGCCGCATGCCTGACAGCCGAGCGCGTTGAGAGTGTGATCGCAATTGGGACACAGCATAACGTCTCCTTATACCGACTGTTGAGCAGCCGCCTTCTCGATCTTGAGCAGATGCGCCGGAGTTTCCTTCACCTGACGATTGCACGACGGGCACACGATAGCCTGGTTGCTGATCATCGTGGTACACCACGGGCACGGGCCGCTGTCGCTGGCCATGTCGCGGTGGCTCCACTCGCGCTTGTACCCTAGCCAATCCGCGCCGAGGCGCATTGTGTCGGTGATCTCTTTCCAGTTATTCTGCTTGTGCAGCCGTTCGCCTTCGGTGAACAGGTACTCGAAGTACATCGACTGCATGGCCATCATGGACCTCAACTCGCTGACGCTGGGTCCAGGAAGGTCCCCCGTGTCGGCGTACTTCTTCAGTTCGACCTTCATCGGCACGATCTCAATGAGTCCGGGGGATGCCCCCTGCGGGACGTTGAACAGCCCGCCCGTGTGTTCCTTCAAGATGTCCGCGACAATCGTTTCCACCGCAACCGGCTTCGGAAGGCGCGGCTTCTGCGGGTTCTGGTTGCCCATCGCGGACAGCGCAGTGATGTCGAGGACACTCTCGAACGAGTCGTAGATCGGCAACACGAACGCCCGCTCGCCACGCGCGACTGGCTCAAAAACAAATGCCGTGGACCGTTGGGCCGTGGGGCCTTCGCTGTTGCGGCTGGGTCCGTAGTGCCGGCGAATGGTGGGAAGTTGTCCGGGGTAGATCGAGGCGATGAACTTCACGTCGGGGATGTATCGGGCCATTTAGACTCCTGTGCGGATAATAGCACGGGAAAGGATAGGGTGGGTATAGAGTAGCGCGGGAGCGGAGAGTTCTTTTGAAGGATGATGACCACTTCCCCCGAAATTTGCCATCCGCCCCTAGGGAACGCTGTTTTCTCCCGCGCTACTTGGTAAGGAGTTGAAACGTTGGAGGTATCGTATCACAGCAATAGGGACTTTACTAGACCCGATCCCGCCGCGTCCAAGGAAAGCTGACAAACCCGCCGCGCTTGCCCGGAGTGGGGTTCAAATACGCCCCGAACGCATCGCGCACGCAATCCTCGATCTCGCGCCGCTTCGCCGCCTCGCGGATGTCCTCGCTCGCCAGCATATCTCCTAGCCGCGCATCGAAGCTCAGTCGAGTCTGCTCTTTGACAAACGCGATGAACGCCTCGGTGTCGTTGAGGTTGGGCTCCCGGTCGCCACCCGGGGAGCGCGGCAAAAACGCATCAGTCGGGACGCGCCACCCGCGCGAGGGAAAATCCGCGCCGGGGAACCGCGCGTTCCACATCTCCAGCAGCCGCGCGTCGGTGGGTCCGCGGCCATCTGGCAGCGGGTCACCATGCTTGCCGATCCACCCCCAGATCAACTCCTCTGCCGTGAGGAGCTTCGTGACATACCACGCGGAGTTGCGCACCTGACGGTTTGCCACGTAGTCTGGCACCACGAGTTCCTCGGTACAAGACTCAACCCCGCCGCCGATGATCGGCACGTCGAACGTGCGCATCTTTTTCGTGCTCTGTCCGGTCCGGAACGCGGGCCAGAACAGCTTATCGGAGTGTTTCCACGCAAAGATGGAGTGTCCGTCGCGGCGACCGAGTTCGCGGCCAAGGAGATTGTCGAGTACCGATACCGCTTGGGGGGAAATTGCCATAATCAGTTGTGATTATAGTGTGGTGGGGTGGGGATGCGCAATGTGTAACAATGACCTTGTGAAATGGTTGTTCGTCGCTGCGCAGGTGATCGCGCTCGTGCGCCTGTTGTGGGTCCGCTTCCCTTACCCGTGCTTCCTCGCCGCTCTAACGCTCTGGACGGCCCAGGCGCTCAACGTCACGCTCGTAGCCCCGCTGGCCAGCAACCCCAGCGAATGGACCCGCACGTGGTGGCGATACCCTGAGATCGCGCTCATCATCGCCACCACCGCGGCTGTCATGGAAGCACTCGGGCGGTCACGGAAGCACGTGGAAGACTACCTGAACAGGCTCCTGCTACTGATATCGGCCGGCGCGCTCGCATTCGTCATCGTCCTGACTGGGATCTGCTTTGTCGCGCCGTTCCACGGCGATGACCAGGACCGGTTCAATCAACTTAGAGCGTGGTCATGGGCACTCATGGCGCTCTGGATGGTCGCATCGGACCTGCTGCTCACGCTGAGAGGCGTGGATCGTCCCACGGACGCCTGCTGGCACGCACGTCTGCTGATGGCGGTGATGATCGGGAAGATGTTGGTAGCGCCGTTGGTAGCCGCGCCAGACGAGGTGTGGCGTGACGCGCGGGCCGCGTACCGTCCGCTTGTGATTCTCGCTTGCTACTGTTGGGCTACTCGCTTCCCGCGCCGGCCGACCGTACCTGATCGGGAGACAGGTCATGGCGAATTGCCACCAGCTCAGACCGCACACCGGTGAGCGCCGCGCGGATCTCGCGTTGTAGCTCGCGCTGATGCACGCTTGGACGCCGGAATCCGAGGAATAGCATTCCGCATGCACCGCCCAAGAACCCCACGAGAATAAGACCAACCGCCGCAAGTACGCTAGCCATTTAAGGCAATTGTACTATGCGTACGGAACCGCACGGGTTAAATTTATTCGGGCGGCGGCGGTGACGTGGGAGGTGGGTCCGTGTCGGGCGGGAGTTGCGGCGGTTTCGGCTCGTCTGCTGGTTCGTCAGACGCGCTATACGTACGGCGTCGGCGAGTAGCGGCGACTGCGGTTTTATTACGACTCATGTAGTTTATCCTTTCAGAATGAGTTTGACGATGACTTCGTAGAGCAATACAGCAACGCCGAGTGCGCCGACCGCCCTCCACTTAAACTCTTCGAGCGAGTCTAGGCGCGTGTGGATGCGGGTCAACTCACCTGGCTGGCCGTTGCCCAGCAGGTAATGGTCCAGACGGTCTAACACCGTCTCGATTTTGGTCAAGCGGCTCTCGATTGCGATGAGTCGGGTTTCGAGCATCAGTACTCCCTATCTATGATATTACCCTTGGCGCGGGGCCGCTGGGGTCACGATTTCGCTTCGATGATCTTCTGCTCCACCGTGGCAGTCGTACCGGGGTCCGTGGCCGGCTGGGGCGGTCCGGTAGTCGCAGACATGCTGAGTGTAGATGTGCCGCCTCCTGGAGAGGGAGGAATCGGCGGCAATCCAGGCGTGCTCTCGCCGGTCAGGTGGCGCAGCAGCGCACCGACCGCCATCCCGAACGGGACCGACACCGACATAAAGAATGCCCCGTCCGATCGGAACCAGAACTCGGCACCGAACATGGCCAGGAGCAGGATGATGGACAGGAATAGCAGGATCACCGCTGTCCCGGCGTTGCTGGCTACTTTCATGTGACTCCTTTGACGGGCCGTTGTCGCGACTCAATCACAGCCACGCGCTGGATCAGATTATTGATCTTGTCGTCGTGCCTGCCGATCATGTCGCAGGCGATGTCGTACGCCGCGAGCTTGGACGCCGCATCGTGCCGCCACTTCCGCAGCGCCTCAACCTCGATCTTCATTTCGCTGATCATGTAATTCATCCGACTGAGCAGAGCCACGAACCCGATCAACTGGGTAAGCAGGACAGCACCGAGCGATACCCATTGAAGGATCATCTCCACCTTATTTATCGGACCGGTGCGGACATTGGGAAAAGTCGCTTGATCTCCGCGCCAACTGGGCCGCCGGCGTGACCCGCTGTGAATGTAGTCGGATTGTTCACGCGGAACCCGAGCCTCACCCATTCGTACGCCGCCATGGGCGTGAACTTGGGATTGAACCCGGAGTCGTTGTTCACCTTGCCGAACTCTGATACGCACCCGGCCAGCGTCGTCACTGAAGCATCCATCAGCGTGCACCACGTCAGTAGCTTGCGCGTCGTGTCGGTGAATTGTGGGTTACCGGATTGATCGTGGGTGCCAGGAGGAGACGGGCTCGTGTAGTAGTTTGTGGCACTCACAATAGTGATCGTCCCTGAGCACGTCGCCGTTCCGTTTGTCAGCACTGCGGTCGTGGGGCTGGCAGAATATCCGCTGCCGCCCGCTGTGATGGATAGCATGGTCGACGCGGCGATGGTGTCCGTGCCGGTCAGTGCGATCGTTCCAGCGGCACTGCTGCCGCCGCCGTTGAACGTCCCGACGTTGCAGGTTTGATTCGCGGACCCCGTGACGGTCGCGCCGCTCACGTACTTCGCCTGACGCACGACGCCCGACGTGGCGTTCTGGTAGCCCCCGTTCCCGCCACCACCCACGTTGGAGAAGTTGTACGTCCAGTTGTAGTCGAGGCCGTTGTAGGACCCGTCCTGCACGAACGTGGACCCGGACAGGATGGAGTAGGCCAACGCGCCGGTTGCGCATGTGGTCAGACAGTAGGCGATGTTGTCGGTCATCGCCGCGAACCCGCCCGCCGTGGTACCAAGGCCGGCTTCCCATCCACCACCACCGCTGCCGCCCGTCGCGTCGGACCCAGTGTGCCGAGCGAAGTAGGTGTTGTTCTGAACAGTCGATACACTGGACGCGCCGGGTCCAATCTTCAAATGGACGGCGTTCATATACTGCGTCGCCTCGGTCGGTGGCGGCAGCACCACTCCGTTTTTCTTAAGGTAGGTCCCGCCCAAGTTGGAACTGTCGCCACCCCCGGAAGAGTTTCCCGATCCGGCCACCGATTCCGTGATGAACCCGTCCAGTATTTGCGCTCCCTGGTACGCCTTGGGGCCGTCGAGAAAATAGGGCTCCTGCCCACCGGTGGTGCAATTTCTGACGCCATAGATTCTCGTGACCGACCCCGATTGCAGGCCCGGGAAGTCCATTGACGTTTGGCAGGCGGTGGAGTAGCTGAACATGTTCGACCACTGCTGCGCGTTGAATTGACTGGGCGCGATGGTGACAAAGTAGTTCCCCGCCCCCGCCACTTGGGAGTTGAGTATCCAATCGTGGACGTAGAGGTTGACATTGCCCGCCGACAACGTTTCCAGTGTAATTGGGCCTTCGCTGTAGATATAGTTGATGGTCCACAGCGCCGTTGTCTTGGAGAACGTCAGAATCATCGTGCGCTTGTCCGTGCGCGTCGGACTGAAGAACGAGGTGTGAGTGATCGAGTAGGTTTGGCTGTTCGCGTCCCCGCGGAGCCACAGCACGCCGGAGCCGGTGAACGAACAGTAGTTGCATGACCACGCGTACGTCGATGGGCCGTTGGTGTCGTGCGAGACGCACCGGTTTGCGCGCGACACGGATTCAGTTGCCGCCGTTCCGCACCCAGTAAAGTTGGCGTACTGAAACTGCATCTGTCCGCCGCCGATAAACCCGCCGTCATCGAATCCGCCGAAGTCCCCGCTCATGGCGAAGTTGGTCTGATTGAAGCGATGGCCGTTGGTGCTAGTCGATCGCAGCAAAGCGACCGTGTTGTCTTTCGCTCCGATATGCCACACGTAGGCTGGCGTTCCGCTCGCGAGGCTGGAGTCATGGACGAGCGCGGAGTCGGGCCCGTACGTCCACGTCGCCTCGCACTGCGAGACATCACCTTGGATCTGGAGCGTGCCGTTGACATTGAGGACGCCCGTTCCGCTGGTGGTTGAGCAGGATATCGCCACGGTACCCGCCGCGCCGGACGTGCCGACTACCGCCGTGGTGCTGGCTGGGATCGTGATCGTGAAACTGTCGGCCAACACTACAGTGTCGCCCGCCACGGGCGCGTGGCCGCACGACCAGGTCGCCCCCGTCCAGGTGCCGGTGGATTGCGAGGTGCAGGTAGCGGCGAAGGCGGGGATGGAGAGGGCGAGTAGTAGTAGGGTTCTCATTGTTGGGGCGTCCTGTGTACGATTTTGGGCAGGGCTGGCTTGAAGGTGGCTATAGAGCAGTTGACCTGGCTACCCGTGCTCCAACTCCACGTGGGATTCACGGACGCCGCAGATGTCTGAATATAATACGCCGCCGACTGGCCGAAGTTATTCCCCGCGCTATAGGCGGCGGTATTGGTTATTGTCATCGTCGGAGTAGCCACAGCGGTGCCTGTTATTGACGCCGCAAACGCGAGCCCAGAGACAACAAGTTCGTTATCCTGCGATGGCAATCCGCTGGCACCAGGCTGAACGCTTGTCCCGTTATTCGTTCCCCCCGTGCTCTGCTGATCGAACGATGACGCCGTAGCCACACCCGAGAAGATCATGACGCAAATCGCGGGAAACGTAGCCACGCCATTCGGAATTGTGAAGGTCTGTGTCGAACTCACCGTCGCATTCTCAGCGTAGTAAATCGCGTGAAGGGTACTTGAATTGGTGACCGTGTTCAACTTGGTGTAGGTATTTGCCGAGGTTGAATCAGTCGGCGTGGCCAAGGTTGTGAAGCGGACCTCAAAAATTACTATGAGGTGGTTCGTTCCTGCCGTGCCGTCTATCGCGCTGGTGGTTACGGTCGAAGTGCTACCGGAAGCGCACGTGCTTGCCTCCAAGTGGATAGCGGCGTGCGCGGTCGCGGCAAGGAGAAAAATGGTTAGGGTGCGTAGCATCAGTTCACCGTGTAGACAACCATGACCTTGTAGATGACCGGGGTTCCGGCAAGCGTGCTGGTGCTGGTTTCGATATAATCTCCGGCCCCTAACGCCGTGGTCGATACCGTGATACTGCCGGATGACGTAGTCCCATCAATGCACGTTTGGGACGTCGCCGTTCTAGCGCAGGCGGGGAACCCGCCGGTGAGAGTCGCCAGCGCTCCGCTCAGCAGATTGGTGTTGGTCCATGCCGTGCAATTCCCACCGGTGATTGTCGAGCAATGCCGCTTCTGCACCTGGACGCTACTGGTGCCGGCGTCGGCATCAACTGCGATCTCCACTACCGTGGAAGCCGCTGGAACCTTGCACTGCTTCATCTGTGGAGCGAGGTCCAGAGCCACCAGCGCAGCTCCATTGTTGGCTCCGATCACGATATCGCAGACGCGGGTCGTGTTCCCGACTGGACCCGTGGGTCCTGTTGGCCCGACCGCGCCGCTACCATTCCCGGAAGAGATCAGAACAACGCCATTGAAGGCCCCGCTGAATGTCACAGTGGCTACGTTGGTGGATGTCGGAACGATATCAAGTACACTCACAGTGCTCGACAATCCTCCGAGGTCCGCTCCCGCTCCTGCGACGATCCACGGAGCAACACTTGTCCCGGTTGCGAAGTTATGAGTGATAACCATACAGGGATTACTGTTGGTCCCACACGTCGGACTGGCCGTGCAACTTCCCCCGCCGCTAGTCGAACATGTCGAACTACCCGTGTTGACCGTAGCCGTGATGGCCGACGCCAACGTGGGATTCGCGCCCGTCGGACCGGTCGGACCAGTAGGCCCTGTCGGACCCGTTGCGCCTGCCACGCCCGCGCTTCCTGTCGGTCCAGTGGGACCAGTGGGACCGGCGGGGCCGGTGGGGCCGGTGGGTCCGGTGGGTCCGGTGGGTCCAGTCGCACCGGTTATCGCAGGCGGGACGCTGGTACTCTGCGCCGACAGGGATGCCGCGATGATGCCGCAGAGAAATATCGGGAGGATTGCGGCCAGCCGCCTCATCGGATCACCCCCCTCACAGAGCAGTAGATCGACGATGCCGTTCCTGCAAGCCAGGTCGCGCCGCCATCGGCACGCGTGCCTCCAGGCCACGCAATCACGGTGATATTGTTGACTGTGGTGTTCGGAATTACGGTAGGCACAATCGGCAGAGCCGCGGACTGCGCGTCCGACACGGTGAAGGAATGGTTTCCGCCGTTATTGTCTGCGCACGAGATGAGGTCGATATCGCAAGTCCTGTTCGCTTGCAAGTCGATCCCGCCGCTGATCACCCAGTTGCCGGCCGAGACGTTCCACGTGTGGATCTTCAGCGCTCCGAACGGAGGCCCGGAAGTGCTGACGACGGTCGTACACCCGGAACACGTAATCGTCGCCGTTGGCAGGGGATTGTTGACGTAGATCGTCGGCGTCCCCGGTGCACCAGCGGAACCGCCCACCACGCCGCCATAGATCGTCACCACGCCAACGTCAGCGGCAGTGCCACCCGACAGGGTAGCCGTCTTCGTAGACGTAATCAGCATGTCCGTGGTGGGGAAGCGGATGTACTCCGGGACCGTCGCGCTCGCCGAGCCGCCCATTGTCAGGACGGTAGCCGACGTACGCGCCACGTCCAACGTTGACCGCGAGCAGATTCGCTGCGACGTAGTGGAGAGCAGTTCCCGGAACTGGAAATGATCCCCGCCGACAGGAGAGGTGGAGAGGTTCGGGTAGGTTTGGGATGGAATGGGATCGGGAACCAGCGCGTTCGATGGCTGGCCCCATGCGGCAGATGCCGCCACGATGAGAATCAGGAGATATTTCGGCATCATTTTTTCCATGTCTGTTCGGTAACGAGCATGTGGATCGCTCCCACGCTCATGTTAAACTCTTTGGCCAACTCTTTCAACGTGGCCCCGGTGGCTCGTTTGGCTATAATCGCCACCCGCTGATCTTGGGTGAGTTGCCGTTTCTGCGGCTCCCTTGGACCGACCACTCGTCGCCAATGCTTGCCTTTGACGAGGGGGATAATGGAGCCTAGCGTAACCCCGTACTTGGCACTCAGCGCCAGTAGCGTCATTCCCGCGGCGCGATCCACCAACACCTGCCCAGCGAGTTCTTCGGTCAGGACTGCGGTGTGAATGCCGACGCCTCGCGGACGCCGATCTCGCGCAATCGCGTCGGCGCTGTTTTCCTTGTGCGTCCCTGGAATGCAATGGGCCGGATTGACGCACCACTTGTGGTCGCATGTGTGTCTCCCTAGGAACTTTCCGAGATCAACCCGGTTAGCAATAAAATACGAGATCCGGTGCGCCTTGAAACTCTCCGGCCCGATCCAGAATGTTCCGTATCCGTCCCCAGATGCCCCGGCGAACCAAGGCCAGCATTCATCGGACCCACCCTTAATGACCTTGGACCAAAAGCGGTCCAAGTCCTTTTGCGAAAGTCGCGGAATAGGTTTAGGCTTGTAGTCAGACATCTTGTTCTCCTTTCAAGAACAGGAAGTTCAGGGGCCGGGTTCGATTTGCTGTCGAATTCCAGCCCCGTTTTTATTGTAACCTAAACCATGCGTTGATGTCAAGCCTACTGACCGGCAGGTACCTGTAAGCTGTAGTAAACAACCGCGCAACCAGGGTCAACGCTATAAAGCTGTCTCGAGTTGACTAAATAGAACTGGAAGCCCGCTTGGGGGTTGCCGGTGGTGGCCGAGCGTCCGATAAAGATGCGCTGGCCTTCGGGAGTTTGGACGAAGTCGATGTCGGCGAGCTGGCACCAGCCGAAGTTGGACGGATTTAGCCAATCGACGCGGGCCTTGCTGGCGTAGCGGCTGACGTAGTGGGTCACATCGCCGGCCATAAAGGTGTCGCCGTAGTCGGTGCCCTTGGGGGCGATATCGATCATCTTGTCGGAGGGGCCGCGGAACCAGTTGCTGATCGTGATGCCCTGGAGGTACCAGGAAACGCGTTGGGCGGGGTGACAGACGCCGATGACGCCACTGTAGGCTTCCTCGTCGCGCCGCTGGATGAGTTGCGACTTGCCGCTGTACAGCAGGGACGGAGTGAAGAAGCCGGATTGCCCGTTAACGGACGGAGTGGCCAATTCGTACGCCGTGGTGTAGGAGAGTCCGCCCAGCGAGCCGCTGGTGGACGTGGTGTTGAACGTATAGATGCCGTTACGCCACGAGCCGGCCGCCGCGGTGTACGCCGTACGAGCTGCGCCGAGGCCCATGTTCGGAAACATGATCTGATCGGTGTTCACCGGAGTGTAGGTGCTGGTCCCGGACAGGGTTAGCGTATTCGACGCGAAGTTGATGCTCTTAACGCGGGCGCCGACGAATTGCAGCAGGAGGTTCGTGTCGTAGATGTCCACGAGGGCATTCGCGCCGCGGATGCGGTTGTAGCCGAACGTGGATTCGAGGTTGTACGTGACGTTCGTGCTGGAGATCGTCGGGGAGCCGGTTCCGTTGGCTTGCGCCAGAGTCCCAGTGGAATCCTGGAAGAGTCCGATCTCGTTGTAGAGCGCCATTTCGGAGATCGCCTTGCCGAGGGTGAACTGGAGTGCGTTCGTGATAGCCTGTTTCGCGTCCTTCGTGCCGTAGATGGCGCGGAGGGGCAAATTGAAGCCGATATCGTTTTCGAAGGTTCCGAACGCCATGAACGCACTGTTCATCATGGAGCCGGTGCCGAGATCGCCTCCGTCCAGGGAGATGGCCTGGTAGTCGCCACCGATGGAGAGCAAAACCGGAACGCGCCACGCGAGAACCGGGCCGCCGGCGGTGTATGTCGGAGATCCGCCCGATGCCGCGTCGGTGAACGCGGAGACTTGGTGTTTTTCCGCCTGCTTGTTGAACAAAGAGGCAAATTTGGACTGCTTTTGCGCGAGGAAATAGGACAGTTTCGGGCGAACCTGTTCCAACATTGTCGGAATGACGTTCGCCGTCTGAGCCGTGATGCTCATGATGGCCCCCTTAACGGGTGAGATTTATGATGTGGCGGGGCGGAGGTCTACTGAAAGACTTTAGCCCACTCCGCGTCGTACTGGTCGCGGCTCAAGCGAGCAGGCGGCTCACCAGCGCTCGGAGCGGGAGATGGGCGAGGAGTACCGGGCTTGGGGCCGGGTCTCTGCTGGCCGAGTCTCGCTTGAGTGGTGGCGTTAACGCGCTTTTGCGCGATTGCCGGTAGCACGCGGGAGACACGTGACAAAAAATCCTGGATGTATGCTTGGACGCGAGGCTGCAAGCCCTGTCCGGGCGAACCCTGCTGCCAAGTATGCCGGTAGTCCGACATGAGTTGATCAAAATTCTGTTTATGCTCGGTAAACCATTCCTGCTTCATCATCGTATCGATGACTTCCCGCTGGATTCCGGCCTTTAGATCGTTGTAAGCGACTTCGTTGAACTTCGCCTTGACTGGCGCGAGCAGAGAGTCGATCCGAGTTCCGAGTTGGGTGAACTTAGCACCCTCTACTGCGGTTTGGTTGAACGAAACCACGTCGCGCTTGAGCGCGTTCTGCTGGCGAGCCTCGAATGCCTGCTTTTCCTGCTGCCATTGCGCCTGAGCTTGCGCGGCGGGGTCCTTCTTGGGCAATTCCTTCTGGTAGTTTCCCGTCATGCCCCAATCGACGGACTGCGCGTCGAGGAGGTCCTGCGGGTTGCCCGTTTGCGCTGCCTTGTCGTAGAGCGACTCCACAACAGACTTGCCCATCGTGGAAACGAACTCGGCGTGAGCTTGCGGATTGACCTGCTTCAGGATCTGCGGGGCCATCTGCGCCATTTTCGCGAATGATCGCTGGAATTGGGCACGTGTCGCTGGGTCCTGATGGTTCCCCCCGGCCCAATGGTTGAGTACGCCGCGAATGCTATCGTCCGTGCCGTACATCCAATCGTTCGTGATCTGCCGTAGATCGGTCGCCTGCAGTGCGGCGGACTGTGCCTCTTGCGGTGTGGCGTAAATCTGACTGACCGCTTCCGTGTACTTCAGCGCGTTCTGAACCCTGGGGTATTCCCCCTTCGGCATCATGTACGCCTTGCCATCCGGGGATAACGCCCACGGAGAGTCGGTCGGTGCGGCGTCGGGAGCGGCGGCTACCGGCGCTTCGCCGGGGGCTGCGTCGGGTGCCTCATCGAACGGCAGTGCGGGTTCTTGTCCACCTTCGGCGCCGGGTGGAGTATCGCCAATCTCAGGGGACTCGTTCCCTGATGCGGAATCGTACGCATCGCCCAGCAACGCGCCAAGTTCGCCCGTGATGTCGTTACCGCCAAGAGGGGGACCGCCACTACCGATATCGCCGATGCCTACAGCAGCCATATGTTTAGGAGGATAGTACTTCTGAGGGCGGAATGCAAATTGAGTTGCGGGCCTGTTCCAGGTTCGCGATCAGCAGCAACGCGTATCCGCACCTGCATTCTACGCAATCGCGGAAATGTGTGGCCGTCGGATCGTGGTCTTTTTGGTGGACCCCAAGCGCGATAGCGAAGGCGTCTTTGTGCTCTGCGGACTCCCTGATTTCGGCGGTGTCTTCGAGCTTCATTCCCGCGTCCTTTCCGCCACGAACCGGTTGAACTCATCCCTCGCGCCAAGGCACCCGTTCGCCAGCTTCCGCCCCGTCATCGCCGCGATCTGATCCGTGAACGCCGTGCGCGGTCCGGTATACCGAGCGCTGTACTCGCGATGTGAGGCGGCAACGCACTGCACGTCCATTTCCGCGAGGATCTGGTCCTGCGCTTCGTGGACCAGCGCGACGGGCTCCGGCGTCTCAGGTGACGCGGATGCGCCACGGAGAGACGGGAGTGCGGAGAGCGCGATGAGGGCCTTCGCGGCGAATCGGCTCAGGATGCTCATGCGGCTATTGTACTGCACCTGCCGCACCAGCAGGCATCCCCTGAGGTGGCGGCATGGCTCCTGGCTTCAACGGAGGCGGCTGGATCTCCGCTTGCACCCCGGGAGGCTCAATCCCAGCCTTTTGAAGCGCCTGCGTGATAGCCTCATTTCCAAGATCCGAGCCCTTCAGCGACACCGCCACGCTCGCCTTTGCGGGAGGTACCACAGGCGGCACAACAGCCTTGGCCTCGTGCGCCTGACCGTACAACTGCACGTTCTCGTAGCCGTCCGGGTTCGATTCCTTGATATCGAAATTGGTGATCAGGTACGCCTTCGCCAACTTCCCTAAGAACTCGGAGTCGTCTTCCCAATCCGGCTGTATGCTGGCTTGCGGTGGCCCCGGCTGACCGGTCTGAGGATCTATCGGACCTGGTTGCGGTTTCTCCTGCAACAGCTTGCCGATGATGTCCATGCCCTTGTCGCGGTCGTCAAGGTGCGGCACGCGCATTCCAGGCATCCCGAGCAGTTCCTTGAACTCGTGAATGTTGAGCGGATCATCCAAGCCCCACGCCTTCAGGATTTCGGCTGGCTTGTCCAGCATCCACATCAGCAAGTCGCGCTGCTGGCCCCACGTCATGGGGATCGCTTCGTCGGCCTCGAAGTGGAAATTGCCGCCCTTCAGGTCTTCGATGGTGACGGTGATGGAATCGAACTTGCCGTACTCGTTCTCCTTCTGCTTGGAGAACGCCATCACGCCGTCTTCGTTATCGGCCAGCAGCTTGCAGCCCTTCTCGTAGACGCGCTCCAACGACTTGCCGATCATCACCCAAATCACGGACAGTTGCCGGATGGCGGCGTTCGTCTTCAACTCGCTCTGACGCGCGGTCGGGTCGGACGTGTCGCCGCCCCAGATGATGTCGAGCAACCCGGAAGTTTCGCGCGATGTTTCTTCCACCTGGCGGCGGAACGGAGGGATCTGTTCCGAGAACGTCACGGTCGTTTGCTGCGAAATCAGATCGTTCAACGTGCCACCCGGCGGCCGTACGGCGGGGATCAAATCTCCAGGATTGTCGCGTCGGCGTTGCCACGCGTCGAGATCCACGCGCGTTGGGTCCGCGAACCGGGGATCGTTGGACCGTTCAAGCGTCTCGTTGCACTGATTGAGGATATTGTTGAGCAAATCCTGAGTGACGATCCAATCGTCGCCCAGCGGCTCGCACATGATTCGCTTCGTCGGCTCCGGCTGGCATTCCTGCCAGTGGTTTATCACCTTGCGGTTTTCCAGATCGATGACGTGGCCTTTGACCGCCGTGATACGGATGCCGTCGGGGAAATTCTCGGCGATCAACTCTCGGATCGCCTTGTCGTCGATCAGCTCGTACTGCGCGGTAGTCCAGTCCTCCAGGATCACGCTCCAGCGGTTCTCGCGCTTGGGGCGCACGATGCCGATGGGGGACGCCATCGCACTGCGGACGCTCTCGCCGTACTGGAGGGACGCGGACTGGTCATCGAACGCGTTTTCTCCGCCCTTGACGGCTTCGCGCAAGGTGTCCCCGTACTTTTGGAGCAACTTCGCTTTCGGCTGTTCCATCTCCCGGCGAATCCAGCCGCAATCGTTCACCCCTTTACGTCCGTCGGCATCCAGCGGGACCGAAACCTCGCTCGCGTCGAGGATGTCGATCTCCAGGCCGCCCTTTGGCATCCGCTTTGGTGGAAGGTCCGCCGGCACGCTGGCTTGTAGCGGGTCCTGGTACATGCCGCCATCAGTCGGAGCCCCGCACTCTGGGCACTCAGGCCCATCGGACATCGCCCCGCACTGTGGACAAGAGATCCCGCCGCCGATCTGCGCTTGCTCCTCGGCAAGCTGCGGAACATCCTTCCATCCGTACTTGTCTCCGTCCTCCACCCATTCAATCGTCCAGAATGATGTGCCGAAGTTGAACAGAGAGAACACAAGCCACAGAACCATGACCTGAAGCTCGCACTGTTCGCGGATGTAGAGCGCGGCGTTATTCGCGGCGCGTGCCGCCCGGATATCATTTTCGGCGGACGGATTGTTCGGTACGGCTACCGCATTCGGAATGCGCGTGCCAAGGACTGCTTCCAGTTTCCGGCAATACCCGCGGTAGATGTTCTGCGTGTAGTCGTAGACGCCGTTGCTCTGACCCGCGCCGCCCATTGAACCACCGTCAATGCCGGTCGCATCTAGAAGCCCCTGGTACAGGGCAGGCGCGAAGTAGGCAAGATCGCGGTAGTAAAGCGAATGCTTGTGGATTCGGCGGAGAATCCAAACTCTATCGGCCTCTAACTCGTCCGCCATCTCGCTCGCTATAACGCGCGCAATCGGTTTGGCGAGTTTTGCGATGAGTTCTTGTTTGGATGGGGCGGCCTTCGTCGGTCCTAAGATTTCCATGTTAATATGTAACGAGGTGGAGAGCGTTGAAGCGCACCCCACCTCTCACCAAATCGCCTATCAAGGAGGCAAGATGGCTAAAGCTAAGTTTAGAACAATTCCAGAACTCTCCGCCCATCAGTCGAAATCCTTTCACGGTAATATCGACAAGAGAGGCATTGATGAATGCTGGCCATGGACTGGCCGCATTATGAAAAAACAGTCCTGCCAATACGGAACATTCTGCATCACCAAACCGTTCGGAGAAATTCCTGCGCATCGGTTGTCTTTCAAACTCCATAGCGGAATCGACCCGGCGCATCTGTGGGTGCTCCACCGATGCGATAATCCGATCTGCGTCAACCCCTCGCATCTGTTTTTGGGAACGTTCCAAGACAACGTTGACGATATGGTCAGAAAGGGACGCCACATGCACGGAGACGGGCACTACCTGCGACAGCATCCCCGTTGCGGACAGGCGCACAATCGTGCATCGCTCACAGACGCGGAGGCGCTGGAGATAAAGTCCATTTACCCCGCTGGGGGGCACACGCAGAAGGCGCTCGGCCAGCGTTACGGTGTTTCGGAGGCTTGCATCCAGAAAATCGTAAGCGGCAAAAATTATAGCCACCTGAAGGTGTGACCTTGGCTTCGATGGCGCGGGTTTGGTGGGGCCGAGGATTTCCATGCGCTAAACCGGTTCCCCCTGAACCTCGTTCATCACGGCCCCGGCGACTCCTTCCCCCATATGCTTAGCGACTACAGCGAACCTGGGATGGAGTTTCGCGAGCACCGCCATGTCCACATCCCTGTGCATTTGGCGCACTCGCGAGATGGCGGACCTAGCCGTTTCCTCGCTGGCCTTGAACTGCCGCATGTCTGGCGGCTTCTCCTCCACCCGCTCCGTCATCAGCTTCACGTTCAACGCGTCGAGGCTTTTCAGCCGATCCTCGGTAATCCGCTGAAGGTCGCCCCGTACCGCCGCAAGTTCCGCGATCAACCGTTCCACCTCGGAGCGCCGCTCAACAGCCAGCACCTCGGCGGAGATGCGCGCGGCGCGTTCGCGAGCGAGGTCGGTATTCAGCCGCTCCATGTCGCGCTCGTATTCCGCCTCCATCCGCACGGCGGAATCTAACGCCTGCGTCAACGCGGAGACGCGCTCGGACTGCCGTAGCCGTCGCCAGAGATTCACTGAGTTGCGTCCTCGGTCGGAGCCTTATCGTCCAGGTCCGGTTGTTCCCCGTCTTCCGCGACCGGCTCGAAATACTGGATGCACGCATCGTCCGGGTCGAAAACCCCTTCCACCGCAGAGCACGCGCCCGTGTCCGGCGAGTAGTTGGCGCAGTCAATGCAATGGCGATCTGCCTTGACTACGCCAGCCTCTTCGGGAGACGCCTTTCCTTCCCGCTTGGGCTCTTCCATCCCGGGAGGCGGCATCTTGCCCTCACGCGGACTCGGACCAGATTCCATAACCGCCAATTCAGGTGGCGGAGACTTTGCCATGCGGACACCTCGATTAACGCTACCACACCCTACGCCAAAGGCACGCTGAACACTGGCGCGAAGAAAATCCAACTGCTCCCGTTCCACTGCACAGGGAACACGGTAGCCCGCAACGGCCCCGGATCAACCGTCACTCCGATGTCCGTGATGAGGTTGGTCGGCAACGCCACTGTCCAGCCACCGGTCGCGTTCTGCACCAGGCGAAGCCAGAACCGCTGGCCGGTCGGGATACTCCCTGAACCGGCGTACGTGAACGTCATGCTCGCGACGTTCGCCGTCAGCGTCATGCTGATAACGTCAGCCAACGAGGAATCAATCGCGGGTGTCGTGGAGAACGCCATCGTAGATTGATTGAGCTGGCTTCCGCTATCCACCGATGCGATGAAGTTGAGGTTGTCGGCCACATTGAACAGGCCGAACGGGATCAGCGCAGCCTTGCGCGACGATGCCTCAAAGTTTGCGAGTTTTGCGAAGTAGGCGGGCGATCCCATATGCTTCCTACGCCAAATTCTACCACGCCCAAAACAAAAATCACCTAAAATGTACAACATGAAGGCATTCCCGATACTTCTCGCCATCGCGTCCGCGCTCTCCGCCCAGCAGGTGGACTGGGTTTCCCAGGTTCGCAACAAACCGATCACCTCTGGCGGATTGACCGATTCCACTCGCCTAATCTGGCAGCAGGCTCCAACCTCTCCCGCCACCCTTACAGCCGCGCTTATGACTGTTACGCTTGCGCCCTGTCCGATTGGGTTGGCCGGCGCGGATACGAATCACTGGATCTATATCGCTGGCACGGGGACTGCTGAATGGCGGCTGATTTCAGGCGGAACATGCACGTCGGGGGCGTCCACGGGCACGATCACGTTCACGCCTGACAACAGCCATGGGGCGGGGTACACGGTCGGGAGTCCGAACGGGATCTACGAAGCGGTCGCCTACGCGGGAGCCGGGGCGACGATCACCATTCCGGCTGGAGTTACGAACACCTGCAACCTATACATTCAGGCCGGCGTGACACTTACCGGCGCGGGGAGCTTTGTTGGTTACCCGTCTCTCGGCGTCGGCGCGACCAATCTCAGTTGCGGAATCGCCAGCATTCCAACGCTGGTCACCAACGCTACGGCGGTGACGATTCAGAACATGGAGGTGGCGCACTCCATCCTCCCCACTGCTGGCGGGTATGGGGTGAAAATCGCTGGTAACTTTCCCACCATCCGCAATGTGCTGGCGATTAATAATTATGCTGGGTACTTCCTTAGCGGCCCTGGCGGAATATTGACCCAAGGCATCATTGCGGATTCGTTCGCTACCCAAAGCGTCGTAGCCGGTTACCTGTGCGACCCTACCGCCACAGGATTTCAGATTGATATCTATGGGAGTTGGTCCACTGACAACGGCCTGCATGGTCTCGATTGCACCGTGAACGGGGGGCTCGGCAACGTCACCGGCCCAAGGCTGACGGGATTCAAGACCTACTCCAACAATGGGAACGGGGCACTGTTTAGTGCTGGTGCTGGCAGCGCGATCAGCAATGTGTCCATTCAGGATAGCTTCTTCGGCTCAGACAACTCCGACGAAATCAAGATGGACACGCGCGGCGTCCAGAACGTCATTCAGAACACCCGAGTGGAACTCGCTGGTCAGATCGACAATCCCAACGTCGGCTACAACGCCGCGACGGTTGTCAGTGCGGCACACACTGGATATGGAATCCTCGTCACCGCAAACAACAATCCAACGACCGGAGCGCCGCTGCTGATCTCCGGCGTAGTCGCTGGTTCCGCCTCGTACTCCGGGATCGGAGCGGCTGGGCCACGCACTGTCATCGTCGGCGGGAGCTTCAACCAGAACGGCAAATTTCCCAGCAATAACACGCACAAGGCCGGGATCAGTGTTCAGGACACCGGCATCACGATAGATGGCGCGTGGTTCGGGTCACAGAACCAGATTTACGGCATCGAGGTCAATAACGCCAGTCCCATCCCGCTCGCTCCGTTTGGCGTCAACTACTTCGATCCGGGCCTTACCGAACTCATCAGGTGGGACCAGGCGGTGACCGCATTCGGACCGCAGATCGCTGCCTACGCGCCGCGCCGGTTCGGGTCCTCCTGCACCACGGCTGGCACAGTCGGAGCCGTCTGCACGTCGGCTTACACGATTACTCCGGCGTTTGTTGACGCTCTATACACGGCCACGTGTACCGTCACGGGCGTAACCTCGGGAGCGCCATCGGCACCCGTGGCGGTCGCCACCAGCGGGAGCACGCTAACGGTCACGATCATGGCTGGTACAGCGGTCGCGGCGCAGGCGTCTGGCGTGGCCTGCATCATCATGCACGACTGACGCTCTTACATCCGCGCGAACCGGTGCCCCATCAGCCGGTCACGCCGCACCTGCGCTCGTCCCACCGGCGGCCACGCCATCTCGCGAACCTCCGGGACCTCGGGCACCGTCCGCGGCACACAGACCGCCAGCAGCAACGCCTCCACGAACGGGGACACGTCAAGGTCCTTGCGAAATGCTCCCAACTCCGCGATCAACCCGGCGCACGACGGGTGAATCTTGATCTTCGGCCACTCGCCCGTCACCTGCCCCTCCACCATCCCAAGGTACCGGTGATACTCGCGCAAGTCCGCCTCGGCCAACGCCATGGCCTTATCCCGCTCGTACGGCAACTGCCGGAAGTCCGGAGGTTGGAATGCCAGCAGCCCGCGCAGCCGATCCAACGCCGCGTCCGACTCCTCCTCCACCATCTCGCTTCGGATACGCCCTCCTTGCAGCCGAACCCGCGCCGCGTTACGCGCATCCCATCCGCCATCCTCCGGCTCATACGCCAGCAACGAAGCCTCCATCATCTCCGCCCACGACCCCACCGGCTCGACCGGCGCGAACGCGTGCTTCGGCAGGAATATCTCGTACCCCGCTCTCCCTGCCCGGATCTCCCGCACTCCCAACTCCGGCAATACCCGCCGCGCAATCTCTCTCCCGGCCACCATCGCGTCCACCCCAACCAAACTCAACTCCCCCGTGACCCTCAGCGCACCCGTCCGCAACTCCGCCATCCACAACGCTGCCCGCCCTGGAATAACCGCGACGAACCGCCGTGCCCCAGCGTCAACCCTCTCCCCAGACACATGCACCGCCGACGTTGGCTCCCCCATCCGTGGCGCAACGCGGAACTCCGGCACTCCAGCCCTTGCGCTCGCATCGTACAGCCGCTTCAACGCCTGCGACATCGCGTCCGTGTCATCGTCATGTTTCGCTCCCTGCCCCGCCGCGAACTCCGCCAGCAACTCCCACACCCACGGGAATAGGTCCGGGTTGGGCAAGTAAACATTCCCCGCCTCCACGTACCCCGAGATGGCCGCCACTCGGCTCCACTTTCCCCCGGCAGGGTTCACCGCGATCAACCCCGGTATCTCGTTCTTCAACGCATCGATCACCGCAGGGCCGTTGGCTTTATCCTCGACCAACTTCTCCGAGCACGGCACCCGCTCGCTCATCCTTCGGACGGCCGCCAGCGTCTCCAGAAACGTTCGATGCTCCGAGTCCCGCTCCAGCAGGTACGAGTTACTTCCAATTCTCCCCCACGCCTGCCCCGCCACGGTATCGTTCTCATCCGTCCCCTTAAACGCCATGTCCCACGACTGCACCACTTGCTCAAACACCGCCGGCAACTCCACCGGCGCAATCTCCGCAAACGTTCCGTCCCCAATCGCCAGCCGCACCGGTCTCGGCTTTCCCTCCGCGTCCACCACTCCCATGCCGGGAGGATTGTAGAACCGGAACCACTCCCGCTTGAGCCCATTCTTGCCACCAGCAGCCGGTTTCTGGTTAAATTGGCCTGAATTTTGGGACGCGAAGCCCCATGCCACATAGTTTCCGGTCGTGGTGGTTAGCCCGTAGACCGGCATATACCCAAGCGGACGCATTGAAATCACGTGATGGTTTTTTTTGTCCTTGGATCGATGCACGGGCTCAGAAAGAGATTTCCCAGCCATCCACAGGCTATCGATGATCCTCTGCCGTTTGACCATGTGGCAGTGAGCTAGTATCTTAATTTTTGACGACCGTCCGCCGTGAATATTATAAATTCCCGACTCGTGCCATTTAGGATTGTCTTGTCTCTTTTTGACGCGGCCATCTTTGTCGCGTGCGCCACGCCAAACTGAATACTCGAAGCCAAGCCGCGGGATCACCCTCTCCAGTTCGGCTTGAACGTCAGGATTTTTGGCTGATTGGCTTATTGATACCAGGTTCTTTTGGCAGCAGCTCCCCTCTCCATCGATCATGCCCCCGAGCCAGTCGTATAGTCTTTGGTCCTCTGCGTTGCAATCTCCGCTGGGAGTGTATACGGAATGAAGTTTGCTTCTCACCTTTAGCGGCAAATAGGATGCTCGGTTGCGTCCCTTTGCTCTGTACCATTTATGGTCTTTAGTGCAATGGACCGTGCGCCCACTGGAAAGAGAATATTCGTACACCATCTGTTGCGAAACGCTAATATCGGTGACGCGGCATTTAGTTAACGACGCCTTGAGTTTGTGCCCGTGGACTTGCCCCACCTGCAACCTGGCATCGTTCTCCGGCTTGACATACCCAACCAACTCATCCCCGACATTCACGTCCTTGATCTGTTTTTCTGACCAGTCAGCCATCAGTATCGGCGTGTATCCAGGCGTGCAGTAATGCTGTCGCTGTTCTCTTTTCAAAAGATCCGTCTCTTCCGGCCCCAATCGCTCCGGAAACAGCAACTCCCCATGCCTCGTCCTCGGGTCCGGATACGCCAGCGGCCCAATCGTCCGCGCCCCATCCCACTCGTTCGGAATCACCACCTGCTCCCAGCCGCCCATTTCCAACAGGTACTCCGTTAGGTCGCCGCCGTACGATGCCCGCTGCTGAATGACTAGCCTACAGTCCGTCTTCGGATCGATATTCCGCGAAGACATCGAACCCGAGTACCACTCCCGAACCGATTGCGGATACGTCTCCGGCTCCTTGTTCATCCTTTCCAGATCATTCGGATCGTCGATGATGACCACCGACCCACCCTCACCAAGGACGCCGCCCTCGACCGACGCGATGATCCGGAACCCGCCCTTGTCGTTCTCAAACCGGCCCTTCTCGTTCTGGTCACCAGAGAGTTGGAACTTGGAGCCCCAGCGCGACTGGTACCACTGCGAAGCAATCAGGTTTCGACACCGGCGCGAGTCCCTCTTCGCCAGCGTCAAGCCGAACGACGCCGCCAAAAACTTCTCCTGCGGCGCCTTCAGCCATCGCCACGCCGGGAACGCCACTGAAACCAGGGAACTTTTCAGCATTCTGGGGGGCACATTAATTATGAGACGGCGAATCTCCCGCCTCGACAACGCCTGCAAATACTCGCAAAGCATACTGATGTGCCAATTTTTCTGGAATGGTACCCCAGGCTGCAACGCCGGCCAAGACTGCTCCAGAAAGAACTCCAAACTCTCCTCGCAGTACTCCGCATCCGCCTGCAACTCTATCGCCCGGATCGCCTCCTCCGCCACCCGCAACGCCCTGTCAGACGTGTACTGGCTCGGCGGCCTCTTCCCTGTGGCTCTTGGCATGAATCCAGACTACCACTCTGGACGCACTGGCTCCCCCTTGTCGCTCAAGAGTCCACACTTATCCATGGGATGCTTATGCGCAATCCCTGCCGCTGTGTTCTGCGGAGTTCTCAAAAGCATAAAGGTTTGATCGGTTCTGGTCCGCACCATCCCATATTTAGTGCGGCCCGCAGGCTCTTTACCCTGAGACAGCCAGCCTCAGGAGGCCCCGTTACCGGCGATTCGCCGTTGGGTTCCCGATCTCCCCATCATGCAACTGGTCGCAACGATAGGCTGGTAACGCTTGGGTGTAGGGTTCGCTGCTCATCGGCCAAGACACCGCCGAAATCCCTTGAATCATTTCGTCTGGAATTGTCGCACATAACACGAAAGCCGTCAACAATGGGATATTGACGGCTCTGTGGAAATGAAACACGAGATGTAGCACTCACATCTTATCACAAACCACCAGTGCCTTGCCACCGGATTTTTGCCCGGAGAATTTTGGGGTCCAATTGTCTAACCCTATTCGCCTTTGCCCGGGCGCGCATCGATTTCCGCACAGGGGCCACGGGGTCCTTCGGGCGGCCCCCGTCACCTATGCCGGCTGGTCGCCGCGGCCCGACGAGCTGGCGCCGGCGTGCGGGGCGTGCTTGTCTCTCGCATCACCAGGTGGCGAAAGATTCCGCAAAATAGTGCTTGCAATGCTGATTGATTCGGGTTACCATTGGTTCATGGTTGAGGAGCCATACAGCATGACGAAGAAGTACAAGGCAGAGAACTTCGATCAGGTATACCGCGAGCGTGACCTATTCATGCTCGCCTTAAACGATCAGCTTAACGGCGCGGTGTGCTGGTCACATTGGACGAAAGATCCATACAGTGAAGGCAAGTACCGCGTGGGAGCTTGCCGGTTAGAGTCGGCGAGTGGTGGACTTCTGATCATGACCTTCCGACACCCGCGGCAGATGGACTACACCACCGTCTGGGCTGCTGATGGATTCGAAGCGGGTAACCCCGCGATTCAGCAGGCTGTGTACGAAGCTCGCACCAGCTACCGCGCGGAATCGGTCTGCACTGCGGCCGATGGCCACGTGAAGACAATCAGCGCGTCCAACGGTGAAATGCGCTTGGTCGACGCGGGAGTCAGCACGGAGGTGGCGCAATGATCCACATATCGAACATCATCACGATTCAGACCTGCAAGCAGTGCGGCCGGCTTGCCAATGTCCAGATCACCTGCTCACGCTGGGCTTGCCACGCGTGCGGCGACCTAGTTCAGTCGGTCGAGTATACTCCGAATGACTTCGAGCGCTTGGTGCGCATCGTCTGCCCGGTAGGCGGAAACCCCGACGATGTAGGCGTTATGCTGGGTAACGTCGGATTCTGGATCGACGCTGACGGACCGTGGGCCGGTCAGCTGTCTTTCTCGCATCCTACGAACGCATGGGACTTGCCGGCGTTGAAGCGCGACTTGACGCGGAGATTGCAGGAGGTTACCAATGCCGCGTAAGCTCACATCCGATCAGGCGCGCGCCATGGGCGCCCAGCGAAAGACTCACGGGGCCGGTACCGGCCGGCCCCATTCCACCGACGCCAGGTGCGCATGCGGGAAGTACACGCGCGCCACGGCGCACAAGAGGTACCACGCGTGCGACCCAGACACCGCGATTATCGCCCAGCTGGACTCCGACGCGGACAGCCACACCTGATTTAGAGATCCTCGAACGCTACCAAACTACGTTCGGGGATCTCCGCCGGTTCAGGGAGCCGCGGGCGGGAAGCAAGCCGCTCCGCCCACTGGGCGAGGTTGGGCCGCTGCGGCCTTCCCCCGTTCTTTCCACCGCTCTTGGTCTTTCGTTTTCGGCTGGCGTACGACTGACGCATCGAGAGTAGTTCAGCGTCGGTGAACGGGTATTTGCAGTGTGGACAGCTAGTCATAATCCATCCAGGATACCACAAATCAATCCAGCCTGGATACAATCCATCCAGGGTACAGATTAATCCAACCGGGGTTACTGCTCCGAATCAACCGCCTCAGCAGTCACCGTCACCGTTTTCCCCGCCGCAATCGCCTTTGCCTTCTTACGCATTGATCCTACAGCCTTTAGCCTATCCTCGATAGCTCTACGGGCGCCTGGCTCCAACACGTCCAGCGCGCCCGCCAGGTGCGCAGACAGGTCCTCCGGGCTTATCTGGCTGAGATCCGCCGGCACGCGCTGCGTCTGTTTTCGGTCGATGATCCAGCCGCGCAATTTGGCGTGAGCCATCAGCGCTTTGATGCGTAAATCAATCGTCGCGCGTTCCTCCGCGTCAATGTCACCCTCAGCTAAACGCCTTCGAATGATCATGATATCGGCATCAATCCCAGCGCGGACTCGCTCGATTGGGTCAGACGCCAGCGAACGGACGCGATCTTGCATGCGTGGGTCCTGCATGATGTCCCAACCGCTATCGGCCGCGAAACCAGCGCGTTCAGCGGCTTTGCGGTAGGAGATACCGGCAGCAACGAGGGCCGCCATGACCTCCCGTTGCTCTGACATCAGTAGTAGGCCGTTAACCGGATTGTTCACCGAGGTGCGGGCTAGAGCCATATAGCGAGAGTTTAGCATGGGTAGGAGCCTTTCGGACAGCGCCTTGTAAGCCTAAGCGCCCTTGGTCCGCTACCGCGAGGTTCGGCAAATCGGCACCGCCACGCCCCGTATGCGAGGCTTTCCCAATTGACGCGATAACGGTACGTGATAATATGGGCCATGGAGAAAGACCCAGCCGCGGTGTCCCTGGGGCGCCGCGGCGGCCTAGCGCGTGGCGTGCTGCTTCGGGCTGGCATTGTTGCGCGCAGCGGTCAATCGGTAGCCAAACCCACCAGGTGCGCACGGTGCGGTGTGGAGTTACCCAGCGCGCGTGCTGCGTGGCGACACTGCCGGCAAACCCGTATTCAGCCGCGCAAGCTCACCGATGCAGAGTTAACTGCGTGGCGCATGCTGAATGAGAATGAGATGGAGTAGCGAGGTGTCGCGGGTCGGCCGGCCAAAACACGCGGCCCCGAGTATGCCACCAGTCCTCCGGCACCAACAAAGAGCGCACGCTTTCGATGTAATCCGTAACCTCTTCTCTCAGCCAAAACCACTCGCATGGATGGCGGAGGGCACCAGGCGGAATGGTGTTTAGGTGCCTGAACCTATCGTGTGCCTCTTGTTCAGAGATCACGCTCTCCGGCATTACCGCGATGTGCCGAATTCCAGCGCGGTCACAGCTCGGCATGTTGGCGAATGCCCACGCGCGAATGTTTGTGATTCGGCTGCCGGGGTGACGACTGGAACCAATCTTAACGTACTTGCGGTCGCCAGTGGCCGCGAAATAGACGTAACCAAGAGCACTCATGTGTTTATGCTACCACAAACAACGTGGTTTATGATATGATCGCAGATATGAACAAGGAAAACCCGTCTGTGGCTACCCAAGCTGCACGTCTGCTCCGGAGTATGCGACAGTCGCGCAAGGCTGGGCCGGGGCGCAAGCGCCGCGTAATGCACACCCCGCAGGCTAAGTACTGCACCTGCATCGAATGCCGCCGAGATCGCGGCCACTATTCCAGCAAAAACATGCCAGCAAGAAAAGGTTTGACAGAATCAACGTAGATTGTGTACTATTGTATTACGGTTGAGGAGCCGTAAAACAAATGACGCAAGTAATGCGCACCCATCGCACCACCCTTCACATTCCCGTGGTTCCGTTGGACTGGAACCACTCCACGGCCAAGCAAGCCCGCGCAAGCTGGTCCCAATACGTCGCGCTCTGCCAGTCGCTTGCAACCGATGGCTTCGACTGCACCGTCACAGTGAATCGCCTGGGTACCGCGCACGATGGCCACGACGTTCTACGGCTCACGGTAGAGGGAACCGCGGCGCGGGCCGGTGTGGTGAAGCACAAGCCGCGTAAGCGGGCGTTTACGCTGCCTGCCAAGCTGACGGCTGAACAATGCCAGAAACGCGCGATAGTGGCCCAAAAGGGCATCGAGTCCGATCACTACTTCTATGCGCAAACGATCAAGTTCGAAACACCGGCATGGCGCGCGTTTGACATCGCACTCCGCGCGGCTGTCGATGCCGGCGGCTTGGACGGCGCGTTGCGGTCGGACCTTGCGAACGCATGGCGTGAGCTATCGGACCCTGAAATCTATTCGCACGATGGAATCTTGCGCACTATCCTTCATTCGAACCTGCCGGCTATTCTGTGGGAACTCAGCTATACGGCCGATACCCCGTATCGTTCCATGAAGTGCTCTAACCCTGGCGATCACTTCCGCTACGGGTCGGAAAACGTCAAGGTCGCGGCAAGGTGGTTTGCTCGCGATACGGCCATCGATGACGCTAACAGTTCCGCGGCTCATTGCTTCATGGCCCAGTTTTCGGATCTCCGGCAAGCGGAAACCGAGTACTGGCGTGAACTCGAAATGCTTTCAGGTCAGCGTGAACGCTTTGCCCCTGGCGTGGCCGATACTCTCGACACGTCCGATGAACTGGAGGTAGCAGCATGATTATCACGGCCACGTACGACCCTGCGGATGACAAACTCAGAATCTCCGCGTCCCAGCGCCTAGACGCCGACACCTACGCCAAGGTAAAAGCCGCAGGCTACGGCTGGGCGCCCAAGCAAGGCGTATTCTATGCCGTCTGGTCACCCTCGCGTGAGGACTTGGCGCTTGAACTCGCCGGCGAGATAGGCGATGAAGACACGAGCCTAGTAGAGCGCGCCGAAGTGCGGGCGGAACGGTTCGAAGGGTACCAGGAAAACCGAGCCAAGGACGCAGAGCAGGCGCGGGCGGCGGTCGATCGCATCGCGGATGGTATCCCGATGGGGCAACCCATAATTTGCGGCCATCACAGCGAACTCCACGCGCGCAAGGATGCCGAGAAGATTGAGAACGGCATGCGGCGCGCCTGCAAGATGTGGGACACGGCGCAGTACTGGCAGTCGCGCGCTAAGGGTGCGTTGATGCACGCGAAGTACTTGGAGCGTCCGGACGTGCGGGCGGCGGCGCATCAAGGGCCTTGAAGCGGAAAAGCGGTCCCTGATCGCGGACTACACGCCAGCGTACCCCGACATGCCCACGATCATGCAAGAGCGCTGGGACTGGCGTCCTACGGCTGGAGTAGGCATTGAGCAGATGGAAGTCGAACGCGCGGCGGCACGGGTACCGCATGTCTACGTGGGACCGAAGGGCCGCGGCGGGCGTTGGGTACCGGTTGAGAGCCTACCGCGTATCGAGGCGGGGAACCAGCGGAGCATCCGGCATATCGAAAACCGCCTGGAGTACGAGCGCGCCATGTTAGGAGAGGCGGGCGCGCTGTCGCTCCTGGACAAGAAGCCGCGGCCAACGTTGCCGCCGATCTGCAACTACCGGGCGCCCGAAGGTCTGAGCATCGAGAATAACTACCACCGCGGCGAGTACAGCATTTACGCGCAGGTCGAAATGACGCAGGCGGAATACGCTGCAATCTATACCGACTACAAGGGGACGCGCGTTATCGAAGGATCTCACCGCGTGCGTACGGCGATGGTGAAACACAAGCACGTGTGCGTTTTCCTCACCGATAGCAAGGTCCATGAGAAGCCCGCGGCGGCCGTCAAGGTGGCGACAGTGGTAGCGGAGCGACCCGCGCCTGCGCCGTACGTCGCGCCTGTGCGTACCGACTTCGACGCCATGAAGGACGCGCTACGCTCCGGCGTGGCGGTTCAGGTGGTGAGTGCGCCTCAGCTATTCCCGACGCCCGCGGATCTAGCCCGCAAGATGGTAGACGCGGCCGGCATCATGGGCGGCGAGCGGGTGCTCGAACCCAGCGCGGGAACGGGCAACCTCGTAAAGGCGATCCAGAACGCGGCCACGGGTGCGGATAACGTCCGGGTGGTTGCAGTCGAGATCAGCGCGGCGTTGGTGCGTGGGCTTGAGAATGCGCGGCGGTTGACCATCGGTGCGAACGATGCGACGTACGATATCAGGTGCGCCGATTTTCTCACCTGCAACGGCGATCTGGGCAAGTTCGACGCGGTAATCATGAACCCGCCTTTCGCTCCGAGCGCGGCGGATATCACCCACATCAAGCACGCGGTCAAGTTCCTACGTCCTGGCGGTCGCCTGGTGGCCATCTGCGCCAACGGGCCACGGCAACGTGAGCAGCTTATGCCCATGGTGGAGAACAGCGGCGGCTACTGGGAAGACTTGCCGGCGGGCAGTTTCGAGGCGTCCGGAACGGGCGTCAACACGGCTATGGTGGTGATCGAGGGTTAACCGAGCTTCACCCCTCGCCGCGGTTCGTCCCGCGCGAGGGGTCCTACCCTGGGCTGCGCATAGGGGAAGACACGCAGGTAAAGCCTGAATCGTCCCGCGGCGGGTTGCCTTCCGAGCCACCCGCCGTCTATCGGGATTGTGGTCTAGTCACAATCTCCAATGTACCGAACTGTTGCAAAATTTGCAATGGTTCGGACGCCAGTGGTATCATGGTCCTGCATCGTTTCTTGATCGCGCACGGAGCCCGTCAACAAGCCGGCCTTGTAACCCGGCGAACCAAGTTGACGGGCTTTCCGTTTCTGTGATACAGTCCAATCAACCGCGAATACAGCGCGGCCAGCGCAATCGAATAAACTGATGCAGCCCAAATCAATATCGGGAACGAAGGCATTCAGCGGATACCTCTGCGCGTCGGTCAGTAGGACGCAGCCGTGCCGTAGGGCGGCGCATTGGGGAATCACGGGTCTGAAAGCCCGCTTGGCGCCGGACGGAAGTTAACGGAGCCGGTCAAGCCACCGAGGCGTAAGCGTTCGCGGGGATCGTAGTACAGGTGCAACTCCAGCCCGCGAGAAAAGGAACAGGCAGGCGCACGCCAGGATCAAGTTGCGCCCGTCGAAGCGAAGCCGTGGCTCCATACCGCAGAATTTCGTTCGATGTCACGAAATCGAGGAGTAGGGTTTCGTGCGTCTCGCTTCGCGTTCACCACCCGCAGTCTGTCACGTCAACATGCAGCAACCAAGGCTTACCAGGGACGCGCAAGCCCCAACCGTTGCAAGGTTTGCGATGGCGCGACCCACGCGGGCTCCGGTTCGACCCTACCATCCCGCTGCGCCATGACCAGCGCGTACCCCTCGATCAACGGCACGCCGGCCGCCGCGGCTGCCTTCTTCGCGGCCTGGTCCAGCTCGATTGTGATGGCGCGCGCCGCCAGCTTCGATTGGGATTTGGTGTCCTTCATGGCTCTATTCCGTCCATCGGGCCAACTCCCACCCGACCTGGCCCCATCGCCACGAAGCCAACCAGGATCGAAACGGGCCGTGCTCCATAAATGGCAGCACTCGCCGATGAGAGTAGTTTCCCTGACGGAAACGCAGGATCTTGCTTCCGAGCCGGATCTTGATTATCAGACGACCGTCGCGCATCCTGCTGATTTTCATGCGCTCCCCCCGCGCTTGACGGCCCGCGCTACCAGATCCCTGATCCACCTGGCGAGCGACTGGCCATCAACCTTGGCGCGGTGCCGAGCAGCCGCGTGCAACTCAGGCTCTAGCGGTATGTCGGCGCGGGTCACTGCCACGTTATAGCGCGGCGCACGCGTAGTCTTTGGTTTTGCCATCGCCCCATCGTAGCACAAGGGTCCCGTGACGCCAAACAAAAATAAATCGAATTATTTGCAGATTTCTCTTGCGTGAGTCACGTGACTCGTGTATGATTATTTCAGTGGCCGACACCATCGGCCTGGAGAAAAGAAGATGAAAAACACCGCAATCAACTGGAATCTAATCAAGCGCCTACCAGAAGACGGAATAATCTACGAAGGTGGCCCGGACTATGGCTGCTTCCGCGTCGCGCACTTGCCCGCCACACGAAAGCAGGCGGAATTGTTACTGGCCGAGTCCGGTCACGGGCTATATCGACGAACCAGGATTTTCCCTCCCAATGCTCCAAAGGGTTGGTCTGCGGTGCAATTCATTGCCGGCTCTATCTCCGAGTTTGCGGAGGTCAAGTAGATGACACCCCTACCCAACAGAGCCAGCGACGCGGGGGATGTTTCCACACCGGAAGAGCCGATGACATGGGATGAACTCGCGTACACGGCTGAGGACTACCTGCGCGATGCGCGGCGCATGTATCGCGACGATATCGCCCAGCAACGACGGATGCGGATCGAACACCTGGAGCGCGCCGCGCATCTGATCCGGCAGGCGATAGCGGCGCTTGAGATGCCAGCGCGGGTCGAAACGGGAGCAAAGGTATGAATCGCAAATTGATTTCTCCTGGAAGCGCATTTGGGAGATTGACGGTGATCCGATTGGCCGGAACCAAGCGCGCCTGCCTAACCTACGAATGCGTCTGCTCGTGCGGCGTCACGCGGGAAGTTCTCGGGACTACCCTGCGATCTGGTGACAGCACCTCGTGTGGGTGTTCGCGAAAGGGGAATTGCGGCGTTAAGCCGATTCACGGTCACGGGAAGCCGGGGGATCGCACGTACGCGATTTCGAGGGCCGCCAAAGTCACCCGGCTCATCGACGCGATGGACCGCGTACTCGGGCGCCGGACGACTGCGGATGATCCAGCAAAGCTCAGCCGCGCACAGATGACGGCGGTACTCGCGCTGGCCGACCTGGCGCACCCTCCAAGCCATCTGACGATCGATGCAGTAGCGGAGCGGCTGATTGAGCGGGACGCGGAGCACCTCAAGCGCAACAATACCGCGGCCCCACAAGAGACAGAAGAGTCCGATCTCGAAAGGCGGAGACGATAATGGAAAATCACCAAATTGAAGAGCCGGAGCGCTACGAGGAGCCGCCGAGCTTCTGCCCGTGCGGATGCGGCGAGACGTGGCCTGATCCATGTTCTGGCGAGCCGCTGAAGGCTACCTCTATACGGATGCGTTTAGAGGTAGCTATTGAACTTGCCGAGCAAATGCGCGATGCGCGATGGGGTTCGACAAACTATTTCTACGGGCTGGCCGATAAGCTGGTTAAGCACTTGACGGCATTCCATCCGGAGGATGTCAACCGGGATGTGGACGGAGCGCAGTCATGAAAGAAAGGGTAAATTCGATGATCAACCTAGACGAGATTGTATTACAGTCGGGCGCGCATGAATCGGCTGAAGCCGGCATGTGCGTGATGGAGATGGTGTCTTACATGGAGGACGAGCCATGGAGCGACCATCCGGCGTGTGTGTCGCCAGTGCTAGGAGCGTTCCTGCGCTCCTGGAACGATGGATTGGATGAGGAGACGCGCCAGCGGCTGAAGCCTTACGCGGCTCGCGTGATCGGGACCGCCAACGATGGCAAGGATGAGGCGCGGGCGTGGATGGCTACAGACTGGCTATGCCGCAGTCAACTACCCGCTTGGCTGGATCTGGCGGGATTGACGGAGCACGCCGCCGCAGTCCGGGCATTAGGCGCTATCGCCTCGACGGATAGCGCGCAGGTCGGCCAAACAACACTAGCCGCCGCCGGGGCCGCCGCCAGGGACGCCGCCAGGGCCGCCGCCGGGGCCGCCGCCTGGGACGCCGCCAGGGCCGCCGCCGGGGCCGCCGCCGGGGCCGCCGCCTGGGACGCCGCCAGGGCCGCCGCCGGGGACGCCGCCGGGGCCGCCGCCTGGGACGCCGCCAGGGCCGCCGCCTGGGACGCCGCCGGGGCCGCCGCCGGGGCCGCCGCCTGGGCCGCCGCCGGGGACGCCGCCAGGGACGCCGCCGGGGCCGCCGCCTGGGCCGCCGCCTGGGACGCCGCCAGGGCCGCCGCCGGGGCCGCCGCCTGGGACGCCCTGAAGCCTACGGCGACCGCGCTCCAAGCGTCGGCTTTTGATCTGCTCGACCGAATGATAGCGCCTTGACCTTTGCGCTCCCCTCGCCTTCATCGGCCTCCAGGAGCGCTTAGCCCTCGCTTGGGGTGGTGCCCTCGCGCATGTGGGAGTGGGTAAGCTCCCACCGATCTTAGAAGGAGGAGTCATGGACGACGCCGCGTACATTATCAAGCTACCGGCCCGCATCACAGGACGAACAAAGATAGTTCGATCCTTCAGCTACAAGCTCAACGTCGGCAAGTACGAGAGCCGCGACTTCTTCTGTTCTCAGTCGGCCGATTGTGACATTGAGGACGCCGAAGAGATCGGCGATCTGGTGTACCAGTTCTGCAAGCGTCAGGTGTTCGCGTCGGTGAAGGAATACAAGCGGCAGGCCGTGGCCGCCGGGGATGGTAACGCGGCTGCGTTCGAGCATTGGAAAGAGAATCGAGAAAGGATCGCATCGTGAGACTGAACGGATTCGAAACCTTACGGAAACACCCGTCCTATAGTGTCTGGCGGGGGATGTGGGATCGCTGCCTTAATTCGAATATCCCCAACTATAGGTATTACGGTGGCCGAGGAATTAGTGTCTGCCCTGCATGGCGTTCATTTGTCCAATTCGTTTTTGACGTTGGGGAGCGCCCTTCGACTGCGCATTCCATAGAGCGCATTGACAATAACGGGAACTATGAGCCGTCCAATGTTCGATGGGCAACAGACAAGGAGCAGGCCAATAATCGCCGCAACTCTCGCTACGTGACACTCAACGGAGAGCGAGTCACGGTTTCTCAATTTGCAGAACGGTGCGGACTATCCCGCTACACCGTTGCCACCAGAATGAACCTTGGATGGCCGGAGGCGAACCTTGGTAAACCCCGCGATACAAAGAAAAGGAATGGTAACGCCAAATGCGTCTAAACTACAATTCGCAAGATGGCCGGATGCACATCGAGTTATCCGGCGAAAGCGTCAAGGATCTGTTTGAGAGCCTGTCATCGTTCCAGGAGGTCTTCGAAGCCGACACCGCGTGCGGCGTTTGCAACTCGCCGGCGATCCGCTTCCTGGCGCGGACGGTGGAGGATTTCAAATTCTACGAGCTGAGCTGCACTGCCTGTACGGCGCGAATGTCATTCGGACAAGCTAAGAAGGGCGGCGGACTCTTCCCGAAACGTCGCGACGAAGACGGAAGGCCGCTCGACAATCGCGGGTGGTCCAAGTTCGTGCCGAAGTCGGACGGCGTCGGCAACGCGTCGGCACCAGCAGCACGGCCCAGCGCGCCCGCCGCTGACATCCCGCGAGATGCTGGCGTAGCGGTGTTCGCCGACTGGGACGCCGCGGAGAAGAGCAAAGCCTGGGGCGATCCATGGGTTAAGGTCGCAGGCACCATGTACAAGCTGGTGGATGGAAACTATCAGGCTCCAGCACCGGCGAAAGGAGCAACCCGATGAGAAAACCACGAACACCCAACCGCACCGACGCGCAGAAGATGGAGGACACATTCGCCGATTTGACGCTTACCGAGCAGGCGCAAATGCTGGCGAGCCTGCAATCCCTCAACCGCTGGTGCATCCGCGAGCGTTCGCGGGCGCCGCAGACCGGCAACGAAGCGGAAGCCGCTGGTCGCGCGGATCACGCGAAGGCCGCTAACGGGGCGCTGCCCCTGGAGCATGAGTCATGAAGGCTACTGCGAAGCAACTCAGGGAAGAGGTCGCCGCGCTGCGCTCTGTTGGCAGTCTGATGTCCAACGTGTGCTTCAACATAAGCCAAGGGGCTGGGCGACTCGCCGATACCGAACGGCAGCGCGAAATGTTGGCCGAACTAGCAAGGCAGTGGGACGCCATCAAAAGGAGCGAGACATGCAAGAGCTGAGCCTCTGGAAACTGGACCACGAGCTTGAAGCGCTGGTCAACGTCCAGGCCGAGCGCATGGGCGATACCGACGATCCACCCTCTGCCGAGGAGCTGGCAGCCATGCAAGCGGAGATCGCCAAGTACCTGGAAGCCTTGCCCCGCAAGGTGGACGGCGTGGCGGGGTGGTTCCGGGCGAAGGAATCGCAGCTCACGGCGATCCTGGGGCCGAAGTCCGCCACGGGCACGCGCAAGGGAGGCGAGGTTGACCGGTTGCGCGCAATCGCGGCGGACATCGAGGGCCAGGTGGCGCGGCTCAAAGGCATCGTCGCGGAGGTCCTAGAGCGGCAGCCGGCGCCGGCGAAGGGCAGCCGGAAGCTGGTAGGCGCGACGGGATCGCAACTGATCCTGAAGGGCAACGGGGGCGTTGAGCCGCTGGTGATTTCGCAGCCGGAACTGGTGCCCGATGATCTCAGTTATTTCGAGGGCCGAGTGTCGCATGAGCTCTATTGCGAGCTGATGAAGGTTGGGCTATCCACGCCTGAACTGGCACATGAAGTCGCTACGGCATTCAAGCGGGTTCCGTCTCCATCACTCATCCGAGAGGCGCTAATCCAGCCGTGCGACCTATGCGACGGGAAAGGCGATTCAGAGGAGGCTACCACGTGCAGGAGCGATGGTGCACCCTGCAAATGTCCAGCGCAGCATTGCCCCTCATGCGGCGGTACCGGGCGGCGTGGCGTTCCTGGGGCACATCTGGGCGAGAGGTTAAATCATGTCGAAATCCGTTAGGCCGTGGACGCCGGGGCCGTGGTATGCCGAACAGCCGGGTATGGGATTCACCACCCTCAGGCAAGTTGGGACCGACAGAATCGTATTTGCTCTGGCTCACCCCAATCCTAAATGTGGCGATCCTGACGTTCCTGATGAGGAAAAGTACGCGAATCTTGCGTTGCTGGAACACGCGCCGGATCTTTACGATGCGCTCAAGGACGCAGAAGGATGGGTAGAATTTCTCCGTATTAACGGATGCGATGGGGGAGCCGTGGTGAAATCTCTCTCAAAAATCCGGGCCGCCCTCGATAAAGCGAATCCCCACAGGAACGAGGTGCTCTGATGGCGGAAACCACAGCCTACACCTGCGACGAATGCGGGCGCACGAAGGGGGCGAGCAACCATTGGTACCGCGCCGCCCGCCTCACTACAGCAGCGCCGCAGTACCCCAGGCTCATCTGCGCGACGTGGGAGCAAGGCCCTCTGATGCTGGCCGATGGCGACACCGAGCTTCACCTGTGCGGCATGGACTGCCTCACCAAGTGCATGAGCAAGGCGATGCAGAATGAATAAGATTAAGCCTGGGTATGATCCGAAATGTGAGGATTTGGCTCGCCATTTCCTGCCTTACGCGGACGATGCAGAAGTGGCAGATATGGCGCAGGTGATTCAAGACGCCATCGAAGACCAACTGGAAGATCCGAGATGAACTGGACAACCTCACAGGCCGCCGCGGTCTTCGCGCGACTTGGAATCATTAACCCGCTGGGTGCCGCGTGCGGACAGCCGCCCCGCCGCTCCAAGTACAACGCCGTGCCTACGGTGGTGGACGGTATCCGCTTCGCATCGAAGGCCGAGGCCCAAGCCTTCCAGACGCTCAAGATCGCGGAATCCAAGGGCCTGGTGACGGATCTCCGCTTGCAGCCGCGGTACGAGTTGCAAGCCAAGTTCACGGACGGCCAGGGAGTCAAACACCGGGCCGTTTTTTACGTGGGAGATTTTGAGTTCGTCCGTGATGGCCGGCGGATCTGCGCGGACGTGAAGGGCGTAGAGGCTCCGGGATTCCGAGCCAAATGGAAGCTGGCCATCGCCCGGTACCCGGATATCGTGTTCGAGTTGTGGAAATGAGGAAACGGTGAGCAGAATCAGCTATTGCGATGAGGAAGACTTCCCCGGCCAGTTCGATTTGTGGCAAGGGAACTGCGAGCGGTCGCTACGCGGAAAGAAAGGGCAGGAGGAGCTTGGCGAGCTTCGCGCGGCGCTTCTTGATCTGCCGGACAAACGGCTACTCCACAAGGCGCTTGAGGACGAAGAGGGCGGCGTGTGCGCCATCGGAGCCTACGGCAAACGCAAGGGGGTGGACCTATCCAAGTTCGATTTGGACACCGATACCGATGAGGTGGGTATCGTAGGCGGAATGCCGCGCTTGGTCGCGTGGAAGGTGGTAGAGATGAATGACTTCCAATTCGACCGACACTTTACTCCGGAGCAGCGCTACGAAAAGATGCTCGCGTGGATTGACAGCAAATTGCAAGCAAAATGAGTTTACGGGGGGTAATACACAGCGCGGGGCCGGGGAGGTGTCCACGACTCCGCGCTGATCCCCCACCAGTTTAAAAATGAAAGGTAGGTAACGACATGGACGAACAGAAGCAAGCGCAATTCAACGGTTGGGCTAAGGTGGAAGTGATGGGCCACCAGAGCCACATAGGATATGTCACCACCGAAGCATACGGCGGCGCGGTGTTATTCCGCATCGATCAACCGGAGGTTCCAGCCAGCGAAGAGATTCTCGACGTTTCCGACTGGGTGGGAAACCAGCGATGCCCCGCCGGGACCGTCGTCAAGCGGGCCGCGATTCAGGCCGTTTCCGTGCTGGTCGGGTCGGGCAGCATTTACCGGATCATTCCATGCACGGAGGATGCGGCGATGAAGGCTATCCGCTCAAACGAGCGTCGGCCACTGTCTGTGGTGCGGCTCCCCGAGGCGATGGCTATCGAAGCGCCGGATCGGGAAGCGGACGACGACGACGAAGACCCCGATCCACACGGAGACGGCGATTTCTGATTTGACATTACGCCCGATGTGGCGTAGACTTTCCGTGTCGGGTAGCTCCCGACATGGATTTGCGGATACCCACGGGCTCGGGTCCTTAGCCCGAGCCTACCGCGCCACCCACTAAGGAGGGTGATTTGATTCGACCGACAATCATCAACATCAAGAACAAAGGCGACGAGCCGTATCAGTATATCGGGCGGCCGTCAAAATGGGGTAACCCGTTCTTCATTGGTAAGGACGGCGACCGTGACGCGGTTTGCGAAAAGTACCGCACCTGGATCGTCACTCAGCCGAAACTGATGGCGGCGCTACCTTCGCTGGCCGGTAAGCGACTCGCCTGTTTCTGCGCACCGAAGCGATGCCACGGCGAGGTTTTAGCGGATCTGGTTGAGGCGCTTCCGGAGGTTGGGGACCGTGCCTAATCGCATACTCCGAGAGGGCATCAACAGCAGCGCCAGAGTCAACCGGCTTTCGTTGGGGGCCGAGGTCCTGTATCGCCGCCTGATCTCGGTCGCAGACGACTATGGGCGGTATTACGCCAACCTCACGACCGTGCGCGGCGGGTGCTGGCCGACGCATTCGACCCCACCTTGCGAACAAGATGTCAGCAGATGGATAGCAGAGTGTCGGCAAGGTGACCGCCCTTTGCTGACAATCTACATAGTGGACGGTTGCAATTACCTTCAAATCAATGATTTTAATCAGAAAGTACGCTCTAAAAGCAAGTTTCCTGACCCTGCTATCGGATTGCTGGCAAGTTGCGAGCAAGTTGTTGACAAAATGCCTGCACTAGACGTAGTCGAAGACGGAGTCGTATTGCGTAATGCGGAGTCGTATCCGCAGTCGGAGCGGGCGGCGGCAAATGGCACCCCAAAACCAATTCCGCTGCCATCACAGACCGAGTGGCCGCTCACCATCGCGGAGATCCGCAAGCACGATCCAGCGGTCGATGACATTTTTGTGCTCAGGCTGGCGCAAGCGTGCATCCAGGGGTGCCTGAGCTCTAAGACCTTCCCGCAGGAAAAGATTGATCTGGTCACCGACAAGGTGATTGCGAAGGCGTGCGCTGAGAGCTTCGCGACCGGGCCGCCGAACCACCGCGCGGGGCTGCTGCTGAACCGAGTGCCACCGATTCTGATTTCATGGAGTGTGACGGAATGACGGAAATTGTCAATTACTGCGGACTGAGCGGCGGCAAGGATTCCAGCGCTACCATGCTCTGGCTGATCCACGAAAGCGGCTTGCCGCGAGAGTCACTCCGGTTCACGTTCTGCAACACGCACAATGAACACCAGTACACGTATGACCATGTGGCGCTGTTATCCCGGTACGTTCAGGAGTGGGGCTGTGCGCCGGTCGTGACGCTGGAACCGGAACGCGGGTTCTTCGATCTTGCGAAATGGAAGAAGCGTTTCCCGAGCCGCAAGGCGCGATTCTGCACCCAATTCCTGAAGGTCATTCCGTCGCGCGAGGATGTCACGGCGCTGATCCGCGCTGGTCATGAAGTGATAGTTCATTCCGGGGTCCGGGCTGGGGAATCGGATTTGCGGTCGAAACTGGTAGAACGAGAATTTAGCGACATGTTCGGGTGCGTCATCAACCGCCCGCTACTCCGATGGACCTTGGCGGACGTGCTGGCCTATCACAAGCGCTTTGATCTGCCCCTCAATCGGCTGTACGGTTACGGCTTCTCACGCGTCGGATGCTTCCCCTGTATCAATAGCAACAAGGCCGAGGTCAAGCTGATTTCGATCCACTTCCCCGAGCGGATAGATGGGATTCGAGCGCAAGAGCAAGCGGGCTTCGGGCCGGGCGGAAGATATCAGTCTTTCTTTCACGCCAAAACGACACCGCCGCGTTTTCATAGCGAAACGTACGTCAACCGGAAGGGCCTCAAGTATTCGGTCGCCACGATAGACGATGTAGTCCGCTGGTCGCACACTGGGAAACGCGCGAAGGAACCCGGACCATACCTGACCGATGATTTCAATGATGACGCTTCGCTCGTATGCCCGAGCGGGGGAGGGATGTGCGAATGAGACTCGATAAAACCGCGAAAGACGAACCCGATCAAGAGAATCCCGAGGAGATGGTCCGGCGCGCGTTCTCACGCTGCTCGAATTTCCCCGATGACAAATTCGGGGTACTTGGACTCGCCCAGGGGCTCAAGCGGGCGTCCAGCCGCACGGGAGTGCCGATGGAGCGCATTGTAGCGGAGTGCGCCGACACCTCCGTGTACTGCCCGACCGATGCGGACTTGCTGACGGTAGCGCGGGGGATTCGGGACGCCAGCAAGCGGGCGGTCCAGCGCGATCCCTGGGAGGATTGGAAGCGCGAGCCGAGCGCGCCGTTCGACATGCACGGCTATGACCACGCTCAGGCGGCACAGAGGCATCGTGAGCGCGATGCTTTGTGGACGGCGGCCAAGGGGCTTGGAATGTTCCGAAACGGCGACTGGGCACCCTACGGCGTCATCTGCGCGGCATTGCGCGAGGCGGGGTACCCGAAGACGCCATACCAGGGCGAAATGCTCACAGCCTGGGAGAAATGCTGATGCAACACGTGACAATCACAGCGGCCGGCACGTACGCCGCCAGCACCATCAAGCCCGAGTTGGTTGAATCGCTTCGCGCCAGCATCGAGCAACACATGAAGGCGTATGGCCTGAAAGAGATCGAGATTACCGCGCGGGTGTGCGGATGTCGGAAGAAAGCTGAGGTTGCCTGAAATGGGACAGACGACAGAGATTTCCTGGACTGACCACACATTCAACCCTTGGGCCGGATGCGTGAAGGTGTCGCCAGAATGCGATAACTGCTACGCCGAAAAGGACACCAACCGGCGCGGGTTCGTGAAGTGGGGGAAGGACGCGCCCCGGCGGCGTACGGTGCCGAGTTATTGGAATCAATTGGAAAAATGGAATCGCCACGCGTGCTCGACTGGCGTACGCGAGCGCGTGTTCATCGGCTCCTGGTGTGACATCATGGAGGAAAACCCGCAATTGACGCCGATTCGGTGTGATCTGTGGCCACGGCTGGAACAGAGCGCGTATCTCGATAAGCTGCTGTTGACGAAGCGCCCGCAGAACTTCCGGAGATTCCTGCCGCGTTGGTGGATCGAGAACCCACGTACCGACGTGTGGGGTATGACCACGGCGGGAATGGCTTCCTCGAAATGGCGGATAGACGCTCTACGCGATACGCCTTTCGTGGTGCGCGGGCTCAGTATGGAGCCGCTGTTGGGTCCTATGGGCACACTCGACCTCCGTGGCATTCACTGGGTCATTGTGGGCGGGGAGAGTCAGCACGGCGCGCGTGCGATGCGGCCGGAGTGGGCGCGCGAGATTCGCGATCAGTGCGTAGCTGCTGGCGTGGCGTTCCATTTCAAGCAATTTGGCGAACACAATTCAGAACTGATTCACGTGGGCAAAAAAGCGGCTGGAAGACTCCTAGACGGCAGGGAATGGAATCAGTTCCCTGCGCTTCGCGACGGAAAGGTGGTGACGGTTGGCGAATAGCACTGAAGCAGTGCGCCGATGGCGCACAAAGCAAAGATCATTGGGATTGTCAGTACATGGGCCCGTTCGTCTCGCCAAACAGGCCGCATGGCTGAAGTCCACCTATTACGATCTGCGGTCAAGGCTCTACGATATTGTCGGTCGAGAATGTGTGTGGTGTGGGCACGACGATGTACGCGTATTGGAGTTTGACCACATCGCGGATGACGGAGCGAACGACCGCAGAGAGTTTCAAGGAGCGAGATCTATGCTGGATTATTATGTGACACGGCCTGATGAGGCCAAGGCGCGGCTTCAATCGCTCTGCCGAAATTGTAATTGGCTGAAGCGTAAAGGATTCACGCGCGAACAGAAGCGAGGCGCGGCATGAAATGGGGAGAACACGATAGCGGCCTGGTCCACATCGGCAAGAAGAAGGCAGGTCGGTTACTTGACGGGCGGGAGTGGAACGAATTCCCGAGGGTAGCCTGATGGCCGGCACTCGCATGGGGTACCTCACCCGAGTCATCCGCTACGGGCCGCAGAAGCAGCCGGCGCCGCGTGTCGCCGTGCTGGTCCACGGAACCACCAACGGGTACACCACGCACGCCTGCCGGTGCGAGGGATGCCGCAAGGCCCACGCGGATGCGATGCGGGCGTATCGCCACAGGCCGAAGACGTGGCCGGATTGGGCGCACGGTCGAAACGGGACCTACCTCAACGGTTGCCGCTGCGCGAAGTGCAGGAAGGCGCACACGGCGTACCGGCGACGATGGGCGGCAACGCGGCGCCAGCCCGGGGAGTCGCCGCTTGATCGGCGGAGAGTTGAGCGGCTGGAGTATTTCCGCAAGCGACACCAGGAGAAGAAAGGAAAGGCAGCATGAAAGACGCAGATAGGTACCGTATTCAGGCGCACGCAATGCAGTCCGGCGTGGCGGCAAAGATGAACATCGACCCGTCCGATACATCGCCTAAGCATTTGCGGGTTGGCATCAATTCAGCCATGAGCGATGTGGGCGGATTGGCTGGACTGCTGATCAAGAAGGGCGTATTCACCATGGAAGAGTACACCGAGGCAATCGCGGACTCCATGGAACGTGAGGCTGATTCCTATCGGCAATACCTCAGCGATCATTTTGGCAGAAAGGTTGATCTGGCATGAAACCAGGACACCTACTCGTGATCCGCGCGATAATCGCGGACCTCGAATCCACTTACGGGCAGGACCCGGCGTGGGGGCCGACCGCCGCACTGATAATTGCCGAGGAGGAGTTGCGCGTGTTCTACCAGCGGCAGGCAGCGAAAGGAAAGGCGAAGGCAACGGAGGCAGCATGCCAGTCATAGAGACGCCTAAGGTGTGGCCCAGTTTTGTGCGAAGGAAAAGCGACGGCTTCGTTAAACCGGTGGACATCACCGGCGAGAACTCGCGCAGTTGGCTGGAGGGTCCGGCATGGCTGGAAGGCCAAAGAAGGCGGGTAGTTAAGTCCGAATACGTTCCAGCCACAACCGAAGAGTACGAGCGACAGAACTGGCGCGACCGAAACCAGTACCGCATTGGGCAACTGGTCGCCAATCGTCAACCGCCCGAAGTGCTGCGAAAGATAGCAGAACTGATCGGATATCAGGAGGAAGAGAAGCCGTGACAAACACAGAGCACATGGACCGGATTAAGGCCACGGTCAGCAACAATTGCGATATGCGGCCATCCGATGAGGAAGCGATTCTGGAATCCCTCGCCGCCCTTCGGGCCTGTATCGCAGAGATGGAGCGCGTGCTGGTAACTCGCGGCATCGCGGCGTGCATGAGATTGAACGCCAAACAGGCCGAGCGCATCGCCGCGCTCGAAGCGGCCCTCCGGGAGATTCAGGAGCAGCGCGGCTGCGACACCGACGACGGGCAGTGTCCAGCTTATGCTCGTTGCACGTACTGCATTGCCGCCGCCGCCCTCACTCCGCAACCGGCCACCGTCGCCCCGTCCGAATGCGAATGCGCTGGAGATCCTGACCTCGACGCGCTCTACCGCGAGGGCGAAACCGTTGCAAAATCTGCAACATTTCAACCTCTCGAAGATCGCGTAGCTGAATGGGTGCGCACCAGGATTGGCGCTGACCACATGAACAGCCGCGAGCGATCAATGCGCCTACTCGAAGAGGCAGTAGAACTTGCCCAGGCCGAGGGGATCAGTTGGGGTCTGGCCGCTAAACAGGTTGCGCACGTCTACGATCGTGAACCCGGCGAGCCATCGCAGGAAGCTGCTGGCGTGGCGATTTGTCTACTCGGATGGTGCGCATCCACCAGCCATACGTTCGAGGATCTTGCTACAAAGGAACTCGCACGCATCGAAGCCAAGCCGCTGGACCAGATACGCGGAAGTCTTGCACGCAAGGCCGATGCCGATCTGGTCACGATGCCGACTCCTGGACCTGCCGCGCCACGCCAATCGCCACGCTACTGCGAACCATGCGGCAGGCCCGCAACTAAGTTCGACGCCAACGGTACGGCGCTGTGCGACTCCTGCCACGCGGATATCGAGAGACAGCGGAAGACGCTGGCAGAGAAAGGCGGCAAGTGATGGCCAAAATAGTCGTGCGCCAATTGGAATGGAACAACGATGGCTACGTGTTCTACGCCCTGGGCCATCTTCCGCCCTCTGATTTTCTCCAGTCGGCCATGCCAATCATGCGGGCCGAAATCGGCGAAACGTTGGACGATTGCGCCCCGACCGCCGAAGACGTACGACACGTCTGGTATCGCCACGCATCCCCCTACGAATGCAAGACGCATGGATGGGACAGCGGGTACTTCGAAACCGAGGCTCCCATCAAAACCGGCAGAGGCCAACCGTTCAAAGTAACGAGCGTGGAATTATGACACCGAACCTGAGTGACGCTGAGGTGATCTGTAAGTTCATGGAACCGCGACCGCTGGCCACTATAGAGTCCTTAGTAAATTACCCCGGTACGTGGTGGCACGTCGATATGGACGCCGCGTTAGCCGGAGAAAAGCGATGGAAGCCTCGCACCCTCACCCTCAACGAATGCCACGAAGTCGAAGCGCGGCTGAACGATGAGCAGTGGACGAGGTATTCGCGCGTTGTGATGGACGATGCTAGACGCGCTGGCTTGGACCTGAAGTCCTCGCACGCTCAAATCTGGCTCCACGCCACAGCCGAGCAGAAAACCCGCGCGCTTTCGGCTGCACTGAGGGAACCATGCCGGTGAACATGCTTCCCCAACCGGACGCCCACGCCGGCAGAATGGCTGAGCTTGACGCCCTGTTGGCCCGTGTGCGAGCGCGGGTGGCCAAGAGGACATCTTGTGCCATCTGCTCCGCGCCGCTCGTAGGAAAGCAGAAGTCATGCTGTGGAGCCCGCCGATGCCAAAAAGAGGCGATGCGGCGGCGCACGGCGGCACTCAGGGAGCAGGGATGAGCGCAATGCCCTGTGAAATGAAGGCGGTAACCCACTCTGTGCGCGTCCCCCGGAAGCCTTTGGTGATTGAACTATTCGCGGGTCGATTTGGCTGGGGCCGCGGTTTCGTGGCCGCCGGATACCGATCAGTGGGATTTGACATCGTGCATGAGCCCTACCACGGTGCCGTGCCGGAAGGGTGCCAGTTGGTATTGCGGGACGTTCTCACGATCCACGGCTCTGAACTCAAAGACGCCGCCGTGATAGTTGCGAGCCCGCCATGCACCGAATATTCGTACATGGCAATGCCTTGGAAGCGGGGGAAGCAGATCGCGGCGGCGTTACGCGGGGAGCGCCGGGAGCGGACAAGTGCAGATGTGCTGCGCGGGGTTCCGGGCGAACCCATTCCATTTCCCGAGGGGTACACTGGATCGCGGACGGTCGCGGAGCTGACGGCGCTGTTTGACGCGTGCTTTCGATTGCAGCGTGAAGCGTCGGAAGCCGCGGGCCGTCGCATTCCAATGGTCGTTGAGAACGTGAAGGGCGCTCAACCGTGGGTAGGAAAAGCAAAGGCGCACTTCGGGTCTTTCTACCTGTGGGGCGACGTGAAATCAGTTGGGGGACGGATCACGATAGGCGGCAAGTTCGGATGCACGCTGAAGCCAGCGGGCCGGTCGCAGAAGTTTAACCCGGATGGGACGGCGCACGGCCAAGGGTCATGGTTCAAGATCGCGGATTCAGCGAATCGCGGAGCTCAGACCAAGAACGGTGGCGGGTCCTGGTTCAACGTGGCGCACAATACCGAAAGCGGGGTAGGGCAGAATCCAGTGAACGGGGTGAAGGCCGAGGGTATCAACTGGAGCGGGCACGGCACGCCGGGATACAAGCCACAAGGGTTCAATGTGACGGCAGCGCAACGGTACCGCGAGGAGCGCGGCGTCAAGCAAGAAGGCAGCGGGCCGGAATGGTTCGACAAGGGAATATGCAAGCACTCATCCCGGAGTGACAGCCGTAAAGCAGCCTCGGCCATGATAGCGGAGATCCCTCTTGATTTGGCGCGTTGGATCGCTGAATCGTTCAAGCCCGATGCCGATTTGCTGAAGCGCGGGGAAGACGCCACGGGCGCGAAGGCTTACCAGAAAGGAACCCGATGAAACTCAAACCAGAACAGCGCGTAGACTTGCCGACCGCCCGCACCCGTGCGTTGAAGTATCTCGCAGAGTGCCACCGCACGGAGTTGGCCGCCGCGAACTGCATCGCCCTTGTGATTTGGCCGGATCACCAAATGACCTCGCAAGGGGCTGGTGCCGCCGCTTCACGCGTGCTCAAAACGTTGGCTAAAGACGGCCTGGTGGAGTGGACCAGCAACGATTACAACTGGGGGTGGCGGAGCACGCCCAAGGGACGGGCGCAGGCGTGAGCACCCGCATATTCCGCGGCCAGGTCCAAGCCGGCCGTTTCGTCCTGGAGGATCGCGCCGCCTTCGCGACACTCAAGGCCAGCTTGGAGGGGAAGCCGATCGAGTTGACGCTCCGGCGCTTGCGAATGACGCGCAGCGGACGCCAGAATCGATATCTTCACGGTGTGGTCTTCGCAATGATTGCGGAGGCCGCGGGCTATACCCTGGAAGAGGCAAAGGACGCCCTGAAGTGGGAGTTCCTACGGGTACACAGTGACACCGCGCTGCCAACGGTTCGCGGAACGTCCACGCTCGACACGGCGGAAATGACCGAATTTATCGAGCAGTGCCGCATCCTTGCAGCCTCGATGTACGGCATAAATATACCTGATCCTAATGAAGTGGAATGACCAACGTGCATGGTATTATGATGTTCGAGCCGCAAGGATGCGTCAACATCCCGGTGGCTCTAACCTTACGCACTGAGGAGACAGCACGCATGGCTGAAAACGATTCTACCATTGATCTTGAACGTTGTGACGCAGAAATAGCGCAAGCGGAAAAAGCGCTTCGCGCTGGCCATCCGCATGAGCATGAGCTATTGATTTGGAATAGCGACTGGCACCAGGAGAAGCGAATGATCCAGCGCGAGGCGGTTAGTCGGTTCTTAGCGAGCAAGGCTCAGGATGGAACCTTCACCGGTTTCGATCCGGTGTGGATGCCGTCGTTCCCGTTCGACTTCCAGCAATATCTGATCGACTACCACACGCGCAAGGGAAAGTCGTTCCTGGGAGGCGATTGCGGTCTTGGCAAGACCATAATTCAACTCGTATTCGGAGAGAACGTAGTCCGCAAAATGAATAGGCCGGTGTTGATTGTGACGCCGCTTGCCGTGGCGCAACAGACCGTACGCGAGGCTGAGAAGTTCGGCATCGAAGCCCATCGCTCGCGAGAGGGCAAAGTGTTCAGTGGGATCAACGTCACCAACTACGAGCGGCTGCACTACTTCAACCCAGCAGACTTCGCGGGGGTGGTGTGCGACGAATCCAGCGCGATCAAGAGCTTCAACGGAAAGCGCCGCGCAGTGGTGACGGAGTTTCTTCGCACGGTCCCATATCGCCTGTTGGCCACGGCAACTCCGGCACCCAACGACTACATCGAATTGGGCACGACCGCTGAGGCCCTGGGCGTCATGGGTCAGATCGAAATGTTGAATCGGTTTTTCAAGAACGATCAGAACACGTCCGACACCAAGAGCCGATGGACTGGATACGCCGCACCGCGAGAGTTGGACACTCCGGGATGGAGATTCAAGGGACACGCGGAAATCCCGTTCTTTCGGTGGGTATGCTCTTGGGCTCGCGGTGGCCGCCGACCTTCCGATTTTGGGCCATTCTCCGATGAGAAATTCGTGCTTCCGAAACTGATAGAGCGAGAGCACATAGTGGAAACGCGCACGATGGCCGAGGGATTCCTGTTTCCAACGGTCGCCACCAACATGCAAGAGGAGCGCGAAGAGAGCCGCCGCACGATGCAAGAGCGCTGCGAAATGGCTGCTGAGTTGACAGCCCACACCGGCAAGCCGTTTGTCATGTGGTGCCAACTGAACCCCGAGGGAGATCTACTCGAAAAGCTGATGCCCGACGCGATACAGGTGGCCGGGGCGGACAGCGACGAAGCGAAAGAGGAAGCGTACGAGGCCTTCGTTTCCGGGCAGTCGCGCGGGCTCATCACGAAGCAGAAAATCGGAGGGTGGGGATTAAACTGGCAACACTGCGCACACGTGCTGGAGTTCGCTTCCCACTCGTTCGAGCAGCACTACCAGGGCGTACGGCGGTGTTGGAGGTTCGGGCAAAAGCAGGACGTGATAAACGATCTGATCGCGACGGAGGGCCAGCGCGGGGCTGTGGAGAATAACCGTCGCAAGTCAGTCGCGGCGGATAGAATGTTCAGCGCCTTGGTTCAGCATATGCACGAAGCCCTACAAATCGAAGCGGGCTACAAATTCACGAAAGAGGTCGAGGTCCCGGTCTGGTTATAAAGGATAAAAGGCATGGCTATAATTGATCAACTCATCACACCAAACTACGCGATCTACAATGGCGACGGGCTTGAATTTCTACCAACGCTCCCCGACCGTTCTATTGATCTGTCTGTTCATTCCCCGCCGTTCGCGACGGACTCGGGCGGTTGCCTGTATCACTACAGTAGCTCCGACCGGGACCTGTCCAACTGCCGGACGTATGCCGAGTTCTTCGAGCATTACGGCTTCTTCGCGGCGGAAATCTCGCGGGTCACCAAACCGGGCCGGATGGCCGTGGTCCACTGCATGGACGTTCCATCAGGGAACAGCGGGACGGATTACTACGTGGACTTCCCCGGCGACATCATTCGCCTATACCAGCAGCACGGTTTCAAGATGGCGTCACCACGCATCACGATATGGAAGGAGCCGCTGATGGTCCGCAACCGCACTCTGACCAAAGCGTTGGCCCACAAGAGCATCGTGGACGATTCCTGCGATTGCGTCGTGGCTGGCGCGGACTACCTCCTGATCTTCCGGCGCGACGGCAATAACGCGGTACCGGTGACGCACGAGCGCGGTCTGATGCGCTACTACGGGGAGCGTAAAATCCCGCACGAGTTACACCGATACCGCGGCTGGAAAGGATCGCAGATCGAGAACCGTTTCTCACATTGGATCTGGCGTCAGTACGCCTCCTGCGTCTGGGACGACATCCGCGGGAATACCGGGACCAAAGCGGAAGGAGTCCTGCAATTCAAGGACGCTCGCGAGGAAGACGACGAGAAGCACGTACACCCACTGCAACTCGACGTAATTTCCCGCTGTGTGGAACTGTGGAGCAACCCCGGTGAAAAGGTGCTGACGCCGTTCATGGGAGTGGGCAGTGAAGTCTACGCGGCGGTGCGTGCCGGCCGCAAGGGTATCGGCGTCGAGCTGAAGCCGTCCTACTACCGGCAGGCCATCGAAAACCTCGCTACGGTACACCTGGATACCGAGGACACGGACCAGGCCGTCATGCAGTTCGAAGCGGTACCTGCATGATCACCAAACGCAGAAGCAAGCCCCGGCGCCGCCCGGTTCCGGTGGATGATCCAGCGCGGCTGGAGTGGATACGCTCGCTCCCTTGCCTGGTTTGCTATCGCGAGTTGTACCGCTGGCTTCCGATGGCGGACTTCGCGGAATTCGCCGCGCGATCTCAAGCCCGTTTCGGGGCGCAGAAGTCACGCACCGAAGCCGCGCACGTTGGCGACCGTGGACTTGGGCAGAAGGCCCCCGACAGCGAAACCGCGCCGCTTTGCGTCGGGCACCATCGAACCGGCAAGGACTCACACCATGTTCTTGGTAAAGGGTTTTGGGCAAAACATGGGCTAGACCGCGATGCGATCTTGAAGCAGTTGCAGGAAGCGTACGAAAGCAGGGGATGACAATGAACTCCCGCGACAGAGATCGAAAACTGGCAGCCATTCGCACACTTGCAGAACGCCCCGGAACGGAGGCTGAAGGCATCGCCGCCCGCGCCGCGCTGGAGCGCCTTGGGGCGACGGCTGAAGATGTGAGCGACCCGTGGGAATTGTTCCGAGAGTTCTTGCGGACTGGCGACATGGAGACGCTTTGGATGGCCACAAAGGGGCACAGCTTACGGGAGAATCTTGATGAGGTCCCCGCTACGCAACAAAAAGGCCAAGATGCCAGCGAAGAACATGATGCGCCCGATCTCCGACAGTTTCCCGTTCACACACAAGGCGTACATGAGCAGGCCGACCAGGGCAAAGAGTACCGGAAGCAGGATCACCATGCCTTCAGTATATACCCCAACACCTATCGGGCGCGTCTGTGCGCGTCGGTACTTGGTATAATTCAGCATGTCCCACAAACGAAAGGAAAAGACAATGAAACCTACACACACCGCTGAATCGGCGGACAACTTTCTCAGCCATCACGGAAACATCGGAAGCGGCATCGACTACTCGGGCCGCGGGCTGAAGGGTACTGCGGTCGAGATCGTGGAGCACCTGAAGACGCTCGCATTGGCGAGTCAATCCGAACCGTACACTACGGAAGGATTCCACGCCGTAACAGGCAATCCGATTGACAATCCGAACGCCAACAGTCTGGAATGGACCAACAAGCGCCGGGACGCGCAGAAGGCCTACGAGGACGTTTTGGCAACAGGGGACGTGAAGAAAGTTCACGCCGCTGTGGACAAGCTCAATAAGATCCAAGCCATCATGGGCGGCAAAGCGGCGGTC
>Ga0134123_10000067_pt1 | contig 63561 bp, 51 predicted proteins | sample KB303_FD_96460 | JGI IMG/M metagenome (GOLD analysis project Ga0134123, IMG submission 96460) | Terrestrial soil microbial communities without Nitrogen fertilizer from Kellogg Biological Station, Michigan, USA - KB3-0-3 | ecosystem: Environmental > Terrestrial > Soil > Unclassified ...
CCCTTCCCCTTCCCCTTTCCCTTGCCTTTACCTTTCCCTTTGCCCTTTCCCTTGCCTTTGCCGTCGCCCTTGCCCTGATCGTCCTGCGGCGCGGCGCTGACAATCGTCGACGCCGGCATGGCGAGCAGCAGCGCACCGCCGCCGAGGATTCGCTTCAGGAATCGTCGTCGGGGCGAGGCGACCTGATCGAGGAGTTGCTCTTTGCTCACGTTGGCCATCCTCCTTTCGTAAGGACGGCCGAGATGGTAACGCCGTTTCGCGCGGCCGCGATACCGGCGGCGATAAAAACGCACGAATCCTGCCAGCGGGACGTCCGCCGTCGCCCCTGCGAATGTCGCGAGCCCTCCGTCAGCGCGCGCGTCGAGCTGCGGGATTTCGACTGCTGTCGCGAAAGATTGCCACGCGATCGGCATCAGCTGATGCAGCGTGCCGCGCGTCAATCCGGGTGCATCGTGCCGGCGAGATCGAGGCAGGCTTCTTGCCCCTCATTGGCCCAGACCACTGGTCGCCGTGGAGGCCACCATGAACAGAAGAATGCATCGGATATTGATCGGCCTGGCGGTCGCGACGCTGCTACCCGCCGCGTCAGCGCTCGCGCAGAAAGTCACCTACGACTTCGGCACCGCGAACTTCTCGGGCATCAGGACGTTCGCCTTCCGGGGCGTCCCGGATGACAACAGGACCGAGTCGACCACCGCCTACGACAGTCCCTTCGTCGAGCAGCGCACGCACGCCGCCATCGCCGCGCAGCTCGAAGCCAGGGGCCTGCGCCGCGACAATGCGCACCCGGACATGTACGTCACGACGCGACGGACGTTCAAGACCGAGTACGAGACCTACGCGCCCGTCGACTGGGGGCTCGGCTACGCCTACGGGTGGGGCTGGGGCCCGTACTACACGGGCTGGGGACCCTGGTACGGCGGCGGCACCTGGTACACCGAGGAACGGATTATCGGTACGCTGGTCGTGGACTTCCAGAATGCGGCGACGGGCCAGTTGATCTGGCGCGGCCTGGCCGAACGGCACGTCCACCCGATGGCGTCGGCATCGCACCGCGACAAGCGGGTGAACAAAGAGGTGACGAAGATCTTCGAGAAGTTCCCGGCAGTGGTCCCGGTCGCCACCTCGGGCGAGGACGTACCGAGACCGACCGGACGCTGAGCGCGCTTACGCTCTCTCGAGATACGCCTCGGCGCGATTGAAGAGCTCCGCGATGCTGGCCGGCGCCGCCTGGGCGCCGGTCGTGCCCGACACGGTCCACAGGATGTGTTCCCCCAGCGCGCGATAGCTTTCGAACTGCGATTCGCTGAACCACTGATCGGTCGTCGGCTCGTGCGGGTACTTGGGGTTCGTCCGCCCGTAGTTCCGCACGTCGATCGGCTCGTCGTGGGCAAAGATCGCCGGCTTCACGTAGAGGAGCTTGCCGTCCTCGAGCGCCGGGTCGCGCCGCGAGTACTGAATGTCGCCAATCGCCACGTAGCGTCCCGACCCCGAGACGAGGCGCGAGGCGCCGTGCGGCGCGGGCGGCTGCTCGGGACCGACGTGAAAGCCGCGGAACGTGACGCTGATGCCGAGGTCCACCCGGATCTTCCGCACCGCGTTGCCGAGATCCTCGAACGCGTAGTTCTCGTCGCAGCCGGCGTCGATCACCAGCACGTGCGAACAGCCGCGGCGCACGAGCTCGTAGAGCCCGAGGTTCTCGAAGTGGCCGCCGTCCGACAGGTTGACGTAGTCGCCCTTCGCGTCCGTGAAGCCGAACGCCTCGTGCAGCGCCATCGGCAGCGCGCGATCGTGCGGGCACGAATGGTTGAAGCGCGCGTCGTAGCGTGGATTGCCGAGCCAGGAGCCGAGCCGCGCGTTGAAGAGCGTCAGCAGCAGCGTGACGATCGGCGACGAGTGATACCCCATGTTCGGATTCGCCGCGGCCCCCGAGATGGTGATCGCGGTGCCGAGCGACACGCCGAACCGTCCGCCGTACCCGCGCGGATCGTCCTCGGTGCCCGCCATCCCGCGATACCCCACGCTCGGGCTGCCGCCGTGCAGCGCCGTCAGCGTGAAGGAGTCGGCCTGCCGCTCCTGCCACGCCAGGTCGGTGCCGGCGGCGAGATTGATGGCGGTGTTGACGATGGGCAGCGGCCGCCGCGGCGTCTCGGGAACGAGGCCGCGCAGCTGCCGGTACAGCGTCCCGCGGCCGGAAGACGAGGGCGGGCCAGACGCCAGCGTCGCGGCAATCGTGCCGCCGCCGCGCCCGGTGGCCGTCGCCGTGGCGACGGTTGCCATCGACGCTGACGGCGCAACGGACTCCACGATCCGGTTCAACCGCAAGGTCAGATCGCGGGCGCGCGCGGCGCTCCAGACCGGCACGGCCAATACTTCCCTCGCCCAGCCGGGGTCATGGCTGAAGACCGTGTCGCCAGGATGCGAGCCCGTCTTCAGCGCCCGCGCAATCTGCACGACGTCCCACCATTCGTGGACGGCGAACGCGCCGTCCGCGAGATGCCGCGTCACGAGCGTTTCCCAGTCGGCGCGCTGCTGCGCGCGCCGCTTCGAGGCGACGAGGACGTCGTTGAAGCGATGCACCATGTCCTGCACCGCCGCGGGAGCCCACTCGCGCACGTCCGCGGCCTGATCGACGAGCCTGCCGTCGACCGCGTCGACTCTCACGCGCTCGAGCGCACCAGAGGGATCCTTCAGCGCCGTCGCGATCGCGTGCACCAGCGGCCACTCCTCGACGCTGAAGAACGGAGGCGCCAGGTAGGCGAGCGGCACGTTGTCTTTCGGGTCGAACCCGGTGAAGCTGTCGGGTTGCCGCGAACGCGATCGGGAGGCGCCGAGATACGCCCGAATGAGCCGCTCGCGATACATGCCGTGCAGCGAGAACACGTTGATGTTCACCGTCGTGAGCACGGCGGCGATGGTCAGCAGGCAGCCGGCGACGAGGATGAACGACGGAATCGCCGCGCGAATGCCGCCGTAGCTCACCAGCAGCGTGTGCAGCCAGTGCAGGCCGGTCGCCAGCAGCAGCGCAAGCGTCAGCGCGAAGAGCGGCGCCGCCAGTTTCAGCGCCCATTCCGCCACCAGCTGCAGCGGGGATCGGGCGACCGGCGTGTCCGACGTCGCGTTCGTACTCGCGCTGCGCCCGAGCCACATCGTCAGCGCCCCGGACAGGCCGCCGATGGAGGTCATCGTCAGCGGGGCGTGCGGCCAGACACCCGCCATCACGACGCCGGGTCCGAGCAGCGAGACCGCGGTGATCGCCGCCCACCCGAGCGCGCACGCCGAAATCCACCCGCCGGCGCGCGCGAACCACTCGCGGTCCTCGTCGTCGAGCACACGGCTGGCCAGCGCGGCGTACAGCGTCATCGCCATCAGGAAACTGGCGAGCACCGCGGGCACGGCGCAGACCACGTAGAGGTGGACCGAGTCGTCAACGGTCCACGCGGGCTGCATCGCCTGCGACACCTCCTGCAGGATCTCGGTGGCCAGCCAGGCGCACCAGCCGCCGAGTGCGCCGGACGCCACCACCGCGAACAGCTCGCGATAGAGCACCGTGGTCGAGGTCGCCTGCCGCACACGCCAGTCGGCGATCGCGCGCTCGAGCGAGCTGGCATTGAGGTAGTAGACCGAGAGCGCCGCGACGTGCGCGAGCACGCCGAGCAACGTCAGCATCAGCCAGCGCGGAAGGTTCTGCAGCCAGGGCGCGAGGAGCGCCTCGTTGCCCGCTCCCCTGGGACCGTCGTAGATGAACCACGCGCACGCCAGCCCCGAGCCGCCGACGAGCAGCGGCAGCGCGATTTTGAAGAAGAAGGCCTTCCTCGTCTGCGCGCGCAGGATGGCAAACGTGCCGGCCGTGTCCGGCGGGTTGACGCTCGGCAGGCTCGCGCCGATTGCCGCGATCGAAAAGACCAGGCAGGCGCCGCCGATGCACGTGAAGACGGTCAGCCACGCACTCGTCGCGGGGATGATCGGCAGCAGGTCGTCCGCGAGCATCGGCACCAGCAGGGCGAGCGCGAAGTACGGGACCAGCACGAGCCAGTTGACGAGCAGGTTGCGGACGTAGGTGGAAATCACCGCCCACGTGTCAGCGGACATGAAGCCGGTGCGCGGGGTCAGGTAATTGCTGTAGCGGCGCAGGTGCGTGACCTCCTCGGGCTCGTGACGCGCCTTTGCGGTGCAGTCCGGCGCGAGGTCGTGCATCACGCCGCTCATCCCGCGCGGGTGGCGATAGGCCCACGCCGACAGCCACGAGCCGATGTAGCCGCCGCCCGACACCGTGGACAGGTAATGAAACGAGGTGAGCAGGCGCAGGCGCGCGAGCGCCTGCACGACGCCGAGCGAGAACGTCGCGCTGCGGATGCCGCCGCCGGAGATCGCGAGGCCGATGCGCCCGTTCTGCCGCAGCAACTCGGTCGAAAGCGGCTCGGTGCGATCGACCGCCGTTTCGAGCGCCGTGCCGAACTGCTTCTCGTACTCGTCGTGGAGCATCCCGACCGTGGTCAATGGGCTCACAAGGCCTCCTCCTGCACACGTCAACCGGGCCGCGTGCGGGACTGCACTGGCGTCTTCGCTTGTGTCGCCGGGGGTGGGAGCGGGCATCTTATCCGCCCCGTAGGGAAAAACGCGCCGGCAGGTCGAGGCGAACGATATTCCCGTGCAACGGGCCCGTTGGATACCTCAGCCGCCGCGGAGAGATCTCCTGTGTGAAACGGCTGGCGTCAGCCGCGGTATCGCTCCGCGAACGCCTCTTCGGTCACGACCGACCAGTCGAACGACGCGAGGAGAGTTTCGCGTTCGAGCGCGGCAAGGCTCGCCTGCTCCGCATCGGCGGTGAACGTCAGCAGGCCCGCGAGATCGCCGTCGACCCCGGGACGCATGACGCCGATCACGCCCAGCGGCGAGAGCGCGCGTGCCGTGCTGGTCCATTCGTCTTCCAGGAGCGAGAGCAGCTGCCTCCGCTCGACGGCGGGCGGAGCTGCACCGGGCGCCGAGACGAGCAGCACCTGTCCCTGCATCCACCAGGGGTGCGCCGCGTCCTCGAACGCCTGCGCCAGTTCCTGCGGATCGCTCGTCGACAGCAGATCGACGGGGGCGGGCCCGCGCTTGAGCGGCGGCCACCCGCCGCCGGCCGGCGCAGGCACGGTGGACGAGAGATACGTGATGCGACCGATCGAGGTGAGCGCGCGAGAGAAGGTGGCGGCCACAGGCGGCGGAACGCCGCCGTCGACGGGCGGCGGCTCTTCGCGCCATCCAATGAGCATCAGGCGCCCTGCCGGAGGTGGCAGCGCGCCGAGCTGCCACTCGGCGCCGCGCGGGTCGAGGCACGCGAAGATTGACCCGCGGCTCATGGCGCGGCCGCTTCGGGCAGCGGCGTGAAGAACGTCCCTTCGGCCCAGTCGTACACCTCGCCCGCGAGCAGCGATCCGCCGGCATAACCGGCGATGCCGCCGATGATGCATCCGCCGACCCCGACCGCGGCCATGCCGAGCGGAGTGGTCGGCGTGGCGAGCGCGGCGCCGCCGGCGCCGACAAGCTTGCAGCCGGCCCACGCGGCCGCCCATCCGGCGACCACCTGCGACGCGCGCCGCAGCGGCTTGCTCGCCTGGACGATCGAGACCGCGTCGATGATGACACCGGCGACGATGAGCACGCGGCCGGCATACTTGAAATATCGGGCGGCCTGGTACGCGGCGCGGCCGGCGGTGCCCGCGGGCGCGTGGTCGGCGATCCCAAACTCGCTGAACGTCCGCTTCTGGTTCCAGTGATAGTCGATCGTCCTGGTGCGCACGTTGTAGCCGTAATCGAGGCGCAGATGCCGGTTGCCGGCGACGTCCTGGAAGAAGAGCGTCGAGGTCGAGCCGGACTTCGGCGTCCAGCCCCTCGGGCTGAACTCGATCGCGAGGCCGCTCGTGCCGGGAATCGGGATGCGCACGACGCTGGCCTGGCCGACGGCGTACGGGATGCCGCCCGACATCGGAATGTCGATGGTGGACCCGGCCGCAAGGGGCACGCGCGGGCCGGCCGGCGCGGGCGTCGCCATCAGCGCGGACGTTCCCGAATCGATCGGCTCGTGTCCCTGCGTCGCGCCAGCATGAGTCGGAGTTCTGCTCCCGCCCATCGTCCCGTCTCCCCTGCGTCTAACCGTTGTAGAACAGCCACGCGCTCACGCCGGTGAAGATCGCAGCCAGCAGCAGCCACGCTCGAACCTGCGGGTGCACCCATCCACGTCCGCCCGCCGCGCGCCCGGCCGCGAAGACGAAGAACGCCGCCGCGAGACCGGCGAGGATGTATTTCGTGAGCATGACCGTCGGAAGTATCGCCCACGACGCGCCCGGCGGCACGCGCGGAAACGTCAGCGTGCACGCCTTTCTTACCGCAGGGCCGGCTTCGGCCGGCCCTCCTACCAAACCTGTAACAAGGCCGCGGCAACCAAACATCCGACGGTGTGTGCGGCGAAGGCCCCCGAGACGTTGTTCTCCAGTGAGGAGATCCGACATGGCCCGGTTCCGCTGCCTGCTGTGCGACGTCATTTCCGACCGGAAGACGAACCATCTGTGCGCGCGCGAGTGCCGCGCCTCCGCGGGTCTGCACGTCGACTTCTGCAACGACTGCAGGGCCGCGTGCCTGAGGGATCTGGAATCACAGATGTCCGATCCGGGCGTCCGCGAGCGGCGCGACGATTGGAGAACCCCGTAACCGCGGCTCACCGCGCCGCTTTACTACTGTCGTTTCCCGCAAGAGGTGTTCGTGGCGAGGCTGCCCGAGCGGATCGGCAAGTACGAGATCGTACGCGTCCTGGGAAAGGGCGGCATGGGGACCGTCTACCTCGGCCGCGATGCCGACCTCGACCGCTCCGTCGCCATCAAGGTCCTGCGCAACCCCCTCTCGGATGAGGAGCTGCTCCAGCGCTTCCTGCGCGAGGCGCGCGCGGCCGCCAACCTGCGGCACGAGAACATCATCACCATCTACGAGGTCGGCGAGCACGACCGCCAGCCGTTCATGGCGATGGAGTACGTGGACGGGCCGTCGCTCGGACAGGTGATCACCGGCCGCGACCCGCTGCCGCTCGGCCTGCGCCTTTCCTACATCGAGCAGGTCTGCGCGGGGCTGCACCACGCGCACCGCGAAGGGATCGTGCACCGCGACATCAAGCCGCCGAACCTGATGGTCGATCGCGGCAACGTCATCCGCATCGTCGACTTCGGCATCGCGCGCGTCGAAGGGTCCGGCATGACGATGGACGGCACGCTCATCGGCTCGCTGAACTACATGTCGCCCGAGCAGATGCTCGGTCGCGCCGTGGATCTTCGCAGCGACATCTTTGCCGTCGGGGCGGTCGCCTACGAGCTGCTCGGCTACCAGCAGGCGTTTCCCGGGACGCTCGACAACGGGCTGCTCCACCGCCTGCCGAACGAGGCGCCGCCGCCGCTCTCATCGCTCTGCCCGGAGCTCCCACCGGAGATCGAGCGGCTCGTGATGCGCGCGCTGGCCAAGCGTCCCGACGACCGGTTCGCGGACCTCGACCAGATGCGCGTGGCGCTGCGCGAGGTGCGGCGCGTCGTCGACACGGAGCAGCCGCTCGAATCGCTCGCGGCGCCGACGCTGTTGTGGCCGTCCACCCCGTCCGGCGCGAGGTCCACGCCGTCACCCTCGTCTTCGGCGAGCCGACCGCCGACGCAGACGACGATCGTCATCACGAATCGCCACATGGCGGCCGCGATGGGCCTGCTGGTGGCCTCGGGTGTCGCCGGCGTCTTGTGGATCGCCCCGCGTGGCGACCGGGCGCCAGGCGTCTCGTCTGCGCCCGTTCCAGTCGCCACGGTCGCAGGGCCGGTATCGGCTCCGGTGCCGCTGCCAGCGCCCGCGCCGTCGATCGTTCCGGCGCCCCCAGGCCCGCGGGTCGTCCCGGATCCGGCACCGCGACCACGTGCGATCGAATCGACGCCGCCCATCGTCCCGGCGCCCGCGCGGACCGTGGCGGAGCGGACACCGGCTGCTCCACCGCTGCCTCCCGCGGCTTCGCCGGTTCTGCCCGCGGCTGCGCCGCCCGTGCCGACAGCGCCGATCGCCGCCGCGCCGCCGTCCGCCATCGAGGCCGACGCGCCGCGCGCGAATACGAACACGCCTGCGAACGCGACGGTCGCTGCGCCCGCTGCGGCTGCGCCCATTGCGGCTGCGCCCGTGGCGACACCGCCGACGCCGCTCGAGCGCGAGCGTCCCGGCATCCTGCAGGCGCTGTCCCGGTATCAGAGCGCCTATCGGGAACGGAACGTCAAGTCGCTCGTCGCCGTCTACCCGGGGCTGCCGCGCGAGGCGCGCCAGGCGCTCGAGCGCGCGTTCGGCAAGGACTGCCGCGACTACGACGTGACGTTCGGCAACTTGCAGCTGGCGCTCAACGAGGAAGATCCCACCTACGCCACCGTCACCGTGCGATCGGTCTACACGTGCCAGCCGAAGACGGCGCAGGCCGCGCAGCCACAGGCGGTTCAGGATGTGTTCGTGCTGCGGAAGATTGGCGACGGATGGCTCATTGACAGCGTCGGCACGATGCAGGGGGGCCGGCGGTAATCGGTAGTTCACGCTTCGGAGTTCCAGAGTCTCGTTCCGATACAACATAGTCGGCCGCATCCGACACCAGCGCCTTCCTGCCGATGTCTACCGCCTGCGAACGGGTGTCCGTCGAGGGCGCGACGCCCGAATCTATAGGTTCGCTCACGCGGAAATGCGACCGCGTTAGGATGCGGCCCCTTCGACGTTTTCATACATGTCCGCACAGCATGTTGGCGGCGTCGGTCTAAACGGCTGAGGCCGCGCACCGAAAGGCGTCGCACCATGGGAGAAGAGATCCGAGCAAGAGCCAGAGGAATCTTGGAAGCCGAGTTGCCCAAGAACGTCTTATACAGGTCCGACCTCAACGAAAAGAAATTCCAAGAGCTCACCGGTTACACGCACGCCAGACTGAAAGCCAATTGGGACAAAGGCTCGAAGCTATCGACGTGCATGGAGTACGTCGCCCATTACTGCGGTCGGATGGGGCTCACGCCGAATCTCGGACGTTTCGACCTCGAGACGTTCCTGCCCACCATCAAGAAGGAATACGCCTGGGTCCGGTCCATGCCCGGCAGGAAACCGAAGTACGGCGACATCCTCCTGCATCAGGGAACGCATATCGATGTCTCGATGGGCTTCGACGGTGAGGTGCTGATTCGCGGGGCATCAGGACAATGCCAAATTCCGCTTTACGATGCGGTGGGGCGGGTGCACGGGAAGGGCCCGTACGACCCGGCCAAACTCAAAGGCTGGGTAGATCTTGAGCGGTACGTAGGAGGCGCGCCTGCGAGCATCACTTGGTTGAAGGGGTGGTGGAAGGTCTGGGACGGCAACTACTACTACTACTACTTTGGCGACGGCGGGTTTGTGCAGTACACGAAGACCCCACCGGTCGGCACCGGCCAGCCGCCGAAGCAGCCGGCGAATCAAGGTGAATACGCGTTGGACGGCCCGTCGCTGAAGGTAACGTGGAATTCCACAGGTGGCGCGACCACGATCGAAACCTTCTACAATGCGGTCCCTGGCGCGCGGCAGATGAACGCCACCTCGAATCGCTTCTCGCCGCTCGTGGCGACGCGCCTCTAGCTCGGCCGAAGCGCTAGGATCTTTAGTCCCACAGTGTGGTGGTGGCATTAACGCCACAACCATGGAGACGCTGTGGGACAGGTACTTCACGGAAGCGCCACGGCCCCGCCCGCCGTTCGAGCAGCATTAAATGTACTCGACGGAAGAGGAAACGCTCATTGTGGCGTGTTGAGCGACAGACGTTTATTGCCGCTCGATAATTGGCCTCTCTAAGCCTTCAAGCGGACGATCCCGCATTTCACGCCCTCCTCGCTACATCCCCTCTTCCAACGGCAAGTTGCCGCGCTCACCCTTGATAGAGCGTTGGGGTCACCACGAAACTGTTGCGTCGCTACGGGTGGAGTCCCCGCGGCGTGCGCCTCCGTGACTACACTCCGTGCGGCCATTGGCCAGACACACACGGTCGTGCCCTACGGCAACTATGAAAACGCTCGTGCCCAGTTGGGTATCGACCATCGCCTCACGAAGTTCAACGACCCCGCGGGCCAATGGCCAAGTCGTACGGATGAACCGAACGATCGAAGACGCTATGGTGCGGCGGTTCTACGGGTTCGTGTTCAGGTTCGAGTCGTGGGTTCGCGGTTCGGCGTTCGGAACCCGAACCCCGAACCCAGAACCGGGAACCGGGAACCGAACTTGAACACGAACAGAGAACCCAGAACCCGGAAGCGTGAACGGCCAGGAGCCGTCAAGCGTGAACGGCCGTCGTCAGGGCGCCAGTGTGATGACCGGGCTCGCCACGCGAACGCGATTGCCGCCGGCGTCGGTGCCGCTGAAGAATGCCTGGTAGGTTCCCGCGACGGGGCTGCAGGCCGCAAACGTGCGGCGCGTGCCGCCCGTGATGCCGCTGAGGGGCATGTCGATCGTGGTTGACGCGCCGACGCCGGTGTTGCGCCGCTCTTCGATGCGGAACTGCGAATCGAACGACACGTTGACGCCCGCCGTCTCCGACATCTCCACCGTGAACGGATACCCCGCGATGCCGGTCGCGCACGTGCCGCGCTGCACCGTCGCTCCGCCGAGCACGGTGATGACGAGGTTGGCGCGCGTTGGCGAGGCATCGGGAATCGGGCTCACCGCCACGGCCTGCGCCTGCGAGTTGATCGTCAGCCCGGGGCAGTTGTCGTAGGCAATCGTGCCGCCGGTCCATGTCAGGTTCGTGCCGGAGAGAAGGGCGGTGATCTGCCCGCGCCCTTCGCACCGGCTCGTCGTGCCGGCCTGGCGCGCGTCGGTCGTGATGAGCACCGTCGCGTCGAACGAACCGTTCGACATGTCGCCGGTCAGCACGCCCTGGACGGTGCCGCTGCTCTCTCCCGTCTCGAAGTGACCGATGATCTGGTTCACGTCGCGCAGCGCGAGCGACAGCGAGAGCGCCTGCGACGCCTCGCTGATCGTGTAGTTGCCGCCGAGGCGGCGGTAGGTGATCGAGCCGTTGTACTTGCCACCGCCGCCGCCGATCACGATCGGGCTCGGCGAGCCGGGCAGCGTCCCCGGACTGCACGCGGCCGCCGCGGCGGCCAGCACGAAGATGGCGATGCGGGAAAGCATGATGCGCATGGTTACTTGTCCTGTCCGAGCAAATACGAAAACGACACGCTGATGAGCTGGAACCCCGGCATGTTGAAGCCGCCGCTCACGCGGACCTTGAGGCGCTCGCCGACGAGCGTCGCGGCCGCCAGCTCCGCGCGCCCGACGGGAATCCAGTCGACCTCCCGGTCGACGACGGCGAGCGCGTCGGGAAATGGGAGCGTGAAGCCGGTCGACGTGGCGCCGACGTAGGTGCCGGTGACGAAGCCGCGCAGCTGCGCGATGCCTCCGCCGAGGTTGACGCCGACCTGCACCTTGTGAAGCCGCGCGAACGGGATGAATCGGTGCGCCTCGACGCCGAGCAGCTCCGCATCGTCGGCGACGACCGTCAACAGATCGCGGCTGCCCTCGACCGCGACCGTCGACTGCTTCGACAGGCGCTTGTGGACGAGCGACACGCCCCACTCCCCGCCCATCGTCGTCCCGCGGACGATGCCGAGGCGGAACTCGGGGCCTTTGACGTCGATAGTCGTGGCGTTGAAGAGGCCGGCCAGCAGGTTGCCCGGCACGGCCCACTGCGGGCTGAATCCGCCGGTGACGCCCCACGAGGGATCGTCGATCTGCGCGGCCGCCGGCAGCGGCGCGAGCAGCGCGCAGGCGAGCGCGAGCAGCGCGACGTATCTGTTCGTCATGATCAGAACCCCCAGTCCAGCCCGAACACGGGCGTCAGGTGATCGACGAGGCCCGCGTCGGTCATCGGCAGGAGGACATTCGCCGTCACCAGCGCGGTGCCGGCCAGGTTCCACTTGATGCCGCCGGCAATCGACGCGCGATCGAGCCCGCGTGGATCGATCGAGGCGACCGACGCGGACGTGAGGCCGAAGGGATTGCTTCGCATCGGCACGTCCTTGTACGCGAGCCGCGCGCCGTTGCGGATGGTGCGCTGCATGAACTCGCCGTTGACGGTGAGGCGGCTCGTGGCGGCCCACTCGACGCCGGCCTGGAGGAGCGTGCCGTTCTTGCCGGCATCGACCGGCGCCTGCTGCAGCGGATCGAAGGCGCGGAACGGATCGCTCCAGAACTCGTAGCCGAACGACGCGTGCGGCGCCACCCGACCGACGGTGCCCGACCAGATGCCGCTGACGAGCGTGCGCGTCACGCCGGCGCCGAGCATCGCTTCCGGGTCGCCGGTGGGGAGCCGCAGGTCGACGCCGAGCGCGACGCCGCCCTGCCCCCGCTGGTAAAGGCGCATCTTCCCGCGCAGCGCGATGTCACCGAGTCCTTCCGCCGTCGCGCTGCCGATCGCCTGCTGCCCGGCGATGACGTGCGTCCCGTCGAGACGCAGCGTCACCCACGGCGCGGCGATGGAGGCGTCGAACCACCGGTTGAGCGACAGGTTTGCGAACATCACGAGCGTGTCGCTCGTGATCGTGAGCGTCGCCACTCCCGCCGGCGCCGAGGGGCCGCCGTGGAAGATGACGGTGCGCAGCGATCCGTCGTCGATCGGGATGCCGTCGAGCGCGTCGTAGGTGGCGTGGATGAAGTTGACGCCGACGCCGGCGCGCCCTTCTCCCGCCGTGATGGCGCGGTCGCCGAACATCGGTCCGAACGACGGCGCGGCGCGCATGAACGACCGCGTCGCGGGATCGAAGGTGAACGTGAAGCCGCCGGCCGACGACCCGATGGGCGCGGTCGAGACTTCGAGGCCGACGAGATCGGCGATCGCCTCGCCGATGTTCGACGCGCCGCTGCCCGCGCCGGCGGCGTTGGTGATCTTGATGAGGACCTGTCGTGGTGAAAGGCCCGTGTCGGCGGCGGCCGTCTGTGCCGCGGCGATGCCTGGCAGCAGCGCCACGATCGTCAACGGCCTCAGGACATACGGCACGATTCGGTGAAACAGCATCAGTGCTCCTGCGACGTGCCGCCCCGCAGGCGGCCCTGGTTGATGTAACGCCGCGCGGACGTCGATCGAACGTCCGCGCGGCTGCGTCGGTGAGCCGGTCCTGACGGACCAGCTCACCGGGGCGACACGAGCGCCGGCGCCGTCGCCCCGAGGATCGGCGGCAGTGTCGGCGTGATCACGGGCAGCGGCGCGACGACGATGGGCGTCGGTGTAACCACTGGCGTCGGTGTGACCGGCGGCAGTGTGACGACGGGGGACGGCAGCGGCACCGGCGTCAGGACGGGCGGCAGCGGCGGAATCGGCGGCAGCGGCACCGGCGTGAGAATCGGCGGCAGCTTGACCACCGGCGGCGGCACCGGGATGGGGATGGGTACCGGCGTCAGCACGGGCGGCGTCGTGCTCGGCGGCGGCGTCGTTGCTGGAGGCCGACCCGGGTCCGTCGGTGCAGGCCGCGCCGGCGGTGGCACCGTCGCGGGCGGCTCGGGCGTCGGCACCGGCGTCGGCGTCGGCACGGGAGCGGGCACCGGTCTCGGCGGCGCGGGTGCGGGCGTCGGCGCGGGCGCGGGAGGCGCGGGCGCTGGCTCCGGTGCAGTCGGCGCTGCGACCGGCGGTGGCGCAACCGTTGGAGGCGCAACCGGAGGAGGCGGCGGTGGTGCCGGCGCGGCAATCGGTGCCGAGTCGACGGTGGATGACGGTGCGATATCCGTCGTCGCGCCGCATGCCGCGAAGAGCGGCAGCACGCCAGCGACGAGGATTCCGGAAATCAAGCGGTTCATGTGAGACTCCATCAATCAGCAGGTTCGGGGGGTGAACCGCTGTCATGAAGGTCAACGTCCTGCACGAATCGACCGAACAGCCTGGCGCGGCTGCTCGATCGTCAGTCGCTACCGCAGGAGGACTGCGCCTGCCTGCGAGACCGTTATGGTTCGACCGTTGACGACGACCGGCTCCGTCCGTCCTAGCCGCTCGAGGTTCCGATCGACGACGACCGAGACATCGGTCGTGCCTGCCCCGGAGGTCGGCGTCACGTGCACCCACGTTGGCGCTTTCTCAATCACCCATCGGCAACCGTTTTGGAGAGTCACCGTGAACTTGAAGGTGCCGCCGATCGCCGGGAACGACACAGATTCGGGATTGAGCTTCGCGATGCACGTTGTCGAAGGTGGAGGGTCGACCCTCGGCGGGTCCTGCGTGACGGCAATCACGAGTCCGCCGATCTTGACGGAGCCCGATCGCACGGTGGAGCCGTCGTTCGCCTTGACGCCGAACCGGCTCGAGCCGGATCCAGCGACGGAACCCGTTGGGATGCCGATCCATGGCACGTCGGTTCCGGTGACGGACCACTTACAGTCCGCGGACGCGGTCACGGAGAAGACGACCTCCTGTGCAGCTGCCGTCAGCCTCACAGCGCGCGGGTCCACCGCGGCCGGGCAGGGAGGAGGAGGCACCGGATCCTGGGAAACGGAAATCGTCTGCCCACCAATGCTGACGGTGCCTGAGCGCGCAAATCCGTCGTTGGCCGCGACGGCGAATGCGCCTCTGCCGGACCCGATGCCCGAGCGCGTCGCGAGCGCAATCCACGACATGCCCGTCGAGACAGACCAGGTGCAGTCGGCGGATGCCGAAACCGTGAAGGCGACCGTCTCTCCGCTCGCTTTCACGCGCACGCTTCCCGGATCGACTGAAGCAGGGCACGGAGGAGGCGGCGCATCCTGAGAGACGGAAATAGTCCGGCCGCCGACGTCCACGCTGCCCGAGCGCGACGGTCCGTCGTTGGCACTCACGAGGAATGTGCCCGTGGCGGAGCCGGTGCCCGAGGGCGCGGTGATCCGAATCCATGACGTACCCGTCGACACAGACCACCTGCAGTCCGCGGATGCTGAAACGCCGAACGTGACCGCCTCTCCACTGGCTTTCACATGTACGCTCGCTGGTTCGACCGAGGCGGGGCATGGCGAAGCCACAGGAGCCGGAGCGGGATCCTGGGAAACGGAAATCGTCCGTGCACCGATACTGATGCTGCCTGAGCGCGCAAATCCGTCGTTGGGAGCGACCACGAATGCGCCTCTGCCGGAGCCGATGCCCGAGCGCATCTCGAGCGCAATCCACGACATGCCCGTCGAGACAGACCATCTGCAATCCGCAGGCGCCACAACCTGGAAGCTGACAGCTTCTCCACTTGCCTTCACATGCACGCTGCCCGGATCGACAGATGCCGGACACGGGCCCGGATCGGCCGTGGGAAACGGAGGATCCGGTAGTGGATTCGGAGCGGGGACGGGCGAAGGCGTCGGAACGGGCGCGGGTGTTGGATTCGGCGCCGGACCGGGTGTCGGGCTCGGAACCGGGGGTGCTGGCGCAGGCGGTGGCGTCGGCGCTGCGCCGCCAGCATCCTGCGTGACCACGGGTGACGGTGGAAGATCAGTCGTGCCGGCGCATGCGATGAGCAGGGAGAGGACGCCGGCCAGGAGAACTCCGACGGACGTGCGAGTCATGAGACGCTCCGATTACAGGCGGCATCCGGGGGGATGGACCGCTGTCATGGAGGTCAACGTCGGCGGAAGAGCGATCAAACAGTCAGCGCTGTGGCTGAAGCCACGACTCGAGGACGCGCTCGGCCGCGTCGCCCGCGATCACGCGCAGATTCTCTTGCAGCCGCGCGCTGCCGAAGCGCGCGTCGAAGCTGAAGGTCCGCGCGGGTGGCATCGCAATCTCGACGCCGTTCGAGGTGCCCTCTACCGCGAGCGAATAGGTCCTCGTGACGAGTGGCGTGCCGAAGTCGAGCGACGCGATCTCGCTGACCAGACCCACGGTTGCCGTCAATTCGACATCGGCCTTTCGCGCGTCTCGCACCACGGGTAGCTCTCGATCCTGCAGCGCTTTCACGATCTCGGCGATGGCTGTGGCGCAGATGTCGACGATGCCGTTGCAGTCGACGAATACCGGTGGACGTTCGGGTCGGGTGGGAAGCGTTGGTGTCGGCGCCACCTCAGGAAGTACGGTCGGCACCGGCGCAGCGCGTGCGACCCCAGCTCCGGATATCGCTTGGTGCCCAGCCGCGAGGTGCGTTGCCGGAGCGCTCGGCGGTGTGATCGGATCGGGCGTCGGCTCGCGAAGTGGAACCTGCGGTACGGCGTGTATGGCTGGACGCGCAGGCACCTGCTCGGGGGGAGACCATCGAGGCCCGACCATGCCGAACGCAAGTGCGCCCGCCACCAACATCGCAGCGGCAAGCGACGCCGCCACGACCCAAGCCCTGCGTGGTTTTGACGGAATCGCGTGCACTAGCGCGCGAGTACGAACGTTCGTCGCCGGATCGAGCGCCGCCGCGACGTCAGCCGCCGACTGAAAGCGCTTGTCAGGATCCTTTTCCAGGCACTTCATCGCGATGACCTCGAGCGACTCCGGTACCGCAAGGTCGGTGCGCCGCCTGGACGGCGGCTCCGGCACGTCGGTGACGAGCTTGACGAGGATCGACGTGGTGGACGCGTCGCTGAACGGCACGTCGCCGACGAGCATTTCGTACAGGATCACGCCGAGCGAATAGAGGTCGGCGCGATGATCGACAGGCTTGCCCGCAGCCTGCTCCGGCGACATGTAATGCGGCGTGCCGAGGACGAAGCCAGCCGCTGTCAGCTGCGACGGCTCGTCGAACGTCTTCGCGATGCCGAAGTCGACGAGCTTCGCCACCAGGCGCCCGTCCACGCCGGTCGTGAGCATCAGGTTCTGTGACTTCAGGTCGCGATGGATGATCTGCTTCCGGTGGGCGACGGCAAGCGCGCCGGTCACCTGGCGCACGATGTCGACCGCGAGGTCGTACGGAACCGGCCCGTCGCGCCTGATGGTCTCCTTCAGGCTGCGGCCTTCGATGTACTCCATCGCGATATACACAGTCCCGTCGTCGGCCTGACCGAGGTCGTAGACCGTGACGATGTTCGGATGATCGAGCGTCGAGGCCGCCCTCGCTTCGCGCTGGAAGCGCCGGACGACGTCGTCCGATGTGACGAGCTCGTTCCTGATCACCTTCACCGCGACGGTCTTGCCGAGCATCACGTGCGTCGCACGGTAGACCGAACCCATGCCGCCGGCGCTGATGAAGGCGTCGACCCTGTACTTGCCGTCGAGAAGCTTTCCGATGTTCGGGTCGTCGACTGACCCCGCGATGAGCGGCGTGCCGTCCTTGATGCAGATCCGGACCGTCAGGCCGTAGCGGGTGCCGCAGGTGGAACAGATCGGCATCGCTACGGCTGCTTTCGCAGCACGTCCTTCGGCGTCGCCTTCCCCTCGAGTGTGACGATCGCGTAGCGCTCCTGCACCTCGCTCACCGCCGCAGTGCCGGTCTGCTTCTCGTCGGCGCCGAGTGTGACGCCGCTCACCGGGTCGACGAGCGCTTCTCCGACGTTGAAGACGTTGAACGTGTCGCCGACCTTGATGCCGGCCTGCGCTCCCACGTTGATCCAGACTCGCTGGCCGTCGATCTTGACGACCCTCGCTTCGATCGCGCCGCTATGCGCCGAGGTGGTCAGCCGGTCGATGTAGCCGCCGGCGACGAGCTTGGCCACCATCGCCTTCGAGGCCTTCTCGAGGGTCTCGCTGGCAAGTCCCCACTGAGCTTCGTGGCTCACACCGGAATTGCGGATAAAGGCGCCGCCCTTCTTCACCTGGGCGTCACCCGAGACGGCCATGACGCGCTCGCCGGTCGTGGTGTCGATGAACCGGAGGTTGATGGTCGCCTCGGCCTGCTGGAGGTTTCCGCCGACGCCGACGAAGGCCGCCTTCGTGTCGTTGACGGCAAACTTGTCGATGCCGCCCACGACGATGTACTTGACGCCGAGAAGGTGACCGACCTTCGCGGCCGTCTGCGGCGTGACGGCGCCCGAGGCGGCGAGCCCCTGCTCTTTCATCACGAGGTCGAGCTGCGTGCGCTCGATGACGGTGAACGTCGACGACAGCGTCGCGTTCTCGGAGAACGCGGCGTCGAGCTGGTTCCGCGCCGCGGGGCCCAGGTCGTTCCAGAACACCAGGCTGGTCGGCGCGTTGTTCTCGACGTCCCAGAGGGCGATGCGAATCTTTTCCTGCGCCTGCGCCGGCCACGCGGCCAGCGTCAGGCACGCCCAGGCGAGTAGGGCTCTGCTGAAGCGCGACATCTGCGGCTGCCTCCCGTTCTCGATAACGACGGAGGATGTGAAATCACACCGGACGTTTTCTAGTTGCCCGGGGCCCACCGGATTGACGAGGCGACGGCGTAGCGGCGCTCGTGCTCCACGTTGCTCATGGTGGTGAAGCCGGCCATATCCAGCCAGAAGCGCGACGTCACACGGACGCTCACGCCGGCGCTCGGCAGCCAGTCGTCGTCGAGCACGGACGAGGCGCCGCGAAACTGCAGCCGGTCGTGAACGTATTCGAGCCCGCCCTTGAACCAGGTATTCTGCGACTCTCGCGCCACCTCGCCGTGAAGTGACAGCGCTCGACCGCGAAACGACAAGTTGCCGCGGTAATCGGCCGGCGACGTGAGACGGAGGTTCGAGAGTGGCGTCTGTTGGCCTCGATTGAGCGTGGGTGCTCCTGAAAACAGGTTGTCGAGCGCATAGGGCCGTCGGCTCCCGTGGCGCCAGGTGATGCTGTTGCCCAGGTTGTTGCCGCTGAGACCCATTTCAAAGGCGCCGAGCGACAGGCCGACGCCGACGTCGAACGAGACGCCGCGTCCGCTCGAATACGTCCGCCTGTTGAACGCCAGCGGCGCGTCCGACGCGTCAGAGGACGTCAGCATGCCGAGCGCGTCAGTGTCGAGTCGCAACGCGAGACCGACGTTTTCGTACCGGATGCCGTGCAGATAGTTCACGTTGACGCTGACGAATCCGGCTTCCGAGCGCCGTCCCTCGTCCGGCGAGGCGCCGCCTCTCGCGAACCGGCCGCGATATCCCGCCGTCAGAGCCGCTGCCAGCTGCGCTGTCGAATCGTTCTGCAGCTCGAACCGCCGGTTTGCATACGTGGAGGGTTCCGCTCCCAGGTCGAGGGCGGAAAGAAGACCGGGGTCGGTCTGAAGCGCCGTGCGAAGCGCGAGATGCGGCCCCACGCCGGCATAGATGCCGTGGCGCGTTCCCCCCTCGCTCCCCCGAACCCAGAAGGTGTGGCCATACTTGGGCGCCAGGAGGCCGCCGGCCGTCATCGAGGCCGGGACGAAGCCCTGGTAGGCGCCCAGGTCAGGGTTCAGTTGCGCATTCCGGATGTCGTGCACGAATGCCGCCCCCGCCGTCGATCGGGAACGGCCAAACTCCAGGTGAAGCGGCTGGGACGCATATTCGATGACGCGGACCGGATCGAAATCGCGAGAGCTCGAGTTGAAGATGGTGCGATCGCGAAGCACCTGGAGCAGACCGAGGGGCAGGACGATGCTCCTGTCGCCCCGATCTTCGGCGATGGTCGTCGCAAACACGTTCTGGGGACCGCCGATGCCCGCGATGCCAACCGATCGCGCGTCGATATTCCACGACTGCGCGGCACCGACGCGAGGGAAGCTGACCACGGTGACAATTGCAAGCGCGGCGATGGTACGCATGACGTTCTCCGTAATGCGGCCGGGCTCTCATCCGCCCGGGCCCGCATTCGTTCAACGCCATGCGAGTGGAGGATCTAACAGGTGTCCCTTGCGCTTCGTTGACATGCCGTGAACGGGTGGATAAGCTGGCGCCTCTCCCACCGGCCCACCGCCTCGATCGAAGGAACAGGTATTTCCTGATGGCCGAACGCGAAAACATTCAGTCGCTGCTCGTGCGCAGGAAGCTCACGCGGGCGATCGCCGATTTCCTCCGCGCCGAACTGACGCAGCATCTGACAACGCTGACGCCGCTGTTCCAGCCTCAGACCGTGCTGGGCGATCGCATCCAGGGGGGGCCGAGCGATTCCATCAAGCGGTCCGAGCTGGTCATGAAGGAGGTGCAGGCGGCGTACGATGCGATCGCGCCTGCGAAGCCGTTCAGCCTCCGGCGCGAGTTGACCCCGCCGTTCGAGTTCCCCAAGGCCAGCCTCGAGCTCACGCCGGTCGAGTACACGCATGCGGTCCAAACCGGCTCCAGTACCAAGAACATCGCCGTGCGGTGTCCGCTGACCTGGACTCTCTGCTATGGCGGATATGCCCTAACCCGCCTGCAGGAACTTCTCGACCCGCGGGTGCGAGGGGAGCAACTCCAGCGATTCATTCTCAGCTACCTGTTCATGCACCAGGTCGTGATCAATCAGAAAGGACTGCAGCCGATCCTCGGGGCCTTGCATTTCTCCATCACGACGATCAAGCTTGCACAGTTCGGCGACCTGCCCATCACACGCATCGCGTCACGCGTCACCACCGCGCGCCCGACGGATGCCGTCGTCCTCGAGAGCGCGGAGTTGACCGGCGTGGATGCGTTCGAAGAGATCGTGAACGTCGACGACATAGGCCGGCTGCAGGATTCGTTGAAGGAGCGGCTGCTCGAGATCGGTCGCCAGCAGACGCCGGAATTCGCGTAACCGCCGCGGCACGCTCAGCGCAGCGGTTCAACACGAACGGGCGAGGGCCCGTACCACTGGCTCGCCTTCCGTCTGGCGTTCGCGATGTCCACCTGTTGCATGCTCGAAATACTCGGTATGACCAGGTCCTGACCGATCGTCAACCGATTCGGATCGTCGCCAATGATCGCCCGGTTGACGTCGTAGATGACAGGCCACAGCTGTGCCTCTCCGTAATATTCCTGGGCGAGTTTTGACAGGCTATCGCCTGGTCGAACGATGTGTCGAGTGGTCTGGCGATCCGAGGACGACGCGACCACCGGGGCCGGGGAGCCGAACAGATTGAGTCGAAACAGGTCGCGAGCAATTTGTGCCGCATTCAACCCGTGAATCCAGGAGCCCGGCGTCGTGGTCGGCGGGTCGATGACATCCACGAACTTGTCGCCGAAGTTGTACGCGGCGGCCACCATCGCGGCGAGCAGTGCTTCCCGGTCCTCCTGATCCTCGTTTGGGTTCACGCTGATCGCTCCCGGCCTGTAGTACCGCGCCGGATTCCGGTCGCCGGCTAGCGGAGGAACGAAGTTGAAGCGCGCAGGCCAGCGCGCACCCGGATTGAGCTCCATCGCGTCGAGTAGATGGCGAATCTCCCGCGCGGCTGCCTCAATGGCGTATTGCGGTACGGCGAGCAACCGCGCCGCTGTATTCGCATGGCGTCCTACCAGAAAGCCGCGGAGAAGCCCGTGGTCGAGCGCCGTTCTGACCTGGATCTGCGCCATGCCCAATGAACCCGAATTCAGATGCGATATGAGCTGCTGCTGCAGCGCGTCTCTCGGCTCGATGTCTGCGAGCTCGTTGAGAATGATGGCCGCCAGCAGTTGCATTGGAATACGGTTCGCAGAAGCGCTCTCCTGCAACTGGTTCTGATATTTGCCCAGCTTTCGGACGTACCACTGACCGCGGCGCCCGGGAGCGTCTTTCATCTGCTCCATCAGGGAGTAGCCGAATAGCCGGTAGGTGGTGATCTCCAGCGGCTCCCGAGGCAGCATGCCAAATGCGCGGCGACGGGATTCGTTCAGTGTCGGCGCCTGCTCACCAAGACCTGTCGGTCCTGGCATGCGGTCTCCTATCCGTCCGTTATGAAGGTCTGACATTCGCTGTATACCGAAGCGACGCATCGTGTGTTCGTGTGGTGGGGCCGCCTCTGGGGTGTCGCTCGAAGGCGTGACGGTCGAATGACACACGACTCCGTTGCGTCCGATCTAATCAACGAATTTGGGAGTGACATCGCACAGTGGCGGTCAGGATAAAAAGGACCACCGGACGAAGGGAGCCGGGCCTCGCCCTCGAAAACGCTGTGAGGATCGCGGCGATTTAGTCGCCGTTCATGGAATGGTGATGCTTACTGGGGCATCCTCACGCGAAGTTGAGCGAACGCCGACATCAGAAAGAGCACCGAAACCGTTGCGGTGATGTATTTCGTCGCCATCTCGCATCACGGGGCGGGCGATCAAACCTGCCGTCCTGCGAAATACCATCGACCAGGATCGAACCGTTGCGCCGCCTCGGCTACCGGACCGGCCGCATCTCGCAGGATCTCAACCTGTCGTGTCACCCGCATGTCGGCCTCGAACTGCAGGTCTACGCCGTATCGCACGAGCAACTCCTCGGCAGCCAACGCCCTGAAGGACTTCGGATACGTGGGCGAACGCAGGCAGTCGAGAAGCGCGTCAGGACCATAGAGGAACCCGTTCCGATACCGAAGGTCCGCGTGAAAGCGTGATGCATTGGATGTCAACCAGTCCCCCCACACCGCAGCGTCGCGTGACAAACGCCGAACTCTTGCGCCGAACGGTTGGCCGTCCGGCCGACGCGGCAATTGTGCGCGTTCGCGAAAGGCGTCGAGTTCCGCAGGAAACAGCTCCTCCTCAGTCATCAGCTCGGGAACAAGGACATCTTCGAACAGCGGTGCGCCCGTTATGACATGCAGGGCATCAGCCGCGGCACCAGCCAGCGGCTCCGCTCGTAGGAAACCGATCAGGGGACGCACCGCTGACAGGTCTCCCAGCAGTCCAAGGGCAACGATGACGTCGATTTGCCGGCCCGACCCGTTTACCGCGGCCAACAACGCCGCCACCGAATGGCGGTCGCCGGCCAAGCCGAGTGCGATGGGATGCGACTCGGCCACGGGAGCCGCAGCTGCCACAGAGATGAGGGCGTCGTGGTCCCTCAGACGCAGCGCGGCATGGAGAGCCGCTGACACGGTTGCGCTGTCGTCCGCGAGCATGAACCGGCGAGCGGCCGGGATAGCTGTCTCGTCGCCGGTGCGTCCGAGGCTCCAGAGTAGCGACGGGGCCGCGGTCGGCGCCGCCGTCTCAAGCGCCCGGAGCAGAGCGCCGGCGACCGGGAGTCGGCGGTAACCCAGAGTCCTCGCCAGGATCGCGCCGAGCCTTGGGTCGGCTGTCGCCAGCGCGCGCACGCAGAAATCTTTCCAGTCGTCGGGAAGCTCGTGTTTGAGCGCGTCTGTGAGCGCATCGCTCTTGGCCGCATCCTCGCCATCGAAGGTCTTGATGACGTTCGCCAGCATGGGCGCCTGCAGACGGCGGCAAAACGTGCAGGCCGCCGCGAACAGCGCCCCGGCATCTCCCTGGGCGGCGCGATTTCGGCAGACCTCGGCCGCTACATCCCCGCCGATGACCAACGCATCAAGGTGCGCCTCGAGTCGCTCCTCGAATTCGGCAACTTCCAGCCAGGTGAGCTCCGGATCGGTTAACAGGCGCTGGCGCTGCTCGTACAGGAACGAGGCCTCCTCCAAATGCTCTTCGTACAGCTGGCGAAGGAACGCCGCATATGTGGCTGCCATCGTCATCCCGCCGAGCCTCCCTCAATCCTCAGGACGGTGCCTGACCGACGGTCACGGCAGCGACGTCCCGAGGAACCTCTCCTACCCTTACATGCGCACGCCAGATCAGGCTGACGCGATGTTGATCGGTATCGACGATGACCGTATCCAGCACGCTCGGCAGGATTGTCTTCTCAGCCTGACGAAGTGTGACTTCGACGGGCGGCGCAGGAATTCCGGGCAGTGCAAACTCGAGCCGTCCCCTCGGCGACGCATTCACCACCGTCACGATTTCATCACCCACGAGGTAACCCGGCGCGATCAAGCCAGGCGACGCGGCGTTCAGGAAACGGCGGTCGAAATCCACCGGCAATAACGGACGGCGCGCGGCCGTCCACGCTTCATCGTAGGTCCCGGCAAACGATGCGCGCGGCTGCCAATTGGCCGACAGGAACCCGAAGCCTGCTGGCGGCGGACGGTCGGAAAAGGCGGCAATGCGATGCTCGGGGTCTTCGAGATTCGGCAAGGGGACAGGCTGTTTCCCCGTCCAACGGACGAGGAACCCTGTTCCGACCGGGTTTCTCGGCTCACAGGCCGGGCGCTCCGGATCCTGGCGGTCCCAACCCCCGAACGCGCGTTCGTAGTGCAGCGGCATGCGTTCGAAGGGCAGTGGTGGGGTCATCGTAGGCCCGCCAGTGACACCTCGTTCCCAGTAACGGTCGCCGATTACCGAGACGACCTTCTGCACCGCGCCGACGCGCAGTCCGACGGCTAACTCGGTGACTCCGGTGCGAAGTGCGTGCGCGTGGCCGAGCAGGACGATGTCCGTGGCCGGCTTCATGAAGGCGCATTCGGGCTCGTACCGATAGCTCGATGTATCTGGATCGCCCCAGAATTCGCCGGCGAAATTGACGGGTTGCTGCTGTGCCGCGAGGTCGAGCGAGCCCGTCTCGCTGATGACGTACGTGGCCTTGATGATTGGCACGAACAACGGCGTCCCATGTTCATCGGCAAGGAACGCTGGCTCGAACGCAAAAGGCGTGTGGTTCTTCACGTCCGGTGCGGCCGAAAAACTCATAAGGCCAGTGGTCCAATGCCGCTGCTACGCGGGCGAGTATTCGAGCACGCGCCAGGCGTCAGGGTCGAAAAGATACGGGGAAACCGGACGCAGCAGCTCCGGTACGTGGAGATACTGGGGACCGGTCTTCATTCCGAGCTTCTCCGCCAGGCGGATCACCGCCAGCCCTTCGCCCGCGAACGGCCGCATCCATGCCGCGAGTTCCTCCGGCAGCGCCCCCCGCTCGATCATCGCTGCCACGCGGTCGCCCCGCTCTTCGAGAACGGCGGCAAGCGCGGTATCGAACGCTATGCTGTCTCGGGTCAGCAGGCTGCGGCACAAGTCGAGCCGTGAGGCTTCGCTCGGGGTGTGCACGACTTCCAGGCGCTCGAGCAGCGCGGGGCAGCGCGACGTCGAGTCTGGCTCTAAGAGGATCTGCATCAGCAGATAGATGTAGAGAAACTCCTCTTCGTATTCCTGATCCGGGTTCCAGGAGGATCGGCTGTGCAGAACGATGGCTTCTGCGCCGTCGACGTACGCTCCGCATAGCGCATCGAAGAAAGGTTTGCTTTCGCTGGTCACCTTTCGTTCGTCGGGACACCTCTGCAGGTAGTAGAGAAAGGCTCCGGCACTCTGCATCATGCTGATGTAGAAGAGATCCGGGATTCCCGTCAGCAACAGCGTACACACGCCCCGCTGCCGGTAGGCGAACGTCATCGTCTGAATCTCGGCCCACGAGAGCTCCGCCGCCCGCAGACGCGGTACGAGCCGCTCGAGCTGAAATTCGGCGTTATCGATGTAATCCGCCAAGTGGACCTCGCTCATACGTCAGCGCAATTCGACAGGCGTGAACACCACGTTCGTGATCTTGACTGCCTTCAGCGCAGCGACAAGAACGCTGCTGAAAAGGTAGATCCTCGGCCGCTCGCCGAGGCGGAAGAGATCGAGCTCCGGCGTCGCCACCGCTTTCAGCACCAGCTTCTTGATATCGCGGATTTCGCCGTCCTTCGCGCGCCGCACGACGCTCAGGTCGAGATTGAGGCAGTCGACGCGCTCCAATGGGTTCAAGAACACATAATCGCGGCTGTACAGGCGGCCTTTGTGATCAAGCAGAACGAAGGGCAGCCGTTCGACCCGCCCGACGTTGTGCGACAGGATAACGTCGGCAGTCTTTCGATCGAACGCGAGAAACCCGCCGGTATTGCCGATGAAGGACGCCCGCTTCAGTCCTGGATAGTCCTCTCCAAGGCGCAGGCGGACCTCACCGCTGTCGGCTGGATAGTCGGTGCCCATAGCTAGACCCTTAGAGAGCCGGTACGCACGAATGTCGATCCCATCGGGCGTGTTGTCGCTGAAACAGTACTCCTCATGGTCGGTATCGCCCAGGGTCGAGAATGTGAAATACGGCATCGTTACGTCCGCTAGCCGTTCAGCACGTTGAAGACCCTCTTCGGAAGGGTATTGACCGTGCCGACCGCGCATTGGGCCTTTATTTTCGATTGACCATAGTCCACGACGGAGTCGTAGAGGTCTTCGGAGATCGCCACCAACTCGTCGGCGATTTTGCCGAAATCCGGGTCGTGCTCTTCTTTGTCGTCGGCCGTCTCCGTGTACATCTGGACGGTTTCGTTCACCTTGTCCTTCAGATTCTTGTCGTAGGTGGGGTGGCTGCCAAGGTGCTTCGGCAATCCCAGTTTGCAACAGACCGAGTCGAGGCTCGGCAAGATGAGCATGTTGACTTTGTAGTTGATGTTGTACGGCGCCGCGAGCAGGCCGTCGACGAGGTCCTTGACCAGATCCGCTTTCTTCTTGGTGGCCTTCAGGATCGCTTCCTTCAACACGTTGTTCGGAATGACGTGGTGCACCTGATTGGAGTACGGCGTATACCCGGTCGTGAAGTTCTTGGCCTGAATCTTCTGTTTGAGCTTTCCCTTCTTGATGCCTTTTTTGAGCCGCTGGACGATCTGACCGGCCCGCCCGGCGTTGATACTCTTGACCGGAATCCACCGAAATGTGTTGGCGATGGCATCCAGATGCCAGTCGGGTTCGCTCTTGATGTTGTACACCTTGGCGTTCTTGTCCTTGGCGTTCTGTATGCCTTGCCATCGATAGCTGCAGCTGTCGTTCTCCTTCCAGGCGCTCTGATGACCGGTGAGACAGCCGCCGCCTTCATATGCGCCCACCGGCTTGTGCTCCGCGAAGGTGTCACGAAACTGGGAGTGTTTGCCCTTGGTACCCTTCTTTTTCTTGGCCACGGTCGTCAGCCCCGTCCAATGACCAGCGCGCCGACGCGTCCAGACGCAGACATGCCTGTGACAATGGCGGACGCGGAGCGCGCGTAGCCACGTTCGAAGGCGTGTGACGCGACGGCGACCGCCGCGAGCGAACTGGCCGCACCGACGTCTCCGGTTGACATCGCCGGCATCATGAAACGGCGCGGCTGTAAAAGGTCGGCCGAGACTTGCGGGAACGCGGCACCGAATTGGTACGCCCGCCACGACTCCCCGTTGAGATCCGTATAGACATCGACATCGAGCGGCCGTCCGAGGGCAGACGCCGTCACCGCCTCCGTCAGTGCCAGCGCCAATGCGCGGCCGTTCTTGGGCCCGCCATCGAGGTACGGCTCGTCTTCGGCCGCAACCGCGGCCGCATGGATTCTCGCGCGCGGCGGTCCTGATCGGCGAGCGGTTGTCGGACCGCTGACCAGCATCGCGACCGCCGCCTCACCCGGCATGAGGCCCGACGGTTTCTCCGCCGACTTCAGCCGCTCGGACTCGCCCAGCCACTCCACAGAATGCCCGTCCAGATAAGAGTCTGCGGCAAGGACGATCAGCCGATCGACCCTCCCCCTGGCCAGCAGCGTCTCAGCTCCGGCAAAGGCGGTGAACGCACCCGTACGGCCGACGTAGACGGTATGCACGCGATCTGCGTCAATCGGAATCCCGAGACTGCGCATCAATGGAGCGACGTAGGTCTCGCCAATCATCTCTGGGTAGCACGGAAACGCGAAGGCAAACCGATCTTCGTCTAGATCCGGACCGACGATCACGACAGCGGTGCGCCGCCAGAAAGCGACGTCATCGGCGTCGGGGAGCATGCCGGACCGGCGGAGGTCGTTGAAGGCATAGGTGGCCATGGCCAGCCAGCGCGCCACAGTCGCCCTGCCTTCGGTCAGGCCCCATACCGCATGGCCGATGAGCGGCACCATCGTGTGGGAATCAGGATCCAGGACCGTCGCATCGGGCACCGGCGCAGCGCGCGTTATGCCAGCGCGAATGGCCGCACACGACGTGGCCGCGTCGTGGCCGAGTGCCGTCACCATCCCGATGGCGTTGATGAACAGGTTCACGAAGGCGCCTCGATCGTGTTCGACGGCTCACCAGGGATCGCCGCAGATTGGACATTTCCTCGGTTCCGGCGGGGCCATCCCCATCACGGGACCCTGGAGAACCGGAGATGGCGGCGTGTTCTTGTCGTTGTGCAACATCGGATCGAACGCGCGGGCGACTCCTTTACCTTCGAATTTCACGTCGAAGGAGACGTTCACGAACTCCGCCTTCCCTTTGATCTTGTTCGACGCTACTCCGAGGAGTGTTCCCGCCTCGTCGCCGGTGCTCATCATGAAGTTCGAGTCTTTGACGCACGTCGGATTCCCGTCGGACTTGACCGTCGACGCCCCTTGTGCCGTGTCCGATGACTTGGCGATATTGGGGTACGGAATCGGCACGAATGGCGCAGGCGGGGCGGGCGTCTTGCAGACGTCAGGAAACGCGATCGTCACGCCATTGCTGCCCTTGTGCACGACTGACAGAAAGTTGACGCCGACGGTCACAGCCACAGGTTGCTCCTCAGGTGATGCTGCGTTCGAAACGGATGACGCGGCGATGATCTCGTCATCAGTTGAGCGCGATCGTTGCGCCCTTGATCTTGTTCGACTCGGAAGCCCGGCTCAGCAAGCGGGTGCCCTTAATGACCACACGACCATCCGCGTAAAGCGCGATCGAGCTCTTTCCACAGCTCAGAACCACGCATTCGCGGCCGACCAACTCCAGCGTGCTGCCATCCACTGTGACGTTGTCGCGGCTGTCGCGACGGATGGTGCCGGATGCCAGCGTCCGCTCCAGATGCTCGTGCTGGTCGAGTACTCCCACGATGATAGGACGCACCGGATCACCGTCTTCGAACACCAACAGGACCTCGGCGACGCGTTCGGCCAGCGTGTGGGCCGCGCCGCTGGACGTGAGCGCACGGGCGACCACCGGCTTCCCGCTGTTGCCCGGAAAATCGACGAGCGGCTCGCCGCGGCTGGTCGACCCGACAACGCGTCCCACCTGTACGGCCATCGTTCCGCCGACCGTTCCGGGAGCCGGCATGTGCAGGGTGTTCGACTTCATCTCAATTCTCCGCAATCTTGCTGCCCTTGATGATCACGTCGCCGCTGCCCTTGATATTGATCTTCTTGCCGGATACTTCGATATCGCCGTTCTTCTTCAGCAGGATCTTGGCCTCGCCGCTCACGAGGAGCAGTTCGTCCTCGGCCGTCACGGTAACCTTCTTGGCGGTGAGCGCATATTCTTTCTTCACACCCTCGGTCCGCTTGCCCGTCACGGTGTGCGTCATGTCCTTGGCGATCGTGACCGTCTGATCCTTGGCCACCTCGATCGACTCGCTGCCCGCTACCTTCTGCGATGCGTTGCCGCCGACCATGACCATCAAAGCACCAACCACTTCCGTGGCTTTGAGACCGCCGACCGTTTCGTTCATGGCCGCGCCAACACTCACTTGATAGGCCCCGCCCACTGAGAGCGTCTTCGCCGCGCCGACGAGCTCGCTCGACGCTAACACCACGGTCTCGGTGAGCGTCTTGGCAATGCGCACCGTTTCATGTCCGCCTACCGTGCGGGACCGGTTGTTCTGCACTGTCTGGGTCAAGTCGTTCTGGACCGTCTTTATCTGGTCGTGTTTGATCAGAATCGTCTCGTCGTTGTCGACCTGCTCCTTTCGGTCGTGCTTGACCAACACGGTCTCGTCGTTATCGATCGTCTTCGTCCGGTCGTGACCCACCCAGTGCGTCTCGTCTTTCTCGACCTCGATGTCCTGATTCTTCTCGGCGTGGATGAACAGCTGTTCTTCGCCCTTTTTGTCCTCGAAGCGAATCTCATTGAAGTTGTCCGGACTGCCGCCAGTCGAGCTGCGCGTCTTGATGCCGGACTGCGTCTTGTTCGCCGGCAACTCGTACGGCGGCATCTGCTCGGCGTTGTAAATCCGCCCGGTGATAATCGGCTGATCCGGATCGCCCTCCAGGAAGTCGACGATGACCTCTTGGCCAATGCGTGGGGTCGAGACCGCGCCCCACCCCTTGCCCGCCCACGGGTGCGACACGCGCATCCAGCACGAGCTGTTCTCGTCCTTCTTCCCCAGCCGATCCCAGTGGAACTGCACCTTCACGCGCCCGAATTGATCGGTGTAAATCTCGTCGCCCCCGGGGCCGACCACCACCGCCGTCTGCGGTCCCTGCACGAACGGCTTCGGCGTCGCCCGCCGCGGGCGGAACTGCTGCTTGGTGGACATGGCCGCGAAGGTGCACTGGTAGCTGGTGCCGCCGCCCTCGAGCGCTTCGTAGTCGGCGAACTGGAGGTCGTAGTTCGCGGCCATGACGAGGTGCTCGCAGTTCTGATCCGCGCGCGGACAATCCTCGAGCGTGAACAGCGCGCCGACGGCGATGCCGCGGGCGTTGCTGGTCCCGTTCGCGGTCTCGAACTGCGTGCCGAGCTCGTCGATGCGCACCAGCGCCAGCTGCTCGCCGTCCCCCTTCTGCAGGTACGCGCCCGGGTAGTCGAAGACCTCGTGACTGCCCTCGGCGCACGTGTAGGCGATGACCTTCTGCGTCTTGAGATCGACGCTCGGCCGCTCGAGGTCGTAGTCCTTGTGCACGTACTTGCCGGGCTGGATCTCGCGCGAGAACTGCCAGCTGCCGATGTGCTCGAGCTCCGGCCGTACGAGCTTGTCCGGCGCGACGAACGGAATCTTCTCGTAGCCGGCAGACGGCACGTGCTTGCTGCACGAATCGGTCAGCACCATCGTGTTGTGGCCGTCGGTGTGGCGGAAGTAGTAGTAGATCCCCTCCTGCTCCATCAGCCGGCTGACGAAGTTGAAGTCGGTCTCCCGGTACTGCACGCAGTAGGTCCACTTGCGATACGTGCTGGTCAGCTCCAGCTTGAAGTCGGCGGTGCCGTGGTCCGCGAACACCTTCTTGATGATGTCCGGCACCGTCATCTCCTGGAAGATGCGGCAGTCGGCGGTGCGCGTCAGGAACCAGAGCCACGGATGGACGGTGGCCGAATAGGTGAAATAGCGGCCGTGCACCTGCCCCTGCGAAAAGCGCGTGACGAAGCCGTTGAAGTAGCGCGTGCTGTCGTCGGGCAGTCCCAGCTTGATGGTGACGTTCTTGCCTAGGATCGCGTCCACGTCGATGTCGCCGTTGTCGCTCAGCAGGTCGAGGTGGTACTCGCTGATGCGCGCCAGCTCCTCGTGGCCGCGCATGCCGTGAAACAGCAACACGCCCTCGCCGAGCGGCGTGGCGATGTCCATCACGCGATCCATGACCCTAGACATGCTGTTCTCCAACGGTCGACGGGCCGACCTGAAGGGCGAGCGCTCTCGGCAGCCTGACGGTGTCCGCGGCGTGACGCTTCTCGGCGCGCACCACCAGGCCGTCGACCGGCGCGCCGGCCTCGAGCCGCAGCTCGGCGCGGGCGATGACGGGCCGCAGCCCGGCGCCCTCGAGCAGCCGTTCGATGTACGCGCGCGCGTGGTTGTAGCGCCCGTGCGGCCGCAGGCAGTAGTCCGGGCCGTCGCCGGCGCCGACGAATTCCTCGACCGTGAACACGAAGTGGCCGCCCGGCCGCAGCGCGCCGGCCGCCGCGGCGACGACATCGTCGAGCGCGCCGAAGTAGACCAGCGTGTCGGCGGAGACGACGGCGTCGTACGCCTCGTCGCACGAGCGGAGGAACGCCGTCAGCTCGCCCTTCACCAGCTCGTCGTAGACGCCGCGCTCGCGCGCCTGGTCGAGCATCTTCGCGGACAGATCGACGCCGACCAGCCGCGCCGCGTACTGGCGCAGCAGCGGACCGCACAGCCCGGTGCCGCAGCCGACGTCGAGGACGTCGCGCGTCCCGTCCGCCTCGAGCCCCGACTCCGCGAGCATCGTCGCCACCAGTTGCGGCGCGCGGTACATGAGCACCGTCAGCTTGGCGTCGAAGCTCGCCGCAAAGCTGTCGAACACGGCTTCGACGTAGGCGTCCGAGGCGCGGCTCGGCACGTCGCGGCCCGAGCAGGCGGCGAGCGTATGGACGGCGAGCGGGTCGCCCGGCTGCTCGCGCACCCAGCGCTCGCAGATCGCCACCGCCTGGTCGAACTCGCCGAGCACGCAGTGCGCCATGCAGAGCAGCCGCAGCGCCTGCGCGTGCCGCGGATCGAGCGTGATCACCCGGCAGAAGCTGGCGACCGCCTCGGCCATGCGCCGCTGCCCGTAGAGCAGGATTCCCAGGTTCTGGTGCACGTCCTGGTGCTCGGGATCCAGCTCGATCGCCTTGCGGTACGAGGCTTCCGCTTCGCGAATGTGACCCTGCGCCCGCAGCAGCACGCCGAGATTGTTGTAGGCGTTGACGTGGCGGGGATCGAGCGCGATCGCCCGGCGAAACGCCGAGACCGCGTCGTCGACCTTCGTGCGCGCCTTCAGCACGATGCCGAGGTTGCTGTACCAGTCGGCCTGGGTCGGCGCGAGCGCGACGCTCTGCTCGATGAGCGCCAGCGCCTCGTCGTGCCGCCCCTTCTGGTGCACGACCACGCCCAGGTAGTGCATCGCATCGGCGTGGTCGGGAACCTGCTCGAGGATGGCGCGGTAGATGTCCTCCGCCTGGTCGACGTGCCCGTGCTTCTGGCACTCGATGCCGATCGACATCGCGGCGCCGATGGTGAGCGTCTGGCTCAGCGGCTCGAACGATTCCATGTTACGACCCCAGCAGCGCGGCTTCCGCCGGCACACCGTCGAAGGAGTAGGCGAAGTCGCCGCCGGCCGCCGACAGCCGCACGCCCGTCAGCGTCGCGCCCGACATCGTCCGCGTGAGGAACTCGCGGCTGATCTCCGGCAGTACCGTGTTGGTGAGAATCGTGTCGATCATGCGGCCCCCGCTCTCGACCTCGGTGCAGCGGCTGACGATCAGCGTCACCGCCGCCTCGTCGTACTCGAACGGGATCCGGTGGTGCTCGACGACGCGGTTCGCGATGCGCCCGAGCTGCAGCCGGACGATGTTGGCGATCATCTCGTCGCTGAGCGGGTAGTACGGAATCACGACCAGGCGGCCGAGCAGCGCCGCCGGGAACTTCTGCAGCAGCGGCTCGCGCAGCGCCTTGGTGATGCCGTCGGCGTCGGGCATCAGGTCCGGGTCCTTGCACAGCTGCACGATCCGCTCGGTGCCGACGTTCGACGTCAGCAGGATGATCGTGTTGGTGAAGTCGATGTAGCGCCCCTCGCTGTCCTCCATCCATCCCTTGTCGAACACCTGGAAGAACAGCTCGTGGACGTCCGTGTGCGCCTTTTCGATCTCGTCGAGCAGCACCACGCTGTACGGCCGACGCCGCACCGCCTCGGTCAGGATGCCGCCCTCGCCGTAGCCGACGTAGCCGGGCGGCGATCCCTTGAGCGTGGAGACGGTGTGCGCCTCCTGGAACTCGCTCATGTTGATCGAGATGACGTTCTGCTCGCCGCCGTAGAGCGACTCGGCGAGCGCCAGCGCCGTCTCGGTCTTGCCGACGCCCGACGGCCCGCACAGCATGAACACGCCGATCGGCTTGTTCGGGTTGTCGAGCCGCGCGCGCGACGTCTGGATGCGGCGCGAAATCATGTCGAGCGCGTGGCGCTGCCCGAGCACGCGCTGGTTGAGCGTCTCGGACAGGTTCAGCACCGTCTCGATCTCGTTCCTGACCATCCGGCCCACCGGCACGCCGGTCCAGTCCTGGACGACCGAGGCCACGGCCTGTTCGTCCACGCTCGGCAGGATGAGCGGCGACTCGCCCTGGAGATATCCCAGCCTCAGTTGCCGCCCATCCAGCCTTTCGAGGAGCGACTCGCGCTCCTCCGGCGTCGTCTCCGGCTTCCGGAGCGACGCCCGGATCGAGAGAATGTCGTCGACGAGCTCGCGCTCGATGTTCCAGCGCTCTTCGAGCTCGATGCGCAGCGCGTCCTGCTTCACGAGCTTGTCCTCGGCCGCCGTCTTGCGCTCGGCGACGGCGATGCCGACAGCCTCCTCGCGGCCGATGATCTCGAGCTCCGTCTGGAGCGCCTCGATCTTCCGCCGGCAGTCCTCGAGCTGCGGCGGCACCGCGTGCTGGCTGATCGCCACGCGCGCGCACGACGTGTCGAGCAGGCTCACCGCCTTGTCGGGCAGCTGCCGCGCGGGGATGTAACGGTGCGACAGCCGGACGGCGGCCTCGAGCGCTTCGTCGAGCACCTGCACGCGGTGGTGCTTCTCGAGGATCGACGCGACGCCGCGCACCATCAGGATCGCCTTCTCCTCGCCCGGCTCGGCGACCTGCACCACCTGGAAGCGGCGCGTCAGCGCGGGGTCCTTCTCGATGTACTTCTTGTATTCCGCCCAGGTCGTCGCCGCGATCGTGCGCAGCGTGCCGCGGGCGAGCGCCGGCTTGAGCAGGTTGGCCGCATCGCCGGTGCCGGCCGCGCCGCCGGCGCCGATGAGCGTGTGCGCCTCGTCCACGAACAGGATGATCGGCTTCGGCGACGCCTGCACCTCGTCGATCACCTGCCGCAGCCGGTTCTCGAACTCCCCCTTCATGCTCGCGCCGGCCTGCAGCAGCCCGATGTCGAGCGTGAGCAGCGACACGTTCTGCAGCGGCGGCGGCACGTCGCCCTTCGCGAGGCGCAGCGCGAACCCTTCGACGACGGCCGTCTTGCCGACGCCGGCCTCGCCGGTGAGGATGGGGTTGTTCTGCCGGCGCCGCATCAGGATGTCGACGATCTGCCGGATCTCTTCGTCGCGGCCGCTGACCGGATCGATCTCGCCCTTGCGCGCACGCTCGGTGAGGTCGGTGGCGTAGCGCCTGAGCGCCTCCTGCTTGCCCATCTGCGCGGGCGCCATCGCGTCGCTCGCCTCGCCCGGCGCCGCCGAGCCGTCGGTCGTTCCCAGCCGCTCTTCCGGCGAGCCGCTCACGATGCGCGCGAACTCCTCGGTCAGTGTGTCGGACTTGATCGCCTCGAACTGGCGCGAGATCGCCACCAGCGCGTTGCGCAGCGACGGCGTCTTCACCATGCCGACGAGGAGATAGCCGGTGCGCACCTGCGAGTCGCCGAACATCAGCGTGGCGTAGACCCACGCGCGTTCGACGGCGTTCTCGACGTGGGCGGACAGGTCCGAGATCGACGTGGCGCCGCGCGGCAGCCGATCGAGCGCGTCGGTCATGTCCTTGGCGAGCCGGGAGGGGTCGATGTCGAAGCGCCGGAGGATGCGATGAATGTCCGAGTCGGGGGCCTGGACGACCTGGTGCAGCCAGTGCACCAGCTCGACGTACGGGTTGCCCCGCAGCTTGCAGAAGACGGTCGCGCTCTCGATCGCCTTGTACGCGAGGCTGTTGAGCTTGCCGAACAACGCCGAACGGCTGATTTCACTCATGCTGGATCAACGAACCTTTCTGCGTCGACGCACAGGTCGTCCGCGTCTTCGGCTGACTTTCGCCGTCCGAGCCATGTCGTCCACCCAAGCTGGGTGCGCCCATCGAGGCTGAGGGGCGGAACTTCGTTGCGCGCGAGCGCCAGGCGCACGTCCCAATCGAGCTCGAAACCCAGGTAGAGCCGCACCCAGTCCACCAGTTTCCGCACCATCGAGCTTCCCGGCAGGAAGCTTCGATACTGCGCGAGCGAGAGCGGGCCAACGTGGATGCGGAACTTGTGCTGGCGGTCCCACACGCGGCCGCCAAGGACGGCGCCGCGGCCGAGAGACGCGCCACCCGGCTGCAGGTACGTGCGTTCGCCCGGCCCGAGCGCCATCCAGTGACCGACGAACTGCTCGATCTTCACCGGCACGCGGAAGAAGTGCTGGAGGATGGCGGCCAGCCCTTCGCCGTTCCGTACCTGGCGGACGAGCGCGCCGACATGGAAGAACTTCGCGGGGTCGGGCAGCGTGTCGCGCTCGCGGAACGTGGCCGGCGCGAGGCCGGCGAAGGCGCCCACGTAGATGGCGAAATGATCGTCGTCGGGACGATCGCGGTTGACGTGCGGCTGCGCCTGCGCCCACGCGCGATAGAACAGGGCCAGCAGGCGGTGGTGGAACAGGTCGAGGAAGCGGCCGAGCGTCGGGTCGCCGGCGTGGCGCTCGCGCTCCCGCGCGTACTCGGTGATGTGGGTCGGCAGCGGCCCGTTGGGGCCGAAGAGGCCGAACAACCGCACCTGCAGCCGGGCCGGCGTCCCGTTGTGGCCGTTCTCGAGCGCCGCGAGGGGCGACGGCGCGAACGCGAGGTCCGCGTCCTGTCCGAGGCGCAGCGGCTCGTCGCTCGGGCGCAGCGCGCGGCCCCAGCGCGGCTTCGCCGGATGCAGGCATTCCAGCCGCCGCAACGCCTGGTAGAAATCGTGGCGGTACGGCGCGTCGGCGAGCGAGGCGAGAAACGCTACAGCGTCGGCCTCGCGCCCCATTGCGGCCCCCACCTGTTGATCTCGCCCCGTGTCTCGGAAGACAGGACGGTTTCGGTGAACGAATTGAGGGAGACGTAGCGCTTGAAGTACCGGTCGAGCACCGACCCGAGCGTGTAGCCGCTGCCGCCCTCGAACGCCATCTCGTCGATCTTCACGTTGACCTCGAGCCCGCGGCCGAAGGCGAGCGGTCCCTCGACCGACGGCAGGCGCCGGACGACGCGATCGAGGTGGACCGAGCGGATGCCCTCGACCTGCCGCCGCGCGCTGGCGTCGGCGCCCGGCGCGTAGAGGCCGAGCACGTCGCGCAGTGCGCTCGCCCCTTCCTGCGGCGTGGCGTCGACAAGCGACAGGTAGTTCGACGACAGGTGGCTGATCGCGCGCCAGGCGACGGCGCCGTCCGCCAGGCGTCCGTAGGGACGGCTTGGCGTCCCGACGACGCGAATGCCCGCGATCGGCGCGGCCGCGTCGAGCACGAGGTCGGTCTTGCCGATGCCGAGCGGCATCTGCAGCACGAGGTCGCGGTTGGTGCACAGCACCTGCAGCGACAACTGCCGCAGATCGCCGTTGTAGGGCGCCTGCGCCGGATCGACGAGCGAGAGAAACACCTCGCTGCCGACGTAGGTGGACCGCGACCCGCGCCGCCGCTGCTCCGCGGTCACGAGCCTCGGCTCGCGACGCGTCGTGAAGTAGGCCGCCTGCTGGCGCACCGCGTCCGTGCTGTAGGCCGCGTAGAACGGCTGGAACACCTGCTCGGTGTCCGTGCCGACGCCGTGGCCGACGACGCCCGTCACCTCGTACACCTCGAAGTCGAGCGGCCGCGTCCGATCGGGAACCACGTGGTACTCGTACGCCCCGTCGGTCACCTGGATGCGGTCGGCGCGCTTGGCGAACAGGTTGATCGCCGGCGTGCAGAACAACGCGAAGTTCGAGCCGTCGACGACGCTCTCGAGCGTCGGGTCGCCTCGTCCCAGCAGCACGACGACCTCGATCTCGTCGGTCGCCGCGCGCCGCACGGCCGGCGCGAGGGCGGTGAGATCGAAGAAGCGGAACCGCGCCGGGAACGAGAAGTACTCCTGCAGCAGCCGGTAGCCCTGGAACGACCGCAGCGTGACCGGCAGCAGCGCCTCGTCATCGTCGAAACCGACCGGCGCGATCGTCGAGGCCGGCAGGAACTCGTGCCACCGTGGCGTGCCCTTCGACGGCAGCACCAGCGTCCCCAGGCCCGTGGCGAGGCACAGCTCGTAGAGCTTGATCGCCACGTCGTCACGCCCGGTCAGGTAGAACCGCAGGCGATCGAGCGGCAGCTGTGAAAACTTCAGCCCGGCGGTCGTCCGCAGCCGGATGCGCACGCCCCCCTTGATCCGCTGCGCGACCGGCAGCGTGTTGAGCGGCAGGTCGGGCGCGAACGAGAAGTAGCTGGCGGAGACCACCTCGATGGGCCACAGCGTGACGTCGTGCGCGGTTCGGAACTCGCAGGCCGTCGCCTCGTCTGCCGCCGTGAGGCTGTGCATCGCGCTGCCACGCTGGACGGTCGGTCCCGCGCCCAGGTTCGGGTCGCCGAGGTCGGGCTTCAGCTGCGCGACCAGCATCGACGGCGTCGGCGCCAGGTAGTGCGGGTAGACGATCTCGAGCAGCGCCTGGGTGAAGCGCGGGAACTCCGCGTCGAGCTTCAGCTGGATGCGCGCCGCGAGAAAGCCGAACCCCTCGAGCAGCCGTTCGACGTAGGGGTCGGCGACCTCGAGGCCGTTCATGCCGAGCCGCGCGGCAATCTTCGGAAACTGCTGCGCGAACTCCGCGCCCATCTCGCGCAGGTGCTGCAGCTCGAAGTTGTAGTACTGCAGCAGCCGCGGATCCATCAGGCCACCCGTGTTGGAGCGAGATCGGCGATTTCGACCTTGCCGGTCTCGAGATCGATCTCGGTGCGGACCAGCAGCTCGAGCGGCACCGGCTGCGCCCACAGCTGACCGCGAATCTCGACGCCGATCACGTTGTGATGGTCGAGCGCGCCGGCATCGACCAGCGTCCTGATCTGCAGCGTGGCCGGCAGGATCCGCGGCTCGAAGTCGAGGATCGACTGCTTGATCGCGCGCGCGAGGTCGGTCGCGTCGAGCGAGGTCGCCGTCTTGCCCGACAGCGCCGGCAGGCCGAAGTTGACGACCGAGCGCCGCGCGTGCGGCGCCTTCGTCAGGTCGGTGTCGGCTTCCATCCGCGTGGCGTTGAAGAGCCACGCGAGATCACGCAGCACCGCCTGCCGCAGCTTGCTGCGCGACAGCAGCCGCGCCTCGCGCGGCTCGAGCTTCCTGTCCGGCTCCTCGTCGGTCAGCCGATCGAGCAGCGCCGGCTGCAGCCGTTCGTGCGGCGGGGGAACGTCAGCCATTGTGCGTGATCGCGATCTTGCGGATGTCCATCAGCGGCACGTCCTCGGAGTCGGTCGTGAGAATCCGCTGGCCGAGCCCGTGGTGCACGTCTTCGCCAGCCTCCGACCAGCGCGTCTTGCGCGCCATCGCCAGCGTCAGGTCGTCGGCGGTCTCCGAGCCCGTGTAGCGCGTCGGAATCAGCGCCAGCGACTCGCCGCCGTTCTCGAACTCGAGGTGCGCGGGCATCCACACCAGGTCGCGCAGGTCCTCGGGCGCCTCGAAATCCATCTTCGTCAGGCGCGAGAACGGCACCCAGTAGTAGCGGCCGTTGATCACCGCCTCGACGACGGGTCCGAGGCGCGAATCGGCGTCGGCAATCCATTCGAACGGCCGGCCGTCGATGTCGCCGGCGCTGGTCGGCGCGGCGTCGAACGCGCGCGCGCGCAGGTCGTTCGACTCGGCGAGCCTGTTCTGGCCGGCCAGCAGCAGCGATTCGATGAGCATCGCCAGCCACTCCTCCGGCTGCCCGAGCACCATCGGCGACTTCTTCCCCTCGAACACCTCGCGGCGGACCGGCTCGCAGCGCACGGCATCGCCGTACATCTGCGCCATGGCCAGCGCCGCCGGGTCGAGCGACGAGGCGACGGTCAGCTGGTTCAGCGCGCGTTCCCACTGGCCCAGCACGCACAGCAGCTGGAAGAGGAAGACGCGCAGCTTCGCGTCGGCAGGCTGCGCCCGCACCTGCTCCTGCAGGTAGGCGAGGGCGCCGGCGGGATCGCCCGCCTTCAAACTCAGTTCGGCGGCTTCAGCGCGGCTCATCCGTCCCCCCATTGATCCGAATAAATCGTTCCGCCCATCGCCTGGCCATCCTTGCCCTGCGGGACGTACTCGACGTTGATCTTGTTGAACGAGAAGCGCACGCTCTCGGTGACACCGCTGCCGCCGCTGCCGTCGCCGGCCTCGACGTCGAGGGCGGTGACGCGCCCCTGTTCGATGGTGACCTTGAGGTACTCGAGCTGCGACTTGCCGGCCTTGCGCAGCGTGAGGATGGCCTTCTGGATCGGCTCGTTGGTGCGCAGCGCCGACATCAGCGCCGTCGACGCGCTGTCGATCCGCTTGACGACCGTCAGCTCGCGGACGCTCGCCTTGCCGGTGGCGGTGCCGCCGCCGAGCGACGCCTTCGCCTGCATCCCCCACGACCAGCGCAGCACCTCGATTTCGCCCTTGTGGACGTCGTCCTGTGCCTCGCCCTTGATCAGGCCGCACTTGGCGCCCTTGACCATGAGGAACATGTCTCCGATGCCGGAGGGTGCGGGAGCAATTACACTGCTCACGATCGATCAGCTCCTCTCCCCGGGCCGACCTCACACGATCGGCTCCTGCGGTTTTCGCGCTGGCCGACCTGATGGTCGGCCCTGCGTCAGGCCGTCACGCCACAGAGGTCACAAAGGCGGCATCAGCGGGGAACACTCCGATCGCTGCGCTCTGTGACTCTCTGGGCAGGGCCTCTGTGCAGCGCGCGTCTAGCCTTCCTTGTTCGCCTTCACGTCGTACTTGAAGTGGAGCCCCGCGTCGAGCGAGCCGTCCGCCTTCTGCGGCTTGTATTCCAGGTCCACCTTCGAGGCCTGGAGCGCGACGTGCTCGAGCACGAGCCCGCTGTCGCCGTTCTGTCCCGCCGGGGCCACGTTGGTGATCAGGATGTCGTTCATCTTGATGATGAGGTACTCCTGCTGGCCCTTGCCCGCCTTGCGCTGCGTGATCGTCACTTCCTTGATGTGCTCGCCGGTCGCGCACGCCTTCATCAGGTTCGGCGACGCCTTGTCGACGTAGTGCGCGAAGCTGAAATCGGAGAAGCTCGCCTTCCCCGCGCCCGCGCCGCTGCCGTGCGACGCCGTTCCCGTCTGGTTCACGCCCCAGGACCAGGACAACAGCTCGATTTCCTCCTTGTGCTTGTCGTCCTGTGACTCGCCCTTGATGTCCCCAATCTTCGCGAAAGTATCGGTCGCCATGCATCTACTCCTGTCGTGATCTGTGAACGTAATCGCCCGTGCCGATTAGCCGGCCGCCTTCTGCGACGGCAGCTTCGACACGAGACGCAGTGAAACCGTGAGTCCCTCCAGCTGATAGTGCGGGCGAAGGAAGAACTTCGAGGTGTAGTACCCCGGATTGCCCTCGACCTCCTCCACCACCACTTCGGCGGCAGCGAGGGGCTTTGCCGCCTTGGTGCTCTCCGACGAGTGCGCCGGATCGCCGTCGACGTAGTTCATGATCCAGTTCTGCAGCCACATCTGCATGTCCGTCCGCTCCTTGAACGAGCCGACCTTGTCGCGGACGATGCACTTCAGGTAGTGCGCGAAGCGGCAGCAGGCGAACAGGTACGGCAGGCGCGCCGCCAGGTTCGCGTTGGCGGTCGCGTCGGGGTCGTCGTACTCGAACGGCTTCTGCAGCGACTGCGCGCCGATGAAGGCCGCGAAGTCGGAGTTCTTCCGGTGCACGAGCGGCATGAACCCGTTCTTGGCGAGCTCCGCCTCGCGCCGGTCGCTGATGGCGATCTCGGTCGGGCACTTCATGTCGACGCCGCCGTCGTCGGTCGGGAACGTGTGCGTCGGCAGCCCCTCGACCGCGCCGCCCGATTCCACGCCGCGGATGCGCGAGCACCAGCCGTAGAGCTTGAACGAGCGGTTGATGTTGACGGCCATGGCGTAGGCGGCGTTCGCCCACGTGTAGCGGCTGTGGTCGGCCGCGGCGGTGTCCTCCTCGAAGTCGAACTCCTCGACGGGACTGGTCTTGGCGCCGTACGGCAGCCGGGAGAGGAAGCGGGGCATCGCCAGGCCGACGTAGCGCGCGTCTTCCGATTCGCGCAGCGAGCGCCACGCGGCGTACTCGGGCGTGGTGAAGATCTTCGTCAGGTCGCGCGGGTTGGCGAGCTCCTGCCAGGTCGCCATCTGCATCGCCGTCGGCGAGGCGCCGGCGATGAACGGCGTGTGCGCCGCCGCCGACACCTTCGACATCTCGCCGAGCAGCTCGACGTCCTGCGGCGTGTGATCGAAGTAGTAGTCGCCGACGAGACAGCCGAACGGCTCGCCGCCGAACTGCCCGTACTCCTCCTCGTAGACCTTCTTGAAGAGCGGGCTCTGGTCCCACGCCGTGCCCTTGAACTTCTTCAGCGTCTTGCCGAGATCCTGCTTGTTGATGTTCATGAAGCGGATCTTCAGCATCTCGTCGGTCTCGGTGTTGTTGACGAGATAGTGCAGCCCGCGCCACGCGCCCTCGAGCTTCTGCAGGTCCTCGTGGTGCAGGATCAGGTTGATCTGCTCCGACAGCTTCGTGTCGATCTGCGCGATGATCGCCTCGATCGACTTGACGACGTCGGAGCCGATGAGCGAGGTCTGGGCGAGCGCCTGCTCCGCGAGCGTGCGGACCGCGCGCTGCACCGCCTCCTTGGCCTCGTCGGTCTTGGGCTTGAATTCCTTGCGCAGAAGCGAGTCGAAGTCGGTGACGCCGACGACGGCGGCGGCCTGCGAATCCGACTGCTGCTGCTGATTTGTTTCAGCCATGTTGCTCCTCCACTGGTCGGTTCACGGGTTACACCGCTTCGGCGTTGGGGTTGCGCGCCGCCGCGAGCGTCTGCAGCAGCGTCGGATCCTGCAGGAGCTTGGCGACGAGATCCTCGGCGCCGCTCTTGCCGTCCATGTACGTGATCAGGTTGGCGAGCTGCTGGCGAGCCTCGAGCAGCTTGTTGAGCGCGTCCACCTTGCGCGCCACGGCCGCGGGCGAGAAGTCGTCCATGCTCTCGAAGGTGAGCTCGACCATCATGTTGCCCTCGCCGGTGAGGGTGTTCGGCACCGCGAAGGCGACGCGCGGCTTGAGCGCCTTCATGCGGCTGTCGAAGTTGTCGACGTCGATGTCGAGGAACTTCCGCTCGTCAACATTCGGCAGCGCCTCGGCGGGCTTGCCGGACAGATCGGCGAGCACCCCCATCACGAACGGCAGCTGGATCTTCTTCTCTGCCCCGTACAGCTCCACGTCGTATTCGATCTGCACGCGCGGCGCGCGGTTGCGCGCGATGAACTTCTGACTGCTCGACTTGGCCACGGCTCACCTCCTGCCGTTACTGAGAATCGCTATTCGCCGTCCTTCAACCCACCCGCCGATCGCGCCTGCCCGAGGGCCTCGGGCGCGATGTCGGCGAGCACTTCCAGAAAATTCTTCGACACGAGACGCTTCGCACGATCGAGGAGCATCGGTAGCGGGCTCGACGGCTCGTGCTGCCTGAAGTAGGCCGAGACCGCGTCGAGCGCGCGAATCGCATCCTGGCGCGAGCGCACGACGCCCGCGATCGACGCGCCCTCGGGCTGCTCCGCGCCGTTGCCGTCGCCCTCGGGCGACCCGTCGCCGCGCAGCGCCAGCTGCGCGCGCAGCACCTTGTCGATCTTCGAGAGCTGCAGCGACAGCGGGTCGAAGCTCGGCGCCGCGTTCGTGCCGCCCCCGTCGTCACGCATCTTCGCGGCGATGCGGGCCAGCGCCGCGTTGGCGCGCCCCACGCTCTGCTGGAGCTCCGCGAGCGCCTCGCGCGGCATCGTGCCAAACGCCGCGTCGATCCGCGCCTCGTCCGCGGGAACCGTGCCGTCGTCCGCGGGCACGACCCCGGTGGCGATCTCGACGTCGCGCAGGCTGAAGCTGCCGTGCTGGCGGTTGCTGACGAGCGGCAGCCGCCGCAGGCCGTCGATGACCGCGATTGGATCGGCGAAGCAGTTCAGTGCGTTGCGCCGCAGGATCGCGTCCTCGTCGATCCGCGGGTAGGTCTCTTTCCAGTACGTCTCCAGCCACGCCGACGCGATCGTCAGCGTCTCGGCGAACGCCGGCAGGCCGCCGGTGCGCAGCACGGCCGACCCGAGGTAGGCCAGCAGGCGCAGGTCCTTGCTCTTGCAGAGCGCTTCGGTGGCCCGGCCCGCGATGGTGCCCCACTCCGGCATCGGGTCGTACGGCGTGCGCAGGCCGAACACGCGGAAGGCGTCGAACGACGCGAGCAGCGGCGTGTCCTCGAGGTCCTCGCCGCAGGGCGTCTCGGGCGTAATCGGCTGGACCAAAGCCTCGTCAACGAGCACAGCAGTCATAGGCGTCTACAGGGATATAACGTTCACGACGCGAGAACGAACAAACCGCCGGTTTACACATGTCCGGCGTCCTCATGCACAGGCCTCGACGATCAAAACCGTAACGTTGTCGGGCGCGCCGGCGTCGAGCGTCGTCTTGATCAGGCCGTCCACGGCGCCGCGAATGTCGTCGTGCTCGAGCCAGGCGCGAATCTGCGCGTCGGGGACGGAGCGCGTCAGGCCGTCGGTGCAGAGCAGGAAGCGATCGCCGGGACGGACGCAATCCCGGTGCAGGTCGAGCGTCAGCGTCGATTCGCCGCCCACCGCCCGCGTGACCGCGTTGGCATACTCGCCGGTCGCGCCTTCCGTCTCCGCGAGGTTGTGGTCACGGGTCAGCTGCAGAAGCCGGCCGGAGCGCCACCGGTAGACGCGGCTGTCGCCGGCCCAGAGCACGGCACAGCGGCTGCCGCGCGTCAGCAGCGCGACGACGGTGCTGCCGCTGCGGGCGCCGTTGGGCGATCGGGCGGCCGAGCGGTCGAGGTGATCGTTGACCTGGCGCACCCGGTCGCGGGCGCTCTCGATGGCATCCTCGAAGACAGAGTCCGGCGTGAAGTCCGCCAGTGCGTCGCACACCATCCGGCTGGCAATCTCGCCTTCGCTGTGCCCGCCGAGGCCGTCGGCGACGACCCAGAGGCCCGCATCGGAGCGCTCGACGAACGAATCCTGGTTGACGCTGCGGACCTTGCCGACGTCGGTGGCCGCCGCCGATCGATACATGGGCGCCGGACCGCTCGCATCCACGGCGGTGTCGGACCCGTTGGCCGCGCCCTGCGACGGAATCGGGCGCCACTGCCGCTCGGCCCACGAGCCGTCGAGCAGCGCGGCGAACGCGTCGGGGTGCGGCAGCCCTTTCAGGATGAGGCAGCTCGGCTCGACGACCGACGACCCGGACGTCCACCACAAGGCGAGCGGGTCGTAGACCGCGGAGAGACGCTGCGAGAGCAGCTGCTCCAGCGCGGGAGCGAGCTGCGGCAGCGAGCCGATCGGAATCTGCCAGCACGCCTGCGCGTGGTCGTTCAGCACGGCAGCGGCCGCGCGATCGAGCGCCACGGACGGCGCGAGCGCGAACGGCGCTTCCTCGGCGCCGAGCTGCATGAGGCGGTCGTCGAAGCTGTCCACGTCGACGGCGTCGGCGGCGAGCGTCTCGATCACCAGCCGTTCGGCGGCGTCGAAGAAGCCGGCTGCCTGCGAGGCGATCGTGAGCACGTTCGCGGCCGGCGACAGCTGCGCCACCAGCGTCAACGGAAAGTAGCGGCCGACGCGATCGACGCTCGGCACCATCAGGCCGGCGACGGGCGACGGGCCGCAGACGCCGGCCGCGCACGCGAAGCGCCACGCCGGGCTCGTCAGGTAGACGTCGAGCCACCGCTCGCCGAGCGCGGCCCGGCTCGCCGAGACGCACTCCTGCAGCCACGCGTCCCACACGCCGACGAAGGCGTCGGCGACGCGGCGGCGAAGAAAATCGCCGTGGCTTGGCAGCTTCCCGTAGAACCCGATTTCCACGCTCGTCGGTGCCTCGGATCCGATCACTCGCTGCAGCGGAACTGCCGCAGCACATCCCGGTCGTTGAAGGGGTTTCGCACGCTGGCCGCCTCGAGCCGCACCTGCGCCTGGTGCCCGTCCTTGACGAACGTCAGCTCCGACCGCACCTCGGTCTCGGGCGCCACGCGCGCGGTGTCGAGGAGCCGGAACCACGCCCACGCGCCCTGGAAGGCGGCGTTGGGACGCCCGCCCGCCCGCATCTCGAAGGTGACGGCCGACGGGCCCGCGCTCTGGCCGGGCCACGTCGTCGCCACGCTGCGTTCGGGGCCATGGCGGTACTCGACGTTCTGCCCGTCGATCTCGAGGAGGAAGCGCGTGACGTCGGCATCGAGCTCGGTCGGCGTCAGCCTGAACCTGACCTCCGATTCCTGGCCGCCGGGGCGGAAGAACATTTCGCGGATGTGCCGCGCCGACTCGAACTGCCGCAGCATCGTCTGCGACGGCCCGACCGAGACGCCCGACGCGTCGGCCCGCCACGTCCAGGGGCTGCGCGAGGTGTCGACGAGCGGCTCGAGCTCGTTCTTGAAGAAGCGGTCGAAGACGCCGCCGTAGCCGAACACGCGCCCGAAGTCGGCGAGCGGCACGTCAACCGCGCTCGCCGCGACAAACGGATAGCGGTCCTGGACGACCTCGCGGCACTCGCGCACCACGTCTTCGCGATACCGCGTCTCGAGCGTGCCGCGCACGCCACTCCGGATGATTCGACCCGTACCGTCCGCGACCTCGTTGACGATGGCCGCGATCGCGGGAGGGAGCGCGGTGGCTTCACGCTTCAGCGCGTTCACCAGCTCGCCGACGCTGTTGATCGCGGCGGGGTCGGTCACGTTGGTGCCCCCGACGGCGGGACCGACAGGCTCCAGGCGCTGCTGCACCTGCTTCAGCTTGTCGATGACGCTGTCGATGGGCGCGGCGCCGCTGTCGGCCGACACGAGCCGGTGAATTTCCGCGAAGTGCGCGGTGACTTTCGTTCCCGGCGGCACGGTGGACAGGCCGACAGCCTGTTTGCCACGGTTGAAGACGTTGTCGAACGTGCTCACGATGCCCGGCTTGGCCGTCGGATCGGGCGGCTTGACGAGATAGGTCTGCTCGTCAATCGCCTTCAGCAGCCCACGCAGGGGCGAGGTCGGGCCGGCGAGAATGCCGAGCGCATCCTTGGTGCCCGAGAGCGTCGACATCGAGACGGGCTGAATATCCTTGACGATGCCGTCCCAGAAGGCGATGTAGTCCTTCTCGTAGAGCTCGGTGAACTCGGTCGCGATCGCCGTGGAGCCGACGCGCGGCGCGCCGCCCTCGCCCCACACCCACTGGTCGGAGGCGATCTGCTTGACGAGATCGCCGGCGCCGCGGCTGGTGATCTCGTTGAAGACCGGCTTGGTGTAGAGGCTGATGACCGGCTGCGACAGCGGCAGGCCGCTCTTGCGCCGCAGCACGCGTTCGGCGCCGACCCCGGCGGCGACGTCCAGCCTGAGCGCGCGCGACGAGTCGGACGCGTAGCCAAGCCGCACCTGCCGGTAGATGAGCCCGCCGAGCGACGCCTGGCGGATGGTGCTGCGCGCCTGCGCGACCAGCGACTGATCGAGCTCGATCGGCCGCAGCGCGTCTTCGTACTGCAGGAGGCTGGCGAAGTGCCGCGACAGGGCGGCCCCGGCCTCGGTGTCCGCCGAGTCGAGGCTCTTCCACTCCAGGTCGGCGACGAACCCGAGCTGCGCCTTGTTGAGATGCTCGGGCTCGCCGAGCATCAGGTACGCCTTCAGGTATTCGTACAGCTTCTCCGGCTCCGGCACGTAGTCGACGAGCCGCTCCTTGATGCGCGCGGCCACCTGCGGCAGCAGCGCGCCATCGAGCTCGCGCATGTAGGCGTCGCGCGCGGCGTTGCCGAGCGCATTGCCCTGGAACAGGCCCCAGCGCATCGCCCACGGCGAATGGTCCGCGTAGCGGTTCGCGGAATCGGACACGGCGCGCACCGCGTCGAGCCGCGGCAGGATGCTCTCGAGCGCCGCCGCCGCGCCAATCGGCGGCAGCTGCGCCAGCTTGTTGACGTCGGTCGCGACCTGGGCGATGTAGTCGCGGTTGCGCACGTAGCTGATCGAGAGCAGCACGAGGGCGACGACCGCGAAGAGCGCCATCGCCGCGTAGGCCCCCATCTGCGCCGCGGCCTTCTTGACCTCGAGCCGCCGGTTGACGCCGGCGAGCCCGGACTCGGCCAGCAGCACGTCCTTCAGCAGCCGCTCGATGAAGTACGCCTTGCCGCGGCCGCCCGCGACGACCGCGTCCGGCGTGACCGCGAAGCGGCGGCCGATGGCGCCGAGCAGGCGGTCGATGGGCGTGCCTTCCTGCGTGCCGCTCGTGAAGTAGACGCCGCGCAGCAGCACCTGCTGCTGGTCGAAGCGCGTCGAGGCAAAGACGTCGGTGACGAACTGTGCGAGCAGGTCGCGCAGCGCGGCCATCTGCTGCGGGAAGCCGAACATCTTCGTGCCGCGTGCCGGGTCGCGGTCTTCTTCGAGCCGGTTGAAGAGCCGCGCGTTGAGCCGGCCGATCAGCGCGTCGAACTCCTCCGGGTAGGCGCGCGCCGCCTCGCCCTTGACCGTCTGCTCGTGCGGGAAGGTGGTTCCCCAGACCTGCGCGCGCCCCTCCTGCGTCAGGTCGTCGAAGTACTCGGTGAAGCCGGCGACGAGGTCGCACTTGGTCACCATCACGTAGACCGGCAGCTGGATGCGCAGCTCCTTGTTGAGCTCGTTCAGCCGCCGCCGCGCCGCCGCCACGTAGGTCTCGCGCGCGTCGGCGTGCTGGGTCATCAGGTCCTGCGCGCTGACGGTGAGGATGACGCCGTTGATCGGGCGCCGCGTGCGGTACTTGCGCAGCAGGGAGAGGAACTCGAGCCAGCCGGCCGCATCGGCGCCGGCGTCGGAATCCTGCGTGGTGAACCGGCCGGCGGTGTCGAGGAACACCGCTTCGTCGGTGAACCACCAGTCGCAGTTGCGCGTGCCGCCGACGCCGCGCAGCGCCCCGCGGCCCGACCGCTGCTCGAGCGGAAAATGCAGCCCCGAGTTCACCAGCGCCGTCGTCTTGCCGGAGCCGGGCGCGCCGATGATCACGTACCACGGCAGCTCGTACAGGCTGTGGCCGCCGCGCCGGTTCTGCTTCAGCGCCGCGGTGGCTTCCTCGAACCGCTCGCGCAGCTGCAGCGCGTCGGGGCTCGGCCGCTCTTCGACCTTCGACTGCTGCACGACGGCGGCCACCAGCCTGTCGCTGGCACGGTAGGCGCGCAGCTTCTTCGCCACGACGAGCGCGAGCAGGACCAGCGCGACGATGGCAATCGCGATCCAGCGCGCCGTCTCGCCCTCGAGCGGACGGTAGTCGGCAAACGCGAAGTACGGCCCCGCGAGCCAGATGAAGGCCGCCACCAGCAGGAAGCCGACGACCAGGAGAAAGCCGCGCCGTTTCAGGAACGCAAACATGCTCGTCTCGCAATCAAGGGACGTGAACGATCTCGACCCGCCGGTTTCGCGCGCGGTTGTCCGGGTCCGCCTCGGGGCGGAACCTGGGCTGCGACGACCCGACGCCGGTCCATTCCACCCGCGCCGGGTTCGCGATCGCCGGCTGCAGGACGCGCGCGACGCTCACCGCGCGGTCGCGTGAGAGCTCGAAGTTGTCGCGGTATCGCAGCGACCGCACCGGCTGGTCGTCGGTGTGCCCGACGACGAGCACGCGGCCGGGTACCTTGTCGATCGCCTGCGCGACGCGGCGGACGACGGGCACGACATCCGGGTTCAGCGTCGCGCTGCCCGACGGAAAGAGGCTCGGCGCCAGCAGCGTGATGAGCGTGCGTCCCTGCTGGTCCTCGACGGTCACCGCGCCGCGCGCCTCCTCGGGCGCGAGCAGCTGCTTCAGCGTGACGCCCGAGGCCGATGGCTTCGCGGGCCCGCTGAAGCCGTCGAGTCCCACCTTCGCGAGCGACGCCTGGACGGGCGCCGCCGCGCCGCCGAGGCGCGACGCGTAGACCGCGTAGGCGAGGGCGACGATCACGAGCGCGGCCGCGCCGACGATCCACCACGGCACGTAGCGGATCAGGCGGTTGCGGCGATCCTCGATGCCGCGCCAGCGCAGCGACAGCTCCGGCGCCGCCGCGCCGTGATGCTCGCGAATGCGCCGGTAGAGCGCCTGCCGCACCTCGGCGAGCCTGGCGTCTCCGCGCGCTTCGACGTGGTACTTGCCGGTGAAGCCGACGACGAGGCAGAGGTACTGGACCTCCATCAGCGCGATGTGGCGCGACGGGTCCTGGGAGATGCGGTCGAGCATCGCGTAGAACTTCTCGCCGCCCCACGCCTCGCGGTGCAGCTGCACGAGCAGCGTCTGCTGCGCCCACTCGCTCTGCGCACCCCACGGCGTGGAGAGCACCGCTTCGTCGAGCGTCGCGCACAGCGCGTAGCGCGCGGCGAGCACGGTCTCGTTCGCGGCGCCGCCCGAACGGGCGCGCTCCTCGAACTTGTAGATCTCGTCGAGGGCGTGCCGCCGCAGGCCGGCGACGTCGGGCGCCGAGAGCGTTCCGCGCAGGCGTCCCGCGAGCAGCAGCACGTTGCTGGCGGCCCGTACGAGCGGGTCGAGGCCGGTGCCGAGGATCTCCGGCGAGGATGGCGGCAGCGGCTCGGGCGCAGGCGCGCTCGGGAACTGCCACCGCGGTGCAGCCGCCCCCGGTGGCGCGGTGCCTCCTGGCGCGCCGGGCCGTCCCGCGCCTGGCCGCGGGCGCAGGACGGTCGCGTCTGCCGGCCTGAATGGATCGTCAATCTGCGGCATCGATACGCTCCGTCAACTGCGGATGGCCCAGAACTCGAGCGCGAGCCCGGGGAACTCGCCGGCGAGGTGCAGCGCCACGCCGCCGGACGATTTCAGCTGGGACCACAGCTCGTTGGCCTGGTCCAGCTCGAAGTACACGAACCCGGCGTGAAACGGGATCTGACGCGGCGCCACCGGCACCGGGTGCACGGGGACGCCGGGCAGCTGCAGGTTCACCAGGTCGCGAATCTTTTCGACCGGGCCGATCTTGAGCTGCGCCGGAAAACGGCGGCGGAGCTCTTCGGCCGGCATGTCCGCGCGCGCCGCGAGGATGAACACGGCGCTCGTGTAGAGGCCGCGGTCGTTGACGACCGCGACGCTGATGCCGAACTTCTTCGACTCGATCGGAATGGCGATGGCGCTCTGCTCGAGCACGACGCTGAGCGAGGCGCGGAGCGCGGTCATCACCGGCTCGAACGATTCGCGCAGCGCGTCGTGCCGGTAGGCGGCCAGCTGCGGCGGCCGCTTCGACGGCGTCGTGAACGTGGCCAGCTCCCCCGCCGCCGACGCGCACAGGCGGTAGAGATCTTCCGGGTGCACGATGCCGGCATCGAGGTAGTGGCCGAGCAGCGGCTCGTAGCGGTTGATCGCCTGCAGCATCAGGAAATCGGCGATCTCCGCCGATGACCCACGGCCGGTCGCCGCCACGCGGCCGCCGAGCGCGTCGCCGCGCTGGTGCAGCAACCCGAGCAGCTCCGTGGTGAATGTGTGCAGGCGATGCGAGGCGTGCGCGTCGAGCACCGTCGGGATGAACGACTCGTCGAGCACCACCTGCTTGTCCGCCCGGCACTCCACGATGTGCGCCAGCGGCACGCACCCGTACGCCTGCGTGACGTCGGCGGCCAGCATCAGCCGCGTGCGCATGGCGCCCACCTCGAGCAGCACGACATCGCCCGCGCGTGACGTGGTGTCGCGCGTCTCGAGCTCGCGCACGGCGTGGCGCACGAGCCCGTTCGCCCCCGGCGCGCGATCGACGTCGGGCGCCCCGGCCGTGCGCAGCGGCAGCGCGAGAAAGAGGACCTGGTCGCGCGCCTGCGGATCGATGTCGATCGGCGCCGGCAGCGGATCGTCGTCCGGCATCCGGAAGGGCGTGCCGTCTGGAAACACGCCGGCGGCGCGGCGCAGCCCGAACTTGCCAATCGAGAGAAAGTCGCGTTCGATCTCGACCTCGGTGAAGCCCCAGCTGTGCGGCGCGAGCGCGTGGCACCGCGTCTCGACGTAGCGCTCGAAGTAGCGGTCCTGCTGCTGGAAGTGATGCGGCCGCAGGAACAGCCCTTCCGTCCAGACGACCTTGTTGAAGTTCGACATGACTACTGCGCCACCGCGAGGACGACCCGGGATCGCTCGACCGCCACGTTCAGCCCCTTGCGCGTCACCGGCACGAGCACGCGCCACTCCGCGTTCCTGATGTCGCGAAAGGCCGCGACGGCGCCGAGAAACTTCGTATCGCCCGACACCGCCACCTCGACGCTGCGGTGTTCGGCCGGCGCCAGCACGTACTCGTCGCGGGAGACCAGCGACGGGCCGAGCACCTTCATGTCGTCGTCGAACAGCGGGAAGAACTCGGCGTTGACGAACGCGTCGTCGGCCTTCAGCTGGTAGACGCGGAGGACGACGGGCGACGGGCGCCCGTTGGCGTCGGGATTGGTGTCAGCGCTGACCGAGATCGTCAGCGGCGACGTCGCGGGCGTGGGGCGCGCCAGCACGATGGGCGACTTGCCGCAGCCCGCCAGCGCCAGCGCCGCGAGCAGGCTGGCGAGGCTCAGCGCGGCGGGGCGGCTAGCGCGACTGACCACGATCGCGGCCCTTGAGGCGCTCGAGCTGCTCTTCGTAGGCACGCGCAAACTCGTCGCCGAACAATTCGCGGAAGCTCGTGTCCGCGTCCTTGACGATGCCATGGACTTTCTCCCGGTACATTTCCCAGTAACGCATCTTGGCCGGCATGGAGATCAACGCGCCCTTGCGCGGCTGTCGTTCGAATTCTTCCTGGAGGCGATCGGGATCGAACTCGGCGAGCATCGCCTCGAACGCCGCGCGTACGCCGGCGAGCATCGCCATCTGATGATTACGAACGTCGTCGAAGGCGTCTTCGAACGCCCTGACGGGCTCGAAGTACGCCGGGTTGCGCTTGACGAGCAGGTTGTGCAGCGCGTCGTCCACGTTGGCAGAGAACTTGAGCGGGTTGTTCTCCTTCGGCTTGAACGTGGTCGTGCGCATCCGGAACTCTTCCTTGATGCGCTGCCGGGCCTGGAGCACGTCCATCACGCCCGTGACGACGATGCGGAGAATCTGGCCGAAGCTGCGCGCGAGCTCGGGCGTCGTCGTGACGTCGCGGATGCCGGCGTGGCGCAGGACGGCGCTGAGCATCACGTCCTGGGCGTCGGCGGGCGGAGCGGGCGCGCGCCTCGCCGGCGGCGTGGTCCGCGCGGGCGGCGGCGGCGTTGCCGCGCGCGGCGCCGCGGGAATCACCGGAGCCCGTGCGGCGGGCGCGGCCGGTGCGCGCGGCAGCAACTGGCTGTCGGAGAGCAGCGGGTCGTAGTCGTCGGGGATCGCCCCGGGCGGCGCGGACGGCGCCGACGCCGGCGGCAGCTGCACGGCTGGCGCGACGTACGGCTCCGCCAGCAGGGAGCCCGCCGCCAGGCTGTCGGCCCGCGGCACGTGGACGTGCACCGATGACGGCGCGCCGCCATCGAAGCCGAGGAGGCTCATCGGATCGACCGCGCCGGCCGACATCGGCTCGTCGAGGATGTGCGACGAGGGCGGCACGATCGGCTCGCGCGCCGGCACGGGCGGCGCGCCGAACGGATCGTCGACGTGAAACGGATCGTCGATGCCGCGGGCGATCACGGCCTCTTCGGCGATCGACGCGCGGATCTCGTACGGCTCGATCGAAATGCAGTCGCCCTGCGCCAGCGCCTGCGGCTGGTTCTTCGCGAGGCGGTTCTGGTTGATGAACACGCCGTTGGTGCTCGTGTCCTCGATGTAGAACGCGTTGCCCTTGCAGCGGATGCGGGCGTGATGGCTCGAGATGTACGGATCGGGCAGCACCCAGTCGTTGTCGGGCAGCCTGCCGATGGTGCCACCGTCGACGGTGAACACCTTGCGGTGGGCGGGCCCGAGCCTGGCCGCCTGTGGCCCGATCACTTCCAGGGTCAGGGTCATGGTGTTGGCGGGGGCGCGTCCTGATAGAACGCGAGGAAACGGGGGGCGAAGGCGCGTGAATCGGGCGTGAACTGCGAGTTCAGCTTCTTGCAGGCATCGATCTCGGCGCGCGCGCGCGTGCGCAGCGCCTGGTCCTTCTCACCCGAGCGCACGAAGAGGTGATACAGCGCCGCGGCGCGGAACAGGTGCACGTGCAGCTGCAGCGGCGCGTCGGTCAGCGCGTTGGAGTCGAGCGTGGCGAGCGCCTGCTGGTACTCGCCCGCGAAGAACTGGCGCGCGCCGTCTTCGAGCGCCGCCTGCACGCCCCGGTTGCGCAGCGACAGCGGCCCGAACGAGGTCACCAGCTTCTCGAGGTCGGTGCGCGCCGCGGCGGCAAGCCGCGCGGCCTCGGTGAGCCCGCCGACGTTCTGCGTCTTCTGCGCGGTCTCGACGCGCCGCCGGATGGTGGTGACGCGCTTTTCGAGCGCATCGCGTTGTGACTGCACCTCGGGCGTGACCATGGCGGGCTTGTCGCGGAACAGCGTGCCGAGCGTCGCCAGCGAGGAGTCGAGGAAGGACAGCGCCTCGGCGGCAGCCGCGCCCGCGTCGGCCAGATCGCGCTCGAGCGCCCCGCGCGCGATCTTCATCGCCTCGTTCAAGACCTCTTCGATGATCGCGGCGGCCTGCTGCGAGGACTGTGACGCCTCGTTGACCGCCGTAATGTTCTGCGTCCGCTCGCCGGTCCTGACCTGCTCGCGCGCGCGCGACAGCAGCCCCTGTCCGCCCTGGCGCCTGGCGGCGAGCGCCTCCGGGAGCGTCACCTTGAGGGCGTCGATGGCGCGATCGTTGGCCTCGACGGTGTTGATGGTCTGATCGACCTCGCGCGCCTGCCGCTGGACCGTGCTCAGGTTCTCGATGCTCGCGTTGAGGGTGGTCTCGAGCGTTCGCAGGCCGTTCGACACGCGCATGGCCGCCGTGCGAGCGGTCTCGAGATCCGACGCCGACCGTGACGTCTTGCCCGTGACGAGCCTGGTCCGCGCGGTCGTCAAGTCGGTGCCGATGCGCGCGTACTGGTCGCGCAGGTCCTGACGCCACGCGTCCGCGTTGCCCAGCTTCGTGATGCGCTCGGCCATCTCGTTCGCGTCGGTGACCGCCTGGTTCGCGGCGGCGTACTGCGCGTTGAACTCGGCGGGCGGCAGGACACCCCGCGTGGCGCACGTCCTGATGCCGTTGGCCATGAACGTCACGAACTCGCGCCGTGCGCCGACGACGGCCGGCTGCTGTTGCGAGATCGCCCATTCGGTGACCGCGCCGGCGCAATCGTTCTGGTTGTAGAGCGCTTCGCCGAGGAAGTAGTGCGGCAGGTACTCCATGCCTCCGCGGAAGATGCCGCCGCCCACCTTGCGCGTCGAGTCCTTCGACTCGTTCACGAGCGCCGAACGCATCTCGAGCTCGGCCTGCTTCCAGTTCTTCTTGTCTCTCGCCTCGAGACCGCGCCGGAACGCCTCGTCGTTGTCCTGTTGCGCGAGCGCGCCGGATGGCCACAGCATCACGACGGCGCCGGCCAACGCCCAACAGCCCACGCCCCACGTCCAAGCGGCACGTTGCCGCAACGGCCGTCTGGTTGGGAGTTGGTCGTTGGTCGTTGGGAGTTGTCCGAAGGCCCGCATCATGGATTTGCTCCTGCCGGCGCCGGCGTTTGCGCGGCCGCAGGCTGCACGGGCGCGGCTGCCTCTGGCGAAGCTGCGGTGTCCGCAGGCGGCGCCGCGGGCTCGGCGGGCGAAGCCTGTGCCGCGAGGTACTGCCCGAAGTAGTCCTCGGGCGTGATGACGTTGAATCGCGCCAGCGGGGCGACGTTCGCGGCGTTGGGACCCACGCGGATGGTGAAGGTCTGTCGCATCGAGTCCGGCGGCGGGCCGACGACGGCCACGGTATACGTGCCTGCGGGCAGGTCGATCGACAGCGGTGTCGAGGCCGCCGACGGCAGCGTCACGGCGGCGCCTGTCTCCCGTTTGATGGACTCGATGGTCCCCCACGGAACCGCGTCGATGACGAGCGTGCCGGGAGGCGGCACGGCGATCAGTTGCATGGCGACGACCACACCTGCGATGACGAGAAGCAGGCCGAGCGCCGCTCCTGCCCAGACGATCTGCTGCCTGCGCGTGACCGGCAGCGTCGGACGCCACGTGGGAACGATCGCGCGCCCGCCGTTTCCGACGGCGGGCGCCGATGCACGAAGACGCGCGCCGACGGCCGCAACGGCCACCGACGAGCGCTGCAGCGCCGCCGTGCTCGCCGTGCGCATGCGCGTCAGCAGCGATGGCCCGGCAGGTCGCGCTGGTCGCGGAGCTGCCTTGGGCGCTTGCGCCTTGCGCGCGGGCGCTTTCGGTCCCTCGGTCTTTCGCGCGGACGCCCTGGCTCCCTCGGTCAGTCGCGGAGACGCCTTCGGTGCCTCCGTCTTCCGGGCACGCGGTGCCTCGACGACGGGTGGTGGCGCGGGCTGAGGCGTCGGTTGCGGCACCCGGGCCTCGCGTGGCGGCGCCAGCACCGTGGGCGCGTATTGTGGCGCGGCCTCAATCGCCTCCGGTTCGTCGAATTCGTCCTCGGGCTCCTCCGCGAGCGCCGCTGCCTCTTCGTCGGCCGTTGTCTGACGTGCAGCGAGCGCCGCCGCAATCTCCTGCTCCAGCTCCAGCGCGCCGGGATGGTTCTCGTCGAAGGTCAGCGCCTGCTGGCAGGAGTCGAGCGCCATGTCGAGATCGCCGGCCTCGAGCAGCGTCCGCCCCTGCGCGAGCGCGGCTTCCAGTTGAGCGAGGCGGCGGCGTGCGAGCGCATCCCGATCGGTCGGCGGCGGCGTCGCGACGCCAACCGCGTCGGTCACCGGGCGCCGGCCCTGCGCCGGGCCGGACGGCTTGCGCGTCGGCGCCGGCGTCTCGCGAATCAGGACGGTCGGGGCGACGATCTGCTCGGTGTCTTCCTCGAACCGCTTCCGCACGCGGCTCACCGCGACGCGGAACGCCTCCGCATCCGGGAACCGCTCGTCGACGTTTTTCTTCAGCGCCCGCTCGATGATCGGCAGGATCTCCGGGTTGAGGTCGGGCACCAGGTTCGGCAGCGGCACCGGGTCCTTGTGCAGGATGCGGTGGGTGATCGCCGGGCTGGTGTCGCCCGGAAATGCCTCGGTGTAGGCGAGCAGCTCGTAGAAGACCACGCCGATCGCGAACAGGTCGGCGCGGCCGTCGACGTCCTCGCCGAGAATCTGCTCCGGGGCCATGTAGCCCGGCGTCCCGATGGTGTCGCGGGTGTTCGAGACGGTCCCGAGCATCCGGGCGATGCCGAAGTCGAGCACCTTCAGGCGGCCCGACTTGTCGATCATCAGGTTGGCCGGCTTGATGTCGCGGTGAATCACCGACATGCGGTGCGCGTAGCCGGCCGCCGAGGCGAGCTCCTCGATCCAGCGCAGCTTGTCGCCCTGCGACACGGGCGCCCTGCGGCGGATCAGCTCCGCCAGCGTCTCGCCCTTGATGTATTCCATGACGATGAACGGCTGCGACTCGTGATCGCCGAAGTCGTGCACCGCGACGATGTGGGGATGAGCGAGCGCCGCGGCCGAACGCGCTTCGCGCACGAACCGCTCTCGAGCATCGGGGATGTCGAGATCGCCGGCGAACACCTTGATGGCGACGAGGCGACCGAGGATCGAGTCGTGCGCGGCGTAGACCGTGCCCATGCCACCGCGCCCGAGCCGCCGCTGAATCTCGTACCGCCCGATTTGTGACCCTGGCTCGAACATCACGAACTGCTCCCGGGGGGGAGACGAGATATTCGACGCCGACCTACCTGAACAGATTTAGGGAGGCGCACACTATACGCCGCGCCTTCCCCGAGCGCTACTCCCCGCATAAATTTTTTTTCGTCGATGCAGGCGGCGCTGATGATGGTGGTGGCCTCGACTCGTCGCGCGTATCCGGCGGCACGCGTGAAGCGCGTGCCACTAGCTCATAACGACGCGTGGAGGCGAAGTGAACAGAGCGAGGAGGAGGTCGAGCGTCAGGGCGCGTCGCCGATCACAAGATCGTCACCGCGCAGGCAGTGGCTATGCGGCTCGACCCTCGAAGGCGCGGCGCCGCATATGACCCCATCCGCCCGTGCCCCTCAGCGCCTGGACGGTCCCGACGCAACCCCACCAGGAGTTGAGTTGGCGGAAGCCGATGTTTTCGACGATTGCGATCGTGATGAGCAGCGCCAGATCGCGGCCACGGTTGTACTTGCGCGTGGCGACGTCGCTCAGGAGCACCGCCAGCAACGTCGAGGCGGCGCCGAACAGGATCGACACGGCGAGCAGCACGCGATAGTGACTCCAGTTGAGGACGCCGAGGAACACGGCCACGGTGGTGATGGCATAGCCCGACACCTCGAGGAGCGGCCCGAGCCCCTCCACGATGACGGTGTATGGCAACACCCCTAACCCTACGACGCCGTAGCGTGGATTGCCGATCGCCCGCCGATGCCGCCAAAGTGCCTGCAGCAGACCGCGCCGCCAGCGGCAACGCTGGGACCGCAGCGACGCCAGATCTTCTGGCGCCTGCGTCCAGCAGAGCGGCAGCGGCACGAAGGCGATACGGGCCGGCAGCCGTCGCGACCTGTAGAACGCCTGCAGGCGAAGGGTGAGGTCCATGTCTTCGCCGATCGCCGTGCGGTCGTAGCCGCCGACCTCGATGGCCGTGTCGCGGCGGAACAGGCCGAAAGCTCCGGAAATGATCGTCACCCCGTTGCGCGAGGCGCACGCGATCCGGAAGAGCAGGAAGCTGCGCATGTACTCGATGATCTGGAACCGTGCCAGCCAGTTTGACGGCAACATCACATCGACCACGCGGCCGTGCTCGATGCGGCAGCCGTTGGCGATGGCCACATACGCGCCGACGGCAACAGTGGTCGGGTCCTCGAGAAACGGCAGCACAGCGCGGCTCAGCGCGTCCGGTTCGAGCACGGTGTCGGCGTCGATCACGAGCACGAGCACGCCCGACGCGGCGTTGATGCCGGCGTTGGCCGCGTCGGCCTTGCAGCCGCCATTCTCCTTGTCGATCACCACGAGCGCCGGCTCTTCAATGGACCGGTACACGCCGCGCACCGGCGCCGTGCACAGCGGCTGCATGAAGGCGAGCGGCCCCGGCAGCAGGCGAAACGTCCTTCGCAGGACGTCGAGCGTGTCGTCCGACGAGCCGTCGTTGACGATGACGATTTCGTGCGCCTCGTAGTCGAGCGCCAGCAGCGCCCGGATGCTCTCGACAATCGTCAGCGCCTCGTTGCACGCGGGCACGACAATCGAGATGAGCGGCGGCGACGCCAGGCGGCCGGCCAGCGCCCGGTTGCGGAGGGTCCGCCGGCGCTGATAGCGCCACAGGAACATCGACGCGGCGGCGCCCATCGCCATGAGCGACGCGTTCCAGAGGGCGAAATACGTCGTGACCAGCAGGGAAAATATCGTGGCGACCTCGGTGAGGCTCACGGCCGGGCGGCCTCCCAGAGCATCTGGCGCGAGAGCACGCCCGCAAGATCGGGCCGGCCGGCCAGCGATTCGAGCATCGCGCGGCCGGCCTGGTGCATCGACTGCAGCGACCGGGCGGCCTTGACGGCGACCGTCCACGAATCGTCCAGGTGCCGGGCGAGGTGCCGCGCCGCATCGCCTGCGCCCTCCCACCCGTAGAGCGCGCCCGCAGCCATCGCACGGACGGGCGGGTCGGCGCTCTCCAGCGCGCCGATGGCGAGGGCGGCCGACCGTTCGTCGAGCCCGACATGGGCGAGCGCCTCGAAGGCCGCCGCGCGCACGTTCGCACGCGCGTCCTCGGTCCACCGGCACAGCGTCGCCCGCGACCGTTCCGTTCCACAGAGCGCCAGCGCCCGCGCGTAGTTGATGCGATGCTCCTCGTCGTCACGGGCCAGCTCCAGGACCAGCGGCTCGCATCGAGGACCGAAGGCCGCGAGCGCGGCCGCGCGGCGCCCGCGCTGCAGCGAGGCATCGTGCAGCCGGGTGACGAGAGCGGGGACCGCCGCGGGATCCTGCATGTCCGCCAGCGCGTCCAGCGCTGCGCCGCGTACTTCCGCGTGCTCGTCGTCGAGCGCGGCGATGACCCGGCCGGTCCGATTGGCCATCTGAATCAATCCGATGGCCCGCAACGCCAGCGCGCGGCGCCACCACCAGCGGCTGCGCAGCAACCGCTCCCCCAGCCGTCCCCGTGTCATCTTGCGGACCATCGCACGCGTGACCGCGACGCGGCGGGGATCGCGATCGTCGATGAGCGGCGTGATGAGCAGCATCGCCATCGCAAGGTGGTCGCGCGGCGGGCAGGTGACGATCGCGTGCTGTGCGGCGGCGTCTCCCTCGAGCGCCCGTGCCGCCAGCGGGCCGTAGTGGCGCTCGAAACGATGGCGGCGCTCCTCGTGCCACGCGTACGCGACGCGGCCCGCGACGACGGCGCAGAGCATCGCGACCACCAGGACGAAGCCGGCCCACATCATCCAGACCGCGAGGCGTTCGAAGACGAGCAGCAGCTCGATCATGGAATCGCCTGCACGATCGACAGGTTGAGCCGGTCGACCCGCGTCTGGTTCGACCGCCACTCGTGCTCCCACGTCGTCGTGATGGCCGTCAACGACGGGGTGTCGATCCGCAGCCCCGCGGCGACGGTCGTCGTGCCGAGCGAACCGATGCGATCCGCCGTCAGCGTGTCGAAGCTCTCGATCCCGTGCGCGTACACGCCATTGAGGGCGACGCGGCGCCACCCGCGCCACGTGTCGCGCAGCATCACGGAATGATCGCCGCGCGACTGGCCGGTGCGATCGAACGACGACTGCGTGTAGATGTAGCGGGCGTCGAGCCGCCACCTGCCGGAGTCCCAGGCGAAGGTTGGAAACGCGGAGACGACATCGGCGTCGATGAACGACATGCGCCGCAGGCCGGCGCCGAATTCGTACACGCCCGCGTAGTGCGTGACCGCGCCCGAGAGATCGCTGGCCGCCAGCGCGACGTTGTCGGGCCCCCCGAGCGCGTGGAATTCCGCGGTGGTGGCGCGGCCGGCGCGCCACAGGAAACCAGCGCCGGCCGTGGCGTCGGAATAGCCGGTTCCCTGCTGCATCCTGCCGCTGACATCGAGATGCAGCCGCGGCACGACGCGTACGCGCCCGCCGACGGAGCCCGACTGGACCCCGGTGCCGGGCGCGCCACCCTGGGTGAATCCCTCGAAGGCGAGCGAATGCCCGTACACGCGCGCGACCGCTTCGAAGCCAGCGGTGAGATCCGGGTCGCGCGGTGCCAGCCGGTGAGCGCGCCGGAAGTACGCGAGCGCGCGCCGGTCGTCGCCGACACGGCGGTAGGCGCGGCCGAGCGCGCCGAAGAGATCGGAGCTCTCGCCGGTGTTCCGTTCGACGTCGGTGAGGATCGCCAGCGCCTCTTCCGGCTTCCCTCTCCGCGTCAGCACGGTCGCGAGACCGATGCGGGCGTCGACGTCGGCGGGATGCTCCCGGAGTACCGAGCGAAACCCGGCTTCCGCGTCGGCGAGACGTCCCAGGCGCGTTTCGAGACGCGCCATCCACAGGCGCGCCTCGACGTCGGCCGGGTCCTGCTCGACCAGCCGCACGAAGATCTCCATCGCCTCGACGGTCTTCCCCGACCGCGCCAGTTGCTCGGCGCGGCCGCGATCGGTGGGGGACGACTGCGGTCCCGTGGCCAGGACGAGCGCGGCTGCGAGCGCGAACAGCATGCGTGCCGGTCCCTCCTTCGGCAGACCTCGCGGACCGATCGCGCGCCGCCGCGCCGGATCCGTCACGGCATTTCGTCATCGCGCGCGCCGCGCGCGGACGATTCGTTCAGGAAATCGCGCGCGACGACGATCGCTGGCGCGTGAAGAGCACCAGGCGTGCCCGGCGGCTAGCTCGGCAGGAGAAGAGTGGGACGGGCGGGCGAACGGGTGCGGCAGGCGACGGTACGGGACCGCCGCCCACGCAGCCGTGAGTCGGGGAGCGGACGGACGTTACGCGGGCGTGAACGTCACCACGTGGGTATGGTTGTTGACGTTGGTCGACTCCTTCGTCACCGCCGTCCGGTTCCGCAGCGAGACGAGATCGGCCTGCGTGAGATCCACGTTGTGCGGGTGCGTGGCCATGCCCTGGATGTTCAGGGAGATCGCACTCCCCGCGGTGATCTGCGCGGCAGTGATGACTGCTACGTGGGGTGCGGCGTGATTGGTCGCGACCGATCCGTTCACGTCCACGGCCGGAGGGGGCGCGGGCGCCGGCGACGGCGACGGCGTGGCGCTGGGGCTCGGCGAGGTGGTCGATCCCCCGCATCCGTCCACGCTGATGACGACACCGGCCAGAAGCGCCAGCGCGGACTGCAGCGTAAATTCACGGCGGCCGATCACTTCGGGTTCATCAGTTCGACGATCAGACATGCGTCCTCCTCGCTATTTAAAAGGGCGGCGGTGCGCTCTGCAAGCAAGGTACCCGTGAGAAACGCGCGGGACGCGCGGAATCGGCGGCATTCCCGCGCGGCAGCGATACGAAACCGGTAAGCACGCGCAACAAGACGTAACGGGAACGCAACAGCTGCGCGCGTCGAGCGGGCGTCGCCCCGATGTTCGGCGTTGTTGACACAGGCGTTGTAAGCCGTTCCCGGGGCCCGTTTACGTTTCGAACCACTTCGCTTCCGTGGTTCGACTATGACTCAGCACGCCACCACCGCGTTTGCCGGCGGACGACCCCGTTTGCAATTCCGTTACTGTGGCGTCACATTGCCGCTGCCGCGCGCTTGCTATCGTCGACCCCCGCGCGACCCATGTCGGGTCGCCGGCAGGAGGGTGGATGACGATGCGAAACGGCCGGTGGCGAGTGGGCGGCTGGGCGATCGCTGTGGTGATCGTGGCGATGGCGGCGACCACCGTGGCCACGGGAAACGACGGCGACGAGGACCGCGGGGACCAGGACGATCGCGACGGCCGCGAGCCGTACGCCATCGGGCTCTGGGGCGACCTGACCTATTCCGACTTACAGGCGCAGGTTGGCGTGCCCAGCCTCATCGCGGACATCAACGCGCAGAAGCTCGCGTTCACGGTCCACGACGGCGATCTCAAGGTTGGCAGCGGCGCGCCCGGATCGACGACCCCGACGACGTGCAGCAACGCGATGTACCTGCAGGCGCTCGGCTACCTCAACTCGCTGAACGCCCCGGCGATGTTCACCCCCGGCGACAACGACTGGACCGACTGCGACCGTCCCGCCAACGGCGGCTTCAACTCGCTGGAGCGGCTCGATCACGAGCGCGCGCTCTTCTTCAGCACGCCGTTCTCCTTCGGCCGGCACCGCATGCGCCGGCAGGTGCAGGCGGCCGTCCTGTGCCGGGGCGTTCAGGGGTGATCCCGTGCGTGGAGAACCGGCGCTGGAGCGTCGGCGGCGTCACCTACGCGACGCTCAACGTCAGCGGGTCGTGCAACAACCTCTGCGACACGGCGCCCGACGCAGCCGAATTCTTCGCGCGCAATCATGCCGACATCGTCTGGTTGCAGGAGACGTTCGACGAGGCCGTGGCCCGAGGGTCCGCCGCCGTCATGCTGATTTCGCAGGCCAACCCGGGGTTTTGACCTGACGGATCCGACGCGGGCGCCGCTGCGCGACCCGAAGACGCTCGCGGAGACCGACGGACAGCCCGACGGCTTCCAGGAATTCTTGAGCGCCTTGCGCGACGAGGTGGTCGCCTTCCGTCGGCCGGTGGCCTACGTGCACGGCGACTCGCATTATTTCCGGCTCGACAAGCCGCTGCTGGACGCCAGGGGCCGCAGGCTGGAGAACTTTACCCGCGTCGAGACGTTCGGCGACAACCAGGCCAACGGCAACAACGACGTCAACTGGCTGAAGGTCCACGTCGACGCGCGCAGCCGCGAGGTGTTCACCTACCAGCCGCAGCTGGTGCCGGCGAACCGGACAGCCGTCCCGGCGCCGTGACGCGCTGCGCGAGGGGGAGCCATGTCCGGTCGCGTGGGCCGACGTACTCCGACTGGGGCCGGATGATGCGGTTCCCCTCGCGCTGCTCGAACGCGTGCGCAATCCAGCCGCTCACGCGGCCGATCGCGAACGTCGGCGTGAAGAGGTCGGCGTCGAAGCCAAGGCCGTGCAGGAGCAGCGCCGTGTAGAACTCCACGTTGGTCTGCAGCCGGCGTCCCGGCTTGTATTCCTCGAGCAGCCGGAGCGCCTCCGCCTCCACGGCGCGGGCGAGCGTGTACAGCGCCCTGTCGCCGCCGCGGGTGAACAGGCGCTCGGCGGCGTGCGCGAGGACGTCCGCCCGCGGGTCGCGCACCTTGTAGACGCGGTGCCCGAAGCCCATCAGCTTCTCGCC
>Ga0134123_10000068_pt1 | contig 63391 bp, 57 predicted proteins | sample KB303_FD_96460 | JGI IMG/M metagenome (GOLD analysis project Ga0134123, IMG submission 96460) | Terrestrial soil microbial communities without Nitrogen fertilizer from Kellogg Biological Station, Michigan, USA - KB3-0-3 | ecosystem: Environmental > Terrestrial > Soil > Unclassified ...
CAAGTCGACCAGACGCTCGCACTGCAAGTCGTGACGGGCGAGGGAGATGTTGTCGTCTGCTCAACGCACGAACACCGCGACCTGTTCGAAGCCGCACTCGCAGGACAGGGTCAGTGCGCAATCATCACGCGCGCGACGCTGCGCCTGGAACGCGCACCCGCGCAAGTCCGCGAATACCTGCTGCACTACCCGGATTTGCAAACGTTGATCGAAGACGGCACGCGAGTGACGCAGGACGGCCGCTTCCACGGTGCCGTCGCGCTGCTCATGCCGACGATCGGCAACTGGTCGTATGCCCTGACCCCGATCCGTCATTTCACGCCGCCCGAAGCGCCGGACGATGCAACCCTCCTTGCCGGCCTGCGCTTCGTGCGCGGCTCCGAACAGATCCGCGACGTCGGGTACTTCGAGTACCTCGACGAGATGCCGCCGATCGATTTCACGCAGTCGCACGCCGACATTGGGCTGCTGATGCCGCTCTCGTCGACTGCGACGTTCGTGGGCAAGTCGCTGCCGCGCTTCACGCCCGATGATCTTGGCGGCGTGCAGGGCATTCGGCTGTTCTTCTGGAAGCGAGCAGCGTTCGCACGTCCGTTGCTCCGACTGCCCGAGGAGCAGTTCGTCTGCTATGCGGCGCTACTGCGCAGCCCAACGAACGATTCGCAAGCGCTGGCGCGAACGCTAACCGGCAATCGCATCCTGTACGAGGACAACCGCGACGGCGGCGGCGTCCTCTATCCGTTCGCAGCGGTCGAGTTGACGCAGGAAGACTGGCGCCGTCATTACGGGGCGCAGTGGCACGACCTCGCGAAAGCCAAGCGTCGCTACGATCCCGACGCGGTGCTCGCGTCGGGGCTGCAGCTCTACTTCACGTAGGCGCGCACGACGCCTTCGAGGAAATCGCGGCCTTCGTACAGCGACTGCACGCGACGCTTCTCGTTGAGACCGTGGGCATTGGTCTCGTCGGACTTGGAGAACATGCCGCTCATGCCATAGGTCGGGATGCCGGCGTTCATGAGGAAGCGGCCGTCGGTCGCGCCGGCGCTCATCATCGGCGCCACCGGTACGCCCGGCCAGAGCTTCGCCGCGACTTTCTTCACCGGTCCCATGATCTCGTCCGTCAGCGGCGGCGCCGACGAGCCGTCGCGACGGCGCACGATCGAGACTTTCACCTGATCGTCGCCGACGGCGCGCTCGAGAGTTTCCTTGACCTGCTCCGGCGTCGTGCCCTGCATGACGCGGCATGACAGCGTCAACTTCGCCCGCTGTGGCAACGCATTCGCCGCGTGACCGCCTTCCAACTGCGTGCCGACGCAGGTCGTGTGTACGACGGCGTTGTAGCTCGGGTCCTTCATCAACCGCTCGAGCGCAACCTGATCATCGGGATTCTTGCCGAGGGCGCTCATCGCAGCACCGACCTCGCCGCCGAGCAGCGGTCCCGTTACGCGGAAATATTCACGCACGACCGGCGTCAACTGCACCGGGAACGAAAGCTGCGCGATCTTCTGCGTGGCTACGGCCAAGCGGTAGATTGCGTTGTCCGGAACCGGCCGCGAGGAATGTCCGCCGGGGTTGGTCACTTCGAGCGCAAAGACCTGGTGAATCTTTTCGCCGGCCTGCACCTGCAACGTCAGCGGCTTGCCGTCGGCCGACAGCAGCCCGCCCGCGCCTTCGTTCAAGGCGAACGCCGCATCGATCAGCTCGCGATGATTCTTCAGCAGGTAGTCGACGCCGTTGACGCGATTCGAGGTCTCCTCGCCGCACGTCAGCGCCATGACGACGTCGCGCCGCGGCTTGAAATTGCGCTCCTGCTTCAGGCGGATCATCAGGTCGAGAAAGACCGCCGCCATCGACTTGTCGTCGGCCGAGCCGCGGCCGTAGAAGAAGCCGTCTTCCTCGATCAGCTTGAACGGATCGCGCTCCCAGTCCTCGCGGCGCGCGTCCACCACATCGATGTGTGCAAGCAGCAGTACGCCCTTCTTTGCGGGGTTCTTGGCACGGATGCGCGCGACGATGTTGCCGTCGTCCGGCTTGCCGTCGGGGATCACGACCTGCATGTCGTCGGCACCGAAGCCGGCGGCTTTGAGCCGCGTCTCCGCCGCGCGCACGACCTTCGTGCAGGAACCGGTCGATTGCGAGGAATCGATCTCGACCATCTCCTTGTAGATCTCGCGAAAGGCTGCACGGCCGGCGTCGTCGGCGGCATCGGCGGACGCACCCAACGTCAAGGAAAGTGAAGCGACGAACGCAGCGATGAGTGTTTTCATGGCCGCGAAGGATACAGATTTCCGGTGCCACGCGTAGCGCCCGTGGAACGTTTACCGGGTTGCGCAGACCAATGTCTCGACGCCAGTCGGCGGAGGCAGTATCAGTGGCAAGGCGCGCGGCATTTCGCGAACCACAGCGTCCATTGCTGTTCGCGCTCGCCCTGCTGATCCACGCGGGATTGTTTCAGTTGCTGGTGAGCCAGAGACCCGAAAACCTGCAAGCGCCCGAGCGGTCAACTGCGCTGGCGTTGCTGCCAGACACGAAGAACCGCGCGCAAAGGCCGCCTCCAATCGCGCCCCTTGCACCTGAGCAGTTGCCGGCAGCGCCACTGCCCGCAACTCCATTCCCGCAATTGATTGCCCCGTCGGAGCGTGACGCAACGCACGAGCCAGCGAGCGTCGACTGGCAACGCCAGGGAGAAGAAGTCGCCCGCGAGCACGCGCTCGAATCCCAGAAGCAGCCGGATCACAAGAACGACGGCGGTCCGCCCAAACCGAAGCCCGAGTTCGGCTGGGACCGCTCGCGCGCGCATCGTGTCGAGCCGCTGGAAGGCGGCGGCGTCCTGGTCCGGATCAACGATCGATGCGCGGTCGTGATCACGCTCATTGCGATGCCGGTCTGCCAGATCGGCACGAAGCCCGCGCGCGGCGATCTGTTCGAGCACATGCGCGATGCGCCGACGCTTGGCGACTGGAAGGACGAGTAGCTATCGGTGCAGGAGCAGGAAAAGCCGGAAAAACAGCCCGGGCGGCGAGTCGATCCGCCGACAGCGGGAACCCTCGACTGTAATTCTTCTTATCTGGGTGTCCGCGGCGGCCCCGCTCGTGCGTCATTCTGACGGGCCACACACCTGGAGACGACCATGAAAAAGTTCTGTGCAATTTATCTCGGTACTGCCGCGAGCCGCGAGAAGTGGAGCAAGCTGGACGACGCCACGCGCAAGCAGCGCGAGCAGCAGGGCATGAAGGCCTGGGGCGATTGGGTGACCAAGAACAAGGCGGCGATCGTCGATACCGGCAGCCCGCTCGGCAAGACCAAGCGCGCGGACGGCAAGGGCATCTCCGATACCTCGAATGCTATGACCGCCTATACGATCGTCCAGGCCGAGTCGCACGCAGCTGCGGCGAAGCTGTTCGAGAACCATCCGCACTTCACGATCTTCCCCGGCGAAGCCGTGGAGATCATGGAATGCCTGCCGATTCCGGGGATGTAGGCTGATCCAGCCTAGCGGACCAGTCCGGCGCGATAGTCCCGATACACCGGCGCCCACGCAAGGAGTGCGCGGGCGCGTGTGTTCTTCACTCTGAACGAAGGCATCGCCGAACGTCCGCCCGGTTGAGGCGGATTACTGCCCGCGACTGCGCAGACATATGTGAGCACGTCACGCCAGCGCGCCGGGCCGTCGTCCGCGACGATCAACGGCTGGCGCGACGGCCAGCGCCGAATCGCGGCGACTGTTGCGTCAGCCATGTCGGCAATGTGGACTAGGGAGACATAGTCGTCACCTTCCGCGGGCAAGCGCAGCTTGCCGGCGCGTGCACGCGCGAACCAGTCGTCGTCGAAACCGGTGCCTGGGCCATAGAACAAGCCGCCGCGCAGAATGAGCCAATCGAGATCGGACTCCACAACCGCCGCTTCCATGTCGCGCACTGCTGCAATGGCCGCGCCCGCGATGCCTTCGCTGACTGGATGAAACGTCTCCTCGTCGGCCCATGCGTCGCCGCCGCCGGCGTGCGTCATGGCAATGCTCTGCTGCAGGATGCGTGACACGCGAGCCTCGCGGCACGCACGCACGAAGACCGGCGTTCCTTCGCGGCGCAGCCGGTCGTTCTGCGCAAAGTCACCCTGCTCGCCCGGAGCCGGCAGGCTGGTTGCGAGATTGATCGCGACCTCGCAGCCGGCAAGCCCGGCACGCAGCGATGCCTCGTCGAAGATATCCGCCGCCGCGAGCTCGGCACCACACGCGGCCGCCGAGGCAGCTGCGTCGGGCTTGCGCACCAAGGCACGCACGCGATAGCCGGCCGCAATCAATCGCGGCAGCAGGTGACGACCATAGACTCCACTGGCCCCGAGTACACCGATGCGTGCGTTCATGCGCCGAACTGTATATCCACCCATGTACTGCGACAAGCCGGCGCAGTCCGTCCGGCCGGATCGTAGCTCGCCTCATCCAGACAGCGGCTCGTCTCAAACGCCTGCAATTGACCGCGGACAGGTTCACAGTGCACTCCATGGAACTGGTAGCGGAATTTGCCTCACGGGTGAGCGATGCCGCAGACGAACGCGCGGCGCGCCACGCCTACCGCCGGTCGTTCAACCAGCTTCGGTCGCAGCTGCCGATGTACCCAGTCGGGTCGCGCCCTTCGGAAGTCTTCGAGCATGCCGCCCAAGCCGTGCGCTCGCTCGGCGCGAGCTGCTTGCCGCTGGCGATTGCCGTCGCCATGCATCTGTATCCGTTCTGCGTACTGCAGTGCGTACCGATCCCGCTGCTCAGCGTCGCCAGGCTCAAGCGCGCGCTGCTGCTGCATACGATCAGAAATCGCTCGCTGATCCTGGCCAATACCGGCAGCGAGCGCAGCAACGGCAGCACGACTCCACCGATAGCGAGAAGAGCCGCCGACGGCGTCCGGATCGACGGCAGGTGCGAATACCTGTCGCTGAGCAGCGTGGCCGACATCGTGCTGTTCAGGGCGCGGCTCGAGGACAGCAATCACGCCGTGCTGTGCGCAGCCGATCTGCGTGCCAGCACCGTGCGCGTCGGTCCATGGAAATTCAGCGGCGAGATGGAGCTGTCGGACACATCGGCGGTGACGTTTTTCGACCATCGCGTGCCTAACGGGCACTACCTGATCGTGCCCGACGATGCAGGGCTCGGCTGTATCACGGATTACCAGCGGTCCTGGTTTCACCTGTTCATCGCGGAGATCTATCTCGCGCGAGTCGAGCATCTGCGCAGCGCGTGGGGCCTGCCGGAACCCGGCGTGGGCCGTAGCGAAGTCGCACGGCTCAGACAGCAGTCATTGCAGCTGCTCGACGACTTTCGCGTGGGTGCAGACGTTGCGCCGCTGACGCAAATGACGGCAGCACTGAAGCTGCGCGTCTCGATGATGTCGCAGATGACGGCGGCGGCGCTGCGCAGCCGAGGCCTCGCCGAACAGGCCGGCGGGCTCGGTTACATCAAGTCGCAACCGACGGCGGACCAGAAGATCCTGCGCGGCTTCGGCGTGCTGGCTTTCGCCGGCTAGTTGCTACCCGTCGCCTGCTGCTTCATCGCTTCAACGGCCGCATCAGGCTTCGGAGCCGCTGCCGGGCCCTGACCCGACTGACGCATCTTGCGCATGATCTGCAGCGCGTTCGCCATCTCGGTCTTCGACAGCGCGCCGTCCTTGTCGGCATCCACCATCGGCAGGTAGCCCACGACCGGCTTGAAGCGCGGATCGTTGCGAAACTCCGCCGCCGTCAGCTTGCCGTCGATGTTGTCGTCCAGCGCGCCGAACGTGACGTTCTGCTGCAACTCCTGGAACCACTCGTCGTGACGCTCCGCAGTCGTCTCGCCCTTGAAGCGGAAGCGCGCGAACGTGAACAGCATCTCTTCCGAAGTCTGCTCGCCGAATGTCACATGCTTGTGCGGATCCGGATTCGCGACGTTCGAGGTCGAGTTGTCGTACACGTAGTCGGCGATCAGCAGCGAGCCCTTCGGCACTTCGAGCAGATCCTGGAAGTGATACTCGCGCTGCCACGAGAAGTAGTAGCGGGGCTGGTTCAGCAGCACCTTCTCGCTGCCGTCTGGATAACGGATGCGCAACTTGGTCGAGTAGCAGCGCGAATGACAGTGCGGCTGCACACCGAACACTTCCGCGTCGTGCGGGAACTCGATATATGCCGTTTCCTGGTGGCGCGACTCGCCCGCCGGAATCTCCAGCGAGAAGTCGGTGATCGAGGCCTGGCGCAGGATGTACTTCGGCTCTTCCTTATAGAAGTAGTAGCCGACCTCGGTCGTATCGGTGACTGGCTTGCCGATCGGCGTGTAGTGCATCTGGTACGCGTACGAGCCGCCCGGCGGCAGATAGATGCCGGTGTCCGCAGGCGTCAGGTTCGGCGCACCGCCCGGGCCATAGCCGCCGAGCGCAACGTTCCACGAGAAGCCGCGGCCGTTCGGATCTTCCTTCGGAATCCAACCCGCAAGCGCGTGATGCACGGTCGGCGTCGCGTTGGCCCACGCCGTGGCTCGCAGCCACTTGCCCTCGGTGAGCTTCGTCGGCACCGAACGGTCCTGATAGGCGACGATGCCGGTCTCCGGCACGTTGAAGGCCGGGACCTGCACGATGACATCGGGCTCACCGAGCGGCCACTTCGGCGCCGGCTTCGCTGCTTCGGGCAGCGGATCCTGACCTTCGCCGCGCGGCGCGCCGGCCTCGACCCAGTTGACGATCGTCTTGATCTGGGCGTCCGACAGGCGCATGTCGTCGGTCCAGACCGCGCCATGGCGGTCCGAATGGTACGGAGGCATGCGCTTGGTCCGCAGCACTTCGCGGATCATCGGCGAGAAGCCTTTGACGATGTCGTAGTTGTTCATCGCGAACGGCCCGAGGCCGCCCTGCGTGTGGCAAGTGACGCATTTGTCGGCGAGGATCGGCGCGACCTGCGTCGCGTAGTCGATCTTCACGAACTCCGCGGCGTGCTGCCGATCCGGGAAGTCGACCGCCGTACCCTTCACGGCTGCCTCGGCAACCGGCACCGGCTTGCCATCGAGCACTGCATTGAGCGCCGTGGTGAGATTCGCCTTCTTGTTCTTCTTGCGGGCAAACGAGTCGTCGATCGGACCGTGATAGGCGATCGTCCAGGTCTTGGTCTCGACCAGGAAAACCTCCGCCGTCGTCGTCACGCCGAGCGCGCGGCCTACCAGCTGCAGCTCATCTGCCAACACCGGCAACTCGGCCGAGCCAGGCTTGCCGACGAAGGCGTCGTGCTTCGAGTTCAGCGACGAGTCGAGCATCATGAACTGCACGTTCTTGCCCTGGAACGCGTCGCGGACCTTGTTGAGCGCCTTGACCGCCCGCTCGGAGACGGCATCGCCCTCCGCGGAGGACACCAGGACGATGGCTGGGTTCGCGTTGTAGTAGTAGAGCTCGTGCCCCATGCCGGTCTGGTCGGGCAACATGAAGTTGTCGACCTTCGACCCGGCCAACGATTGATCCGCGCCGGCACCGGCAGCGCTCGACAGGATCGCTGCCACCGCGGCCGCCAGTCCTGCCGCGACCACACCACGCTTGTTCAAGGTCATGGACTTTCCCCCGGGGTACACAGCCCCATTTGTCGCAAAAATTTACCACCGCGCACGCCGGTACGTCTTGGACGAGACCGGCGCGTGGGGGCGAAGTGGGGTGCCCCGGACCTTTAGATTTGTCGAGATACCGGCCGGCGGATCACTTTGGCACGCCGGCACATCCGCGAGCGCCGGTCGGGGGCGGCTTTTCAGTTCTGTTGGGAACGCGAGCCGAGTCGCGAGTCGTCGTGCGACTCCGCGTAGAGGCTCGCAAGCGCCTCGGCAAGCTCTGTCGACAGGAACGGTTTTCTCAAGAATGGCCATGCGCCCTGCGACAGCCACTCATCGAGCGATTCGCCGGCAAAGCCCGAAGTCAGCAACACCTTCAGCTGCGGACGCTGCACCACTGCCTGTTTGGCGAGCTCGGCGCCGTTCATGCCGCCGGGCATCACGACGTCGGAGAACAGCACGTCGATTTCCGCATCGGACCACAGGATGCGCAGCGCCTCGTCTGCGTTCGCTGCGCGGTGCACCTTGTGCTCGAAATCGACCAGCATGATTTCCGTGACGGCCGCCACCGAAGGATCGTCTTCGACCAGCAGAATGCTCAGCGGCCGCACGCTGACGACGCGCTGACCCGGCGTCGCGTGATCCTGTTCCGGCTGCGCTGCACTGGTCGGCAGATAGATCCGGAATCGGGTGCCCGCGCCTTGCGCGCTGTCGACCTCGATCTCGCCGCCCGATTGCTTGACGAACCCATAGACCTGGCTCAGCCCGAGGCCGGTGCCCTTACCCGGCGCCTTGGTCGTGAAGAACGGCTCGAAGATGCGCTTGATGACGTCGGGACTCATGCCCTGCCCGCGATCCGCAACGCTCATGCGGAAGTAGACGCCCGGCGCGAGCCCGGCCACCTCCTGTGCCGCCAAGCTGCATAGCTGCGTTTCCACCACGATCTCACCGCCGTCCGCACTTGCATCGACCGCATTCACGATGAGATTGAGCAGGCTGGCCTCGAACTGCGCCGGATCGATCCGCGCCACTGCTTTGTCGTCACACAGCTGAACTTTGAGTGCGACATTCTCGCTCACCGCACGCCGCAACAGAGGCTCTGCTTGACGAATGAGCGCGTTCAGCTCGCGCACCTCCGGCTGCAAAGGTTGCTGGCGTGCGAATGCAAGAAGCTGCGCCGTGAGTCGTTGGCCGCGTCGTGCAGCGATCAGCGCGGCCTCGCCCAGACGCTGACGGCGCGGCGCGTTCTCCGGATTACGGAGAATGACGTCGAGCGCCCCGATCACCACCGTGAGCAGATTGTTGAAATCGTGCGCGACGCCGCCGGTGAGACGACCGAGGGCATCGAGCCGCTGCGCTCGCATCAGCATTGCCTCGGCTTCGGTTTTCCCGGCTATCGCAACGGCCACAGTTTCGCGCGCTTGCTCCGAAACGGCGGCAATGAGCGCGAGCAGCAGGATGAACAGCGTGCCCGCTGCGACCGCGACCGCAAGCACCAGCGAATCCACGCCTCCGGAACCGACGTTCGCTACGGGACCGGGAAGCACCCGCACGCCATACATCGCCGTGTAGTGCATGCCGACGATTGCGAATGCGAGCACCGCGGCCGCCAGAACACGCTGCGTAGCTGTCGTCTCGCTTCTGGCTACGAACAGCGCGCTTGTGGATGCCGATACAGCGACGGCGAAAGCGAGCACGACGTAGATCGGTGCATAGCTCAGCGTGACACTCGTGATCACCGCAGCCATGCCGACGTAATGCATGGTGCAGATACCGGCGCCCATCACGACTCCACCCATGATCTCGCGACGCGCGCCGCCACCGCGCGCGAAGAAAAACGCGAACGCGGTTGTCGCAATAGCGAGCAACAGGGAAAGGATCGTGCGGCCGACGTCGTAGCGCACCTCGGCGCCCGGATTGAAACCGAGCATCGCGATGAAGTGCATCGACCAGATGCTCAAGCCCATCGCCACTGCCGTCGCCGCCAGCCAAGCCAGTCGCAAACTGCCGACATGCGCGCGGACGCGCCGGAACACGTCGAGCGCAGTCCACGCACCCAGCCATGCCGTCAGACTGGAGAGCGCGATGAATAGCGGATGATGCGCAATGTGCATGGGCGTCCTGTCAGCACACGACACTCGACTTCTGATTGGTTGGCCCCGAGAGCCTGCCTAGAGTAACGATCCCGGGAGCGCAGGTCACGTAGGTCTCTTCTAGCCGCGATTAGGTTCTTTGACGGATCTTTACAACGCGTCCGACGATGTGGTCGCCCTTCGGACGCCAGCGGTCGTTCCCCACGAGCGTATTCATATGCGCAGGAACGCGTACATGCTCGCGACGGAGACGCCGAGCGCGTAGAAGATGGTGTACGACGCGGCAAGCGCGAGCAGTCCGAGCACGATCTTCAGCGTGCTCGCCCGATACACGCGTCGCTCCGCGATGAACAGGTAGACGACGCTCCACGCGTACACGACGAACTCGAGCGCCTGGTCAATCGCTTCCCTCGCTCCTGCAAACGCACTGATGCCTGCCGCGAGCAGCAGCGCGAGCGCGCTGGCGACGTAGTAGAACGATTGAAGGTGCAACACGAAGATGAGGTTCTCGAGGTACAGCGGCCGTTGTCGTCGATAGACCCAGAACTGCACCAACGCGACCAGCGGCAGCACGACGAACATCACCTTCGGCAGCAGGTTCTGCAGTGCTCCGGTGAACGCCCGCCCGCCGTTGCTCAGTGCACGCACGCATGACCCTTCGATGTCCGGCACGAAGCGCAGCGCCCATCCGGGATGTGCGGCCATCCGGGCGCAGTCGGCGGCGGTCAGCTCCTGTCCGCTCGGGCCCCTCACGTGGCTGGGTCCGGCGAAAATCGACGCGAGGACGAAGTAGACGATCGAGATGACGAGATAGCTGCGGAACGGCGGCGAGTACAAAAGGCGCTTGCCGCCGAGGTACTGCTCGGTGAGCAAGCCCGGCCGGGTCAACAGCGTTCGCAGCGTGAGCCAGAACTTCGAGTCGACGTGGAACAGTCCCTCGACGAACTCGTGCAGGAAATGGCCGAACGACAGCGAAGCGTGACTGTCCTGGCCGCAGCGACCGCAATAGCGATCTGCGAGCGCGGCACCGCAATTGGCGCAGTGGGTCGGACGGGCGGACGTGTCGTTCATTGTTGCGCCCCAATGTATCAAGGAGCGTAGCAAGCAGTGTATCAAGCGTCGCCGGCTCGTCCTATGATGGCGGCACAGCTCCAGCATGAGATCGGCCGTGAACAGGATCACTGTCCGGGGAACCGACGGCACCGAGCGCACCTTCACCCTGCAGGGCGGGAACCTCGTGATTGGGCGCGATCCTGCCTGCGGCATTTGTCTGCAGGACTCGCAAGTGAGTTGGCAGCATGCGGTGCTCAATGACGCCGGCGGTACCTGCATCATCGAAGACCTCGGCAGCTCCAACGGCACGTTCGTCGGTGCGGCGCGAATCCAGCGGCAGGTGCTGAGCGCCGGCGAGATCGTGCGGATCGGTCCCTTCGAAATCGCGTTGCAGATGCGTGCAGCGCCCTCGCCCACTTCCGCCAGCGAACAGACGATGTTCGACATGGCTGCGTTCCGCGTGGCCGCCCCAATCGTCAATCGACCTGCCCACGAGCAGACGGCGACGCAGCGGAAGCTGCGCTTTACGCAGCTGTCGGAGAGTTACCGCACAGCGAACCTGCGCCAGGAAGCGCTCGCCGGGCTGACAGTCGCAGCGCTACTCGTGCCACAAGGGATGGCCTACGCGTTGCTGGCGGGCTTGCCGCCGGCCATGGGTCTGTACGCGTCCACCTTGCCGATGATTGTCTATGCGTTGGCTGGCAGTGGCCGGCAGACGTCGGTTGGCCCGGTGACAGTGGACTCGCTGATGCTGGTGCTCGGTCTGAGCACGCTCGCGACTGCCGGCACCGCTTCGTTCATAGCACTGGCAGTGCTGACGACAGCCATGATCGGCGCGACTCAACTGGCAATGGGCGCGCTGCGTCTGGGCTTCCTCGTGAATTTCCTTTCGTATCCGGTGCTGGCCGGATTCACGTCAGCGATTGCCGTCATCACCGTCATCGGACAGTTGAAGCACGTTCTCGGCGTCAGCGAGGCGCAGCATCCGCAGCTGTATCAGACAGCGATGGACGTCGTCGCGCATGCGGGGCAAGCGAACCCGATCACGGTAGCGATCGCACTTGGCTGCATCTTTGTCCTGTGGGCCGTGCGGCGCTGGGCTCCCACAGCTCCAGGCGCACTGGCTCTCGTCGTCGTGTGCACCGTTCTGGTTTATGCATTGGGCCTCGATGGCCGCGGCGTGAGCGTGCTGGGTCCAGTTGCCGGCGGCTGGCCGCATCTCACTGTGCCGGCGATACACTGGAACGACGTTCGCCAGCTGATGCCGCTGGCTCTCACCATGGCGCTCGTGGGTTTTTCACAGACGATCTCCGTCGGCAAGGCGCTCGGTAACAGATTCGGCTACGACATCGATGCCAATCGCGAGCTGACTGCGCTCGGCCTGTCCAACCTCACGTCCAGCGTGTCGCAAGGCTATGCAGTCTCCGGGAGTCTCGCGCGTTCCGCGCTGAACGCGGCAGCCGGTGCGCGCACGCAGCTCGCTGCAATAGTCTCAGCTGTGTGCGTCGGCATCACGACGCTGTTCTTCACGCCACTCTTCCACTACCTGCCGAGCGCAACGCTCGCAGCGATCCTGATCGTATCCTCGCTGCGACTGATCGACACGCGCGAGATCCGCTATCTGTTCAAAGTGAAGATCACCGAAGGCATCCTGTTGGTGTTCACGTTCGTCGCAACGCTGGCGCTAGGCGTCATGCCAGGGCTGCTGCTCGGCATCGTCGCTTCCATCCTGCTGTTCATCACGCTGAACACGCGGCCCAACACTGCGATTCTCGGCCGCCTGCCGAGTACGAATATCTTCCGCAACGTGCTGCACTTCCCGGAAGCGGAGACGATTGCCGGATTGGTCATCCTGCGCATCGACGCGTCGCTGTACTTCGCGAACACCGTTTTCCTGAAGGAGAAAATCCACGAGATCTGCCGGCAGCATGCGGCGTCGCTCAAAGCGCTGATCCTGGACGCGAGCGCCGTCAACGATCTCGATTCGTCGGCGGACACCGCGTTGCATCAGCTGTCGGCGGAGTTCAAGCAGAAGGGCATCGAATTTTACATTGCGGGGGTCAAGGCACCGGTGCGCGACGTCATGAAGCGCTCTGGGCTGTACGCCGTGCTGGGCAGCGATCACTTCTTTTTCACAATCGATGCCGCAGTCAAGCGATTTCAGGACAAGACGCGCCAGCGTCAATGAGGTAGGCTATCGTTCCGTCGATGTTCCGGGGATTCTCCAGGAGGGATTCGCGATGAACATTCGTACAGCAGTCCTCGCCGCACTCATCACGTGCGGTTTCTCGCTCCCCGCTACAGCCGATGACTCGCCCGGTTGCCAGCGCCCGCAACTCAAGGAAGCGGAGGGCAACGCGGACGGCGGCATCACAGCGGAGAAGCATGCGGCCACCGCCGGCAAGCGCTTCGAGATGATGGACAAGGACCGCAACGGCAAGATCACTCCCGACGAAATCGAGGCCAGCCACGGTGCCGAGAGCATCATCTGGGCGAATCATCCCGAGTCGGCAGCGCAGAAAATCCACGATCTCGACACCAATCGCGACGGCGTGCTGACCGAAGCGGAATATTCCGCGGGCTCGCAACGGATGTTTCACACCCTCGACGTCGACGGCAATGGCGTGCTCACACCGTCCGAGATGGTGCTCGACCCGCGCAGCCGCTGACTCAATTCCGCCCGAGCATTCGCTCGACGCGCCGCGCCAGCTCCGAGATCGCGAACGGCTTGGTCAGCACCGCCATGCCTGGCCCGATGTGTCCGTGGTTGAACGCGGCATTCTCCGCGTAACCGGTGATGAACAGCACCTTCAGTTGCGGCCGCAAGACCAGCGCCGCATCGGCGACCTGCCGGCCATTGAGCCCGCCCGGTAACCCCACATCCGTGATCAGCAGATCGATGCGCTTGGCCGATTGCAGCATTTCCAGCCCGCTCGGCCCGTCGACGGCCTCGATACAGGTGTAGTTCAAATCGCCGAGCGCATCGGTGATCAGCATGCGCACAGTCGGCTCGTCGTCGATGACCAGCACGACGGTGTCCGAGGTTCGCACGGGCTCCGGCACGACGACGTGCACCGGTTCGACCGGCTCGTTGCCGACATACCTCGGCAGATACATGCAGACCATCGTGCCCTTGTCGACCTCGGAATAGATGCGCACGTGGCCGTTCGACTGGCGCGCAAACCCGTAGACCATCGACAGGCCGAGCCCGGTCCCCTGCCCCAGCGGCTTGGTCGTGAAGAACGGCTCGAAAACGCGCTCCAGCGTCGCCTTGTCGATGCCTACGCCGGTGTCTCTGACGCAGATCGTGATGTATTGCCCCGGCTCGAGGTTGCGCTCGCGCGCGGTGCGCTCGTCGATCCACTTGTTCGCCGTCTCGATCGTGATCTTGCCGCCATTCGGCATGGCATCGCGCGAGTTGATGCAAAGGTTCAACAGCGCGTTCTCCAGCTGATTGGCATCGACCAGCGTCGGCCACAAGCCGACTGCTTCGATCGTCTCCACCTGGATCGAAGGACCGACCGTCCGGCGCACCAGCTCGACGAAATCCGTCATCAGCCGGTTCACGACCGTTGGCTTCGGCGACAACGTCTGGCGCCGCGAGAACGCGAGCAAGCGATGCGTGAGCGATGCAGCCCGGCGCGCGGCGCCCTGTCCGGCCGTCACATACTTGTCGACATCGCGCGTGCGCCCCTGCGCCAGACGCACGCCGATCATCTGGAACGCACCGGAGATTCCCGCGAGCAGATTGTTGAAGTCGTGTGCGAGACCGCCGGTGAGCTGACCGACTGCCTCCATCTTCTGCGCCTGGCGCAGCGCTTCCTCCGTCTTGCGCAACCGATCCTGCTCGGCGAGACGCTCGGTGACGTCGTAGGCGAACTGATACGCGCCGATACGATTGCCAGCGGCGTCGTAGAGCATGCTCATGTGCATCTCGTACTGCCGGTGTCCCGCGCCGGGACTGGCGAAGGCGACCACTTCGGAGAAGTCTTCTCCTTGCAAGGTTCTCGACCAGATCCGCTGCCATGCGTCGCGATGCTCCGGCTGCTCGCGCAACACGTCGAGCACGCACTCGCCGACCTTCGGCACCACGCCGAACATTCGCTCGAACTCGCGCGTGGCGGCGCCGTTGATGGCGATCCAGCGCAAGTCGAGATCGATGACTTGCACGAACGCGTCGGTGCCCTCGACGATGTCCGCCAGCACCTTGCGCTCCGCTAACGCAGCCGCCACTCGCGCCTCGAGCGTCTCATTCAGTTCTTGCAGCGCGCGCTCGGCACGCTTGCGCGCCGTGACATCCTTGAACAACACCGCGACTTCGCGACGACTGGGCGGCTCGACGCGAAACGCTGCGAGCTCGAGATGACGCCCAGTCGCCAGCAGCTCGCGCTCGAAGCGGATCGGCTGGCCGGTCTTCAGGACTTCCACATAGAGCTTGACCCAGCCTTCGGCTTCGTCCGGCACCATCTCGCGAACCCTCTGGCCCACGACGTCCTGGATGCCGGTGTTGATTGCATACGCGGCGTTCGCCGCGACGTGGACGTAGTCGCTGAGCGGGCCTGCAGGACTGTCGAGGAATTCGATGATGCAGAAGCCCTCGTCGATCGAATCGAACAGAGTCCGATACCGCGCTTCGCTCTGGTTGGAGACGCAGAACGCACCGCCGACCGACCCGTCCTCCTGCCGGAGTGGAGTCTTGCGCCAGATCGTTCCTTGTCCCGCCAGTGCGCCGGTGACGAGTCGCGCAGTTTCCTCGCCGAGATAGCGCGAGGCGACTGCGAGCGGCCTGCCGAAGGTTTCCGCAGGATCCAGGTCGACGCTGGCGCGAAACGGCTCGTTATATAAGAGAGTGTCCTGCACCCCCCAGACGACGAACGCCGGGTTGGGCATCTCGAACATGACGTGGACGATATTGCGCAGCGAGGCCGGCCATGCTGCCGGCGGACCTATCGGACAGCTTTGCCAATCGGTGGACGCGATGAGCGCGGCGCTGGCGTGTGGCGCTAGGGTCAAGCGGAGTCTCGGGGATGCGTGTGGCGACTGCACTGTACCGTACAACCGCGCGGGGTCGCATCACTCGCTCATGGCAGGCGCTGCTTCTCCAACGCGTCTCGCTGCCATTTCCCAAGATTGGCCGCAGCTTCGTACGTGCTCTGTAAGAACTGCAGCACGGCCGATTCAGGTGAGGCCGCACGACGTGCCGCTTCGTAAGGCAGCACGAACTCGCGAAGCTCGTTGCTGTAGTGAGCGCCGAGCGGCCCGACCGGGGCGGCTGAGAACCCCGGCGGTTCCGGGTACGCATACGAATAGAAGCACGCTTCGGGATACTGCTCGCCGCCGGCCCAGAAGCCAGCGCTGCTGACCTCGTGCGAGTACGCTTCGCGCGCCACCCAATCGGGCAGATACGGAACGCCACCGGGATGCGGCGGCGCCGTGCGGCCGGAGAAGCGCGTCACCGCGAGATCCGCGCTGCCCCAGAAGAAATGGACCGGGCTGCACTTGCCGATGAAGCGCGCTCTGAATTCCTCGAATACGCATTGTGTTTGCGCGAGCACGCGCCAGTAACGGTTGGCGTACTCTCCGTCGTACGAACTGTGCGTCTCGTCCTGGTCGAAGGCAATGGGATCGGGCAGCTCGTTCGGCATGGTGCGAATCTTGACCGGCACGCCCAGCGAGGACAGCGAGCTCATCACGTCGCGATAGAACTTCGCCGTCGGCTGCGGTTGCAGCGGCAAGCTGACCCTGCGTCCGTCGATGACGTGCAGCAGCAGGCAGTGATCGATGAAGTCGAACTCGATCTGGAACGCGCCTGCCTGATGCGGGACCAGGCCGGTCCCGATGCCGCGCGCAGTGATGCGCAACGCAACGTGCCACGAGTGATTGACCCAGGAACGCTGCACCAGCGCGATCTTGCCGACGACCTGCAACCACAGATGCAACGTGGCAGCCGTGTCCCGCCATTCGGTGTATGGCAGCGCCGGCCACATTGCATCGTGTTTCAGTGCCATGGACATACACTACGCCATCACTGCACGCGATACACGTCGGCTCAGCTCGTCGTGGTGTGTACGTAGAACGCTATGCACACCATGGCGAACGCAACCAGCAGCACGATGTAGTTGACGAAAAGAGACTGAAGTGCATCTGGTGACCGCTCACACCACTCGGTATCCATTGCTCAGTGGTACTGCCCGTACCAAGGCTTGTTGGCAGTCGGCAGATAAGGCCAATCCTGTTTTCGAGGCAGCGACTTCTTCGCCGCTTCCGCCTGCGCAGGCGTGAGGAACATGCCACCGAGGTCATTGCCGCCGTTGATAGCAAAGAACCGGTACGGCGTCTTCGCCAGCTGCCGATTCACGATGTCGAAGAGCGCGAACGTCGCTCGGCCCCAGCTCTCGTCCTGATCGCCCTTCGCGTAAATCGGATACTCGGTTCCAAGACAGCTCACGGCGTAGCTCGGAGCATCGCTGTCGATGCGTTCGCTCACTGCGGCTGGCGAGGCCACATATTTCTTCAAACGTGGCAGCAGCTCCTCGTAGGCTGGTTTCAGTCCCGTCTCTGCCAGCGCTTCGGCGTCGAGCGGAATGAGCTCGTCGTAGTTCAAGTCAGCTGCGACGGCAACACCCGCGACAGCTGTCAACGCAATCAAGATACCCGCTCTCATTCCTGCGCTCGAATAGGCGGCGAAGACTTTGGCGACCGCGGGATTCACCGCGCTACTTTATCAGCTCCTTCTGCAGGCTTGCGCTGCCGCGCAGACTGTTGAGCCGCCCTGGGTAGAAATTCAAAGCGCGCTGGTAAGCGGCAAGCGCGTCTGCCGTACGTCCCTGCTCCATGAGCATGTCGCCGAGCAGCTCTTCGGCTGGCAACGTGGGTCCCGGCGTCACGGCATGCTTCGGCGTCGAGGCTTCGAGCGCAGCTGCCTGACGCATCACATCGACGGCTTCTCGCTCTTTGCCATGAGCATGCGCGACCCATGCACTCAGCTCCAGCCGAAGCATCTGAATGTTGTTGGCAAAGATCTCCTCGCCCGCGGTTCGCGTCGAGGCTTCGAGCGCTGTCAGGCGCTCGATCGACGCCGCGGTCACTCGCTCGTCGTTCAAGTGCACGGCACCGAGCCCACGAGCGAAATGCGTGATCGCTTCGGGCCAGGCAAATCGAGCCCAGTCGAGTATCGCCGGCTCGCGCGGTTCGAGCGCGACGGCTTCGTTCCACGCATGTCGCTCCAGTGCGTAGCGAGCCTGGCTCGACGCCAGGTGAAATGCGGTCTTGAACGTGGGCTCCAGGTTGCGGGTCGCGAGCAGTCGCCGGACTTGTGCGCCAGCCTCGTCATGCATCCCTTTCTGCAGATACGCATACACGAGGTACTCGATTGCGTGCGGGAACTCGTCCCACACCAGCTCGCCGTGCTCGCCGGCCGGATGTTCCAGCGCCGCCGCGGCTGCCTGCAGATTGCCGGAGATGACGTTGTCCCATTCCCCCAGGCGCGTGTAGATATGTGTCGGCATGTGGAGCGCGTGCGGGTTGCGAGGAGCCACCTCGCTGTACCGATGCGTCACTTCGAGCGAATCGTGCTCCCGTCCAGGTACGTCGTTCGCATGAATCATGTAGTGCATGGCGCCTGGATGATCCGGATCGCGCGCAAGGACGCTCGCGAGAATTTCCGCCGCGCGATCTGCATTCGCGCGCGCGGTGGCCGGAGTCGATACAGCGAGGTGCGCGAGCGCATAGAACGTCGCGGCTTCGGGATCGTTCGGAAACGAGCGGTAGACATGCTCCATCGCACTTTCCCAACTTCGAATACGCGACCAGTAGTCGCGCGACGCGGGCTCCGCGAAGAACGCTTCGGCTGCCGCAATGAACAGCTGTTCGCGCTGCGTACCCATTCCCCGCTTCGCCTTCTGAACTTCGTCCCAGCCTTGCAGCAAGTCCTGCGGACTTGGTCGGGTCGGCCAGAGGGGCTGAAACAGCGTCATGGCAATTCCCCAGTGCGCCATGGCGCACGCAGGTTCGATTTCCGTCACGTGCTGGAATGCCTCGCGCCCTTGCGGATACGTCATGTTGTGCAGCAGCGCGACTGCGCGATTGAACTCGACCTGTGCTGGCCGCGAGCACGAGATCGGAAAGTCGACAGTTCCGAGCGAAGGCTGCGTTGCGCAGCCCACCAGGACGAAGGCGAGCGCCGCGACGAAGATCAAGCGCATCGAGTCATGCTCCTGTTTGCAAAACGTCGACGGCAGCTTTGCGTAGCAGCGCTTCCAGCCTCCAGTACAGGAAATGGACTTGTTAGCGCAGGGCGCGGTTACTAGACTCGCCGTATGAAAGGCTATGGTCAGTTCTGTCCCGTAGCGGTCGCGTCGGAGGTATTCGCGCAGCGCTGGACGCCACTGATCATTCGCGAGCTGTGCTCCGGACGCTCGCACTTCAACGAGATCCATCGCGGCATTCCGCTGATCTCGCGCACGCTGCTCGCCGAGCGCTTGCGCTGGCTCGAAGACGCGGGAGTCATAGCGAGCTCCGCCGTGCAACCAGGCCGAGTGCGCGAATACCGCCTCACCGAAGCCGGTGCAGAGTTCAAATCCGTGATCGATGCGCTGGGGCACTGGGGTCAGCGCTGGTCAGTGCGCGTCGATCCGCACAATCTCGATGCCGACTTCCTCATGTGGCATCTGCATCATCGGCTCGCTGTGGAGCGGCTGCCGGAAAGCCGCGTCGTGGTTCTGTTCACCTTCAGCGGCGTGGCCCGCAAGCGCCGCGCCCCGCACAGCTACTGGCTCATGCTCGAGCGCCCGGAGGTCGAGCTCTGCCTCACCGATCCGGGTCACGAGGTGGATCTGTACGTCGAAGCCGATTTGCGCGCGTTCACGCTCGTATGGTTGGGCGATGAGTCGCTCGCCAGGGCCGTGCGCGAGCGCGCCATCAAGCTTTCCGGATCACGCAAGCTCATCCAGGCGTTTCCGCAATGGCTGCTGCTCAGCCGCTTCGCCGCAGTTCCCCGGCCGTAGGTACCACCCAGCGCTGCACTGCTTCGAGCGAATCCTGCGGCTTGGTGTTGAAGCAGATCTTGGCCTGCGTTGCGAGGTCGTGCACCAGATTCAGCAGCTTCTCGAATAGCAGCGCATGTTCCGCCGCGTGCAGGCCGGCGCCGATCAGCACGCAATCGAAGCTGCGCTTGTGCAGGTGCTCGGTGAGCACCGCCTCCGCCGTCTCGCCGATATCGACCAGGCAACTCTCCACTTCGTAGCCCGCCGCGCGGATCCGGTCCAGTTCCGAGTCGATGAAGGCCCGAATGACAGCCGGGCTCAGGCCACCCATCGCTTGCGGATCCACGAACACCGGGTCGAGGCCGAGAGCAAGAACAGCAGGCATCACTCAACTCCAAGCGAAATCCTTCGACGCCGTATACTGTCCCGGCCACGCGGGTTTTGGGGAACAAGAATGCTAAGAACGCGACGCGCGCTACTGGGTGCATTGGCGGCATTGCCGGCGTTTTGCTCACGCAGCTGGGCACAAGGCGCTACATCGCCTGCGCAGGTTTTCCGCAAGGAGCCTGATCCGATCACGTCGGCCGGTCAGGTCCTGAACGTCATGGAGTTCGAGCCGCTGGCGCGCGCAGCCCTGCCGCCCGCTCACTTCGCGTACATCGCTACCGGCGCCGACGACGACCTCACCGTAGCGCGCAATCACGACGCGTTCTCGCACTACGAGATTCGCGTGCGGCGCTTCAACGACGTCAGTCGGATCGACACGTCGACCTCTGTTTTCGGCACCAAATGGACGACCCCGTTCTATCTTTCTGCTGTTTCCTCGCAGCGTGCATTCCATGCGGACGGCGAGATCGCCAGCGCACGCGCCGCGAAGAGCCGCTCCGTGCAAATGATGTTGTCGACCGGCACCTCCGCAGCGCTCGAAGAAGTCCGCGATGCACGCGGCGCGCCGATCTGGCAGCAGCTCTATCCAACCAACGACTGGAAGGTCACGACCGCGATTGTTCGTCGTGCCGAAGGTGCAGGCTGCCCTGCTATCGCGCTGACAGTCGACCTGCCAGGTGCGCGCAACAACGAGACGCTGACACGAGCGATTCGCGTCGACAATCGACCCTGCACCAGCTGCCACCTCGACAACTCACACGACATGTGGCATCGCCCAGGCCCGATGTTCAAAGGGCTCGACGTGTCCAAAGTCACTGACCTGGCACCCGCGGGAATCACACCCGACTACCTGGATCGAGTGCGCGCGCTCGTGAAGGGCAAGCTCATCATCAAAGGCGTCATGGAGGGCGCGGATGCCGCTCTCGCCGTCGAGCATGGTGCCGACGCGGTGATCATCTCGAACCACGGCGGACGCAACGAAGAGACGCTGCGCGCAACCGTGGACTGCTTGCCCGAAGTGGTGGCCGCCGTGCGAGGTCGCGTGCCGGTATTCATCGATGGCGGCATTCGCCGCGGCACCGACATCTTCAAAGCACTCGCGCTGGGAGCAACTGCCGTCGGTCTCGGCAGGCCGCAGGTTTGGGGCCTGGCCGCATTCGGTCAACCCGGCGTCGAAGCGGTCATCGACATCCTGAATCGCGAGCTCACGACGATCATGCGTCAGGCCGGCACTGCGACGATCGCAAGCATCACCGGCGCACAAGTGCTGCGCTCCGGCGCGTGAGTGCTTCCGCCCTGCTGCCGACGGTGCCGCGACTGATTCTTGTCGTGGTGCTTGGCTGCAGCTTCGTCTATTTTCTCGGCGCGGGAGCGCGGACATTCACCAGCAGCGGCACGGACGACGTGGGAGCCCTCTGGGCACAAATTTCGTTCGGCAGCGGCGCGCTCACGACGATACGGCTGGGACTCTTGGTGCCGATCCGGCTCTACACCGGGCTCGCCTCGATTGCGATATTGGTATGCTCGCTTGCGCTCTACGAATCGGCGCGACACGTGATCTGGGGAAGGGGCTTCTACATCGCCTGGAGCGGGGATGTTCCCGAAGCACTGTGCGAGCGCGGGCCTTACGCGTACATCCGCCACCCGATCTATGCGAGCTACGTTCTCGCATTCCTCGCAATGCTGGTCGCAATGCCCACACTGATAACGCTCGCGGTGTTCGTGTTCAACGCGGGGCTCTTCACGCATGCCGCGTTGAGCGACGAGCGCAGTCTCGCGTCCGGCGCGTTCGCTGCCGACTATGCTCTGTACAAGAGACGCACAGGCATGTTCCTGCCGCGGATCGTGCGCCGCACCTAGCCGACCCATTTGCCCACCCCCGCTATACGCGCCGGCGACCGCCGGCGCTAAGCTCGCCCCGCGGACGTAGACGCTCAGTACTAGAACTATTCGCGTCACAACGATACGGAGGGTCGACCATGCGCCCAGATACGCTCTTTCCGTTGATCGCGCTCGCATCCGTTGCCATCGCAACCGCAGGCGAACCAAAGCCCGACGATGACGAGCACGTCGAGTACTCGGCCACCGAGATCACCTCGCCGCCAGATCCGGCCTGCCTGGCCGGCTTCTGGCACTCGACCGTTGCGCGCCGCCTGAACGATCGCGGCGAGGTGGTCGGCGACACGGTCTGCGAAATCGCAACCGGCGATGCCGCTTCCCCAGTGCTCCCCAGCTTCAGCCACGGATTTCGCTGGAACCGCGCAGCGGGAGCTACGACGCTCCCGTCGCTCGCAACGGATCTGACTGACGTGTTCGCGCGCGACATCAACGAGTCCGGGACCACCATCGGCTGGGAATTAGCGGCAGACGGCTCCGCCGCCGCGCCCAAGTGGCCGCGCGCCGGCGGCGTAAGCCCGGCATTCGAGCCGCCGGGCTGCGGCATTCTCGGCTTGTTCGCTTTGGGCGAAGGCATCAACGACCGCGGTGCAGTCTTGGGCCGAGTGGGCCTGCCGAGCACTACCGGTGGCTGCAGACTGGTCTGGATGCTGAAACTCGCCAGCGGCGAGGAATTCGTCGGCCCAGCCGGCACGCCGCGCCAGCTCAACAACCAGGGAGTCGGCGTCGGCGCGAGCGCGAACCGCGCTATACGCTGGTCGCCGGCGATCGGGGAAGTCGTGCTGTACGAGGACCCGGCGGCCGAGAAAGTCGCCCTGGCCTGGGCCATCAACGACCGCAACGAGGCAGTCGGACAAATCAACCAGTTCGATCCACAGCTCGGTTGCCTGCTCCGCCAGACCGCGGCCTTCTGGGCGGCCAACACCCGCCAGACGACACTCGGGGGACTGCGCGGCGATACTCACGCAGCAGCGTACGGCATCAATAGGCGCTCGGAGATCGTCGGCCAGTCGTACCGACCGCCGTCGTGTCCTGAGTACGATCCAGCGCAAGCGCACGCAGTCATCTGGAGAGGCACTCGCGCAGTGGACCTGAACTCGCTCGTACCGAAGCGCTTCGCGCGCGAATTTCACCTGGAGATCGGCTCAGCCATCAACGACCGCGGTCAGATCGTGGTGCGCGGTCAGCGGCGCGGAGAACCCCCTGCGCCGTGCCCGGCGCTGGAGTTCGATCCGGTGACCGGCGAGAACGTCTACAACCCATCGGCGACGTGTCAAAACCTGTATTCGTTCCTGCTCACGCCGAAACACTAGCAACGGAGCTAATACCCGACGGCCTGTCCGTCCTTGCGATGATCCGAGCCGGCGCGATAAACGCCGGTCTCCGGCGCCACCATGATGGCCTGGAAGCCGCCCATCGGTGCGCCGTTCATCGACTTGACCTCGTGGCCCATCGCATTCAATTGCGCGCCGACCAGTTCGACGAGCTGCGACTCCATCATCAATGTGTTCGGCACCTGGGTGTGCCGAAAGCGCGCCATGTCCGATGCAGCCTGCAGGTTGGCGCCGAGATCGAGAATATCCACCAGGACCTGCGCGATCCCCTGCGCCTGCACGTCGCCGCCCATCAGCGTCACCGTCATCAGCGGCTTGTCGTTGCGCATGACGAAGCCTGCAGACAGCGTGTTGTACGGCCGCTTGTTCGGTTGAATTGCGTTCGGGCTTTTCGGATCGAGCGTGAACAATCCGCCGCGATCATGCAGCGTGATTCCGTAACCGGGGACCGTGAGGCCTGAGCCAAAACTGTCATAGAGGCTGTTGACCCACGCCACCATGTTGCCGAAGCGATCTGCGGTCGACAGTACGATGGTGTCGCCGTCGCTGTCCGCGTTGCCGCCTGCTCTCGGTCGCGAAGCGCGCTTCGGATCGACCTTGGCGCACAGCGACTGCGCGTGCGCTTTCGAGAGCAGGCGCTCCAGCGGCACCTTCGCGAAGTTCGGATCGGCGTTGTACGCGTACAGATCGTTGAAGGCGAGCTTCTTGGCTTCGACGAACAGGTGCCAGTACTGCGGATTCGCGGGACCGAGCGAGGCCAACGTCTGCCCCGGCGCCCATTTCGGCACGCACACCTCGAGAATGTTGAGGATCTCGTCCGTGGCCCAGGTCTGCGCCGGCGGCGGCAATGTGAAGACATCGTAGCCGTGATAATTGGTCCTGGCAGGCGTCGTCCACTCGCCGCTGTACGAAGCCAGATCTTCGAGCGTCATCGTGCCGCCGTGGCGGCTCGACTTGGCGACGATCGCCTGCGCGATCTCGCCTTTGTAGAACCCGTCGCGACCTTGCTGCTGCAGAATGCGAAACGTCCGAGCCAATCCTGGATTGCGATGAATCTGGCCGGCGACGGGCTGGCGGCCGTCGATGTACCACGTGGCAGTCGAATCGGGATCGACCTGCGTGCAGCACTCGCGCGGGTCGCTCGGCACGGATCCCAATCCCTTCGGCAGAACCCAGTCGTGCGCAATGCGCTCGGAAATCGGAAAGCCCTGCTCGGCGTAGTCGATCGCGGGTTGCAACGTGTCCTTGAACGTCAGCTTGCCGAAGCGGCGCTGCACTTCGTCCCAGCCCCACACCGCGCCTGGCACGGTCACCGTGAGAATGCCGCCGTCGGGCATGCCCGAACCGGGTCCCCAATTGGCGGCATCCCACACGTAGCCGAGCTTCTTCATGCGCGCGACCGTCGCGCCGCTCGGCGCTTTGCCGCTCGCATTCAGCGCGTACAGCTTGTTCTCGTCCGCGATGTAGATGAGCGCGAACATGTCGCCTGCGGGACCGACGTTCATCGGCTCGACGACGCTGAGCATCGCAGCCGTCGCGACAGCTGCATCGATCGCATTGCCGCCCCGCTTGAGGATCTCGAGCCCAGCCTGCGCCGCCAACGGCTGACTGGTCGCGACGATCCCGTTCCGCGCCATGACTTCGGAGCGATGTTGAGTCAACCAGCCTTGCGATCGATCACCGGATACAGCGCTGCAGAACGGCGCTTGCGGCGTGGTATTGCACGACTGCACGGGTGATTGGGCCGAGGCGGTCCCGGCGAAGACCAGGCATGCCGCAGCGGCGAGGGATTTGCTGTTCATGCGGTAATTGTAGCCGTTTGAGTTGGACGGGCATGATCGGCTTGTTGTCCTGACACGCCACAACCCTATACTTTCGCTCATGAACAAGCGTCAGCTGTGGCTCGGCACGAGCCTCGTAGTGGCCATCGCTGTAGCGGTTGGCTTGCGTGTCTTATCGAGGCCGCCTCAAGCTTCAGCCGCGGCCCCGCCGGAGATCGGACAGGACGAGATCGCCGCTACGCTGGCAGCGTTGAAGCCGCCGAAGCGTCAGCGGCCGGTGATTGCCGTAATCGGCATCAACGACGCGACGGAAACCACGGACTACGTCATGCCAACCGGCATTCTGCGGCGTGCGGATGTCGCCGATGTGTCGTTGGTCGCGACCGGGCCGGGACCTGTGAAGCTCTATCCCGCCTTGACCGTCGAACCCGACGCGACGGTCGCCGAGTTCGATACGCGTCATCCCGATGGGGCCGATTATGTGATCGTGCCGGCGATGATCCGCGACGACGATCCGGCGGCACTGCAGTGGATCAGGGCCCAGTCTGCAAAAGGCGCGACGGTCATTGGCGTTTGCGTAGGCGTGAAGGTCGTCGCCGCAGCCGGCTTACTCGATAACAAGCGGGGTACGGCGCACTGGTACGTATTGAAGGAGCTGCGCGAGAAACATCCGTCGATGCAGTACGTGCCGAACCGGCGGATTGTCGCCGACCAGGGGGTGGTGACGACGACGGGAATCACCGCTTCGATGCCGATGTCGCTCACGCTGATCGAAGCGATCGCGGGACGCGACAAGGCCGAGGCAGTTGCCAGAGAGCTCGGCGTCGATCATTGGGATGCGCGCCACGCGAGCGATGCGTTCAAGCTCACGCTGCCCTTCGCGCTGACGGTGGTGGGCAATCGAGCCGCGCTCTGGAATCGGGAGCAATTCGGCGTCGAAGTGTCGCCGGGCATCGACGAAGTGTCGCTTGCACTGGTGGCCGACGCCTGGTCACGAACCTATCGCTCGCGCGTTCGCACATTCGCCACGTCTGCCGAGCCGGTCGCGACGCGCGGCGGCATCCGCGTCATTCCCGACAGCGATCGATCGCCAGACGATGTGGTCGCGATCGGAGATCGTGCGCCGGCGCAGGCCTTGGATGCAGCCTTGTCCAACATCGAGACCCGCTACGGGGCGCGCACGCGCTATGTCGTCGCGATGCAGCTGGAGTATCCGAAGTAGCTCACACGGCGGCGGGAGCGTTCGACGGACGGGATCCGAGGATGTGCACCAGGTGCAACGAGCCGGCCAGCGGCAGCAGCGCGAGCAGTACGAATACAGATCCGTTGGACTCGAACCACTGCAGGCGGAGTCCGCCATTAGCAAGTGCATCCGCGAGCCGCAGCAGGACCGCGATTGCGAATAAGACTGCGAGCCCCTGCGCGACTGGCCGCAAACCGCGTTGAGCGCCGGTGAGCGTAGTGAGCATCGAGATCGCCAGCGCAAGCGGGCCGATTGCCCCTGCAGCCGCGACGACGAGAACCACGCTCGGCGCATCGGGACTGAAGGCGTTAGCCACGGCGAAACACCACAGCAGCGTGAGCGGCCCGAAACATGCGAGCCACTCGACGATGAGGATCCATCGCGAGATTCGACCGTTCGCGATCATCATCGTATGCACCCTCTCGTTCATGCCAGCCAGCACACAGCCGAACGCCCAGCTGAGCGCCGCGGCATCGGACTTCGCGTAATCCAGCTCGGCCCGCATCGCTGAGCCCCAGTCGCGACGAGCGTCAGGGAGAATGCTCGACGCCAGCGTCATCAGATGTTCGGCTGCACGTCGTGCTACCGATGACCGGGTTGTCACGGCGTGCTCCGGGCCAGCTTGACCGTCGCACGCGAAGCTCGATGTGCAGCCACCTCGGACTTCGCATAGGCGCGGCCTTGCGCGGTCAGGCGATACATCCGGCGCGGCGGCCGGCCCGGCAACTCCGATTCCTCCCACTTCGAATCGAGGAAGCCGCGATCGCTCAGACGCATGAGGACGGGATAGAGCGTCCCCGACTTGAGCTGCGTCTGCGCCGAGAGATCGTAGCCGTGCCGCCAGGCGCGCGGCTGCGCCGCCAGCGTCTGCAGTATCGTCAGGGTCTGTGGAGAGCTGCGTCGCTCGCGTTCCATGGCCACTAAGTCTACATATACAGACTTAGAAGTCAAACGCGGGTCAGCCGCTCTGCAATCTCGAGCGTGCCGTCGGCTCCAGACGCAGGGTCTCGATCTTATGGTGAGTCCACGCACTCAGCTGACCCGCTGCCGCGCGCCACTCTGCCGACTGCGCCAGCTTGCGTTGCTGCTCGGCCAGCGCCGCCTGATCGGGGAACAGCGAGAACCACACGAACACGCTCTCCTTCTCGCGCACCGGCAGGGCCGGATAAGTATTCGGACTGTGCTCACTCACCATTTGCGCGATCACCGAACCGCCAGCCTGTTCCCAGCGCGGCTGCAGCTGCGTCCGGAAGAACGCGCCGAACTCGCTCGGCGTGTTGCGCTCGACGTAGACGATGCTCGCGACCAGCACGCCTTTGCCCGGGCCGCGCGTGCCCGGCGGCGGCAGCTTGACCGTCGACGGCGCGAATACCGTGTCCGGACGCAGCGGCCGCAGCAGCAGGACGTTGTCCGAATCCACCATCGTGCCCGCCGCGAGGCGGCCGTGCGCCTTCCAGACCGGCCCGGAGTAGAACGTCGTCAACGCTTCCTTGCGCGACTCCATGTCGCGAAAGCCGCGCACCCACACCAGGCGATCGGGGTCGTCCAGATCGCGATTCTGGCCGACGATGCGCATGCCCACGGCCTCCTGCCCTTCGACGAAGTTGTCGTCGAACACATCCGCGAGAACGTCGCGCTGGCCGGGCAGCAACGTGTACTGACGCAGCTCGAAAACGGTATCCGCGGCTTGATCGATCACGCGCTTCAAGATCCATCCGTCCGGATCGATGCTGACGTTCTTGATGTCCGAAGTCTTGGAGGTCATGGGGATCCGAAAGGTCTGCTCGTTGCGATCGTTCCAAACCGTGTGGCGCGTGACGCCGGACGCCGTCGTCACTGTAACGTCGATCGGCATCGTGAAAGCCGGAGCATCCGTCTGCGCCTGGCGGATCGTGAGCGCCAGCTGATCGTCGGCCGCGGTCCAGCTCACGCGATACATGGGACGCGACACGCCGGTCACCCACTGCGCGAAAAACCACTCCATACTCTTACCATAGACGCGCTCACAGATGGCGCGAAAGTCCTCGGTCGCCACGTTGCGGTAGCTGTACTCCTTGACGTACGTGCGCAGCGCAGCGAAGAACTTCTCGTCGCCCATCACGTGCCTCAACATGTGAAGCACCCACGCGCCTTTGTCGAAAGTCGCCTCGCCGAACAGCTTCTTGTTGTCCGTGACGTCGGCCATGAAGATTGGACCTTGCAGATCCTCCTGCGCCAGCTTGCTCATCTCGGCTCGATAGGCGGCTGCACCTTTGCGGCGTTCGATCCACAGCATGGCGGCGTACGTCGAGAAGCCCTCGTTCAGCCAGACGTGACGCCAGTCGCGCACGGACAGACTGTTGCCGAACCATTGATGCGCGAGCTCGTGAGCGAGAATGGCATCGTTGGCGTGATCGCCGGTGATCAGCTTCTCCGCATAGCTCGGCAGCGTCTGATGCTCGCGGAAGCTGTAGGTGGCGAACTCCGCAACGCCGTACTTCTCGCGGAGGAACGGATATTCGCCGAAGCGCTGCGCGTGGCTGCGCATGATGTCCGGGATGACACTGAAATCGCGCCGCGCCTTGGCCTCGTCCGGAGGAAATACATAGAAGAGCAGCGGCATTACCTGGCCGTTTGCCGTGCGGTAGCGATCCTGAATCACGTTGTACTCGGCGATCGCGACGCTGAGCGTGTCCGGATAGATCGGATAATCGACGTGCCAGCGAAACGTGCGCGTGCCGTCGGCGTTCGCATCGGTCGCCACTAGCTTGCCGTTGGAGGCCGCCGTCAACGGCAGCGGCACGGTGATCGCGATATCGGCGGTATCGGCCTTGTCGGCGGGATCATCCTTGTTCGGCCACCACTGTCGCGCGGTGAACGGCATTCCGTAGCTCGAGATCGCTGGCTGCCCGTTGCGCTCCGTGAAAGTGAAGCCGTTGCCTTGGGGCGTGCCGTGATACGTCACGCCGATCGAGAGCGTTTTGCCCTCGTTGACCGGGATGAGGATGCGATCGTCGCTGCGCTGGAAATCCGTCTGCTTGCCGTCGACCGTCACCGCATCGACGGTGAGCGCATGCGCGAGATCGAGTGACAGAGTGGTCGGTGGGCTCGAAAGGAGTTGCGCACGGATTGTGACGACGCCGCGCAGCGACTTCGATTGGTGATCGACGTGCAGATCCAAGCCGTAGTGCTGCACGTCCATCGCGCCCGACGCCGCGAGATTGTTGTTGTCGTCGGCATTTGCAGTGAGAGACACCAGAGCGATGCCCAGCGCCGCGAGCAGGATCATCATCGAAAAAGGATGCGCGGGCGACCGCGGACGCGGAAGGGCCATATATGGCGACCCGGGTAGGCCACCGTCAGTCGATAAGCACCGGTTGCGACTCCGACGGACCGATACGTCCCAACAGCGGCAGCTTGATCGACAGACTCCGCGGATCGAGCCCGAACGTCAGGCCGAGTACATTGACCTCGACGCCCTCCTCCCAACCTGCGGTGATACCTGCAATGCCGAGCACGCTGAACTGGCCGCCGGTGCCGCTCGGCGTCATCCCCACCGGCATGAAACCGAGATAGTCCTTGCCGATCGCTGTCGGCGGCAGATCCACGCGCAGCTCAGGCACCTCGCGCAGTACGAACGCAGTGAATGTGTTGGAGTTCGGGCCGGGCCAGACGTGATAGCTCTGCGCGTACGGATAGCGCTGGACTGCCGCCTCGATGCGAGTGATCAATGCATCAACGCCCGGACCGCGCACGTCGCGCAGCAGTTCGGGATACGCACCGAACCAGCGCGCATCGGGCGCGCGCGTGCGCGAAACCACAACGGTGCCATCGCGCCGCAATCGGTAGCCGATGACTTCGTGAATCGTGAAGTGATCGACGTGACTCGGCTTCACCGCGATCCAGGTGTGCACGCCGAGGTAGCCGCGCCAACCGACGGTCCGTGCTGCGTACACTTGCACGACAGCTTCAGGCGTCGACGCAGGATCCGGCGCCAGCCCGACCGGTTCGCGGCTCGCCGTGCGCCAGTCCGATCCGCTCAACGTTCCCGAGTGACCGATGTAGGTCGTCGAGCACGCCGTGTACAGCGGCAGCAGCAGAATCCAGAACAGGCGGCTTCTTGAAATCATGTCTGGACCAGCATCGTGAGCGCGCCGCTAGCAGTCAATGAGGATTGCGACGGCCGGAGCGCCTATTGCGGCGGACGCAACGCGAACGGGACGCCGCGGTTGAGGGCACTGATGGCCGCCGACGTGTGCTCCTCGCCCGGGAAGTACGCAAAGGTCGCCGCTACGCCGCCTTTGGTCAGCCGCTCCGCCAGTGTGCGTGCGTCGCCGGCCATGCTCGCGTCACGATCGTTCGGACGTCGCGCGAACAGTTCGTCGACCGCCTGCTGCGGTGTCTGACCTGGGATCTTGTCGGGATGCGCGGCGTAGTAGCGACGATAGTCCGCCTTCAGCGGCTCGCTGACCTTCGGATACTCGAACTCGCCCACAGTGATGAGCACACGCGCCGCGCGGCGCTGCGGATTGGCAAGGAACGCGGCCTCGCGTTTCAACACCACATTATCGCCGAACAGGATCGACGGACTCGCTGCGAGGTAAACGTCGAAGCTCTCCGGTGCCGTGAACAGCGCGTGCAACACGAACAAACCGCCGAGTGAATGACCGAAGAGAATTTCGGCGGCGGAGTCGATGCGCTGCTGCGCTCGTATCTGCGGCTTGAGCTTGTCGTTCAGGAACGTCAGGAACTCGTCCGCACCGCCCAACGCAATCCCGGACTCCTTCATGTCCTGATCGACGGTACCCGGCGGCGTGAAATCGAAGGAACGTCGAACCGCGTCGAAGAACGAGCGCTGCGGGTAACTCACTCCTACGATCACTGTCGGCGCGAGCTTGCTGTACTCGCGCATCTTCGCAATCTCGATCGCCGCTCCGAACCACGCATCGCCATCCAGCACATAGATCGCCGGAAAGCCGTTCGCGGGCGGCGGGCCAGCTGGAGTGGAAACGAGGATGCGATACTCGAGGCCCTTGTCGTTGACGAGAGTGGACTCCGAGAGCTCGCGCGGGCGCACGCTCGGTGTCGCGGCAGCGGCGCTCGTGCTCAGCTTCTCATCCGCCAGACGCTTGTCGAGCCGTTCCTTGCCTGCCGCCGCGTAGCGTTTGCAGGACGACGAATCGATCAGCTTCGCGCGATCGCCTTTGCCGTGCTCGTCGATGACAGACCAAAGACCGGTGAGGTTCGGATGTGCGGCGACGAGGATGTCGCAGGGTGCGGCGGCGAGCGCCGCGATGCTCGAGGTCATATCGCTCGCTGCATTGGGATAGCGCTCATCCCCGCCATACTTGAACGAGTTGTCGGACACAGCGTTCAAGCTGTCTCCGTAAACCATGTTCAAGCAGCGCTTTCCCTCGCACGACTGCCACGACCACGACGTGCCACCGGGCGTGTGGCCCGGCGTGTGAATCACATTCAACTGCAACTTGCCGACGCTGACCGACTTGCGCGCACCGAGCGCAGCGACGTCGGCTACGGGTGGATATGGCTTGAGGATTTCAAATTGCGGATCGTTGCGACCGACCTTGCCGGTTTGCAGTACCTTCGCAGCGATATCGCTCGCGACGACTTTCGCACCAGTCATCTTCTGCAACCCGGCGATACCGCCGGCGTGGTCGTAGTGCACGTGCGAATTCAGGATGAGCTTGACGTCCTCGATCTTGAATCCCAGCTGCTGCACATGCTGAGCGATCCGCGGTGCCGACTGCGGCAACGCGCCGTCGATCAACACGTGGCCGCCGGGAGAAGTGATCAGGACGGCGCTCAAGCCGCGCACGCCTACGAAGTACGTGTTACCGAAGATCTGAAACGGTGCTTGCTCCTGATTCCAGGCTTCGCAGTTCTCGCAATCGATGGCAGCGGCAACTGCGGTGAGCGACGAGAATAGACCGGCGAGGCCGAAGATCAGCGCGCGAAGCATGGCGATTTATTTGGTCGCGCCGTGATGCGAGTAGACGGTGGCAGTTCCATCGCGCCCGACCAGCATGACGTCGTACGGCTGCACCTGGCCGGACGGAACCTCCATGCCAGGAGAGCCCGCCGGCATTCCCGGAACCGCGATGCCGCGAGCTTGCGGGCGCTCGCGCAGCAGCCGCTTGATGTCATCGACGGGCACGTGTCCTTCCACGAAGTAACCGTCGACTTCGGCCGTGTGACAGGAGCCCATGCCGTAAGGCAATCCGACTCGCTGCTTCACCGAGTTCAGATTGTCCACGTCGTTCACCTCGACTTGAAAGCCCGCCTCGCGCAGGCGCTCGACCCAGAGCTTGCAGCAGCCGCAGGAGGGATTCTTCGTGACCTTCACCAGAGGGAGTGACGTCTCTGCGGTCGAGGGAGAGCACCCGGTGAGCGCGAGGGCGAACAAGAAGGCAGCGACGATTGCTGAAGCTTTCATGGGCAAGACACTCAGGTCGGTTTTACGGTCCCGCGACTGTAATCACTCGGCCGACGAGATGCTACGCCCGCGGGCTCGAAGGATTGTGATCAATTGTGGCTACGTCTGCGGCCGCTTGACATGCAAGCATCTGCTTGCCTATCATTCATGCAAGTAATCACTTGCCTATATCCCCATGGCCGAGCGCCAAGACCACGATGCACTGTTCAAAGCCCTGGCTGATCCCAGCCGGCGCAAGCTCCTCGATCTGCTGCACGCGCATGACGGCCGCACGCTCAACGAGCTGTGCGAGCACCTGGACATGTCGCGGCAGGGCGTGACGCAGCATCTGGCCGTGCTCGAGGCCGCGAACCTCGTGGCCACGCAGTGGCGCGGTCGCGAGAAGCTGCATTTCCTCAATCCGGTGCCGCTGCAGGAGATCTACGAGCGCTGGATTGCCAAGTTCGAAAAGCCGCGCCTGAAGGCGCTCGGCGACCTGAAACGACGACTGGAGAAGAGCAATGGCTAGATCGACCTTTGTCTACGTCACCTACATCCGCACCACCCCGGAAAAGCTGTGGTCGGCGCTGACCAGCGACGTGGAGTTCATGAAGCAGTACTGGTTCGGCGTTCACTGCCAGAGTGAGTGGACACCGGGATCCTCGTGGAAGATGGTGTACACCGACGGGACGATTTCCGACGCCGGCGAAATCATCGAGGCCCAGCCGCCACGGCGTCTGGTGATCCGTTGGCGGCACCAGAACAAGCCCGAGCTCAAAGCCGAAGGCGACTCGCGCTGCACGCTGGAACTGGAGCCGATCGGAACCACGGTCAAGCTCTCCATCACGCACACCATCGAGCGCGAACCCTCGCAGTTCATCGAAGCGGTGTCCGGCGGCTGGCCGAAGATCATCTCCAATCTCAAGTCCCTGCTGGAGACCGGCTCGATTGCGTTGCAGGAGCCCTACCCGGCCGCGAGCACTCAGCGTTGATCGACGTGGAAGGCGATCTGCGCAACGGCGATCTCGCCGCGATCGTTCGACGTGGCGATGGAGACGGAGTACCTGCCCGCCACAGGAAACGTCGCGGCAACTTGCTGTCCGGCGACTGACCGCCCATCGCTGAACGTCCAGAGATAGCTCGCGGCGCCGGCACTTTCGGCGAGCGGCATTGCTGCGAACTGCACCGGTTGTCCTGCGATTGCGTTGGATATCAGGATCAAGCCTATCGTTGAGGTCACAACCTTTGGCGTCGGAATGCCGGGACCAACGGCAATCTGCGCTGTGTCGCGCGCAGCATTGCCGTTGGCGTCACGGACCGTGAACGTGATGTGGAAACTTCCCGGCACGAGGTAAGTGTGGGCCGCTTGCGTGCCTTCGGCGACGACGGTGCCATCGCCGAAGTCCCACGTGAACAGTAGCGGCATGTTGCCAGTGCCGATGCCCGAGACTCGCACGATCTCGCCCGTGCGCGGATCTCTCGGCTCGATCCGTTCGATGCGAGCCGTGGCCACCGTCGGGTTGCTGACGAAGACGCACTTGACGAAGCCCAGCAGGACCGGGCTGACGATCGTGATGAGCAGCACACCGAGGCGCGAGAGCGCTGACCGGGACGGCATAGCGTTCGCTCCATGCACTGACCCATGAGTACATAGGCGCCGCGGTTACGCGGCGCAATCCGTACAAGGGGGGTGCATCCGGTGGGTGCCGTCCGGGATTGCGGCGGTTCTACTCCGTGCGCGAAGTCATTCGCCGCTAGAGCGAAGCATCCCTGAACGCGCGCAGCACCGCGTTCATTCGTGTTTGATATCCGGGGCCCTGTGCCTTGAACCACTCGAGTACGTCGGCATCCAGGCGCAGCGCAATCGATGCCTTTGGCGCTACGGGCTTGAGTCCTCGGCGCACGATGCGGCGCACGATATGCCGCACATCAGCCTCCGGATGCTCCGGAGTGAACTGGATGTCCTTGTCCTTCATGGCGCGGACGCGCTTCCAGTCAGTTTTGGAGGCTCTCGAAGAGGATCGCTTCTTCATTTCGACTTGCCCGACGAAAAGAGATGACATGAATGTGCTCCTCAGTCTCAGTGTGAGCGATGGACACAGCTACGCCACCGAGAAATCCGAGCGTGACGAAGCGCTGCTCTCCGTAATTGAACCGATCATCCTCAAACGTCAGAGTTGCTCCCTCGAACACCCTGGGTGCGTCCAGAAAATCAAAGCCGTGCACCTTGAGGTTGACCCGACGCTTCCGTTCGTCGTAGGTAACGCGCATATGCGGAGTGTATATACAGGTGTCCGGCGGGTCAAAGGAGTGGTTGGCCGTTCGAGCCATCCTCCGCTACCACGGAGGATCACCGTGAAGACTTGGTTCAGCGCAGATGCACGCTGTCCAGCCCCTCAGCAGTATTGTTGATGAGATTCGCCGCGACATACGCCGCCTCCGCGTAGAAGACTGCGTCGTCGCATTCCGCATGCAGCTGCACTTCGTACAGGCACCTGAGTACGCCGTGCGCCTGCAGCAGCTGCGCGCGGTGTGCTTCGATGCGTTGTTGGAGTGGAGTTCGCGGTGACGTTTCAGCTGAAACGTCGTGATCGAGCGGTGCCGAGGGAGCGTCCGATGCGATATCGTGTCGGCCGGAATCGGCCTTTGACGGATCATTTGCCTTATCCATGGTCATACCTCTCTCTTAGGTAAGGCTGTGGTAGGCACTCGGCGGTGTGCAACCACCGTCGGGTGCCGCTTCTCTCAAATCCGCTCCTTGAGTGTTACTCGGTTGAAGTTGATCGGAAGGTTCCAGCGGGCGCTCGTGCTTGATTCAGCACGGGTCGATCGTACACGAAGGCACATGACCTGTGAATATCAACAGTATCGACGAATTGCGATGCTCTTCACGGTCGCACGAGTTGGTCTCAATCGCATCGGCAACTGACGAATGGGCGACCGCAATCGGCCAGAAGCGGACGTCTGCGCAGATGACCAGCTCGCGTCGCCCCAACCACAGGCCGCGCTCCACCCCGGGTTGCGGGTGGCGCGCGCCATTCAGCGTCAGCGCGCCTACGCTCTGCCTACGCACCGCGGCCCGTTGAGCTTGACTAGGTCTACGACGGGAACATCGTTCACACGCGTCACATGAACCAGCCCGACGGCGAATACGATCCGCTGACCGCTAGCGTCGCTGATCTCCATGTCGTGGAACCGTAGCGTCTCAACGCGATCGCCAATCACGACAAAATTGCGGTTGAAGCTACCTTCATATCCATCACTGGTAGTGACAGTCCCGCTCGCCCGAAGGGTAAAGTGATCGCCCGAAGACCGAGTCACTGCACTGCCTGCAAAGGTGAGCGTGATGATCTCGTCGGTGCATGGATTCACATCCTCGATTTGCTCGAACAAAGGCTGGCTTGCAGGTGGAGCTGCGGATGTGACCACTGGTGCGGCGCTCAGGATAACGGCGGCCGCGAGTCCGCAACTGCCGCAGCGCGACAGCAATTTACTGTTCATGGTGCCTCCTCGGATTGGCGTTGGGGTGTGAGCAGAGGTAGGTGACCTGAAGAATCCATGTCGATGCGCAAGAGCGTCCCGATGACACGTCAACAGAACAGGCGCTCTTTATCACGTAGGCACGCAAATACCTACCCTGCGGCGCCGCATCCGCTCAGGCGAACCGATCGATCCATGCTGCTCCACCGTGCTGGTGCCGGAGGAAGCAGGTGACTGGAACAGCCTGTTCGACTAACAGGGAGCGCATCTCTCGCACGGCAGCAACGATGTCTCGGTGCGCTCGCGTTCGCCCAGCACGCGACCCGCATCCGCTTAATGTCCGCTTTGGGTCGGTTCGCGACCATGATAGTGCTCCACAGTCCAGGAGGAGCGTGTCATGGAAAGCTTGGAAGCCCGGGCTGGTTCACGGCATACGTCCGCCGCGCTGGCTTTCCAGCGAACCTCGTTCTGACTCTTGTGATCCGCAACGATGACAAGCCAGACGCGCGGGCAAAGCTTGACCTTTCGGTTCAACGGAGCACGGCGTACGTCAATCGCGCTCGCGACTACGTTGGAAAGCATCCGGAGAGACACTTTTCGATCTGGTGTGCTGATGGCATCTCGGTCGATGGGAACGACCGCGCGATCAGGATCAGTGACTACGATACGGAGTCCGGGATGGTGAGCAACTCTCGCATTATTCTCGAGGATGGCAGCGTCGTCCCTGAATGATCAGGAACCGTCCGCTACACGTCTTTGCCGACAAGGAAGGGAGGCCAGAGCAGTTGTGGATGAGCGCCGACTCTGGGGCACACGGTTGTCTCGACTGTCTCCGCATCTTCGATCCGCCGTGCGCCCTATCTCGAGCTAAGCAGCATGTCCGCTTTGAGTCCGCCGCCGAAAGCAGACCACCTGCGCTATGACGATGCGGCGACATCCGCTCGCAGTGATTCCAGATAGTCCGCCCAGCTCTGCATTCCTTGCTTCGTTCGGCGAGGCGCCGAGCTCAGTTGTAAGCCGCACGCACTTCGTTCCGCTTGACCATGCACTCTAGGGTTGCAGGACCGTCAGTTGCACCAAGGCGCTCGGCCGCGCATCCTCAGGCCCGAAATAGCAAACGTATCAAAGGACATCTGGTGACCGAAGCGAGCGACTTGGGAGAAGCGCAAGCCGCACCGCAACAACACGCGGAGCTGTCAGTACCTGCGCGCTCGATGAGCGTGTGGGCCCGCATCAAGGAACACAAAGTCGCGCAGTGGACGCTTGCTTATGCAGCGGGTGCGTACACCCTCCTACACAGTGTGGAGATGGTGAGCGATGCGCTCGACTGGCCGCACCTGGTCGTACGCATACTGACTCTCTTGCTGCTTTTCGGTCTACCGCTCGCAGCGACGCTCGCATGGTTCCACGGCCACCGAGCGCAACACCGAGTCAGCGGCGCTGAACTGGCAATCCTTGCTGCACTCCTAGTACTCGCGGCCGGTGTGCTTTTTGTTCTCGGCCGCCCAGCGCCGGAAGGTGCCTCGGCGAATATCGCGACATCAGTTCCCGCGACCAGCGGCGTCCACCCTGGCGTTACCGCGCCACTTGATGCGTCTATCGCGGTGCTGCCGTTCGTCAACATGAGCGGCGATTCACGCAACGAATATCTCGGCGATGGATTATCCGAGGAGCTGTCCAACCGGCTGGCGAAGATTCAAGCGCTGCGCGTTGCGGCGAGGACATCCGCGTTCGCATTCAAGGGCAAGGATATGGACGTCAATGAGATTGCCACGAAGCTGGGCGTGCGTTACTTGGTTGAAGGTAGCGTCAAGCGCCAAGCGAATCGCATCCGGATTACGGCTGCGCTGGTCGATGGCGCGAGCCGATCCAAACGCTGGTCCAATTCATACGAACTACCGACCACGGATTTCTTCTCCGTGGAGAGTGATATTGCCTCGCAGGTTATTACCGCCCTGGAACTCGTGCTTGGCGAACGAACCAGATCTTCTACCGCGCGGACCACTAGTGGCAGTGGGATCGCTTACGACTACTTTCTGCAGGGGCTTGCGTATTTGCGGCAGCCGAAAACGCCGAAGACGCTCGAGGCGGCTGAGCAGTTGTTCGAGCGGGCGCTCGCCGAGCAGCCGGATTTCGCGCGCGCCCAGGCTGGTCTGTGCGAGACGCACGTTGAGCGCTACCGTCTCGAAAGGGTTCCTAGCTACGTGACAGTGGCCGAGCGGGCGTGCGCTAATGCCGAGGCGCTCGATGGCGCCGCACACGAAGTACACATGGCGGTGGGCGGGTTACGCCTTGCGACTGGAGATGCGGCCGGCGCCGAAGCGTCGTATCGTCACGCGCTGGCACTGGTGCCGCAGTCCTCTGACGTATTGCTTGGCCTTGCCGAATCGCTGGCCGACGGGCTGAAAATAGAGGAGGCGCAGGCGATGTATCGACGGGCGATCGCGACCCAATCGAGCTACCCTGCCGCACACCTAGCATACGGAAATTTTCTCTTCTCCCAGGGCCGCGCTGCCGAAGCCGTCGTGCCTTACGAACGGGCCGCCCAGCTCGCTCCGGGTGACTCCACTCCACTGAACAATCTGGGCGGCGCATACCTGCTCATGGGCAACCTAGAGAAGGCCGACGACGCTTTTCAGCGTTCGCTGGCAATCGAGCCGCGCCGGTCGACCTACTCGAATGCCGCGCTTGTGCACTACTATCTCGGCAAGTATGACAAGGCAGCCGATATGCTTCGTAAGGCCATCGAGCTTACGCCCGCGGACCATCGGCTGTGGGGCAACCTTGCCGATGCGCAGCTTTTCGCTAAGCAGCCCGAGCAGGCCCTTCAGTCATACCGCCGCGCCATCGAGCTGGTTGACGGTGAGCTGGCCATGAACCCAAAACACCCGATCAATCAGGCCCAAGCTGCGTACTATGCGACGCGCCTCGGCGAAAAGAACCGGGCTCGGCAGGCCATTGAGATTGCTCTGTCTGAAGGGGAAGAGAACGTGTACGTCCAGTACTACGTCGCGCTCGCCAAGCTCGGTTTGGGCGAGAAGTCGACGGCGCTGGCTCACGCAAAGCGCGCGCGGGAGCTCGGATACGCAGAGAGTCTGATGCAGTCCGCACCGGAACTGAGGGAAATTCGCGAGATGCTCTGAAGCTTGCATCAGCGGGCGGATGCAGCAGCCCCAGCATACGCATGTGGCGACCCTTGCCAAACACCAAGGCAAGACAAAGAAGCTTTCCTCACACCGCCCCCAGCCCGCTGATGAAATAGTAAGACTCGTCGAACGAACCGGACGACTATCTGAGCGAATGGCGGACGCAAGCGGCAGCAGTCGAGGCGATGAGGAAGGAGGCAGCTCGCCTTGGCGCCAATGCAATCGTGATCACCGGCAGGGGTAGTTGCCCTAGGCAAAGCTGACAAAGAAGTTGTCCTCCGCTCAGACGAACGCGTGTTGATGTCCGCTTCGGGTCGTTAGCCGACATCGTCTCGAACTTGCTCCGCCCCTACTCCACGCGCGGAACGAAGCTCAGGATCACCACCGCAACCCCCGCCACCGCCGCAATCGGCGCCATGTACTGCACGACATTCGTCGCCGTCGCCCCTCCCCCCAGCAACACGCCCGCGAGCATCGGCCCGACGATCGAGCCGACACGGCTCATCGCAACACTGGCGCCCGAGCCCGTGCCGCGCATCTCCAGCGGGTAGTACGAACCCGCGATGCCGTACAGCGCGTAATTCGCTCCGAGCAGGAAAAATCCCAGCACGCCGCTCAGGAGCAAAATCACTGCTTGATTGGTCGCTGCGCCCAGCGCCATGAGCGTCACGATCAACCCTGCGTACGCGACGACTAGCGCGGTGCGCGTCCCCCGCTTATCAACCCAACGCGCGAACAGCATCGCACCGACGACGGCGACGAAATTGAAAGCCACGGCTGACTGCGGCGCGACCGAGCGATCGAATCCTTTCGCGACCACCAATGTCGGCAGCCAATTCAGAATCAAATACAGGATCAGCACGGTCGGCAGGAATGCGCTCCAGAGCAGGAGCGACGGCTTCGCGCGTCCATCGCCGAACAATATGTGCCAAGTCGAATGCCGCTTCACCACTTTGTGCTCGCCCGGACGCAGCGTCTCTACCATGTACAACCACAGCGCAGGCACGAGCAGCGTCGGCAAGACGCCGCCGACAACAAACAGCGCGCGCCAGTCCATGTCCGGCGGCAACGCTTGCGTCAGCAACGCAGAAAAGCCGCCGCCGATCGGCATGCCGCAAAACATGATCGCTGCAGTCTGCGCACGCCGGCCGGGCGCGCTCAGTTCCGTGGCCATCGCCATCATGTTCGGCATCGCGCCGCCGAAACCGAGTCCTGCCAGGAAGCGCAGGACGAACAGCATCGTGAAGTTGCTCGCTAGCGCGATGCCGAGCGTGAAGACGCCGAACGTCGCGACCGCGCCGATGAACACCGGCTTGCGACCGACGCGATCGGCGAGCCAGCCGCCGAAGGCAGCGCCGATCACCAGTCCGATGTTGCTGATCGAGAACACCAGGCCCATCTGGCTCGGGCTCAACCCGAACTCCGGGATCAGCCTGGGAGCTGCCACGCCCATTGCCTGTATGTCGAAGCCTTCGAGCACGGCGCACAGCAGGCACAGTGCTACGGTGACGTTGACGTTCGAGGCACGGGAGGTCGTGGCAGCTCCAATTTCCATCATTGGTCAGAACTCAAATTGGAAGTTCGCGAACCATTCTCGCGGCCGAGCATACGCGATCTCTGCGTAGCCGCTGCCCGTCGTCAGCGACGAGTTGCCAGCGATCGGATACAGCTCATCGGTCGCGTTGTTCACGCCCATGATGACCCGCCACGGCCCGCCGTCGCTGCCGATCTGCAGCTGCGCGTTCACTGTCGTGACGCTATCCAACTGCGCGATCTCGCGCGTATTGATCGCGTCGAAGAACGTCGTGTCCTGATACGAAGCGTCGACGCGCGGCGTGATCACCAGACTCCCCACGTGTGCGGCGTACTCGATGCCGACGTGCCCCTGAAACTCGGGCGCAAACGGCAGCGTGTTGCCCTCCACCAGGCCGGGCGGAATGATCGCGAGCGGCAGACTCTCGAGCTCGTCGATCGTGGCATCGAGATAGCCCACGCTGGCATCGATGAGCCAGCCGGATCCGGGCCGCCAGGTCAGCTCCGCCTCCGCGCCATCGATGCTCGCCTTGCCCGCGTTGGTAATGAACGGCGCGACGCCGCTCATCGCCGGCGGAGCACGGAACGGTCCGCGATACGTCACCTGCATGTCCTTGTAGTCGGACGTGAAGACCGCGAGGTTCAGGCGCACCGTGTTCGCGAGATCGAACTTCGCGCCAACCTCGATCGTCTCCGCCTCTTCCGGTTTGAACTCCTGCAGCGCCGCCTGCTCGGCAGGGCTCAGCGGCGGATCGTTGAAGTGGCTGTTCCAGCCGCCGCCCTTGAAACCTTCCGAATAGCTGACGTACGTCATCGCGTCTTCGGTCCAGCGATACGCGAGCGAGGCCGATGGAGTGAACGAAGTGAATGTGTCGCGATACCAGCGGACCGGTACCTGCTTGTTGGTGGGTGTCGAGAGATCGAACTGGTCTGGGTACGAGCCCTTGTTGTCTTCCGTGTAACGGCCGCCCGCGGTCAGGGCCAGCTTGTCGTTGAAGTTGTACGTCCACTGCGTAAACACCGCCCAGCTGTCGTTGTCCACTTTGTTGTTGTCGCTGTCGCGCTGCACGCCTGGCGGCGGCGGATTCAGCTCGACGGTGGCGATGTCGTCGGACGTCTGCTCGAAGTAGTACACGCCGAACACGCCCGTCAACGGCTCCGTCTGATACGTGAGCTGCAGCTCCTGGCTGAGCTGATCGCCCTGAACGTCATAGAGCGTATGAAGAATCGGCAGCGGCGTGTTGTCGGCGTCACGTGCGCCGGTCCACTGAATGTCGCGATATGCAGTGATCGATTTCAGCTGCAGTTGCTCGCTGAGGTTGAACGTCATGTTCAGCGACGCGCCAAAATTCTCGAGCGTGCTCTCGAGCGGGAACGTGCCGTTGTTGGCGTAGGGACCGCGCGCCTGCAGATCGTTCGCGCAGCGGTCGTCCTGGATCATCGGCACCGCCGGCTGATCCGGCAATCCGGGCGGCGGCACGGCGCCGTCGGAGAGACCCGGGCATCCTGCAGTCAGGCTCGCAACGCGCGGAAACGTCGCCGTTTCGGTCATCGCCGCGAACACGAGCGGGCTGCCGTTCTCATCCGACTTCGTGTAGTCGCCCGCTAACGTCACGCGCATCGAGTCCGACGGCGTGAACACCCACTTCATCGTGCCGGTGAAGGTGTCGGTGTCGCCGAGATCTGTGCCATCCGTCCGCTCCACATACCCATCCCGCTGACGCATGCCGAACGAGAAGCGCGCCTTCAGGGTGTTCGAGAACGGCGCATCGAGCGCAAGGAAGCCGTCGATCAGGTTGTCGGTGCCGGTGCCGACGCGAACCTTGCCGCCGAACTCGTCGCCCGGATCCTGCGTCGTCAGCAGGATCGCGCCGCCGATCGTGTTGCGGCCGAACAGCGTGCCCTGCGGCCCGCGCAGCACCTGCACATTGGCGATGTCGCGAAACTCCATCGTGCCGCCGATCGCGCTGCCCATGTAGACATCGTCGATGTACAGGCCGACTCCCGGATCAACCGTCGAGGTTGGATCCGTCTGACCGATGCCGCGGATGAACACCTGCGACGACGAATTGTTGCCAGCCAGCGGCGCGTTGTTCGCGAACTGCAGGTTCGGCACGACCTGGTCGAGCATGTCCGTCGCGAAGATCTGTCGATCTTCGAGTGCGTTACCCGAAAGCGCGGTGATCGCGATCGGCGTCTCCTGCAGGTTCTCCTGCACTTTGCGCGCCGTGACGATGATCTCTTCGAGGCCCTGTGTGGCTTGCTGTTGTGCATGGGCTGTAGTCACGAGCCCCGCGCCCCACAACGCGGCGGACGCATAGCGCCACGCTCTCGTCTTCTGCTGAGTGTTCATGTGATCCCCCTGTTGTCGCCAATTCAATCGATTCGAGAAAACTACCCCCACACCTCCCGCGCGGTTTCGACAACCAGTCGCAGCTTTGCGATCTGCTCTTCTTTGCTCAGTGCGTTGCCTTCCTCGGTCGAGGAAAAGCCGCATTGCGGGCTCAGGCACAGCTGCTCGAGGGGCACGTAGCGTGCGGCCTCGCTGATGCGGCGCTTGAGATCGTCCTTGCTCTCGAGCGCGCCGCGTTTCGTCGTCACCAGGCCGAGCACGACGTATTTGCCCTTCGGCACGAAGCGCAGCGGCGCGAAGCCGCCGGAGCGTGCGTCGTCATACTCGAGAAAGAAGCCGTCGACGTTCAGCTCGTTGAACAGCGCTTCGGCCACGTGGTCGTAGCCGCCGGACGCCGCCCAGGCCGAACGGAAATTGCCGCGGCACATGTGCGTGCAGACGCGCATGCCCGCCGGCCGCGCATCGAGCGCCGCGTTGATGTTGCGGATGTAGATGCGATGCTGCGCATCGGGGTCGCCGCCGATGCTCTGCACGTACTCGCGCTGCTTCGGGTCGTTGAGATACGCGAGGCTCGTGTCGTCGAGCTGCAGGTATTTGCAGCCGCGCTTGCCGAGCTCGACGATCTCCTTTGCGTACACGGCGCTCAGGTCGTGCCAGAACTCGTCCATCCGCGGATACACCCGCATGTCGATCGCGGCACGCCCGCCGCGGTAATGAATCATGCTCGGCGAAGGAATCGTCAGCTTCGGCGTGCCCTGGCCGACGACCGACTTCAGGAACTCGAAGTGCTCGCCGAAGATGCAGCGGTCGAGGTGCAACTTGCCCGCGACGCGCAGACCGGACGGCTTGAAGTCGATGTCACCCTGGTCGCTGTGGAAGTGCACGGTGATGTTCTGTTCCACCTTCTGCACGCCGCCGACCTGGTACATGAAGTCCATGTGCCACGAGGAGCGGCGGAACTCGCCGTCGGTGATGCCTTGCAACCCGATGTCCTCCTGCATCTTCACGACAGCGCGGATGGCATCGTCTTCGATTGCCTGCAGCTGCGCGGCGCTGACGCGTCCCTGCTTGTGCTCCTCGCGGGCACGCAGCAGCTCCTTCGGCCGCAACAGGCTTCCCACGTGATCGGCACGAAACGGCGGTTGCGTCAGTTTCATGACTGCTCCTGCGCCTGGAGCTGCTTGTCCAGCTCGTGCAGCGTGCGATAGCAAGGCAGCACCTGCGCGACGCTCGCATTCGGCTCGCGTCGCTCGCGGATCGCCGCGCAGAACTCCCGGTCCTGCAGCTCGATGCCGTTCATCGACACGTCGACTTTGGAGACGTCGATGGCCTTGTCCTTGCCGTCGACGAGATCGTCGTAGCGTGCGATGTAGGTGCCGTTGTCGCAGATGTAGCGGAAGAACGTGCCGAGCGGCCCATCGTTGTTGAAAGAGAGCGCCAGCGTGCAGATCGCGCCGGATGCAGCCTGCAGTTGAATCGACATGTCCATGGCGATCCCGAGCTGCGGATGCTTCGGGCCTTCGAGCGCATTGGCCCGCACGATTTCGCTGCCCGTCTGGTAGCGGAACAGATCGATCGTGTGCGCGGCGTGATGCCACAGCAGGTGATCGGTCCAGGAACGCGGCTGCCCGAGCGCATTCATGTTGGTGCGACGGAAGAAGAACGTCTGCACGTCCATCTGCTGGATCTTCAGCTCGCCGGCGGCGATCCGTTTGTGGATCCACTGGTGCGAAGGATTGAAGCGGCGCGTGTGTCCGACCATGCAGACCAGTCCGGTCAACCGCTGCAGTTGCTCGACGGCCTCCGCGTCCTTCCAGCTGTCGGCGAGCGGGATTTCCACTTGCACGTGCTTGCCCGCCTTCATGCACTGGACCGCCTGCTGCGCGTGCAGCTGCGTCGGCGTGCAGAGAATCACGGCGTTCACGTTCGGCTCGGACAGTGCTTCGCTCAGCTGCGTCGTCGCGTGCGCGATGCCGTACTTCTTCGCGACTTCCTGCGTCGGCGTGATCTGCCGGCCGACGATCGAGGCGACTTCGACGCCGTCGATCTTCTTCAGCGCGTCGAGATGCTTCTGCCCGAAGGCGCCGACGCCGGCCACCACGACTCTCATCGTGCGTTCTCCAGAATCATGTGACCCACCGCGGTGTTCGACGCGGGCACGTGATAGAAGCGATGCACTTCGCGCACTTGAGCATCGAGCGCGCCGCGCATGATCAGCCACATCACGAGCTCGATGCCTTCGGAGCCGGCCTCGCGGATGTACTGAACGTGCGCAATCCGCGCGAGCGACTCGGGATCGCTCACCAGCTTGTCGAGGAACTGCGTGTCGAAGTCCTTGTTGATGAGGCCGGCGCGCGGACCCTGCAGCTGGTGGCTCATGCCGCCGGTGCCCCAGATCTGCACTTTGAGGTCCGCATCGAACGAATCGATCGCGCGACGGATCGCAGACCCAAGCTGATAACAGCGATTGCCCGAGGGCGGCGGGTACTGCACGACGTTGACCGCGAACGGAATCACCCGGCACGGCCACGCCGACGGTTGCCCGAACATCAGCGACAGCGGCACCGTGAGCCCGTGATCGACGTCCATGCGATTGACGATCGTCAGATCGAAGTCGGACTGGATCACCGACTGCGTGATGTGACTCGCGAGCTCGGGATGTCCCTTGACCACCGGTACTGGCCGCGGCCCCCAACCCTCGTCCGCCGGCTTGAATTCCTCCGCGCAGCCGATCGCGAACGTCGGAATCATGTCGAGGCTGAATGCAGTGGCGTGATCGTTGTAGACGAGGAAGACGACGTCCGGCGTGTTCTGCACCATCCAGCGTCGCGAGGGCTCGAAGCCTTTGAACAGCGGCACCCAGTACGGCTCGGCCGTCTTGCCGAGATCCATGGCCGCACCGATCGCCGGCACATGCGAGCACGCGATGCCTGCGGTGAGCTGCGCCATTACCTGGTCTCCGGCGCTTTGCAGGCGCCGTCCTCTTTGGGCGAGCGGCCGCCGCTCAGCATCATCTTCGCGTACGCTTCCTGGCTCATGCCGGTCATGGACGCTGCGGCGTACTGGAAGCTCTTGCCGTCGGTCGCAAAGATCTTGGCGAGAAAGTAGATGTTGCCGCCGAGCTCGATCAGCCGGTTGTAGTCACGCGCCAGGACGCCCTGCTTCTGCTCTTCCGTCATCTGCCACTCGTCGAGATATGCACGCTCGCCCGCTTTGAAGCGCGTGCGGTTGTCGGCCTTCATCAGCGACATGCAGAAGCTGTTGAGGTGATAGCCCTTGCGCGCGAGGTCGGCGTCGAAGACCGTCGTGCCGGGGATGTCGAGGTAGGGCTTGTCGAGAGACATATATATGTATCGATTACTTGGCCCAGTACAGGCGCATCGGGTTATCGACCAGCAGCTTCTTGCGCAGCAGCTGCGTAGGAGCGATGCGGGGTAGCAGATCGACCAGCTGGCCGTCGTCCGGCATATGGGTCTTGAGATTCGGGTGCGGCCAGTCGGTGCCCCACAGCACGCGGTCCGGGAACGTCTCGACGATGCGACGTGCGAACGGCACGAAGTCGTCGTACCCGGGCGGACCGGTGCGCGACAACCGCTCCGCGCCGCTGACCTTCGACCAGATGCGCTCGTGATGAGTCATCAGCTTCACGAACAGCTCGAAGGCCGGCGCGTTCAGCGGTTGCGTGACTTCCGGGCGGCCCATGTGATCGACTACTACGATCGTCGGCAGTGATGCCACGAAGTCGTACAGCTCCGGCAGATCCTGCGCTTCGAAGTAGATGACGATGTGCCAGCCGAGCGGTTGAATCCGCTCGGCGATTTCCACCAGCACTTCTCGCGGCGTGACATCGACGAGACGCTTGACGAAGTTGAACCGCACGCCACGCACCCCGGCTGCATCGAGCTCGCGCAGCTGCTCGTCGGTGAAATCTCTCGTGACTGTCGCGACACCGCGCGCGCGCCCGTTCGACGAGCGACACGCATCGACCATCGCACGGTTGTCCGCGCCATGGCATGTCGCCTGCACGATCACATTGCGCTCGAAGCCGAGATAGTCACGCAGCTCCCACAGCTTCTCCTTGGGCGCATCGCACGGCGTGTATTTGCGCTCCGGCGCGTAGGGGAATTCATCGCCCGGACCGAACACGTGGCAATGCGCGTCGATCGCGCCCGGCGGCGGCATGTACTTCGGCTTGCTCGGCGACGGGTGGTATACGAGCCAGTCGCGATCCATCTCAAACCGACTCATAGGTTCCTCGCCTTCAGCAGCGTATCCAGGCGCGGAAACACGCGGCGCGCATTCAGCTCGTAGATCCGCCGCTTGGCCTCTTCCCCGATCCGCAGCGCATCGATGTAGCGCTTGGTGTCGTCGAAGTAGTGGCCCGTTTGCGGATCGATGCCACGCACCGCGCCGACCATCTCCGAGCCGAACAGGATGTTGTCGATGTCGATCACCTCGACCAGCAGGTCGATGCCAGGTTGGTGATACACACAGGTGTCGAAGAACACGTTCTTCATGATGTGCTGCGCAAGCAACGGGCGCTTCAGCATGTCTGCGAGCCCGCGATAGCGGCCCCAGTGATACGGCACCGCGCCGCCGCCGTGCGGAATGATGAAGCGCAGCGTCGGAAAGTCGCGAAACAGATCGCCTTCGATGAACTGCATGAACGCCGTGGTGTCGGCATTGATGTAGTGAGCGCCGGTCGCATGAAAGTTCGGGTTGCACGAGGCCGAGACGTGGATCATCGCCGGCACGTCGAGCGCGGCCATCTGCTCGTAGAACGGATACCAGTGCTCGTCGGTGAGCGGCGGCGATTGCCAATGCCCGCCCGACGGATCGGGATTGAGGTTGCAGCCGACGAAGCCAAGCTCGGTGACGCAGCGCTTCAGCTCCGCCACCGAGTTGGCTATCGGCACCCCGGGCGATTGCGGCAGCTGGCACACGCCGACGAAATTCTCCGGATACAGGTCCACGACCCGCTTGATGAGATCGTTGCACGCGCGCGTCCACGCGGACGAGGTCGCTTCGTCGCCCACGTGATGCGCCATTGCCGACGCACGCGGCGAAAAGATCGTGATGTCCGCGCCGCGCTCGCGCTGCAGCTTGAGCTGGTTGTTCTCGATCGTCTCGCGGATCTCGTCGTCGCTGATGCGTGCCGGCGACGGCACGGACAAGCTCGGATCCTTCAACCGCGCAAGCTGCTTGTCGCGGAACTGCTGATGCGCGTGCGGAGCAGTGGTGTAGTGACCGTGACAGTCGATGATCAGCATCAGACGCTTCCCCTGCTCCTGCCGTCCGTCATCGCGTCGAGCAGGTCGTTCAGGTCTTCGTGCGCAGCCGCCGCGCGATGCGCCGAGGCCCAGTCCTGCCACACCGCGCAGGCACTGCTCATGCGGGGCTCGAATCCGGCCTCGACAACTGTGCGCGCGACTTCGCGCATTTCCTCGGCACGGCGACGACCGTGGATGAGCGAGCGCGTAATCATGTAGCGAGCCTGAGCCTGCCAGTCATCCGTATTCAGCAGAGTGCCCAATGACTGCAGGACCGCGCCTTCCACACCGTAGCGGCGCGCGGCGAGCAACGATTCGCCGAGCAACGCTTCCATCCCCTTGATGATGACACTGCGACACATCTTGGCGGCCGACGCGCCGCCGATTCGATCCGAGAAGACACTGGCGCCCGTGAATCCGAGCTGACGCGCGACAGCCAGGAACTCCGCGGCATGCGGCCCGCCGAGCAGCATCGGCGACGCGGCGCGCTTCGGATTGATCGGCGACATGATGGCCGCCTCGATATAGCGCCCGCCTGCGGCCTCGACGATCTGGCTGACTTCGACTTTCACGCCCGGCGACACGGAGTTGACGTCGAGGAAGCGTGCATTGCGCTTCAGATGCGGCACGACCGAGCGCGCCGCCGCGACATCTTGAGCGGCGGTCACCGCACTGATTACGAGATCGGCGCCGGCCGTTGCATCCTCGACATTCGCGGCCAAGCGCACCCCTTGCGCGGCGCTCGCACGGCGCGGCGCACTATCGGCAACCGTGAACAGAACGTCCCAGGCCGTGAGCTTCGAGACGCCGCGCGCACCGAAATCGACGGCCAGGGACTGTCCGACCTCACCGAATCCCAGCAGACAGACCTGCAGACTCATCCGCGCCTCCACACGTGACCGGGCACGAACACTTCGCCGCGCATCAGCTTGCGCGCGGTTCGCAACAATGCAGACCGCTTGACCTCGACACTGTTGCCCTTCGGCACCACTTCCATGTCGACGGTGAAGAATCCGGTCGGATGCTCGACCTCGAGCCGCTGTCGCTCACCGCCGCTCACCTTCGCCACCGCCGCCGCGACCGTGCCCGGAATGACGCAGGACGTCGCTACGCTGACGGCGCCGAGCACGCCAATCGCTTCATGAACCCGATGCGGAATGAACGTCCGCGTCGCAATCGCGCCGCCGTGCCGCGCGACGGACACCAGGCACATCTTCGGTACGGTCTTCTGCGCGACGTCGCCGAGATTCATGCGCGGGCCAACCTGCAAGCGGATCTTCTCGACGCGCGCCTTCAGCGCGGCGTTGGCTTCGAGCTGTTCCGGTGTTTCACCGCCGGACACGCCGAGATCCTCGGCTCGCATCACCACCACGGGCATGCCGTTATCGATGCACGTCACCTGGATGCCGTCGATCGTATCGACGAGCGCCCCTGTCGGCAGCAGCGCGCCGCAGCTCGAACCGGCGACGTCGAGAAATTCGAGTGGGATGGCTGCAGCGGTCCCCGGCACACCGTCGATGCGCGCGTCGCCTTCGTACTCGACTACGCCGCCCGGCGTGGGCACGTATGCGACTGCAATGCTGCCGGTGTTGACCATATGGATACGCACGGGCGTCGTCGGGCCGGCAACGCTGACCAGTCCGTGCTCGATGGCCCACGGGCCGATGCCGGCGAGAATGTTGCCGCAGTTCTGATTGTCGCTGACCTCGGGCTTGTCGACCACGACCTGCAGGAACAAGTAGTCAACGTCCGCATCGGCGCGGGCCGAACGCGAGATGACCGCGACCTTGCTCGTCAGCGGATGGGCGCCGCCGACGCCATCGATCTGCCGCACATCCGGCGACCCCATCGCGGCCAACAGCACGAGGTCGCGCAACTGGCGATCGGCCGGCAGATCCTGCGCATGGAAGTACAGACCTTTCGAGGTCCCGCCCCGCATCAGCGTGCAAGGGATCGCGGTGAGCATTGCGGTTCAGTCGTCCTGTGAGTCGCGGTACTTGAGTCCCTTTTCCGCCAATCGATCGCGCATGTCATAGATGTCCAGGCCCAGCTCACCTGCTTTGAGGCGCGCACGCACGGCAGCTTCCTTCTTGTCGCGTGCCATGGATTTGTCGAGCACGTCGCGAGCTTGCTCGCGTGCGACGACGCACACGCCGTCATCGTCTGCGACGAGCAGATCGCCCGGGTGCACGAGCATTCCGGCGCAAACGATCGGCACGTTCACGCTGCCGAGCGTCTCTTTGACCGTCCCTTGGGCGGAAACGTACCTGGACCAGACCGGAAAGCGCATCGCAGTCAGGTCGCGAACATCGCGCACGCCGGCTTCGATGATCAGGCCTTGCACGCCACGCGATTGGAGCGATGTAGCGAGCAACTCGCCGAAGTAACCGACGTCGGCTGCGGAAGTCGGTGCAACGACGAGAATGTCGCCTTCCTGACATTCCTCGACCGCAACGTGAATCATCCAGTTGTCGCCTGGCGGCAGGCTCACGGTGACGGCAGCGCCCGCGATGCGCGCGCCCGCATAGATCGGCCGCATGTACGGCGCCAGCAAGCCCGTCCGGCCCTGCGCCTCGTGGACGGTTGCAACGCCGAGCTCGGCGAATGCAGTCGCGAGACGACGCTCGACCCGAGGCACGTTGCGCACCACGTCAGACATCGCACCGCTCCCCCAAAGCTGCAGTCGCAGGCATTGTGGGCCTCGCCGCGCCGCCCAGCTAATTAGAAATGCGTCCCGGGTATAAGAAACGGCTATAGATGGCGTAGGATCGGCGCTCGTGGCGTCGGTCAATCTCAGGCACCTGCATACATTTGGCGAAGTTGCCCGGCTCGGCAGCGTCAGTGCCGCTGCGCGGGCCGTGCATATCTCCCAGCCTGCCGTAACGCAGGCCGTTGCTGGCGTGGAGCGCTACTTCGGCGCATCCCTCCTCACTCGCAGCAACACCGGCGTCGCGCTGACTCCGGCCGGCGAGCTGTGCGCGCGCCGCATCGAGCGCTCCATAAGCCATCTGCGGGACGCAGTTGCCGAGTTGACCCGCGGCGCTGCGCGCAATTTCGACTTCGATGCGACTCGTCTCATGCGCTCCGCACATCTGCACGCGCTCAGCGCCGTCGTCGAGCATCGCAACTTCAGCCTCGCCGCGCGTGCACAGCACATGTCGCAGCCGAGCATGCATCGCGCAGCGCGCGAGCTCGAGCGGCTGATCGGCGTGCCGCTGTTCGAAAAGACGAGCTTCGGCATCACACCAACGCGCGAAGCCGAGAAGCTGGCGCGGCGCGCACGTCTTGCCTTCGCAGAGATTGCGCAGGCACGTGCCGAAGTTCACGCATTGAGCGGCGGCGAATCGGGCCGCACGGTCATCGGCGCCATGCCGCTGGCGCGCAGCTTCCTGGTGCCGACCGCGCTGTTGGAATTCACGCAGCAGTATCCCGAGCACAGCGTCGCGATCGTCGAGGGCACGTACGAGCATCTGCTCGCTTCCTTGCGGTCAGGTGAGGCCGACTTCCTGATCGGCGCGTTGCGCAGTCCTGCGCCGGTCGCCGACGTCGTCCAGGAACATCTGTTCGACGATCCGCTCGCGATCATCGTGCGCGCCAGGCATCCGCTGCTTGCGCGCAAGCGAGTCACGGTTGCGGCGTTGAGCAAGTATCCATGGATCGTGCCGCGTGCCGGCACGCCCCTGCGCGCGCACTTCCATGAGATGTTCGAGACTGCAGGATTGCCCGCGCCCACGCGCGCGATCGAATGCAATTCGCTGATCGCAGCCCGCGCGCTGTTGCTGGAGAGCGATCGGATCATGCTGTTGTCGGCGCACCAGATTCATTACGAGCTCGAAGCCGGTTTGCTGGTGGCGCTGCCGCATCCCGCAGGCGATGTGGAGCGGCCGATCGGCCTCACGATGCGTCACGACTGGCATCCGACCGACTCGCAGCGCGTGCTGCTCGACATCGTGCGACGCTGTTCCGCAGAAGCGGCGCGCCTGCACGAGCGACACGCGCGTTGATCACGGTTCTGTTACGAAGTGATGACGCCGACGCGCAGTCGGAAATCGCCGTCAAAAAATTGTGGCAGCGCACTTCTGCTTGACTTGCGCATTCCTCCTGTTCCGCCGAATGTGACAGCTTCTTGTCGGTGTACTAGCTTGCCCCTGCAACCTACTGACATGGCAAGCGAAACCATCCAACATGCAACCGGTGTCGAAGCTGCTCGGGCATCGGATGTTGGGAAGCACCGCCGGAGGTGGCTAGGATGCCGGCCCTTGGGGTTGGAATAAAAACTGTCACCAAGCAGTGCGGCTCACACTGAGCGTCGAGGAGAAACGATGGCTGTTTTGCGGAACAACGCCGGCGATCCTGCCCGCCACCAGCAAGTGATCGAAGCCCTCGCCAAGGAAAATCGCGCGTCCGTCGATCACGTCCGCGAGTTGTTCGAAAACGAGCACAAGCGCCTGGACTCCGAAGCGCGCGTCAAAACTTTCGTCGCCGTCATCGCGACGCGCCTCGTGCGCAAGGTGCTGATCGCGGAACGTACCAGCAGCTAACTCTTGACCCAATCCGGCGCCGCCGGATTGTTGCGTGCATTGTTGTTCGGGCCCACCGACCACAACACCTTGTCCGTGCGCACCTGGTCGGCGAAGAACTCGACGCCGCCGTTCGCCAGCAGCCATTCCAGCCGAAACGTTCCCCAGTTGACGCGCTCGGTGTCTGTCGTCTTCTGACTGCGATTCGTCCACCACTCGCGCGCCGCGGCCAGATCGCTCTGGCCTTCGGGCCGATCGCGCATGCGCCGTAGCCAGCCGTAGACCGCCCGATGGCGCGTACGGTCGAGCGGCAGATCGAGCGCAGCGCCTGAACCGACCTGCGGATAGAGCGCAAAATCAGCAGCGCTGATTTCACCGCACAGGTATTCGCGATTCGCCAGTTGCGCTTCGACGCGGTCGTACATCGGCACCAGATCGCGACGCGCGGCCCCCAGCAGACCGTCAGGCATCGGCGGCAGCTCGGCGAACTTCCAATTGCCAATCACCGTCATGATCGGATCCACCTGCGTGTCGGCGAAGCGCTCCCACTCCCGCACTTGCGCGTACGCGGCAGCAGCGGCGGGATAAAGCGGCCGCTGCGGAAACTTGCGATCGAGGTAACCGAGGATGTCGGGCGAGTTGCAGACGACGACGTCGTCGTCGATCAGCACCGGCACTTCAGCGCGCGGATTGAACGCCGGCACTTCAGTCACATGGTCGGCACTCACGATCGCGAAGTCCAATCCCTTGTACTCCATCGCCATGCGCACCTTTCGGCAGTACGGACTGAGTGCTGTGTAGGCGAGTTTCATAAGAATTTCTCCAGAATGACTCTCGCCAAGATCGCAAAGACCGCCAAGAAGAACCAGAGATTCAGATCCAAGGGTCTAGCGATCTATGAATCTGAATTCTGTCCCTTGGCGATCTTGGCGTCTTTGCGAGAGTCTCTCCGTCAATCCACCTTCATCACGACCGAATCGGTCAGCATGAAATGATCGGTGAAGCGCGCCATCTCGCCGACTTTCTTGCCGGGCACGAGGAACAACCGCACCGACAGCGCTTTGCGCAGCCGCACGGACTGCGCGGCGACGTCGCGCAACACTCCTGAGATCGTGTGCACGGATGTATCGCCGGGAATAGGTGCGACGTCGATCCCAGTGCCGCAGACGCTCGAGTACAGCAACAGGTCGCGGACCGTAAAGCGGCCTTCGCCGGCACGCTGCGCGAGCAGCGGATCTTCGAGCACCGGCAACATCAGCCCGGAATAGCCGCACGTCGTCACGCTCACCGTCTTGAGCGCGGCCGTGATCGCCGCGCACGCTTCCAGTGTTCCGGCATTGCCAAACGGCTCATGCGTGAGCGCTTCGATGGCGGCGGCGATGCTGCGATCCTTGCCCGGCGCAGGCGAGGTGTCGATGCCGAGATACGTGCGCTCGTGCTTGCGCGCAACTTCACGCCCAAGCCGTTCTACAGGTTCGAGCACGCTATCGAGTTGCTGCTTCAGACGTGCAGTCGCATCCTCGCCTTGGCTTATGCCCGCAAACGCCTGCTCGACGACAGACGCCGATTCCAGGCCGAACGCGACGGATTCCGGCCCCCGATGCCAGCCGACCGGGAAGAACGGCGTGCCGGCAGGAATGTTCGCCGCCGTGGCGAACCTGAAGTTGGCAACTCCACCGTCGAGCGTGCGCGCCAGTGTCACCATCACTTGCGCAGCAACCGCTGCAGCGGCGCCGTGCACTCCGCGCTCGGAAGCGATCACCACTGAATGGTGCGTCGAATTCGTCGAAGCGATCAGCTCGCTCGACCACTGCGGCAGACTGTCGTCCGCGCGATCCTCCGTGAGCACTGGCCCGATGCTCAGAATGACGCCACGCTCGCTGACGATCTTGTCCAGCTCGCGCACGCGCGCAAGCAGTTTCTGTCGATCGCTCGAAGACGCGCCGGCAAGCCAGGGGTTCGTTGCCAGACGCAGCGTCTGAACCTCGTAGCCCGCGCCCACGAACGTGCGCTTCGCGTCGGTGAGAAAATCGAGAGTGCTGTCGATTCGCTGCGACTCGCCGCTCGGCGAAAGCTCCAAGCCCGCGGTGATGGTGCGCACGCGCACTGGCTTGGAAGTGAACTTGTCGTTCGAGGCAGCTAGCAGGTCAGTCATGGTGGAAAGGGGCAGCCCCAGCGCTCCGAGCAGAGTGAGAATTTGGCGGCGCGATGCCATGCTGCCGCGCATTCTACTCCGTCAGCGCTGCTCTTTGCCGTTCGAGCCAGAGCCGCTCTGCGGACGTTGCCACCAGCGCCAGCGCGGCATCGTATGCAACCAGCGCCTCATCGCAGCGACCTGCACGGCATAACAGGTCTGCGCGCACGGCATGGTAAGGCAGGAAATCGTCGAGCGGCCGCGGCGCCAACGACTCGATCTCCGCAAGCGCCGCGTCGACTCCCCGCACTTCCGCCAGCGCGACGGCCCGGTTGAGTCGCACGATGGAATCGTCGCGCACTCTCAGCAGCTCGTCGTAGAGCGCGAGGATCTCGGACCACGGCGGCGGCTCGGCAAGAGTCCGTCGAGCACACCACGCCGCGTGAATGCTCGCCTGCAGAACGCGCGGCGCACGTGGCCGCAGTAAAACCGCGCGCTCGAGATACCGCCGTGCATCGGCGATCAGCGGCCCGACCCACGCCGCCGGATCCTGATCCGCGAGTGGAATCATGATGCCGTGCGCGTCGACTCGCGCCGGGCGACGCGCTTCGGCGAAGCGCACGATGGCAGCCATCGCTGCAGTCTCCGCCTCGTGCGGCAACAACTCCGCGAGCACGCGCGTGATTTCGAGCATCTCGGCAGCGTAGTTGAAATGCGGCCCGGAGCCGGCCGCGTCCTCGTGTGCGCGCCCGTAGGCGATTTCGATCGTCGAAAGCACGGCATCGAGCCGCTCGGGCCACGCCTCGGGTTCCGGCACTTCGAACGACACGCCGGCCTCCGCGATCTTGCGCTTGGCACGAATCAAGCGCTGCGCGAGCGTCGGCTCGGCAAGCAGGAACGCCCTGGCAATCTCGCGCGTCGCCAGTCCGCACACGAGACGTAGTGTTAACGCCGCGCGCGCATCCAGCGCAACCGCCGGATGGCAGCACACGAAGATCAAGCGCAGGCGCTCGTCTGGAATCGGTGTCCATTCGTCGGGCAGGGGCTGCTCTTCGATCGCGTTTCGTTGGAGCTCGGGCGCAAACCTGTGCTCGGTCCGTCGCCGCCGCAGCGTGTCGACTGCACAGCGATAGGCAGTTCGATATAGCCAGGCTGCCGCGTCGCGCGGCGGACCTTCACGCGACCACGCTTCGAGGGCGCGCGCGCAGGCATCCGCGAACGAATCTTCGGCGAGATCGAGATCGCGGAACCGCGATGCGAGCGCAGCGACGATGCGCCCGCTCGCTTCACGGAACACGAGACCCAGCGCCGCGCTCGTCATCCGGGAACGAGCAGCGGACGGATTTCCACCGCGCCGTTCTGCGAGAGCGGCACCTTCTTCGCCACCGCGATCGCCGCGTCGAGATCCGGCGCCTCGATCAGATAATATCCACCGAGTTGCTCGCGACTCTCCGCGAACGGCCCGTCGTGGAGCGTCTGTTTGCCGGCCGCCGTGCGGATCGTCGTGGCCGCGGTGGAATCCTTCAGACCCGAGCCCGCGAGGCGGGTCGCACCGAGCTCACGGCTGTACGCGATGTGCTGCGCGCGGCGCTCGCGCGCCGCCGGGCTCTCGAGATCCGGCCCGTAAATCCGCTCGTCTTCGTAGATGAGTAACATGTATTGCATCGGATGACTCCCGGAACGCTTGCCTGTGATTAGACGTTCGGGCACGCGCCACATCGACAGCATGAAGATCGGAGATTTGCGATGAACGATACACCCGCCCCCGCTGCAGCCGCCGGCACCTTCACCCTCGGCGGCGACTTGCGCGTGAATCGCCTCGGCTACGGTGCGATGCGGCTGACAGGTCCGGGGATTTGGGGCGAGCCGAAGGATCCGCAGGGCGCGCGGCGCGTGCTGCACCGGGCGCTGGAGCTCGGCGTCAACTTCATCGATACGGCCGACTCCTACGGGCCGGAGGTGAACGAGCGGCTCATCGCCGAGGCGTTGCATCCGTATCCGCCCGGGCTGGTGATCGCGACCAAGGGCGGGCTGATCCGTCCGGGCCGCGATCAATGGGAGCGGCGCGGCAGTCCGGCGCACTTGCGCCAGGCGTGCGAGGGGAGCCTGAAGCGGCTGCGCGTCGAGCGCATCGATCTCTATCAGCTGCACGCGCCGGACGCGCGCGTGCGCCTGGAGGATTCGCTCGGCGAGCTGGCGAAGCTGCAGCAGGAGGGCAAGATCCGCCACATCGGCGTGTCGAACTTCAGCGTCGCCGAGCTGGAGCGCGCGGCGGGCATCGCCAGGATCGTCTCCGTCCAGAATCGCTACAACATCACGGATCGGCGCTCGGACGACGTCATTGCGTATTGCGAGAACCGCAAGATGGCGTTCATTCCCTGGTATCCGCTGGCTGCCGGCGAGCATGCGGCCCGCGATTCGGGCTCGCGCGAGCTGGAGCGCATCGCGAAGCAGCACTCGATGACGACGGCGCAAGCGGCAATCGCCTGGCTGCTGGCCCGCTCGCCCGTCATGCTGCCGATTCCCGGCACCTCCTCGGTCGCGCACCTCGAGGAAAACATCGCCGCGGCGGGTGTCGGAATCCAGTGACCCGCCCCGTCCTTGGGGGAGAGGTGAGCCACCCATGCTCTATTCGATCCTGATCTACGTCCCCGAAGACCTGGTCGATGCGATGTCCAAGGAGGAGGAAGAATCGCACATCGCCAGGCATTTGCAGGTACACGACAAGCTCTCGGCCGAGGGTCGGCTCGGCCCCTGCGTGCGTCTGATGCCGACGACCACTGCCGTGCAGTACCGCACGAGCAGCACGGCGCACGTCGTCGACGGTCCGTTTGCCGAGACGAAGGAGCAGCTGCTCGGGTTCTACCTCGTGGACTGCAAGTCGCTCGAGGAGGCGATCGACGTCGCACGCTCGCTGCCTAGCGTGCGCACGATATTCGAAATCCGGCCGGTGAAGCTGTTCTTCCCCGGCGGCGAGATCAGCCCGATTCTCCCACCGCGCGCGGCTTCGAGTTGAACAGCTGACGCAGGAACACCGTCTCCACTTCTCGCCGCAGGTCGTTGTTCGGCTTCTTCAGGAAGCCGTGCCCTTCGTCGGCGAACACTACGTACCACGTCGGCACACCGTTGGCGCGAATGCCGGCGACCACCTGGTCCGACTCCGACTTCGGCACGCGCGGATCGTTCGCGCCCTGCATCACCAGCATCGGCCTGGTGATCTTCGCCACGTTGGCGAGCGGCGCGATGCGCTTGAACACCGCCTGCATCGTCGGATCGCGCTCGTCGCCGTATTCCGCGCGGCGATTGTCGCGGCGATACGCTTCGGTGTTCTTGAGGAATGAGGCGAAGTCGCTGATGCCGTAACGCTCGACGCTGCCGACCAGGCGATCGGCGTAGTGCGTGCTTACGGCGAGCGACATGTAGCCGCCGTACGACTGGCCGTAGACAGCGACGCGATTCTTGTCGAGGTTCGGCTGCGCAGCGATCCAGTCGAGCAACGCGCCGATGTCCTTGACGCTGTCTTCGCGCTTCTCCGCGTTGTCGAGCTCGGCATAGCGCTTGCCGTAGCCCGTGCTACCGCGCACGTTTGGAAGAATCACAGTCGCGCCGAGCACGCCGGCAAAATACTGCGCACCGACATTCCACGACGGACGCGTTTGGCCTTCGGGACCGCCGTGAATATCCATGATCACCGGCGTGCGCACGTCGGCGCCGATACCGACCGGCCGATAAACGAGTGCCGACACGGACAGGCCGTCGAACGACTTGAAGCGCACGAGCTGCGGCTCCGCGAGCTTCGCGGGATCGAGGCCGCCGAGCTCCGACGTCGTCCAGCGCGTGAGCTGGCCGCCGGCGACATCCCAGGTCCACACGTCGCCAGCCGAAGTTGCAGTCGACAGATCGAACGCGAGCTTGGTCTTGTCCGGCGAGAACGCCATGTTCATCAGCACGCCGCGCGGCAACTGCGGCTGCGGCAACGCGCGCCGCGTAACCATGTCGCGCACGACGACGTTCGAGAAACCATCCTCGTTCACGGCGTACGCGAGCAGCCGATCGTCGTCCGACAGCGTGAACGTTTCGACGTCCCACTTCGCGTCGGGCGTCAGCACCGTGTCCTTGCCGCTCGCGATGTCGATCTGCACGAGCCGGCCGAAATCGCTGTCCTTGGTGGAGATCGCGTAGACACTGCGATCGTCGCGCGCAAAGCGCGCATTCGTGTACAGCACCTTGCCGGCCTTCGCCGCAATCTGCGTGGCCTTGCCGGAAGCGAGATCGAGCACGAACAGCTGCGACTCGCGATTGGAGATGCTGCGCGTGAGCAGCACTTTGCCGCGGTCCGCGGAGATGTCGTCGGGACCGATCGAGCCGGGCTCGCGATATACGCTCTTGGCACTGCGCGGGTCGTTGGGATCGGCGACGTAGATCGAGTATTCGCCCGAGCCCTTGGTCGCGCGCGAGTACGCGAGGAGCTTGCCATCCGGGCTGAACACAGGCGATCCGTTGCGAGTGCCCGACTCCGTCAACTGCACCGGCTCGCCCGTCAGCCCGGCGGCGTAGGACTGAAACCACTCATCCCCGCCGCTGTCGCGAGTGAATATGAAGCGCTGCGTGCCCGGAATCGTAACGGCACCCGCGACCGGCTCGCTCTGGAAAGTGATTTGCGTGCGATCGCCGCCCGGCGTCGTCACGCGGTGAATCTGCTGAGTCGCGCCGAAGCGCGTCGCGATCAGGATCGACCCATCCGACAACCAATCCTCAAACAGCGCCATGCGGTAGTTCTGATAGCGCTGCACGGCAGCGGTGACGTCTGCAGGAATTTCCGGGATGTTCTGCAGCGTCGCCGTGCCGACCTGGCGGGTGGCGATCGTGGGTGCGTTCTGCGCCAACGCGCCGGCCGCGCAGACGGAAACGGAGATGGCACAGGCAAGGAGGAAGCGCATGGCGAACCCTCGGACGTGGAGAGGGTCGCTATTCTAGGGAGAACAGGAGTCAGGCTAAAGCCTGACCCACAATGCTCCTGTGGGTCAGGCTTTAGCCTGACTCATCTTTGCGCATCAAAGTGCTCTTGCCGAACAGCGACTCGATGAGATCCACCGCCAGCTGCGCCGTCTTGTTGCGCACGTCCAGCGCCGGATTCAGCTCCATCACGTCGAGCGAGGAGAGCCGGCCGGTGTCCGCGATCATTTCCATGCACAGCTGCGCCTCGCGGTAGGTCGGACCGCCGGGGATCGTGGTGCCGACGCCGGGCGCGATGTCCGGATCGAGAAAGTCCACGTCGAAGCTCACGTGCAGGTGCGTGTCCGCGTCCAGGCCGGACAGCGCCTGCTGCATCGTGTGCCGCATGCCCCACTCGTCGATGTAGCGCATGTCGAACACTTCGAGGCCCTGCTCGTGCACGAACTTCTTCTCGCCCTGATCGACGCTGCGGATGCCGATCTGCCGGATCGTCTTCGGCGCAACCGCCGGCGTGACGCCGCTCAGGCCGGTCAACTCGCGCGGGCCGAACCCGCACAGGCACGCGACCGGCATGCCGTGAATGTTGCCGCTCGGCGAAAGCTGCGACGTATTGAAGTCGGCGTGCGCGTCGAGCCAGAGCACGCGCAGCTTTTTCTTCGTGTCGCGACAGTGACGCGCAATGGCGCTGATCGAGCCGATGGCGAGACAGTGATCGCCGCCGAGCAGGATCGGCAGGCGCCGCCCGCCGAGCTCCGCACGGATCGCTTCGTAGATCAGGCGATTCCAGTCGGTGACTTGTGCAAGGTGTCGATAGCCTTCCGTCGCGGGCTGCCACGGGTTGGCGGGACCGGTGAGATTGCCGCGGTCGACGACATCGAGGCCGCGGTTGCGCAGCGCTTCGGCGAGACCCGCGACGCGCAGTGCCTCGGGTCCCATCGACGCGCCGCGATCGCTGGCGCCGATGTCGGTGGGTGCACCGATCAGAACTGCAGCGCGACCGGTAGTCATCAGCGCGCGACCTTGAGCGACGCGCGTGCCGCGAGCCGGCCCGCGAGCTCGCCGAACAGGTCTTTCGGATCCGCAAGCCGGGGCAGCAAGTCAATCTCGCGCTTCGTACCGCGCTCTTCCTGATGCAGGCGATGCAGATAACGCAACGCCGAGAAGTCTTCGAGCGCGAAGCCGACGGAATCGAAGATCGTGACGTCACTGTCGGCGAGGCGCGGCTGCGCTTTGCCGGTCAACACGTCTGCAAATTCCATGACCGGGAACGAGGGCTCGAGCTGCTGGATCTCGCCCTCGATGCGCGACTGCGGCTCGAACTCGACGACGACGCGCGCGTCGGGCCGGCGCAGGATGTCGCCGTGCAGCTCGGTCTTGCCCGGGCAGTCGCCGCCGATCGCATTCAGGTGCATGCCCGGCTCGATCATGTGCGGCAACAGAATCGTCGCGTTGCGCTTGTCCGCCGTCGCAGTGGTGACGATGTCGACGCCCTGCACTGCTTCAGCGGCCGAACCACAGCGAGTGACGCGCAGTGCCGGCAGTTGGAGCAGCGCGAGATTGCGCTCGAGCTTTTCGGTGGCCGCGACATCGGTATCGAACAGGCGCAGCTCGCGGATGCCGAGCATGTGATAGAAGGCCAGCGACTGGAACTCAGCCTGCGCGCCATTGCCGATCAGCGCCATCGTGCCACTCGAAGGCCGCGCCATGTAACGCGCGGCGAGCGCCGACATCGCAGCAGTACGCAGCGCAGTGGTGAACGTGAGCTCGGAAAGCAGCACGGGATAGCCGGTCGCAACTTCGGCGAGGACGCCGAACGCGGTGACCGTGAGCAGACCCTGCGAGGTGTTCTGTGGGTGGCCGTTGACGTACTTGAATGAGTACAGCTTGCCATCGCTGATCGGCATCAGCTCGATCACGCCCACGGGCGAATGCGTCGCGTGGCGCGGCGATTTGTCGAAGTCGCGCCAGCGGCGATAGTCCGCCTCGATCTCGCTCGCGAGACCTTCGATGAAGCGGGCGGCGCCCAACCGGGCCACCAGTTCCTGCACGCGTTCCAGTCCGATGTAATCGACCATGGGAATAGATCTCCGGAAGACCGGCCCATGTTCCGGGCGCACAGGGTCAACGAATAGCCAGAAAACTGATCAAAATGAGAGTAATATTGCGCATAATGTCAGCCCGTGCTGGCGATTTGACTTGTAGGTCGGGCTTCAGCCCGGCTCCGATATGGATGACATCGACCGCCAACTCATCGCCCTGCTCCGGGACGACGCTCGCACCCCCATCGCGACGCTCGCCAAGAAGCTGCGAGTCGCCCGCGGCACCGTTCAAAACCGGCTCGCCAAGCTGGAAGCCGACGGCACCGTCATGGGCTACACCGTGCGCCTCCGCCCGCAGGTGGAAGAGCAGCGCATTCGCGCGCTGATGAGCGTTGCCGTCGAGGGCAACAAGGCCGAGGCCGTGCTCAAAGCCCTGCGCGGCGATCCCGCAGTGGGCGCCCTCCACAGCACGAACGGTCGCTGGGACATCGTCGCCGAATTGCGCGCCGACAGCCTCCAAGCATTCGATCGCGTGCTCGGCCGCATCCGGCTGATCGAAGGCATCTCGAGCACCGAAACCAGCCTGCTGCTCTCCACGCACAAGTTATGACGGGGTCGCCAGATCGAGCGCGGTCTGACGCTCCTTCGGCGTCGGCGGCGTCCACTGATACATCCACGTCTCGGTCAACGGCTGGTTCCGATGCCGCAGGAATAACCGCACGTCGATCGGCTCGACGCTGTCATCGGGGGGCTTCAAATCGAACATCACCCGAAAGCCGCCGGTCGATTGCAAGGGTCGTGCGGATGGAGTCTCGACCGTACCGCCCGACACGGTGACGACGGGTTCGACCTCCGTGCTCTTCGCGAGCGCCGCGAGCTCACCACCGGCGAAGTCGACCGCGAAGCGCCACGAGAAATACTCGCGGTTGTGTCCAACGACACCGCCGAGTCCGGTGCGCGTTGCGACCGTCTGCGCGAGCGTTGGTCCGGCCGGCAACTGCGTCCCCCAATACATCCGATAGCCATACAGCAGTTCGTCGCCGGGTTGCGGCGGCACTGCGGGATTCCAATACGCGACGATGTTGTCGAACGTCTCGTTCGGCGCGGTCAGCTCGACGAGCTGGATCGCGCCTCGTGCCCAATCGCCCTTCGGCTCGACCCACGCGCTCGGCCGTCGATCGTAGAAGACGCCGTCGTCCTGGTAGTGCTCGAAATTCCGATCCCGCTGCAGCAG